>Ga0164308_10000751_pt1 | contig 17599 bp, 10 predicted proteins | sample Whisoiple_246_MG_FD_109983 | JGI IMG/M metagenome (GOLD analysis project Ga0164308, IMG submission 109983) | Soil microbial communities amended with fresh organic matter from upstate New York, USA - Whitman soil sample_246_MG | ecosystem: Environmental > Terrestrial > Soil > Unclassified >...
ACGATCGTGCAGGAGACCCGGCACTTCCACGAGGAGGACGGCTCCACCACGGCCGGCCGCATCAAGGACAACGCCGAGGACTACCGCTACTTCCCCGAGCCGGACCTGGTGCCGGTCGCCCCGTCCCGCGACTGGGTCGAGGAGCTCCGCAAGGGGCTTCCCGAGCTGCCCCGGCTGCGTCGCAAGCGGCTGAAGGAGGAGTGGGGTGTCAACGAGCACGACATGCAGTCCATCCTCAACGCGGGCGCGGTCGACCTGATCGTCGCCACGACCGACGCGGGCGCACCCTCCGACCAGGCCCGCAAGTGGTGGATGGGCGAGCTGGCCCGCAACGCCAACGAGACGGGCCGCAGCCTGGACGAGCTGCCGGTCACCCCGGCGCAGGTCGCCCGGGTGGCGGAACTCGTGGCCGCGGGCGATCTCAACGACAAGCTGGCCCGCCAGGTCCTCGAGGGCGTCCTCGCCGGCGAGGGGGACCCGGACACCGTCGTCGAGAAGCGCGGTCTGAAGGTCGTCTCCGACGAGGGTGCCCTGGGCACCGCCGTCGACGAGGCGATCGCGGCCAACGCGGCGATCGCGGACAAGATCCGCGGCGGCAAGGTCGCGGCGGCCGGAGCGCTCGTGGGAGCGGTCATGAAGGCCACCCGCGGCCAGGCGGACGCCGCCCGTGTGCGTGAGCTGATCCTGGAGAAGCTCGGCGTCGAGGGCTGACACCCGGCACGCCCGAGGGGTGGTGCTCCCGTCACGGGAGCACCACCCCTCTTTTCTCTGCCGCCTGCCGCCTGCCGCCTGCCGCCCCTCGGCGACCGGCCACCGCCGGCCCCGCGACGTGGCTCGTGGGCGGGGCCTCTCGGACGTTCACCGCCGGGCCGTACGGCCGTCTTCCCGTCGCCACCCGACGTGACTAGCTTCCCAGGCGTAGACACGGAACCGGGAGGCTCACTTGACGACGGACATGTCACGGCGGCGGCTCTTCGCCCTCGGGGGCGGCGCACTCGGCGCCGCGGCGGCGGGATCGTTCCTGCCACCGTCGCTCCAGGCGGCTATCGCCGCGGGACCCGCGGCCGGCCGGCCCGGTCGTGCGGGCTTGGACGCCATCGAGCACGTGGTGATCCTGATGCAGGAGAACCGTTCCTTCGATCACTACTTCGGGACCCTGCGCGGAGTGCGCGGTTTCGGCGACCGGAACGCGATCGAACTCCCCTCGGGCAGGACGGTCTTCGAACAGCCGGGACCGGCGGGTTCCGCCGTCCTTCCGTTCCCGGTGCGCGAGGCGGCGGAAGCGCAGAAGAAGGACCTCCAGTACATCGGCGCCCTCGACCACTCGTGGAGCGGCGGCGCCAAGGCCTGGTCCGAAGGCTGGATGGACGGCTGGGTCACCGCGAAGACCGCCGCGACCATGGCGTACTACGACCGCGCCGACATCCCGCTGCACCACGAACTCGCCGACACCTTCACGGTCTGCGACGCCTACCACTCCTCGATCCACAGCTCCACCAGCCCGAACCGCAACCACCTGTGGAGCGGCAGAACGGGCGACGAGGCCGACGGCAGGCGGGCCGTGGGCAACGACGCGTACGACGAGGGCACCCACCCGGGATACGACTGGGGCACGTACGCCGAGAGGCTGGAGAAGGCCGGGCGGAGCTGGAAGACCTACACCGAGTGGGAGAACTTCACCGACAACCAGATCGAGTTCTTCGCCACCTTCAAGGCCGTCGCCCGCAAGGCGCTGGTCAGGACCGGCGGGCACACGTACATGGAGTCCTTCTACGCCACCGTGCGGGACGCGGACGGGGAGGGGGAGCGGGAGCGGCTGCTCGGCCTGCTCGACGAGGGCGTCGCCGCACTGACCCCTGCGGAGCGCAGCCTGTTCGAGCGGGGGCTGCGCCGGGTCCCGACGGGCACGCTGGCCGACGAGTTCGCCCGGGACGTGGCGGCCGGAACCCTGCCCGAGGTCTCCTACCTGGTTCCCTCCGCGGTGGACTCCGAGCACCCGAGCGTCTCCTCGCCGGTGCACAGCGCGACGATCGTCTACAAGATCCTGGACGCCCTCGGCAAGCACCCCGACGTATGGCGTCGCACCGTCGTCCTCATCAACTACGACGAGAACGACGGCTTCTTCGACCACGTGCCGCCGCCGGTCGCCCCTCCCGAGGTGACCGAGGAGCACTGGGAGGGCCGGCCCACCGGACTGGGGGTACGGGTGCCCCTGCTGGTCGTCTCCCCCTGGTCGGTCGGCGGATACGTCTGCTCCGAGGTCTTCGACCACACCTCCGTGATCCGTCTCCTGGAGCGCTGGACGGGGGTGGAGGAACCCAACATCGGCGCCTGGCGGCGCCAGGTCACCGGTGACCTCACCTCCGCCTTCGACTTCACCCGCGCCCGGCGGCAGCCGGCGACGGAACCGCCGGCCGCGATACCGCCGTTCGGCGGCCGCTGGCAGCCCAGGCCGCCGGCCGTCCAGCACATGCCCGTCCAGGAGCCGGGCACCCGCCCGGCACGGCCCCTGCCGTACCAGCCCGACGCCCGGGCGACGCTCGTGGACGGGGGACTGCGGGTGGACCTCGGCAACACCGGCCGGTCCTCGGCCCACTTCGTCCTCTACCCCTACGCCCAGGAGTTCCCCGCCCCGCAGCACCGGGACGTCACGGGCGCGGCACGGTGGACGGTGCCCCTGAGGGGTCACGGGTACCGGTTCACGGTCACCGGCCCGAACGGCTTCCGGCGGGAGTTCGAAGGAGCGGCCGACGGCGGCGCAGAGGTCTCCTCCCGCATCGACGCCCACGAGCGGGACCTGCACCTCACGCTGCGCAACACCGGCAGGCGCACGGTGACCTTCACCGTGCGGCCCCTCGGATACGTCGACGAGGACGACCTGCGGGACTGGAGCCGGACGGTCAAGGTCAAGCCGGGACGCAGCCGCACGGTCGTGCACTCGGCGGCCGACGCCCACGGCTGGTACGACCTCGTGGTGACGGCGGACGAGGCGGGATCCTTCCGTCGCCGGCTGATGGGCCACATCGAGAACGGCAGGGCGAGCGTCTCCGGCTGAGGGGCGGGGGACGCAGGGCGACGGGGGAGGGCGCCGGTAGCGGGACGGGCGGTGGCGGGGCGGATCATGCGGGGGAGACGGAAGTCGAGCCGTGTGACGATGCCCACGAAAGCGGCAAAAGGTCAGGATCGGCTGACAGAGTGAGGTCCCCAGGTCAGGTGACTTCGTGGGATGTCCCCGCATATCCCCCTCCGGTCCACGAACCCCAGGAGCTCGTCCGTTGGCCGCCATCGCACGCTGGTGCCTCAGGCACCGCCTCGCCGCAGTCCTCCTCTGGCTGGTCGCCCTCGGAGGCGTGGCCACGGCCGCGGGGTTCGCGGGGCCGGCGTACTCCAACGACTACGAGGTGCCGGGCACCGAGTCGGGCCGCGCCGGTGAGCTCCTGCAGGCGGGGTTCGAGGACCTCGGCGGTGACACCGCCACCGTCGTCTGGCACACCCCGGACTCCAGCGTCCGCGACGGGGGCGTCGAGCGGACGATGACCAGGACGCTGCACGCGATCGGCGCGCTGCCCGGGGTCGGCGACGTCGCCGGCCCTTACGGAGCGGCGTCCCCGGGGCAGATCAGCGCCGACGGACGCACCGCCTACGCCACGGTGACCTTCGACCACCGGGCGGGTGACATCCCGGCCGGGCAGGCACGGGCGGTCGCCGACACCGCGCAGAAGGCCGCGGGGGAGGGGCTCCAGGTCGAGCTCGGCGGCACCGCCGTCGCGACCGGAGCGCCCGCCCTCCATCTGAGCGAGGCCGTGGGGGTGGCCGTCGCCGCGGTCGTCCTCTTCCTCGCCTTCGGTTCGCTCGCGGCCAGCCTGCTGCCCATCGCCACCGCTCTCGTCTCCGTCGGCACGGCCTACGCGGGCACCGTGCTGCTCGGCCACGTCATGACCGTGGCCGACTTCGCGCCGATGCTCGGCATGCTCATCGGTCTGGGCGTCGGGATCGACTACGCCCTCTTCATCGTCACCCGGCACCGCAGAGGGCTGCGGCGCGGACTGTCCGTGCACGACGCGGCGCGGAACGCCGTCGCGACGACGGGCCGCGCCGTCGTGTTCGCCGGAGCCACCGTCTGCGTCGCGCTGCTCGGCATGCTGGTCCTGCGGCTCGGCTTCCTCAACGGCGTGGCGATCGCCGCGTCCCTCACGGTGGTGCTGACCGTCGGGGCCTCCGTGACGCTGCTGCCCGCGCTGCTCTCGCTCATCGGCATGCGCGCCCTGAGCCGGCGTGAGCGCGCGCGGCTGGCCGAGGAGGGCCCGCTGAGCGAGCGGGCCACCGGTTTCGCCGCCCGGTGGTCGGCCTTCGTCGAGCGGCGGCCCCGGCTGCTGGGAGCCGTGGCCACCGTGGTCATGGCGGTACTCGCGGTGCCCACCCTTTTCCTGCACCTGGGCACCTCCGACCAGGGCAACAACCCCGCCTCGGCCACCACCCGGCAGGCCTACGACCTGCTGGCCGAGGGGTTCGGCCCCGGCATCAACGGGCCGCTGACCATCGCCGCGCACCTCGACGGAGCCGACGACCGGCTCGCCCTCGACGGCCTGCCCGCCGTGCTGCGCGGCACCGACGGAGTCGCCTCGGTGAGCCCGATCACGTTCAACGGCAGCGGCGACACCGCGTTCGTCACCGTCGTACCCGAGACATCGCCGCAGTCCCAGCGGACCAGCGAACTCGTCGACCGGCTGCGGGACGAGGTCCTGCCGCCCGTCGGGGACACGACCTCGCTCCGGATGCACGTGGGAGGGGTGACGGCCGGCTACGACGACTTCGCGGAGATCATCGTCGGCAAGCTCCCGCTCTTCGTCGGGGTGGTCGTCGGGCTCGGCTGTCTGCTCCTGCTCCTGGCGTTCCGGTCCCTCGCCGTGCCCCTCAAGGCCGCCGTGATGAACGTGGCCGCCGTGGCCGCCTCCTTCGGTGTCGTCGTCGCGGTCTTCCAGTGGGGGTGGGGGAGCGAACTGCTCGGACTCGGCAGCGCCGGCCCCATCGAGCCCTTCCTCCCCGTGATCATGGTCTCGGTGCTCTTCGGACTGTCGATGGACTACCAGGTCTTCCTGGTCGGCCGCATGTACGAGGAGTGGCTCGAGACCGGGGACAACCGCCGGTCGGTGCGGGTCGGGCTGGCCGAGACCGGCAGGGTGATCAACTCCGCCGCGGTGATCATGATCTCGGTCTTCCTGGCCTTCGTCCTCAGCGGCGACCGCGTCATCGCGATGTTCGGCATCGCGCTGGCCGCCGCCGTCGCGCTCGACGCCTTCGTCCTGCGCACCCTCCTGGTGCCCGCCCTGATGCACATGCTCGGGAGCGCGAACTGGTGGCTGCCCGCCCGGCTCGACCGGCTGCTTCCACGCATCAGCATCGAGCCGCCGGACCTTCCCGTACCGCATGCGAAAATCCCGGAAGGGCGCACCGGCGAGGCCGGCCGGCCCGTCGCGCAACGCGCCCGCTGAGCCGCACGCAGAACGAGGGGAGCCGCTGTGTTCACGGTGTCACTGGGGGACGACGGGGCGGAGCTCCGTCCGCTCGAACCCTGGCAGGCGGAGGAGTTCCTGGCCCACATGGACCGGGCACGGGCCCTGGTCGACCCCTGGATCCCGTTCGCCGCGGCCGCCACGGACCTCGCCTCCGCACGCGCGCTGCTCCAGCGGTACGCCGACAAGCAGGCGGCCGACACCGGACGGCTCTACGGCATCTGGCTGGACGGCACCCTGGTCGGCGGTGTCCTCTTCCGCGTGTTCGAGGCGGGGAACGGCAACTGCGAGATCGGCTGCTGGCTGGAGGCCGCGGCGGAGGGCCGCGGCCTGGTCACCCGGGCGTCCCGGACACTGATCGACTGGGCCGTCGACGTCCGGGGCATGCACCGGGTCGAATGGATCGCCTCCTCCGCCAACAGACGCAGCGTCGCGGTGGCCGAGCGGCTCGGTATGACCCGCGAAGGGGTGCTCCGCGAGGCGTACCCGTACCGCGGGAAGCGTCACGACGAGGAGATCTGGGCCGTTCTCGCACCCGACTGGCGTAAGGGACGGGGCTGAGGGAGCCAGTGTTAAGGAGGTTCTCATGGAGGACCCCTAGCGTGCGGCGCATGAACACCTCCCCTTCCACTTCGACCACCGACGACACCGAGGAGAAGAAGGCGGCGAACGGTACCGCCACCGCTCCGGAGGCGACCACCGCCCCGAGCGTGACGAAGCAGGCGGGCTCACCGGAGGACGCCCCTCCGGCCGGCGTCGCACCGGGCGTGACCGCGGCCGACGTGACGGCCATGGACGTGGACGCGACGGACGCGGCCGCGGAGGACGGCCTGGAGGTCGATCTGACGCCCGACCCCTATGCCGACGCCGGGACCGCCGCGGCCACCGGAGTCGGTACCGGCGCGGCGGCCGTGGTGGCCGCCGGACTCGGCATCGTCTCGCTCTCGGGCGCGTGGACCGGCCGTGTGGCCGCCGAACGCGAGACCCTGATGGGCCAGATCAAGACCTCCGGCGGTGGCAGTGCCGCCCAGCAGATCTCAGAGATCTACGGCGACGCCTGGCACAGCACCGCACTTGTCAACGGGATCTTCGCGCTGCTCGCGCTGCTCGTCGGGGTCTTCGTCCTGGTCCGGCCCGCCTTCGGTCCGCCCTCCCCGCTCCCGCAGTCCGGCTGGGTCCGCTCGGTCGCGGTGGCCGGCGTCTCGCTGGGTGTGCTCGGCCTGCTGATCTCCGTAGGCATGTTCTTCGACCTCTTCGTCGCCCTGCCGTCCGCCGCCGGGGGCTGAGGCACCCGGCTCGGCCGGCTAAGGCATCCGGCGCAGGGGACTAAGGCACGCGGCCCGCGGAGATGGGGCACTCGCCCGATGCGGCGGCACCCCCGGGCGGACGAGAGTGGGGACACGGCAGGAAGCCGTGTCCCCACTCTCGTTCCGCACCAGGGAGAAGACCATGTACGCGTACGAACTGCACCAGCTCAACGTCGCCGAGCTCCTCCGCACGGGCGAGCAGCAGCGCACCGCACGCCGGGCGGCGCTCGCCCTCCGTGCCGCCCGCCGCGCACAACGCCATGACGCCGAAGGGCGGGTGGGGAAGAACCGGAGCTGGTTCGTCCGTGCCGCGTGACGACGGACGGCGGGCGTAAATCGGTAGCCAGGCCGTCGCACGTGTATGCGATGCTCGGCGACGTGCAGACCAACACCGTCAGCCCCGTCTTCGTCGGCAGGGCCGGCGAGCTCGCCGCGCTCACCGACGCACTCGCCCGCGCCGCCGCCGGAGAGCCGCAGGCCCTGCTCGTCGGCGGCGAAGCGGGTGTCGGCAAGACGCGTCTGGTCGAGGAGTTCCTCGCGGCGGCCTGTCGCCGCGAGGCGGTCGTGGCCGTCGGCGGATGCGTGGAGATCGGGGCGGACGGCCTGCCGTACGCCCCGTTCGCGACGGCGTTGCGAGCCCTGCGCCGCGCACTGCCCGACGAACTGACCGAGGCGCTGGCCGGGCAGGAGGGCGAACTCGCCCGGCTGCTGCCCGAACTGGGCGAGGCAGACCGCACCCCGAACGACGAGCACGGCACCGCCCGGCTCTTCGAACTCGCCGCCCGCCTGCTGGAACGCATCTCGGTGGTCCGCACGGTCGTCCTCGTCCTGGAGGACCTGCACTGGGCGGACGCCTCCACACGCCATCTGCTCACCTATCTCTTCCGTACCCTGCGCAACGGCCGCCTCGTCGTCGTCGCCACGTACCGCGCCGACGACGTCCACCGCCGCCACCCCCTGCGCCCCCTCATCGCCGAACTCGACCGGCTCCGCACGGTGCGCCGCATCGAACTCGACCGCTTCAGCCGCGCGGAGGTCGGCCGGCAGCTCACCGGCATCCTCGCGATGGTCCCCGACGCGGAACTGGTCGACGACATCTTCGACCGCTCCGACGGCAACGCCTTCTTCGTCGAGGAACTCGCCCGCAGCGTCGAGTGCTGCGGTGACAGCTCAGGGCTTTCCGACTCCCTGCGCGACCTGCTCCTGGTACGGGTCGAGGCCCTGCCCGAGAACGCGCAGCGGATCGCCCGGATCATCGCCGAGGGCGGCTCCACGGTCGAGCATCCGCTCCTCGCCGCCGTCGCCGGCCTCACCGAGGACGACCTCGACGAGGCGCTGCGCGCGGCGGTCGGCGCCAACCTCCTGCTGCCCACGCCCGACACCGACGGCTACCGCTTCCGGCACTCCCTGGTCCGCGAGGCCGTCAGCGACGACCTGCTGCCCGGCGAACGCACGCGCCTCAACCGCCGTTACGCGGAAGCGCTGGAAGGCGACCCGTCGCTCGTCCGCACCGACGAGCGCGCCGCGCGCCTCGCCAGCTACTGGTACGCCGCACACGACGCGGGCAAGGCGCTGCCCGCCGTGCTCCGGGCAGCGGTGGAAGCCAGGAGCCGCTTCGCGTACAGCGAGCAACTCCGGCTGCTGGAGCGGGCCATGGAGCTCTGGGACGACGTACCCGACGCCGTGCGCGCGACCTTGCGGCCCCTGGACCACGCCGAGGCCTACCCGGGCTGCGGCTGCGAGCCGTCGGAGGACCCGCTCCGCTACCTCGACCTGATGGCGGAGGCCACGGTCGCGGCGCGCTTCGGTGGAGACCGCGAACGGGCCCTGACCCTCGCGAAGAAGGCCCTGCGTCTCCTGGACGACGACGGGGACCCGCTGCGCGCCGCGTGGTTCTGGGTGCAGCGCTCCCTGATGATGCAGAGCCTCTCCCGCGGTGACGGCTGGCAGGAACTCGCCACCGCCGAAGACCTGGTGCGAGGGCTGCAGCCGTCCGCCGTGCACGCCGACGTCCTGGCGAACGTCGCGAGCTGGGGCGCGCTGCACCGGCCCGGAGCCGAGACCCTGGTGGCCGCCGACCGGGCGGTGGAGTACGCCCGGCTCGTCGGTGAGGAGTCCATCGAGCTGCACGCCCGGCTCACCCGCGGCTGGCTCACGATCGACGCGGGCGACGTCGAGGCGGGCCTCGCCGAGATGTACGGCGTCCGGGACCGCGCCGAGGAGCTGCACCTGGTGGGCGTCATGAGCCGTGCCGCCATCAACCTGCCGTCCTCGCTCGAATCCACCGGCCGGTCCCTGGAGGCGGTGGCGGCCGCCGGCCACGGCATCGAGATCTGCCACCGCCACGGACTCCCCGAGTCCGAGGCCTGGGTACGGGCCAACCTGGCCCAGTCGCTCTACTCCCTGGGGCACTGGGACGAGAGCCTGGCGGCGGCCGACGCGGCCGCCCCGCTGGCCCGCTCCCGCAAGTCGAACGGTCTCGTGGCGGCCCGTCGCGCCGATCTGGCCCTGGCCCGTGGTGACTTCGAGGAGGCCGAGGAGCAACTCGCCCTGAACCGGCGTCATCTCGGGCTTCACGACCCGCAGCCGCAACACCTGATCTGCCCCGTCCGGCACGCCATGACCCTCGCCGCCCACCAGGGCAGGCTCCCCGAGGCGCGGGCCGCCTTCGAGGCGCAGTCCGACACCGGCCTGCCGCCGGGCACCCAGCGGTACGCCCTGCCGCTGCTGCGGGCAGCGGCCGCGATCGAGGCCGACGCACGCGGGCTGCCCGCCACCGATCCCGGACGGCCGGCGATCCTCGAACGGATCCGGGGCCATCTGAGGCGGCTGCCGGCACTGGTACCCGTCTGGGCCGCCTACGGCGTGCTGATCGAGGCGGAACTCGCCCGAGCGGAAGGGGCGGACACCCCCGACCACTGGCGCAGGGCCGCCGAGGCCTTCGCCACGCTCCAGCGCCCCTACGAGCTGGCTCAGGTCCGCTTCCGGTGGGCGGAGGCGACCCTCGCCGCCACCGGCGACCGGACGCCGGCGGCAGAGCTTCTGCGCGAAGCCCACGCGGTCGCGCTGCGACTCGGCGCGGTGCCGCTCGTCGAGAACATCGAGCTGCTGGCCGGCCGGGGCCGCATCGCGCTCGCCGGACAGGACGGCACCCTCGGGGACGAGCCCGCCCGGCCCGCCGAGCCCGTCCCCGCGGTGGACGCGATCGAGTCCTTCGGGCTGACCTCGCGGGAGCAGGAGGTGCACCGGCTGGTCGCGGCGGGATACACCAACCGCCGTATCGCGGAGGAGCTGTACATCTCGCCCAAGACCGCCAGCGTGCACGTGTCCAACATCCTGGCCAAGCTGAACGTCTCCAGCCGCGGGGAGGCCGCCGCCCTGGCACACCGGTTCCGGCTGTACACGGTGGGGTGAGACCGGCACCGGCCCGCCGGCCCCCACCACCGCGCCGCACCGGACCGACAGGTGTCCGGCCTGCCCCGCTACCTCACCTTCAGGAGCAGGATCCGGTCGTCGCCCGGCTTCGCCGTGCCACGGCCGTCCGTGTTGCTCGTGACCAGCCAGAGCTTGTCGCCGCCCGCGGCGAGCACCGTGCGCAGCCGGCCGTACTTCCCCTCCAGGAAGGCCTGGGGACGGGCCAGCGGTTCGTCGGCCTTGCCCGACAGAGGGATCCGCCAGAGCCGCTCACCCCGCAGCCCCGCCATCCAGATCGACCCCTCGGCGTACGCGATGCCGCTCGGCGAGGCCTCCGAGGTCTTCCACTGGGCCACCGGATCGACGAACCCGGACGCCCCTTCCTTGCCTTCGACATCGGGCCAGCCGTAGTTCTTGCCCGGCTCGATCAGGTTCAGCTCGTCCCAGGTGTTCTGGCCGAACTCGGATGCCCAGAGCCGCTTGCCGCTGTCCCACGCCAGCCCCTGCACATTGCGGTGACCGTAGGAGTACACCAGCGAGTCACCCTCGGGATTGCCGTGCACGGGCTCGCCGTCGGGCGTCATCCGCAGGATCTTGCCCGCGGGGGAGGCCTTGTCCTGGGCGAGACCCGTGTCCCCCGTCTCTCCCGTGCCCGCGTACAGCATCCGGTCGGGCCCGAACGCGATCCGTCCGCCGTTGTGGATGGAGCCCTTGGGGATGCCCCGCAGAATGGTGTCCGGGGCCCCCAGCTGCTGACCGGGGGGCTTCTTCTCGTCGTACTGGAGGCGGGCGATGCGGTTGTCCGACTCGGTGGTGAAGTAGGCGTAGACGAGATGGTCCGCGCCGAAGGTCGGGGCGACAGCGAGACCGAGCAGGCCGCCCTCGCCGGCCGGTGCGACCCCCGGGACCGAGCCCAGAAGCGTCTTCCCGCCGCTCTCCGCGTCGATGCGGGTGATCGTCGCCTCGTCACGCGAGCCGACCAGCAGGTCGCCCCCGGGCAGCGCGGCGACGCCCCACGGCGACGCGAGTCCGTCCGTGAGCGTCTTCACGACCGCGACCGAGCCCTCGGCCGGAGGGAGGTCCGCCGACGGGCTCGCCGAGGCCGGGGCGGACGCGGGGCTCGACCGTGGGGAGGGTGCCTCCTCACCGGCCGCCGGGCCGTCGCCGGACGAGCAGGCGGACAGCAGGAGGGAGGCCGAGGCGAGCAGGGCCACCACCCCGTTGCGCAGCACGGGAGTTTGCACAGCACCGATCCTTTCGACGGTCGCACGACTACTGTTCTTACACCGCCGCCCCGTCATGGGTTCCCGGTCTCCGCCAATTCTCACGCCACGGGGTCAGTCCCACGACCCGCGGGCCCGCGGCAGCCCGGCTATCTCGTCCAGGTCCCCCTCGGTGAGGACCAGCCCCGCAGCTCCCGCGTTCTCCACGGCCCACCGCTCCTGCTTCGCACCGGGCACGGGCACCACGTAGGGGCCCTGCCCCAGGACCCAGGCCAGAGCGACCTGCGCGGGCGTGGCGCCGTGCCGCTCCGCGATCCTGCGCAGCCCCGCCACCACGGGCTGGTTGGCCGCCATCATCTCCGCGGTGAAGCGGGGGTGCCTGGCCCGCGCGTCATCCGGTTCGAAGCCCTGGCCGGGCGTGAGCGTGCCCGTGAGGTAACCGCTGCCCAGCGGCATCGCCGCCAGCACGCCCACCCCGCGGGCCGAGCACCACGGCAGCAGGTCCTCCAACGCCTGGGGCGACCACACGGACAGTTCCGCCTGGACCGCGCTGACGGGAAAGACCTGCTGGACCCGCTCCAGCTGCCGGATGGTCCCGTCGTGCATCCGCGCCCCCGGCCCGCGGCCCGCCCTCGCCCCCACCGCGGACAGCCCCAGCGCCCGCACCTTCCCGGCGGTCACCAGATCCGCCATCGCTCCCCAGGTCTCCTCGACCGGTACCTCGGGATCCGCCCGGTGGAGCTGGTAGAGATCGATCACATCGGTCTGGAGCCGGCGCAGCGAGGCGTCGCAGGCCCGGCGCACGTAGCCGGGACGGCCGTTGGCCACGACGTGCTGGTCGCCCACGAGCAGACCGCACTTCGTGGCGAGGAAGGCCTCGGACCGGCGTCCCCTGAGCGCCCGGCCGATGAGCAGCTCGTTGGTGAAGGGCCCGTACATGTCGGCGGTGTCGAGCAGTTGGACGCCCGCGTCCAGTGCGGCGTGCACGGTCCGCACGGAGCGGTCACCCCGCTGCTGCGACGTGCTGTAGGCCCAGCTCATCGGCATACAGCCCAGCCCGACCGCGCCCACGGCGAGCGCCGTCGCACCGATAGTCCTGCGCTCCAACTCCCCGAACCCTCCCTCGGTCCCGTGATCACGGGGCCCACCAGCACCCCAAAGTAACCTCTGCGGTCGCGCGGCCTTCGCATAGCCTCGTGACCATGACTTCTGCAACCGCCACCGACGTATGGCTGCCCTTCGCCGCCGAGGAGATCGACGGTCTCCCCGAGGGTCTCAACTACCGGTTCTGGGACGGTGGCCGGGACTACCCGGCGGATCCCGCCGACTGCGCGTTCTACGTCGTCCCTTACATGAAGGGCCCGGAGGTCGCGGTCCGCCCCCTCGGCGGGATGAACGCGGTCCAGGTCGTCCAGACCCTCTCGGCGGGCATAGACCACGTCGAGCCGGGGCTCGGTCTGCTGCCCGCGGGAGTCCGGCTGTGCAACGCCAAGGGCGTGCACGAGGCATCGACGGCCGAGCTCGCGCTCGCGCTCGTCCTCGCCTCGCTCCGCGGGTTCCCGGGCTTCACGCACGGCCAGGACAAGGAGGAGTGGAGGTCCGGCTTCTACCCGGCGCTCGCCGACAAGTCCGTGCTCGTGGTGGGGTACGGCTCGATCGGCGCGGCCATCGAGGACCGGCTCGAACCCTTCGAGTGCGCGCGGGTGATGCGCGTCGCGCGCTCCGCACGGACGACCGCACGCGGTCCCGTACACGCGATCGAGGAGCTTCCGGCGCTGCTCCCCGACGCCGACGTCGTCATCCTGTCCACACCGCTGAACCCCTCCACACAAGGGCTGGTGGGCCCCCGCTTCCTCGCCGCGATGCGGGACGGCGCACTGCTCGTGAACGTCGCGCGCGGCGCCGTCGTCGACACCGACGCCCTGCTGTCCGAACTCGAGTCCGGGCGGCTGCGTGCCGCACTCGACGTGACCGACCCCGAACCCCTGCCCGCCGGCCATCCTCTCTGGCATGCTCCCCACACACTCATCACCCCCCATGTGGGCGGCAGCACCTCGGCGTTCCTGCCCCGGGCCAAGCGGCTGCTGGCCGGACAGCTCACCCGGTTCGCGAAGGGGGAGCCGGTCGGCAACCTCGTCCTCACGACCGGCTGAACACGCTCCGCAGCGGTCCGACCGCTCCGCGTCCCGCCAACACCCCAGGTCGTCACGGAGAGTAGAGAGACTATGTCCCTGAGTGACGACTCTGGTGTATCGTCCGCAAGAGGGCAGCGCCGTGGAAGGGGCGGCGCCGGGGAGGAAGCGGATCGCGAGGGGGCGATGGGCGATGTTCGGCCGGTGGAGAGACGAACCGACATGGCGGGACGGGCGGGAGAGGCCGACGGCCGCGAGGGCGCCGGGCCCGGCCCGAGGGGCTCTCCGGTGAGCGCCCTCGGGGCCCTGCTCTCCCGGCACCCCGCGGCCGGACGGAACGCAGGGCTGCGCGCCCAGATCGTCCTGGCCGCCGTATGCGCCGGATACGCCGTGGGTGCCGCCGTCGGCTGGGGATCGCCCGGAGTCGCGCTGTTCATGGGGGACTTCGGCCTCAGCGTCGCCGCCCTGGTCGCCGCGGTCTCCTGCTTCCTCTACGCCCGCGTCGGCGGCGGACGCCTCCGGCCCGCCTGGCTCCTCTTCTCGCTCTCCTCGGCCATGGCCGCCGGAGGCAACGCGGTCTGGGGGTGGTACGAGGTGGTGCTGGGTCGTGAGGTGCCCTCCCCCTCCCTCGCGGACCTCTTCTTCCTCTGCTTCGCTCCGCCCGCCATCGTCGGGCTGCTGGTCCTGGCCAAACGGCCCGTGACGCGGGCGGGCTGGGTCTGTCTGGTGCTGGACGCCTGGCTGATCGGCGGCTCCCTGCTGACGCTCTCCTGGAGCCTCGCCCTCGCCCACACCGCCCGGATCGCGAACGCCGGAGGCGAGAGCGTGGCCAGGGCCGCCCTCTCGCTGGCCTACCCGCTGCTCGACATCGTCCTCGTCTCCATGGTCCTCGCGCTGCACTTCCGGCGGGTCAGCATCAACAGGTCTGCGGTGAACACCGCGATCGCCGGCCTCGCCCTGACCGTGCTGTGCGACGCCCTGTTCACCGCCCCGCTGCTGCGCTCGTCGTACCACTCGGGCCAGTTGCTGGACGCCGGCTGGTTCGCCGGGTCCCTGCTGCTCGCCTACGCGCCCTGGGGCGCCCGTCGCGGCCAGGACAACGCTGTCGAGGCCCCCGGCCCCGAGCCGCGCGCCGTGAGCCGCCCGATCGCCGGGTCCCTCGCCGCCCTCACGCCCTACCTGGCCGCGGCGGTCTGCACCCTCGGCATCCTGTACAACGTCGTGGAGGGCCGGAGGGTCGACCGGGTGGTGGTGCTCACCGGCTGCGCGGTGGTGCTCGCCCTGGTCCTCCGGCAGGCGATCATGCTTCTCGACAACATCGCGCTCAACCAGGAACTGGCCGAGAAGGAGAGCCACTTCCGCTCCCTGGTCCAGGGCTCCAGCGACGTCATCATGATCGCCGAGCCGAGCGGGGTGCTCCGCTACGTGAGTCCCGCGGCCGCCGGGGTCTACGGGCGCGACGCCGAGGACCTCGTCGGCACCGCGCTGTCGTCGCTGATCCACCCCGACGACCTCGGGGGAGTCGTCCACGAGCTGCGGCGCTTCCTCGCCGCGCCGGCCCGCGAGGAGCCCACCACCCGGATCGAGTGCCGCTTCGGATCGGGCACGGGCGACTGGCTCCACGTCGAGTCCACCGTCAACCGCCACCAGGGCGGCCTGCTGCTCAACAGCCGCGACGTGACCGAGCGGGTCCGGCTGCAGGCGCAGCTCCAGCACAACGCCGAACACGACCCGCTCACCGACCTGCCCAACCGCGCCCTCTTCACCACCCGGGTCGGACAGGCCCTCGGGGGGCGCAGGGCCGGGGACCCCGGGACCGCCGTCCTCTTCATCGACCTCGACGGTTTCAAGGCGGTCAACGACTCCGTGGGCCACCAGGCGGGCGACGAACTCCTCGTCCAGGCGGCACGCCGCCTCCAGGAGTCCGTGCGCACCTCGGACACCGCGGCACGCCTCGGCGGCGACGAGTTCGCCGCGCTGATCGTCGGCGACGGCACGCGCGACCAGGCGGCCAGGGAGTACCAGGTCCACGAGATCGCCGACCGGCTGCGCCTCAGGCTGTCCCAGCCGTACCGGATCGGCACCGGTGAGGTCCGGGTGGCCGCGTCCATCGGGGTCGCCTTCGCGGAGCCCTCCATCACGCCCAAGGACCTCATGCGCAACGCCGACCTCGCCATGTACCGGGCGAAGGCGAACGGCAAGGGCCGCGTCGAGCTGTACGCCCCCCAGATGCAGGCCGACGTCGTGCGCCGGTCCGAGCTCGCCGCGCGGCTGCGCACGGCGCTGCGCGACGGCGAATTCGCCCTGCTGCACCAGCCCGTCGTCCACCTGGCCAGCGGTACGGTCGCCGCCGTCGCCGCGCAGGCCCGCTGGCGCTCGGCGCAGGGCATCCTCTTCACCCCCGCCGAATTCCTCCGGGTCTCCGAGGACAGCGAACGCGCGGCCGCGCTCGGCACCTGGCTGCTGGAGGAGGCCGTCGAACAGGCCGCCGACCGGTACCGGGCCGGGCATCCGGTCTCCGTCTCCGTACGCGTGTCGGCCGCCAGGCTCCTGGACCGCGCCCTGCCACCGGGCTCCGTCGAGGCGCTCCTGACGCGGCACGGGCTGCCCTCCGGCGCCCTGATGATCGAAGTGGGCGACAACGACCCCCGGATCTCCTTCGACGAGCTGGAGCAGCGCCTGGTCGCGCTCCGCCGCCTCGGGGTCCGGATCGCACTCGACGGGTTCGGCAGCGGATACGCCGCGGTCAACGCCCTGCGCCGGCTCCCCATCGACGTCCTCAAGCTGGACCGGTGCCTGGTGGAGGGCGTCGTCGAGTCGGCGAGGCTGCACAAGATCACCAGCGGGCTGCTGCGCATCGCGGGTGATCTCGGCATGCAGTCCGTGGCGGACGGGGTGGACGTACCCGAACAGGTGCGCGCCCTGCGCGCCATGGGGTGCACCCACGGCCAGGGGATGGCCTTCGCCGGCCCCCTGGACGAGTACCGGCTGCGGCGCACCCTGATCAGGGGAAAGTACCCCGTCCCGGGCCTCGTCGCGGCCGCTCAGCCGGTGCTCGTGGGTGGCGTGATCCCGCTCCAGGGCCGCTCACATGATGAGACGCCCGTCCCACCCACTTGACACCGTGTGCGTGCCGGAGAGAGGGTCAATGCCATGCGCACCCGAATTCTCGTACTTGGAAAGCGCGTCGGCTGAAGCAGGGTCACTCATGGACACCCCGCAGACCGCACCGGCGCGCTCCCCTCGCTTGCCTTACGGCACGAGGGGTTTTTTGTTGCACCGGGACCTTGCAGAACATCACGAAAACACCGCATAAACCCTCAGCTTCGAGAAGAGAATGCCGATGACCGAGCAGGCCACCGGGGCCCAGCACCCGCAGCCGCGGGCCCGTAACGGCGGACCGTCCTCCGCCACCGTTGAGCACCTCACGGGCGCGCAGTCCCTCATCCGTTCTCTCGAGGAAGTCGGCGCCGACACCGTATTCGGGCTCCCCGGCGGCTGCATCCTTCCGGCGTACGACCCGCTGATGGACTCCACCCGGGTCCGGCACATCCTGGTCCGCCACGAGCAGGGCGCCGGTCACGCGGCCACCGGTTACGCGCAGGCCACCGGCAAGGTCGGTGTCTGCATGGTCACCTCGGGGCCCGGTGCGACCAACCTGGTCACCCCGATCGCGGACGCGGCCATGGACTCCGTGCCGCTGGTCGCGATCACCGGGCAGGTGGCCTCCGCGGCCATCGGCACGGACGCCTTCCAGGAAGCCGACATCTGCGGCATCACGATGCCGATCACGAAGCACAACTTCCTGGTCACCCGCGCCGAGGACATCGCGCACACGGTCGCCGAGGCCTTCCACATCGCCTCCACCGGCCGCCCGGGTCCGGTCCTCGTCGACATCGCCAAGGACGCGCTGCAGTCGACGACCACCTTCAGCTGGCCGCCCACGATGGACCTGCCCGGCTACCGCCCGGTCACCAAGCCGCACGCCAAGCAGATCCGCGAGGCGGCCA
>Ga0164308_10000754_pt1 | contig 17549 bp, 17 predicted proteins | sample Whisoiple_246_MG_FD_109983 | JGI IMG/M metagenome (GOLD analysis project Ga0164308, IMG submission 109983) | Soil microbial communities amended with fresh organic matter from upstate New York, USA - Whitman soil sample_246_MG | ecosystem: Environmental > Terrestrial > Soil > Unclassified >...
ACACCCGTTTCCGGGTCGACGTGGTAGCCGCCTTCTGTGATCGTCAGCGTCACGATGCGAAGGGCCGGATCGGTCAACAACTCGAGTACCTCGGCAGGCTGCTCGGGCGCGAGTAGGTAGTCGAGTTGAGCGCCGATGACGCGCACGCTCGTATCGCCGTTGGCCGGTGCGATCGTGAGCGAATAAAGGCAGTCCTGTGACCGGAACTGGTCGGCCTTGTTACGCCCCCGCTCGCCGCCTGCAAGGCCGATACCGACGATGCCCCAATCGCTTTGGTCCGGCAGAGCAAGGCATCGATCGACGTAGAAGGCCTGATGCGCACGGTGGAAGTTGCCGACACCGAAGTGGGCGATGCCGCGTTTGAGGTGGGTTCGGTCGTAGGAAGGTGTTGCGACGTTCGACGGCAGTGTCGCAAGCGTTGATTCTCTGAGCTCGTTCATGGTTGACCTCCACATAGAAGGCGCTTACTTCTCGCGGAGCAGCCGAAGGTCGGATGGTTCGCGGAGCAGGTCTTCGAGAATCTTGTTGCCTTCGGTGTTGTAGGGCTGTCGCATGTGTTCGTCCCAGGCGGCCCGCGAACGGAACTTCTCCAGCATCATCCAGGTGTCCGAGTCGTCCTGTGGCGCAAGGAAATGCATGAAAACACATCCCGGCTCGGTAAGCGTGTTCTTACGCATCGACTGCAGTTGGGCCTCGGCCTCGGCGAGGCGGTCGAGTCGCGGCTTGATGGTGACAACCAGGTACAGCGGTCCGTCCTGCTCGTCGCGGTCATCGTCCGACAATGGGCACCTCGATCGAGCTTTGCAGTGTGTCGATGAACCCGTCCGCATTTTTACTGCTCGCGTAGGACGCCACCGCGTCGTAGAGCGCCTGCTGGAAGTCCGTCGACATCACCTCACCATGGGTCATCGACAGCAGGATCTTGTCACTGAACAGCGATTTCGATGCCTGGCGCTGGTACGGGGGCAACGATGCCACGTCGACGTCGTCGCGGATCGGCACGGACCCCTTGAGCTTGTTGAACTCCAACGATGTCTTCGGGTCGGCGATCGTCTCCAAGAACTTCATGGCATTCACGCCGTCCTCGGCCTCGGCCGACACGACGAACGTGTCCACGATCGCGATGTAGGCACCCGAGGTTCCTGGATATGCGACGTAGCCGAAGTCCTTGCCCTCCACGGCCTTATTCGCAACGAGCTCGCCGTAGACGGAGTCGTTCATCGACAGGAAGGCGCACTGGCCGGTGGCCAACTTCTTCGCGGCCTGGTCCCACGTGAGCCCGGGCGCCTCCGGGTCGGCCCGGGAGACGATCTCGCCGAACTGGGTCAGTGCCTGCCGCAGTTGGGCTCCGCGCCAGTCGAACGAATCGTCGCCGATCCGCGCCCAGCCATCGGTGCCGACCACACCCAGCAGGGTGTTCTCGAATAGCTCGGTCCTCGTGAAGCGGTCCTTCCCGCCAAGGCACAACGCCGTCTTCCCGCTTGCCGCCACCTTGGCGAGATCGGCCTCGAAGGCCTTCATCGTGTAGCCGGGACCCGGCGGCGTCACGCCGGCCTCTTTCAGCACCCGCTGGCTGAACCACAGCACGTTCCCGCGGTGGGATCCTGTCGGCACGCCCCAGGCTTTGACCCGGTAGGTCGCCGCGTCAAGCAAAGCCTGCGGCATGGTGCGATCCAAACCCGAGCTCTCGTAGACGCTGGACACGTCGACGATCCGGTCGGCGTTGACCCAGGCGCGCAACGAACTGCCCAGGAACGTCTGCCAGACGTCGGGGGGATCTCCGGCTTGCAGGCGCGCGGCGAGCGCGACCTGGACGTTACTTCCGCCGCCGCCGGCGATGGTGCCGTCGGTGACCTCCACGTCGGGATTTGCCGCCTTGAAGGCGTTGAGCAGCACCTCGAACGCCGGGTGCTCGGAGGGCGACACCCACCACGACACGACTTCGAGCCGGTCGGTCGGGTCGGAGAAGTTGGCCTTCTGCCCGCCGCCACCGCATGCCGCAAGGACGAAGACCAGCGCGATGATCCACAAACGCTTCATGCTGTTCGTTCTCCAACCTTGTGGGGCGACGCCTTCAGGTCGAAGACGGCGAAACTGGCGACGACGGCGAAGCAGACGGCGGGCACGATGAACGAGATCGCCGGGCTCGTCTTGTCGAGCAGATAGCCCTGGATCAACGGCATGATCGCACCGCCGACGATGGCCATCACGAGTCCGGCGGCGCCGAACTTCGTTGCCGGACCGAGGCCTTGGAGGGCGACACCATAGATCGTCGGGAACATCAGGGACAGGCAGAACGACAGCGCGACAACGGCGGCCACCCCGGCCACGTTGGGCGAGAACATCGCGAACACACACAGCACGACGGCCAGCACGGCGAGGACCGAGAGGACCTTCGTCGCGCGGATCTTCCCGATCAGCCACGTCATGAAGAACCTCGATATGAGGAATATGATCAGGCTGACCTGCAGCAGGTAGCCACCCAGCTGGAGCGACCCGTTCAGCGCCTGCTGCGAGTACTGGATGAGGTACGTCCACGTGCACACCTGCGCGGCGACATTGAAGAACTGCGCGACGACCCCGAAGACGTACCGCTTGTTCGACATCAAGATCTTCAGGGGCGACTGGCCCGCCATGTCGGCGTCGGGGAACTCCTCGACGATCGGCGGGGACTTCTTGATCGCGATTACCAGCCCGATCGCGATGAGGACGAAGCCGAGGCCCAGGTACGGACCCATCACCGCACCCAACTGGCCCGCGCGCACGGCCGTCTCCTGGGCCGGCGTTACGTTGGCCATGTTCACCGGCTCGTCCAGCTTCGGCAGGATGAGGGTGGCGGCGAGAAGCACACCGATGTTCGTGCCGACAGGGTTGAATGCCTGCGCGAAATTGAGCCTGCGGGTCGCGGTCTCTTCGGGCCCGAGCGAAAGCACGTAGGGGTTGGCGGACGTCTCGAGAATCGAGCACCCGGCAGCGATCGCGAACAGAGCGACCAGGAACGCCTCGTACGTCATGATCTTGCTGGCCGGGTAGAACGCTATGGCGCCTGCGGCGGCAAGAAGCACTCCGGAGAGCAGCCCCGCCTTGTAGCCGAACCGCTGATTGATCAGCGCCGCGGGGATCGCCAGCAGGAAGTACGCCCCGAAGTACGCCAGTTGCACGAGCGAGGCCTGGAAGGTGTTCATCTCGAAGATGCGCTTGAAGCCCGCGACCATCGGCGTGGTCAGGTCGGCGGCAACGCCCCATGCAGTGAAGCAGCTGATGAGGACGACGAACAGCAGACCCATTCCGGGATAGACCAGGCCCGATTTCGCCGTGGAGGTGGCTGGTGCGTCGGCGGGCTGATCGGCGTGCTCAGTCGTCGTCATGGTCGGTACCTCTTGTTCACTGAGAAAAGCGCAGCCCCGCGTGGACTGTGATCTAAATCACGCTACTCAGAAGTGATGACCGGCGGCACAGATTGTGCATGTGGGTTGACATGGGTATTTGCCCACATCGGCCCGTTTGTCGCTCGTCTGACTAGTGCCACCGCGACCACGCCGCTTGCTTGGTCGTGCCTGCGACCCCGGCGACATCACCCCACGACTGGGATTCGGCCAGGGTTCGGGCGGAGCGTCCCAGGCACTCGCCGAGGTAACCGCTGAGCGCGAGCAAAGCCTGGAACGCCGCCGGGTCGGTGTCCGAGGCCAGCGCGCCGAGAAGCGTCCGCACTTCGGCCTCTACGTCGCTCGGGTGTCGGTTCATCCCAACCGGACCTTGCGAATGTCATCCGGGTCGTCGAATCCTCGCGTCCACGACGTCTCGGGCCAATGCCACGAGGCGACGCCGGCGGCTGGTCGGTATTCGGCGGTGTACAGCGTGCCGAAGCCGGCTTCGAACTGATCGTTGCGGACAGGGGGCGCCAGCATTGCCGACACCAGTTGTCTGCTTGATGGCGTGCCGCTGAGTAATTCGTTCAGTTCCGTCAGTCGTCGGGCACTGTTGAAGCGGGCGGCGTGAGTCGGATGCTCGATCTGATCGAGTCGGTGGTTGGTGGTCGCGGGCAGGTCGCTCACCTCGGCAGGTTGCCCTGGCGCGACGAAGACGGTCGCGTGGTCGCCCGCGCGGTCGACGATGGCGACGTTGTAGGACTGCGAGACGGGGATCCTCCGGAGTGCGTCGACCGCCTGCTCGGCGGTTGCGCAGGTCTCCAGGACGTAGCGCAGCACAATCGGGATTCCGAAGCCGTCGCCCACATCGGGGCGGCCGCCGAAGGTGAGCGAGACCGCCAGCCCGTCGTCGTTCATTCCGTCCAGCAGTCCCCAGAGCATGTCGCTGGTGCCGATTACCCGGCGGCGTCCGGAGTAGTCAGTGGACGCGATCACCGCTTCGAAAAGCGCTTGGTCGTAGTCGTAGTTGCGCACCAGGGTCGGCTGCTCACCCGGCAGCACGGCTTGGGAGCAGCCGACGGCGAACGCGGGCAGTCGCCACATCGAGAGCATTCGTGCGGCGACGGGCTCATCGCCGCTGAGGCGGCAGAGCCGCTCCCAAGTCGGGATCAGTTCGGGCATGTATCGGGCGAGCGCATCGCGACATTCCGGCAGCGACGGCCGCGCGGCCAGCCCGTCGTGCGTGTACCAGCTGCGGTAGGCAGGCCAGGTCGCGTCGAACAACGCTCGCCAACGGGACCCGGGTGTGGTTTCCCGGTAGGCGTGCACCGTCATGAAGCGGCCGTCGTCGACCTCGGCGGTGCGGGCCGGTTCGGCGACCGGCGAAGCTGCCACCCAGCTCAACCCGTAAGTGACCCACTCCCGCCAGTCGCTCTCGGGTGCGGGAAATGGCAGGGGTGCGGCAGTCGCGCGGGCGGCGGTCATGCGTCAAGGAAACCTTGACGCTCACCCATCCGTCAAGTTTTCCTTGACATCCCACCGAACGCGCTGACGGTGCAGCACTACCTCTTATCGAAATCCGCCCACTGGCGGGTCGAGTCCAGCCGGGGGCAACAGATAAGCGCCGGACGTGGATGGCCCACGCAACGTCGGGTACGGGTACGGGTTTGGGTACGGCGAAAGAGACGTGGCCGGAACCTGTGGCGATTGCAACGACGGGTCCGGCGTCCATTGCGGAACGACCGGCGCCGGAGTCCATTGCGGGACAGGGGATGGCGTCCACTGCGGGATCTGCGCAGGCGTCGACTGCGGAAGTTGAGGCGTCAGCTGCGGCTGCGATTCGTGCTGATGAGGCCAGAGATTTTGTAGACCCGGCCAAAATTGTTGTGGCCATGGGGCAGGTTGCGCTTGTTGTCCTGACTGTGGTGTACCGAACCTCAACCACGGTGGTGTCCACGGCGACGTTGCGACAGGCGGTGTGGGGCTGGCGCCGGGACTGGGATAGATCGGCGGCGCCGAGACAGCCGGTGATGGTGCCGTGAACACCGGCGGGGGCAGCGCCAGGGCCGGAGCAGGCGCGGGAAGGGCCTCGACGGGCTCAGGGTCGACCGCGATAGGCGGCGACAGCAGCGGCTTTTCGACGGCGACCGGCGCGGGCTCCGTGATCACTCGCGACGGGACAGGCTGCCGCACCTGGACGAGGGGCGCCCGCTCCTGGACTGCAGGCTTCGGCAACGTCGGGGCGGGTGCAGGCTGCGGCACCGGCGGCGCGACCGGAAGTTGTTGCGGGACAGGCAATACGGTAGCGGCCGGGATTGCCGGAGGAGGTGATGCGACGGGGACTAAAGCACTCGAGTCAGCGGCTTCCGCGGCAACGGCGCCTCGATCCGCGGTGCCTGCAACGTTGGCGGCGACCAACATTGCCACGCTCACCCCGCCCACCACGAGGGTCGCAGCCACGGCGCTGCTGAACGATATCGGCGGCCACGGCACGGCCCTGCGATGGGCCGTGCCCGCGCCGTCATGGGCGATCGGTTCCAGAACGGCCGCTTGGGTATCCGCATCGGCCGGCTTGACCGAGAAGCGGTCCGCTGCCGAAAGTTCGTCCGGATCCCGGGAATAGGCCAGACCGCAGGTCGACGCATCGGCGCACGGCACGTTGGCGGCGGCCAGTGCCGCGCCTCGAGCGAGGGCGAATTCCGGTTCCTCTGGCACGATGACGGGCTGGTCGATCAGCTTTTCAAGGCCGGTCTTCACCGAACACACCGCCGCCTTCGAACCAACGACAAAGACGCTGCCCGGCTTCGGGTTTCGAGCTTCTATAGCTGTTGCGATTGCCGGTAGGATGTCGGTCACGTCCATGCCGTCGACGGCGCAGACGTGTGCTTCGACGATTGAGCCGTCGTCACTGTCGACGACCGACAACGTCGCAGTCTCCGGTGCCATCACGATCACTGCCGTGGTGTCGTATCCGAGTGCTCGACCTACGGTCCTGGCCAATGCGCCCGCCGAGTTCTGCTGCGAAACCAGCACTACGTTGTGCAAGTCACGGGCGACGTTGCCGCCGCTCAACTCCCCCGCCGCACGTTCGTCGTCCCATACGACGCCGCTCAACACCAGGTGGTGGCCGTTGGCGACGGCGTTCTGCTGGGTCGCCAGAATTGCCGCGCTGATCCGTTCCGACGGGGAGGCTTTCACGGCGCCCGCAGCAGTATCGAAGGTTTCGCATTCGATGATGACGCCGTCTGCATTTTCACCCTCGATGAGCACCATACGAGCGGTTGTGGTCGTCACCGACACACCAAGCACGATCTCCATGGCCCCTCCAGCAGGTCCGGCATGAAGTTCTATTTCGGGAGGCGTTAAATTGACGCTACTCTGCGAATTCAATTCGCATCGTGGATCGGTCCATCTCGACTTGAGCATTATGTCGATTTGCCGGGCTGCGCTCCAATTCTGCGACAAAGAGGGCTGTTATCGCAGCCTAGACCCTAATTCGTGTCGACTCATGCCGTAATTAGAGCGGAAACTAATTTAGCTGGTCTTCTCGTCTAATCGCGCCTTCGCCCAAAAACCGCCTCAATCGTCAGTTACCCACGGAGGCGCCCACTGATTATGCATAGGGGTGGCGAGCCGACATGGCTGTGAGTTGGCGCGGTAGATCTTCAGGCAGCCGGCGTAGGAAGGAGTGCAGCTTGTCGTGTGGCCGCAGCGGCCACCCGTGCGAAATGAGGGAACCCAATGCGCATCGTCACCGTCGAGGAGCATTTCCAGCATCCGGAGGCTGTCGCCCGGTTCGTTGAGTTGTCGGGGCCCCCGCCTGGTAAACCCGACGCCGCTTTTCCGGCATTTCTTTCGGACTTCTCGCCGGACAGAGACGTGGCGGAGCGGCTGACCGGTAAGCGACTGGCGCACATGGACCAGGTCGGCATCGACGTCCAGGTGGTATCGCACGGAGCCAACAGCCCAAGCGCGCTGGATCACCCGGAGGCGGTCGAACTGTGCCGCAAGGTGAACGATTCTCTCGCAGAGCAGATTTCGGAGCACCCGAGCCGGTTCCGGGGTTTCGCCACCATTCCACTGCACGACCCCGCCGTCGCCGCCGACGAGATGCGCAGATGCGTCAACGAACTGGGCTTCGTCGGAACCCTCGTCATGGGTACCTGCGGCGGCCTGTTCCTCGACGACAAGCGCTTCGACCCGGTGCTACGTGCAGCCGAAGAGGTCGACCTGCCGATTTATGTTCATCCAGGTATCCCGCCCAACCCCGTGACGAACGCGTACTACACGGGAGACTGGCCGACGGCGATCCAGTTCCTCTTCTCTGCACCAGCTTTCGGCTGGCATTCGGAGGCGGGCATCCACGTGCTACGGCTCATTCTTTCCGGTGCGCTCGACCGTCACCCCAACCTCAAACTCCTCAGCGGCCATTGGGGCGAGTTGGTCGCGGGCTGGCTGGACCGGCTGGATGAGACAATCGGTTGGGCCAGGTATCTGGACCGTCCCGTCAGCGAGTATTACCGCGAACATGTCTGGATCACCCCTTCGGGCATGTACAACCAGAACCAACTGCGATTCTTCGTCGCCGAACTGGGCGCGGATCGCATCATTCACTCCGAGGACTTCCCCTACGTCGTCCGCGACAACGTGTCGACCTTTCTCGAGGAAGCGGACCTCAGCAACGACGAGCGCACCGCGATCGCCCATCGAAATGCCGAGAAGGTGATGCGAATCTGATGTCAGCTCAACGGAACTAGTTCGGCGACCCGCGCCAGCGCCGTCAGGTGATCGTCGACCGTCTTCAGCCCGGCACCCATCGTGTTGACCGACACATGGGTCGCGCCGGATTTCTCCCACTGTGTGAGTTGATCGGCCACCGCATCACCGTCGCCGCGCCAGTCCACCCGGCCCTCCATGCCTATCGTCGCGGGATCTCGTCCCGCGTCGCGTGCAGCGGTCTCGACGATGGTGCGGGCCTCGACGAGAGCTGGCCCCGGTGTCATCATCGGAAACCAACCGTCGGCAAGCCGCCCGGCGCGCTTGTAACCCGGTGGCGACGCTGCCCCGACCCACACCGGAATCGGACGCTGCACCGGCAGGGGCGCGATGCCGGCGCCGGTCACGGTGTGGAAGTCGCCTGCGAAGGTCACCGACTGCTCGGTCCACAGCCTGCGCAGCAGCTCGATCTGCTCGGCGGACCTCTTGCCGCGATTGCCGAAGTCTTCGCCGAGCGCCTCGTACTCGACGGCATTCCAGCCGACGCCGATGCCGAGGCGGAACCGACCGTCGCTGAGAAGGTCGACCTCGGCCGCCTGTTTTGCCACCAAGGTCGCCTGGCGCTGAGGCAGGATGATGACCCCGGTGACGAGCTCGAGCGCCCGCGTGACGCCGGCCAGGTAGCCGAACATCACGAACGGTTCATGGAATGTGGTGTGCACGTCGTAGGGGCCGTTCCACCCCTCGTGCACCGCCGGGTCCGCGCCGACGACGTGGTCGTAGACGAGGATGTGGCTGAAGCCGAGCTCCTCGACGCGTTCGCCGTAGGCGCGCACTGCGCCGGGGTCGCCACCGAGTTCCGTCTGCGGGAACGTCACTCCAACTCGCATGTCCACATCCCTCTGGGTCGATAACAAGGACACCGTATGTGCTCGCGGCATTCCCGAGTCATCATGGCGGGATGACCGATGATCGCGATTACCCGCAGATGGCCGCCGCACGCGGACGGGTCGAGCCTGCCCCGCGTCGAGTCCGCGGCTATCTGGGCCATCAGCTGGTCTTCGACACGACCGCGGCGCGCTACGTCTGGGAGGTGCCCTATTACCCGCAGTACTACATTCCGGCCACCGACGTGCGAGAAGGGTTCCTGCGCGACGAAAACCACCCGCAGAAGATTCAATTGGGGTCGTCGCGGCTGCATTCCCTGGTCGGGGCGGCCGTGACACACGAGAAGGCGGCACGGGTCTTCGACGACGGACCGGTGGCGGGCATGGTCCGCTTCGAATGGGATCACCTGCGTTGGTTCGAGGAGGACGAGCCGATCTACGGACACCCGCGCAATCCGTACGCGCGTGTCGACGCCCTGCGATCACATCGCAACATCAGGGTGGAACTTGACGGCGTTGTGCTCGCCGACACCGCCGCCCCGGTGCTCCTCTTTGAAACCGGCTTGCCGACAAGGTATTACATCGACCCTACCGATGTTGCATTCGAGCACCTTGAGGGAAGCGCGACGGAGACGCTGTGCCCCTATAAAGGGACGACGTCGGGTTACTGGTCAGTGCGGGCCGGCGACACGGTGCATCCGGACCTGGCCTGGACGTACCACTACCCGCTGCCTGCGGTCGCCGCGATCGCGGGCCTGGTCGCTTTCTACAACGAGAAATTGGACATCATCATCGACGGTGCCGCCCTCGCGCGGCCGAAGACGCAGTTCAGCTGAGTCAGCTCGCATCAACGCGGTCCAGCTGTGCTTGGAACAACGCGGGCAGCGTCGACGCGAGCTTGTCGTCGAAGGGCCCACCTCGGGGGCCTGGCGTGTATTCCGCGGTGACCAGAACGCCGCGGCGATAGCCGGTGATCATCGCGATGTCCCAGCTCACCGTCTCCCCGCCAGTTGTGGTTTCGGAGTGCATCAGCGTGCTGATCGCCCCGTCGGCCAACCCATCGACGCACGTTCGCTCCAGGTGCACGCTCGATCGGATGCCCGGCGAATCCAGGCTGAAATAGGCACAGGTATCCCGCAGGTTCGCAAGGTCGACACGTTGATCGGAGATGGCGAGCTCGACACCGATCGCGGCGCCCTGGGATGACCGCATGGCGAGTCCCTTCTGAGAGGCGTCGCCCTGCGACAGGAACAGGGCGCAGCCAGGTGGGTTCACCGGCGTGCGAGAACCCTGTGGGACTGCGACGATGCGACCCCATGTCGTGCCGTCCAGCCGTGCGACGGCGTTCTCGTCGACCAACATCGATTCCGACAAAAAATGCAGATCTGTTGCCGGCGGCGGATCGATATGGGGAGCGCCGCCGCGTGAAAGATGCGCAAGGACAACGCAACCCGCCGCTGCGACCACCGCATTCAAGGCTACCGCGAGCCACGTTCCCGCCCAACGGGACTTCATCGCTTATCCGACGTCGCCACGTCGAGCTGTTCCGCGACGAATTCGGCGGTGAGGCGGTGCCATTCGCGCCACCGGCGAACCATGTAGTGACCGGCGCCGTCGAGACCGACCCATTCGGCGACCACTCCGCGCTGCTGGACACGACGCGTTTGAGCGAGTGATGCTCTCGGATCAGTCCAGGTGTCCGCGGTGCCGTGCACCACGAGTAGTCGGGTGGTAACGGGGATGAGCTCGGAGTCGTTGTCGACCCACCACGGGGCCAGCGCGACGACAGAGCCGACGTCACCGCGGGCCGCTAGGTGCGCAGCCACCCTGCCACCCATCGAGTGGCCGACGACAGCGATCTGTTCCGGCTCGAAACGGTCGCGGGCTGAATCGAGAACCGTCTCGGCGTCGTGGAGTGCGTCCAGCCGCGGAGAATTCCACCCGCGAAGCCGATATCGCACCCGCTGTACCTCCACGTTCGGGCCGAGTCGGCGGCGAAGCACAGCGGCGAACACCGCCATTCGCAGGTTGGCCAGCTGCCAACTCCGCGACGACCTGTCGCTGCGAACCTTTCCCCCGGGCAGTACCAGCACGTAGCCGCGTTCAGGCATGTCGATCCCCACCATAGATATTCGGCGCCGGGCACGCGCTGGATGGCTCGATCACATCAGATCGCTGAGACGTCTACCTGGAATCTCCACACAATCTCCACCTGGCCTCCAAGCGTTGACCTGCCCCTTCGCGACAGCATGGAGTCACCAAGCAAGAGCGAGCCTGCTCGCCCGAACAAAGGCTTCCCCATGAAGAAGATCATCGGCTCCGCGTTCATCGGTGCGGGCCTCGCAGCCGCCGCGCTGTCACTGGCCCCCACGGCGAACGCCGAATCGGCGGTCATCACGATCGGTCAGCTCGAGGCGCAGGGGTTCGACGTCAAGCTCGACCGCGTCGGCAGCGCTCCGCTCAACCAGTGCGAAGTCACCAGCGTCCGCAATCCGCGGGAACGCACCGAACTTGTCCGCGTCGGCGGTCGTGACGACCGGGATTTCGTGCCGGTCGTCGTCAAACGGACGATCACCGTCTCCCTCGACTGCTCGCGCTGAGGCACCTCACGATCGCGGAACTTGTTGATAACAAGCCGATCACGGGCGGCGCTGCACCGGCGGGGTTCGCGCGCGCCGTTGCTACCTTGCGCGAAGACGAGTCCGAGACGGATGAGGTGTGGCGGAGATGGTGGCGGAACGCGTGGTCAGCAGGTCCTTTCGTGCGTGGTCATATACGGTCGGAGTGTTGTCGGTGGTGCTGCTGACCCTGGCGGCAGGCGTGGTTCAGGCGCAGGTGGCCGCGGCATACTCACGCGACGGCCTGCCGGTCGAGTATCTCGCGGTTCCGTCGCCGTCCATGGGGCGCGACATCAAGGTTCAGTTCCAGGGCGGCGGCCCGCACGCGGTGTACCTGTTGGACGGTCTGCGCGCCCTGGACGACGGGAGCGGCTGGGATATCAACACCTCTGCATTCGACTGGTTTTATCAGTCGGGAATCTCGGTCGTGATGCCCGTGGGTGGCCAGTCCAGCTTCTACACCGACTGGTACCAACCGGCGGAGGGTAGCTCAGGCACACAGACCTACAAGTGGGAGACCTTCCTGACGCAGGAACTGCCCACCTACCTCCAGGCCAACAAGGGTCAGGATCCGTTCAACAATGCCGTTGTGGGCCTGTCGATGTCGGGCGGCGCGGCGCTGACACTGGCCGTCTGGCATCCTGCGCAGTTCATCTTCGCCAGCTCGCTGTCAGGCTTTCTCAATCCATCGCAGGGCTTGTGGCCGACGCTCATCGGCCTGTCGATGAAGGATGCCGGCGGCTACAACGCCATGAACATGTGGGGACCCACCAGTGATCCCGCCTGGCGGCGCAACGACCCGATGGTCAACATCAACACCTTGGTAGCCAACAGAACTGCTGTCTGGGTCTACTGCGGTAACGGCGGACTGTCCGACCTCGACGTAAGCGACGGGAACTTCGGCACCCAGTTCAGCGCACAGTATCTGGAGACCATCACCCTGGATACGAACAAGCAGTTCGAGCAGAAGTACATCGCTGCAGGCGGACGCAACGCGATCTTCAAGTTCCCCGAGAACGGCACCCACAGCTGGGGCTACTGGGGGGCACAGCTGCAGGAGATGAAGCCGGACCTCTTGCGGGTGCTCGGCATTCAGCAGCAGGCCTGACCGTCCCAAAGTCTCAGAGTGGCGCGAGCGTCTGTTGCTGCTCGGGCGAGATGAGTGTGTTTCGGTCGGCATGATTCCATAGTTCGAAGGTCTGGAAGGCCCAGAACAATGCGAACTCGAGAAGCAGAGCGGTCTCGAGTGCGAAGAGCGGAATGTTCCACGCGTCCCCCTGGGGGTTCGACAGCTTGCCGACGAGAGCGACGATCAGCGCACCGGCCACCGAACCGACCATCATCCATCCGATGACCCGGTAGCACCGCCTGAAGCGTTCCCGCGTCCCGGGGTCCTGCATGTCCTGGTTGCTGACCAGGTAGGCGTTGATGAACACGACGGCGCCGATGATGACGAATATCAACACCGCCGCGACCCAGTGTGCAGCCGCCTCAAACTGTTGCGGGAAGACGAAGTACGCGACGACGAAACCCGCAAGGACAACGCAGGAGATCACCCGCAGTCGGTTGCCCCAATCACTGGTGTCGGAACGGGATTCCTTGTCGATGACGAAAACGAACGCGATGATCGCGCCGGCCACCACCAGGGCGACGATCACCGCGCCGAAGTTGTTCGCGATGGCATCCGACTTCTCGGCGGCCGTCGGCAGGACCTGGCGGCAACCGGCCGCTTCGGGAATGCTGACCGGGACGAACGCCACAAAGAATGCGAGCGTGCCCGCCAGGTTCAGCAGCACATCTTCGGTGTCGTTACTGCCCTTGTAGACGATCAGCATGATGCCGAGGCAACACAGTGTCGCGACGAAGACATTGCGCGCAGCGGTGTAGTAGTACGCGCTGATCGACCCCTGCCAGCAGTCGGTGGGCACGCTGTCGATGAATATCGCCGCGAAGAGCATGACGATGACGACGACCATGCCGGCTCTCAGGTACCGATAGGTGTCTCGTCCGGTGTGTACCGATTCATCGGATGGGGCGGTCATGGTGCTCCCGAGAGTGTGTGTGCCTGCTCGCCGACAGTAACGCCGCGATCGGCAGTTAGGACGTAACCGCGCCGGATACTTTTGGCGCGGGTGGTGACGGCTAAAAGTTCGGTGATTGCCCGGCCGGGGATCGGCCTGCGCTGCGCTGAGTGTGCCGGTGCCGCAGACTGCGAGGCCGTCAGCTGATGGCGAACCCGGCAAACAGGTTGCGGGGCAATATGATTGGTGAGCTTCGGGCGTCAAGGCAGTTGTCATCATGTCGCCGTACCATCCCGGTATGGCGCAGACAACGATCTGGACGGGCGACCCGGTATGGATCGCCGATGTGCTTGCTGCTCAAGGCGTCAAGCTCGTCGAGTATCCGGGCCGGCGGAACCGCGGCCACGGCAACTTCAAGGATATCCGCGGGGTGATGGTGCACCACACCGGATCCAGGCGCGATCGACATGGACATCCTGCGCGGTGAGCGCCTTTCAACGGCGCACCCCAGGGCTGAAGGTGGACGGCATCGTCGGGCCTGCGAACGCCGCTGCTATGAGACTCAAACGTGCTGCCGCCCAGCCGGCTACTACTGACGGTGGACGACGCGGCGTCGTAAGTCCGTCACTAGACGCAGTCGCCGGTGCTTGCCGCCTTCGTCGCCCCGGCGTGCGCCATCTGCGGTGTCACCTGCGCCGCGGTCATCGCGAAACCGGTCGTCGAATCGTAGGTCTGCGCGCCGAAATACACGCCGATCACCTGACCGTAGAGGTCGACGACGGCACTACCGCTCGAGCCCGCCTCCGGAAATGAGCCGATCAGGACGTAGACCTGTCTGGTCACCGACGTGGCGTGGTAGATGTCGGGCCCGTTGATCTCGGTGACCTCGCGGATCTGGGCGGGGGAGGCCTGGAACGACGCGGCTCCGGGGAAGCCCAGCACGAACGCGTCGACGCCGGTGCCGACGGTGTAGTCCGCGAACTTCAACGGTGCCGCGGGCAGACCCGGCACGTCGAGTATCGCGATGTCGGCTTGCGGGTCGTAGGAGATCACCTGCGCCGCAAGGGCTTTACCTTCGTCGTCCACCGAGAACGTTTCGGCGCCGGCAACGACGTGGGCGTTGGTCATCACCCTGTTGTGTGCGACCACGAAACCGCTTCCGTCGCTGATTTTCTGGCAGCTCTGCGACTCGCCGTGCACCTTGACCACGCTGGGCCTGGCCTTGGCGACGACCTCGTCGGAGGACGCCGTGGGACTCGGAGACTGCGACGAGGTCAAAGGATGGCCGGCCAACCGGTGCAGCGTCTCGCGGATTCCGCAGCCGGTCAGCAGTGCCGCCAGCGCCACCACCGACGCCACGACCCTGGCCCACCTCATCTGGAGAATTATCTCTACGCCGGCGTGGGTTCGCTGACCTTGACCAGCATCTTGCCGATGTTCGCCCCGGTGAACAGCCCGTTGAGCGCGTCGATACACGACTCGAGACCATCGAACACCGTCTCGCGATGGGCGAGCAGGCCGTCCCGTTCCCAGCCGCTCAGTGCGGCGAAGGCTTCTTCGAAGCGTCCCCATTCGTCGAGGGCGTTGAAGCCCTGCATGGTCGCGGTCTTCGACAGCAGGTTCACGTAGTTGGCCGGGCCTGGGTGGTCGCCGGTGAGGTAACTCGAAATGACACCGCACAGCACGACCCGCGCCTTCGGTGCCAGCCGGCCCAACACCGCGTCAAGGATCGGTCCACCCACGTTGTCGAAGTAGACGTTGACGCCTCGGGGGCAATGCTTTTTGAGCGAAGCCCTCAGGTCGTCGGACTTGTAGTCGATGCACGCGTCGAAGCCGAAGTCGTCGACCACGGCCCGGCACTTAGCCGGACCGCCTGCGATGCCGACGACGCGCGCGCCTGCGATCTTTGCGATCTGCCCGGCGACCGAACCCGTTGCCCCGGCTGCCGCCGACACGACGACCGTATCCCCTCGCTGTGGTCGACCCACACCCGTCATACCGAAATACGCTGTGGCACCCGTCGGGCCGTAGACCGACATCACCGCGCACTGGTCCGTGTACCCGGCGACCGGCGTCGCGAATATGTCGTCGCGGATGATCACGTAATCCTGGAAGCCGGTCAGTGTGGTGACGACGTCACCGACGGCGTAGGCGTCGCACCGGGAGGCCACCACCTCACCGATGCCCGCCGCGCGGATGACCTCTCCGAGTTGCACCGGCGGCAGGTAGCCCGGCTGATCGTCGAGCCATGTCCTGGCGGCCGCGTCGATGCCCACATAGGTGGTGCGGAGCAGGGCCTCGCCGTCCGCCGGCTCGGGTGCCAGGCCGGTTACCAACTCCGTGTCGTCGGGCTTGACCAGCCCGTTTGGGCGACGGCGGAGCAGTATTTGACGGTTCATCAGGTCGGCCACGACGCCGAAACTAGCGAACGCATGACCGTCCGGTGCACCTACGGGTCAAAGTCATGACCATTGATCTGGGCAAATAGTTGCGAACAGACCAAATGAGTCGCAGAATTCACACGAGTCACATCCGACTGGCTCGGCGCTGCGGGGACGTCCAACTGCACTATCTGCTTGGGGGCTGTTGTGCGCCGAGTCTTCTATTCCGCCGGTGTCGTCCTCCTGTCGATCGCGTCAACGATCGTGCTGGTGAGTATGCAGACCATGACGGCGCTGGTCGCCCTCACAGCGACCGCGTTGATCATGGGCGGCACCGGGCATCCGCTGAGCACGCCGCAGGACAGCCCCGAGTTCATCGACGGCTACACCACCGACGCCAACAACGACTACATCGTGCTGACCGGATTCTGCGGCGCCGGGTCGCAGACGTGCACGCCCACCGCCGTCAGCACACCCGAGCAGTTCATGCCGGTGTCGGGCGTGATGCCCTTCGACCAATCGGTGGGGCAGGGTGTGACAAACCTCGACCAGGCGATGGCCGCACAGCCCGCGGGCGAATCGCTCGTTGTCTTCGGCTACTCGCAGAGCGCGCGAATCGCGTCGATCCAGAAGGGCAATCTCGCCGCCGCCGGTTCTACGCTGCCGGCGTCGTTCGTGTTGATCGGCAACCCGAATCGACCCAACGGCGGCGTCCTCGAGCGCTTCGAAGGCCTCAACATCCCGATCCTCGGCGTCACGTTCGACGGCGCCACACCCACCAACACCAATTTCCAGACAGTCGACGTCACCCGTCAGTACGACGGCTACTCCGACTTCCCGAACAATCCGCTGAATCCCTTCGCGACCGCGAATGCGATTGCAGGGATCCAGTACGAGCATGGCGACTACCAGAGCGTCGGGCTGGGGGACGCTTTGTATCAGGGCTCCTACGGCGACACTGACTACTACATGATCCCGAGCCAGCGGTTGCCGCTGCTGATGCCGCTGCAAGATGCGGGCGTGCCCAGTCCGATCATCACCATCCTCGACGCGCCGACCCGGGTACTGGTTGAAGCGGGCTACGACCGGACCATCAGCCCGGGCGCGCCGAGCAAGGCGAGCATCATGTATTTCCCGGATCCGCTGAAGACCGGCACCAACTTCATCATCGCGATTCCGACGGGTATCGACGACGGCGCCCAGGAGGCCGCCAACATCCGGCCGTTCGGAACGGCACCGATAGATCAGCGCAGCCCTTACGGCGTCGGCGGTCCACCCGTCAACGCCGGTTCCTTCGACACGACCGGCGCGCCGCTGGCCACTTCCCCGCAGCCGGCTTCGGCGCCGACCGCTGCGCCTCTTGCGGCGCCGCAGCAGGGTCCGGGGCTTCCGGCAGCCCGGCCCGCGCCGTTGCAGCCGGCTGCGGCACCCACCGCGCCGACGGCAACCGCTCCGTCGCTCACCGCACCGTCTCCGGCCTTGGACAAGGCGGCGCCGACGACGCCAGCGACGCCGGTCACCGGAACGACGCCGGGATGGTGGAAGCCGGCCCCGCTGG
>Ga0164308_10000755_pt1 | contig 17534 bp, 17 predicted proteins | sample Whisoiple_246_MG_FD_109983 | JGI IMG/M metagenome (GOLD analysis project Ga0164308, IMG submission 109983) | Soil microbial communities amended with fresh organic matter from upstate New York, USA - Whitman soil sample_246_MG | ecosystem: Environmental > Terrestrial > Soil > Unclassified >...
CAACCGAATGATCAGAAAGCTCGTGTCTTAAGCAGCTACGCACCGCTCCGTGTCGCGCGGGATTGGTTTGGACGCGGACTGAACGGGTTGGGCATAAACTTCATTCCAGCGAGGTATACGCGGAGCTTGGTAACGCGATGGTTTCCGGCTCCGGACTACCGTAATTCCCAACCAGAGGTTAGGAATCGCCAGGCGCGGCACTCTAGTTTGCGGAACCCGATCTGTCAAGAAATCGCGTCCGAAAAATTTTCGGCCTTCGCCGACCGCAACCTGCATCGCGGAATGACCTAAATTCAGCAGGCAACGCTCGCGGTCACTGTGCAAGCGCGCAGCGTTCTAAGGCTCGCGGCATGAACGAGCCGTGAGCGAGTAACAGTGGGGTAATCAGCCGGCGCAGCCGCGGTCAGCGACGAGCTCTTCAGCCAGACCCCAACGCACACCGCGATCCGAGACGACGAGTTCCGCTGCACCCGACCACTGTAGCACCGCCTGAGCGATCGCGCTCCCCACCACCAAAACGTCGGCTCGCCCAGGCTCCATTCCGGGCAACCTACAGCGCTGCGCGAGGTCGAGTGACGCGAGGCGTAGCGCGAGTTGCTCGACCGAGCTGCGCGTCAAGGTGTAGCCGTGCACACGCGTCGCGTCGTAAGCCTCCAGCTCCAGCTCGAGCACGGCGAGTTGGGTGACGGTGCCCGCGACTCCGACCAGAATTGCGCCAGGCTCGGGCTTCGGGGCGCTGGCGAGCGCAAGCGCGACGTCGCGTTGCACGCTCTGCATTTCGCGTGCAGTCGGCGGGTCACTCCGCACGTAGCGTTCGAACAAGCGCACGCTGCCGATGTCTAGGCTCACGGCCGCGCGGACTCGGCGCTCGCTTGCGCTCGTGCTGCCAACGATGACCTCAGTGCTACCGCCGCCGATGTCGAACACCGTCACTTTGCCGAGCTGAGGCAAGCCAGACAGTGCGCCAGCGAAGGTCAAGCGCGCCTCTTCCTCTCCATCGATCACGCGCGGCGCGACACCCAAGATCGTCGTGGCGCGTGCCACGAACTCTTGCCCGCCGCGGGCATCACGCATGGCGCTGGTGCCCACCGCCGCCAGCCGATGCACACCGAGCCCGCGTAGCTGTGAGGCATAGTCCGACAAGCAGGTCAGCGTGCGTTCGCACGCGGCGTCGAGCAGGCGCCGATTGCGATCGACGCCCTCGCCCAAGCGCGTCACCGTGGCTCGCTCCAACACTGGACGGAGCGCGCCGCCCTCGGATTCGGCGACGAGCAGCAGAACCGAGTTGGTTCCGATGTCGATCGTGGCGGCGCGCATGAGTCGTTAGAAATCTTGAAACCCAGCAGAAATCGCTGGTTATTTGCTGTTGGCGAGGCTCTTCAGGTTGAGCATCTCCTCCACGTTCGGCTGCAGCACCAGCTCGACGCGGCGATTCTTCTTACGCCCTTCCTCCGTATCGTTGGGGGCTACGGGATCTGTGTCCGCGTAACCTGCGGCGCTCCAGTTGCTCGGATTCAGACCGCCACCGCCCTCACCCTTCTTGTCCGCGGGCGAGGTCAGTAGCAAAACGACGCTGCGAGCGCGCATGGTCGACAGGCCCCAGTTGTCCTTGAACTGGCCGCCGACCAACGGCTTCGAGTCGGTGTGCCCTGCAACTTGGAACAGGCGCTTGGACAAGTCCGGATCCTTTCCGATCACTTCCGCGACCTGCATCAGGATCTTGACGCCGTCCGGCTTGAGCTTGTCCTGCCCAGAATCGAACAAAACGTCGCCCGGCAGCTGGATCAACATGCGATTGTTGCGCACCTCCACCTTCAAGCCGAGCTGCGTCAGCTTCTGCAACTTGGTTTGAAGGAGCTCGAAACGCTTTCGGATTTGGTCGAGCTGCTCGGTACGGCGTGCGTACTCCTCGAGCGCCTTTTGCTTTTCCGCCACGCTCTGGGTCAGGCTGTTCACGTTCACGCCGGTGTCCGCGAGCTGCTTCTTCAGCGCGTCGATCTCCTGAACGGCTTCTTGGTAGTCCGACTGACTTTTCTTGTGGGCTTCGGTTTGGGCTTTGAGTTGTTGGGTGAGGCTCTCGTTCTCGCGGAGCTTCTGGTCCCACTCTTCTTGCGAGTAGCCGCAGGCCGCGGTCAGGCCGAGCGACAAAAATAAAATCAAACTGGTGGGTCGTTGGAGGCTTGAAAACTTCATGGGTTCTCCGTTCGGTGCGGAGCGAGTTGGTCGACCGCGACACGGCTCGTAGGCGCCTTGCCGAAGCGCGTCAACTCGTTGTGTTCACTGAGTTTTTTGCAGGCCAGCCGACCGACAGGTGGAGCTTTTTCGGGTTCTTGAAAAGCACTAAACAAGTGCGCTGTCTGCAACGCATGCGACCCTCTAACGCCGTGTTCTGTGGGGCCGTACGATTCGCAAGTGAATTTTTTTCGTTGACACATCACAATAGGTGGCAATATACGTCTTGCAACATACCCTCGAAGTGGGGGCCAATCCCGGCCCTTGCTCCGAACTGCTGGGAGGCAAATCGAAATGGCTGCAAAGAAGACCCGTACGAAGTCCGCTAAGAAACCCGCTGCCAAGAAGGCGCCGAAAGTCGCCAAGAAGCGCGTCGCGAAGCGCAAGGTCGCCAAGAAGGGCGCCGCCAAGAAGAAGAAGAAGGCCGCCAAGAAGGCGTGAGCCTTCGCCGGGCCGACCCGGTCTAAGTCCTGAACGCCTCGGCGAACGGATTTGACCAGACGGCCCAGCGGGTACTCGGGCGCGCTCAGAAGTGGGCGCGCTCGAGCCAAAAGAGTTCGGCGTCATTCGGCTCGAGCCGGATCGCTGAGCCAGTCCCGGCTTCTCTAAGGCTGGGGTCGAGCACGCAGATGGGAAGAAATCCCCGTCGCGTGCTCGAGTAGTTTTGTGCGTTCGAGCCGGACCCGCGGCGCGCGCCGAAGCGAGTCACTCGCCGAGGTAGAGCCGTAGGGCAGCCGCTGCCGCTCGGCGATCGAACGCGATCCCCGCTAGCTCATCGCGCTTGGAGATATCCTCGAATAGCGCGAGTAGAAAACCGTGGAACGCGACGCATTCGTCGATCGCGGCTTCCAACCGCGCAGGATCCACCAGGTCCGTATCTTCCAAACCGGACATCGCGGCCATGAATGCGTCGAAGCGTGGGTAATCCGTGGAGCGCAGCAGCGGGTAGCCCATGGCGCGGAAATAAGCCAAGAACTCGCGCACGTACTGGAAGGTGTGAACGGCGGCCCAGCGGTCTTCGCTCGGCGAGTGTTGTGCCTTGGTCGAGAACGCGCGCACGATTTGCGCAAACATCCAAACGTCGCGACGCAACCGTTCGCTCGTCTCGCGACGCGCGGCTCGATCGTCGAACACGCTGTCGTCCTCGAACGTTGCACCCAGAGCTTTGCCCAGGAACAGCACGGCGTTTTGCAGCGCGGGGCGTAGGTTCTCCACGCACACATCGATGCGCGTGCGCAGATCACTGGCCCGCGTCGCGGCGTCCATGGCCGGCAAGTCGTGTTGAAACGCGCGTCGCATTTCCAAGCGCAGGCTGCCCGCAATGCCTTGCAGCGCGCTGCGAATGCCGATCAAGCGGTGGCCACCGGCACGCAGCGATGCCGATCGCGCCCGGATTTCCCACGCGCTTTGGCTCATCACGTCGCGTTCGAAGCCTTCGGCCAGCAAGGCCCCGGAGTTCTGGCGCAGGTAGTCGCTGAGCGCGCGAGCGTCGGAGCGCAGGACACTGAGGACGAGGTAGGTGCTGCCGATTTGTTGGCGCCGGCGCTCCACTTCTCCACCGATGCGACCCAACAGCGTCAGGTAGCGCAGCATCCGAAACAGCGACAAGAACGTGAGCGCGACCAAGCGATGTGCTTCAGCCCCCGGAACACTGCGAATCAGCTCCAGCACCTGCGCGGATTTGATGCGGTCGAACTCGGGCCGAAACTCCAGCGCGTTCAACGGATTGAAGAACGCGCTGCGATCGATCTCCCGATATACGCTGGCCAAAAGCGCATGAAAGAGCCGGAACGACACGCGCGGGGTGCGCAGCATGCCTTCCAGCACCTCGTTGGCCGAGGTCAGGCCATGGCGCAGGGTAATTAGGCTCTCTTGCGGCGTGTTTTGCTGCGCGCCCTGTGTGAGCAACCGGTAGCGCGCGTTGTCCTCCGGCAGCATCGTCTCCAGGTAACGATGAAAGACGAACGCCCGGTCGAGCGAGCCCAGCAGCTGCCGCGCCAGCTGGACCGCGCGCTCGAGCCCGTCATGGTAGGTCGAGAGCGCAAAGCGAAAGTCTTGCGTAACGACCAATGCCCGCCGCGGTGGGCCGGGGTGATTGCGCGGATTGGAGAAACAGGCGGTGGCCTTGAGCAACACCTCGAATTCGAACAGGACGTCATCCTTGTTCTCGAGCTTGAGCTCCTCCAGCCAACTCTCGCGCAGCACCCGGTGCTCGCGATGGATCGCGCGCGTGCCGCTGAGCAGCGCACTATACGGATCCTCCCCGGGGCCTACGGGAAACAGGCTGCGCCTGGGGAATGCGTCTACCAAATCGCCTCGCCGCTGCAGGAGTCAGGCTTCACGGGGCCGTACTCGGGCTCAGGGCGTGAAATTGAACGGGTAGTTGGTGCTGGTCTCCATGGCCCGAGACGACTTGGGGAAGTGAATCCCCTTGATCACGCTGACCACGCAGTCAGTCACGGCGGGGGCTTTCAGAGTCGAGCGCTCCTGGTTCAGCTCCGCTAGCTTCACCTTGCCCTCGGGGTCGAGCACGAAGTGAATCACGACGTCGCCTTTGAGATCTTTCTGTTCCTTGCGCGCGTCGTCGTAACACTTGCGGGCGGCCTTGCGGTTATCCATCACCAGCTTGCGGATAACGTCCATGGTGCGCGTTTCGACCACGGCTTTGCCATTTGCCGGGGAGGGCTCGACGTCACCCGCCGCAGCGTCCTTCGCAGGAGCTTCGTCGCTCTTGGGCGACTTCTCCCCGACCCAGCCTTCATCATCCCCTGCCGCTGTCTTGCTGGGCGTCGAGCTATCGGGTGGCGCGCTGGCGGTGTCAGCGGGTTTCGTGTCGGAGCCCGCCGCAGCCGGTGCCGGCGTGGCGCTGCCGCACGCGGCGGCAAGTGCGGCGAGCATCATCGTCAACGAGGAGAGCGAGCAAAAGGAATGGGCGACGCGCATAGGGCGCGATACTAACCTGCTCACGCCGAGCATGGCCGCACGAAACACTGGCCGGCACCCAGCCGGTCGCCAAGCTCGGAAAAAACGCGTGCTTTTACGGAGTGAGCGCGTCACCCGGCCTTGAGGAATGGTTGCCATTCTTCGAACGGCTCCCGCATGACCATCGAGATCTGCTTGGCGGTGGACCAGCGCGGGCGCTTCGGTTCCTTGAGCAACTTCATGCCCGCTTCGAGCGGTGTCCGACGGCCCTTCTTGAGATTACAGGCCCGGCAGGAAATCACCAGATTGGTCCAGGAGTCCTCGCCGCCGCGCGAACGAGGCTGCACGTGATCGACGTTGAGCTCGCGGTGACCGGGGCGCCGCATGCAGTATTGACACTGGAAGTCGTCACGCAGCAGCAGGTTTTCACGCGTCAGCCGAACCTGTGCGCGTGGCGTCCGCTCGTAACGCAGCAAGTGCAAGACACGCGGCACGCGCAGCGCGCCGCCGACAATCGGCAGCGAGTCGTCGGCATGGCGTACGGGCAAGCTGCGCCAGAGCGAAAAGTCATAGGTGTCACCCGCGGTGTCTACCGCATGGCCCACCCCGCCATAGAGCAACACCATGGCGCGACGCGCTGTGGTGACGCTCACCGGTGCGAAGAAGCGATTGAGCAGGAGAACCGGCAAGTTCAGAACATCGCGCCGGCCATCCGCGTTTCCAGTGACTGCTCGTTCCAAAGCGTCCACTGAGTTTCAGGCTAGCACAAAAAGCCACGGATTATCGCGGGTCACGCTCGACCGCGCCGCGATAGTGGGCTATCTCCGCCAGGCCTTTGACCTGGCCCCGCCGTCTTCCGCAGCGGGTTCAGCTCCGGGCTCCCAGGTATCGATGTTCAGATTCCCTCTCGCTTCCGTGTTGGCGTCCCGTCTCGTGGCCGTCATGGGTTCGTCCGCAGTCCTATGGGGCTGCGCTGGTGCCGGTCCGTCGGAGGCCGAGTGGCCCCCAGTATCCAAGCGCTGGTTCGATCGCGGCGACGCCAGCTTTCGTCAAGGCGACCTGGAGGACGCCGAAAGCGCTTCCGAGAATGCCCTTCGGGTAACGCCGGAACGCGAGGAAGTGCGGCTACTTGCGGCGCGGATTGCGCTCGCCAAGCTGGAATACGCCCGCACCCTGCAGGTGACCGAGGGCCTGGAGTCAAACGAGGCGCGCTCGCTGCGTGGACGGGCATTTTGGTACTCGGGGGATATCGATCGCGCGGCGGACGAACTCGAGAAGTTGGTCGCCGACCCGGAGGTGCGTGACGCTTGGGCGGTGGAAATCGCCAAGCTTGCGCGGCGCGGCGTTGGGCGGAAACCGTTTCAGCTGAGCGGCGGCCAGGTCGGCGTGACGGACATGCCTCGCACCGGCTCGACCGCCATGATCGTTCCGCTCGAAATCAACGGCGAACCCGCTTTGGGCTTGATTGCGACCGGCACCGCAGAAGCAGTGGTGGATTCCAGTGCTGGCGGGCAGCCGAGCTGGGTTTCGCTGCGTTTCGGTGAGAATGTCGAGGTGCGCGACGTCCCCGCGCTCGCGAAGGACCTGTCGGGCATTTCACGACAGGTGAATGCGCCGATCAAGATTCTGCTCGGAGTGAATCTCCTCCGCCACATTCACCCAACCTTCGACTTGATCGGCGGTCAGTTCGTAGTCCGCCGCTACGAGCCGCCGCCGCCCCCGGTCGCGACCACGCTCAAGATCAGTTACGTCCGCGGCGGAGGCATGTTGCTCCGGGGATCCTTCGGCGCTGAGGCAACTGCGACGCAAGCGTCGCTCTTGGTCGATACGTCGATCGTCTACCCGGTGGCGCTCGACAGCGGCGGTTGGAAGAAGGCGGGCGTCCCCGCCTCGAGCCTACGCGCGGTGCCCAACGGGGGCTCGATGAAATCGGGGACGGTGCCGCTGCTCAAGCTCGGAGCGTTCGAGTTGCCGAGCGTCCCTGCGCTCTCGGGCGACGACCCCGTCAAGGAGCGCGAACAGGGCCTGGGCATCGAGCTCGATGGCTTGGTCGGTTCTGGGTTGCTTGCCAATTTCCGCGTTACGCTCGCGGACGGCGGCCGCACCATGTGGTTGGAAGACATGCCGCGCGAAGCCTTCGCGCCTTCGAACCCGGCCTTGAATATCCCGGAGACTCCGGATGACGCACCGGAGGACTCGTCCGAGGAGGAGGAAGCTCCGCCTCCTGGCAGCAAGTCCGGCAAGCCAGGTGCAGCCAAACCGGCGCCCGCCAAGCCGGTCGCGCCGAGCGCAGCCCCGAAGCCGGCTGCTCCCGCCACGCCTGCCGCGGTGTTGCCAGCCAAACCTGCGCCGACGCCGGCCGCAAAGGCTGCGCCGAAGCCGTGAGCGCGAGCACGCAGGTGGCGCTGTACGCGGGGAGCTTCGACCCGCCCACCTTCGGTCATCTGGACTTGGTGGAGCGCGCGTCGAAGCTTTTTCCACGCGTGGTCGTGGCGATCGGCGTGAATCAAGCGCGCGTGCCGCTGTTCTCGCTCGAGGAGCGCCTGGCCTTGATGCAAGTCATTTGCGCGCCCTATGCCAATGTCGAGGTCGCCTCTTTCCGCGGGCTCTTGGTTGACTACGGCAAGAGCATCGGCGCGCGCGTCATCGTGCGTGGCCTGCGCGCCGGCACTGATTTCGAGTACGAGCTACAGATCGCCCACGCCAACGCCGATCTCAAGCCCGAGATCGATACGGTGTTTCTACCGACCCGAACCAACTACGGTTTCATCTCCGCCACGCTCGTGCGTGAAATCGCGAGTTACGGCGGCGACGTCGGTCGCTACGCGCCCCCAGTAGTGTGCGCGGCGCTGCAGCGCAAGTTCGGGGCGACCAACGTCGAGCCTCAGTAGACGGCGTGGGGCGTGGGCATGAACAGCAGCACGAACATGACCAAACACAGCCACGCCACCAGTCGTCGCCCCGCGCCGAGCTTGCCGGGTTCGAACGGCGGATGATCGGCGCTGCCCGCCACGCGCGCGATCATTCCGGTGAAGGCGTACCAAATCAGCCAAAAGAGTGAGTTCGAAAAGGCGTAGAAATAGCTCATCGAGCTTCGATGCGTGAGCACGGGGCCCACGAATCGCAGCAAGTTGTACAGGAACAGCAGCAACAGTCCGCGGCGAAACCAATGGGCGAAGAGATGTTGCCGCTCGCCGAATAGTGCAAATGCGATGTGCCCTCCGTCGAGCTGACCCCAGGGCAATAGGTTGATCATGGTCACGAGCAGGCCCACCCAGCCGGCGTACGCCGTGGGGTGCAGGTGCACGTCCATTCCGTCCGGAATTGGGCCGACGAAGGCGCGCTTCATCAGCAAGTACAAGAGACTCTGCCCCTCCTGGGTGTAGTGTCCGGAATTGGGGCCGACCGCTGATTGCGAAAGGCCGAAGGCAAGCACGGGCAGCGCCACCAACATCCCGGCGAGCGGCCCAGCAGCGCCGATGTCCAGCAAGGCCACGCGCGAGCGGATTCGGCCGCTCATACCGATGATTGCGCCCATCGTTCCGAACGGGCTCAGGAACGGCAGCGGAATGAAGAACGGCAAGGATGCCGGCACCTTGTGCACCCGCGCTGCTACGTAGTGGCCAGACTCGTGGGCAATCAGAATGGCCATCAATGGAACCGCGAACGGCCAACCGTGCCAGACTTCGAGCAAGCGCCGTGGATTCAGCGAATCGGCAAAGCTCGGGTCGGCGTCGACTGCCCCCGTCCAAAACACGCTGAGGACGGTCAGCACGAATAGGAGCAAGGGCAGCCCGAAACGGATGGGGCCCTGTTCTTCGTCGTAGGCGTCGTCGTCGTGCGCGGGGGATCCAGAACTATCGCTCATGATTCAGTGACTCACGAAGCTTGAGCGCTAGGCGATCGAGCTGGGGTGCGAGCTCAGCGTCCAAGACGCCGATTTCGGTCTCGATGCGCAGGTTGCCCCGCGCGCGCGACGAGTCAGGACGAACTTGCGCGACGGCTTGGTCGAGACCCAGGGTATGCAATGAAATCTCGAGCAATTTCGCGTCCTCAGGGTGCGCGACCAAGGTGATCCTTCGTGCCCCGCGGGCCTCTGTGAGAGCTTGGCGCGCCAGCGCGTTCACTTGCTCGGGCGCCACTCGCAGGCTTTCGCCCAGTAAGCGCTCCGCGAGTAGTCGAGCGAGCGCCACGCTCCGGTCGAGCGCGCGTTCGTCGGCCTCCGCCTCGTGCTGTCGCAGTGATAGGGCACGAGCCGCGATCTTGGCGGCGGCATCGGCGCGCGCCTCTGCTTCGGCGCGTAAGTGAAGTTCGGCCGCCACTCGTTCTGCGTCGCTGATTAGCTTGGCGGCGCGGGCTTCTGCGGCAGTGATCAGAGATTGTGCGCGTGCAGCGCCATCGAGCACCGTGCGGTGTACGATTTGTCCTCGCGGCAGGGTTTTGGCTTCTACCTGAAGGGGGACCCGCGAGGCAGTGGCGAGGCCTTCGGCCTTGATGATTCGGCCTCGGCCAAGCTTCATTGGATGGACCGCGCTTCCAAAGCGCTGGCCAGGCGCGAAAGTTCGCGTGCCAAAGCTTCAGCGCGCCGCTCGCGCTGCGGATGCCCGAGCCAGGTGTGCAAGGCGCGCGCTTCGAGGTGCGTCGTGGCAAACGGCTCGAGCAACTCGCGGTCACGCCGGCCGACGAGATAGCTCACGGCCACGAACGCACATTGAAAGTCACGACTTTCGAACTGGCTCATGGCATCAAACTGCTTCGATCACGACTGCGACGGCCTCGCCGCCACCGATACACAGCGTAGCCAAGCCTCGCTTCGCGCCTCGCGCACGCAGAGCGTGGGTCAACGTCGTTAGGATGCGCGCGCCCGAAGCTCCAATCGGATGGCCCAGAGCCACCGCTCCGCCGTTGACGTTGACCCGCTCGGGGTCGAGGCCGGCGAGCTTGCCGCAGGCCATCGGCACGCACGAAAATGCTTCGTTGATCTCCCACAAGTCGATGTCGCTTGCGCGGAGACCGAGCTTGCTCAGGGTCACCGCGATGGCGGCGGCAGGCGCGGTGGTGAACCACTCCGGCGCTTGCGCGGCGCTGCCGTAGCCGACGATACGCGCAAGCGGCGTCAGCTTGCGATCGCGCACCGCTGCTTCACTGGCTAGGACCAGCGCGGCGGCGCCATCGTTGATGCTGGAGGCGTTGGCGGCGGTAATCGTGCCGTCTTTCGTGAACGCCGGTTTGAGCTTTGCGAACTTGCTGGGATCGCCGCGACTCGGCTCTTCGTCCTCGGCGATGCCGAGCGTTTCACCCTTGCGTTGGGGCACGGAAACTTCGGCAATCTCTGCCGCGAAGGCGCCGCTGCTTTGCGCGGCCAACGCACGCCGATAGCTCTCCGCGGCGAACGCATCCTGCGCCTCCCGCGTGAGACCGTATTCTTTGGCGCACAGCTCCCCTGCGTTGCCCATGTGGAAATCGTTGTATGGGTCCCACAGGCCGTCGAAGATCATGCCGTCGACCAGCTTGCCGTCCCCCATGCGATAGCCGGTGCGCGCCTCGCGCAGGTAGTAGGGCACGTTGGACATCGACTCCATGCCGCCCGCCACGACGAGCGCGGCATCGCCCAGGAGCAGCGTCTTGACGCCGAACACCACGGCTTGCAAGCCCGAGCCGCACACTTTGCTCACGGTGGTCGCTGGAACGGTATTGGGTATGCCGGCAAAAATCGCAGCCTGACGCGCAGGCGCTTGACCAACGCCCGCGGAGAGCACGTTGCCCATGAAGACCTCGCCGATGGCGTCCGCGCTCAGCCCCGCGCGCTCGACGGCGGCGCGGATCGCGACCGCGCCCAGGCGCGGCGCAGGGACGCTGGCAAAAGCACTCAGATACGAGCCAATCGGCGTCCGAGCGGCGCCCACGATGTAAACAGCGGGAAGGGTAGTCATCGCTCGAGCTAGGCTTGGAAGCCGGCTTGGGCCAGATTTTTGCGCATGCGAGGGGCAGGGTCCTCGAGATTCGGTAAAAACGGCTTGCCGGTGATCAAATCGACGGCCTCGATGTATCGGCGCGTGGCTTCGACGCGCACGCCCTCGGGGATCACCGGGATGGGCCCTTCACCGCGGTAACCCTGGTCGACCAGGTAGCGCCGCACGTATTCCTTGTCGAAGCTCTCCGGATCTTGCCCGGCTTCGAAGCGAGGTTCGTAACTGGCTGAATACCAGAAGCGCGACGAGTCCGGAGTGTGGATCTCGTCGATGACGACGATCTGCCCGTCAGCGGTCTTGCCGAATTCGTATTTGGTGTCGACCAGGATCAAACCGCGCGTGGCGCACAGCCGTTGGCCCTCACGGAATAGCGCCATGGCCATCTCGGCGGCGGCATCGAAGTCGGCGGCTGACATCCCCGAAATTTGCAGGATTTCGGCGCGCGAAGCCGAGATGTCGTGGTCGCCTTTGGGAGCTTTGGTGCTCGGCGTCAGAATCGGTTCCGGCAGCTTCGCGTGCTTTTTCAGGCCTTCGGGCAAACGGTGTCCGCAGAACTCGCGCGCGCCCCGCTCGTAGTGCACCCAGATGCTGGTCGAGGTGGTCCCCGTCAGGTATGCACGCACCACCATCTCGACCGGTAGAGGCGTGCACTCCTGGGCGATCAGGATGTTGGGGTCCGGCACCGCGAGTACGTGGTTCGGCGCCACGTGTGCGGTGTTCGCGAACCAGAAGGCCGCGGCGTGGTTCAACACCTGTCCTTTGAGAGGCAGCGTGCCCAGCACCCGATCGAAGGCGCTGATGCGATCGGTCACGACGATCACGCGCTTGCCGTCAGCGGTGCTGTAGTTGTCTCGTACCTTGCCCTCGTACTTCTTTCCGAGCAGTGGAAAGTCGCTGCGATCGAGGGGATGCGCGAGTGCCTTTTGAATCAGGGAAACGTCCACCAAAGTGCGCAAAAGCTAACACCATCCGGCGAGCTTGGCAGGCGCTATGGCAACCTTCTGATGTGCCGCTGTGAAGGTTTGATGATAGTAGCCGGAATTGCACGGTCGTCGGGGGTTTCACCCCCGCCCGCCGAACTGATTTCAGCGGACCCCACCCGGGAGTTTTGGGGCCCCACCCCCAAAACGTTTCCTCTCGCTGCCCCGAGCTTGGCACTCAAGCTCAAAAAACGTCGTTTCCCCACCCGTATGCAGACCCTAGCCTTCGGAACTCCTCGTAAGTTGCCCAGAGCGAGCCAGGTGCTCGGTCGAGTGGCCGTGCTGGACATCGCCTTTGCTGGTGCGGGGAGCGGCGGCGGTTTTCCCAAAATCACCCAACCGTTCATCGAGGGGCTGGGCGATCGCCTGCGCGCTTGGGTCGATCATCACGACCACGAGCTGCATGCGAGCTACGCTGCGGATCCGCGCTTCGTGCTCGCGACCAAGGCCGAGCATGGCGCATGTCCGGAGATGATCACCGAGGAATTGGTGGCGCGCGTCGGTCTCATCGATACGATCGTCTGCCACACCGATTTCGACGGTTTGGCCAGCGCGGCCAAGTGGGTCCGAAATGGCGTCGAGCCCTATCCTGGCTGCGACGACGACGCGCGAGCGATCGACACACGCCTGGGGACGCCCAGCGCGATTGCCAACCGCTTCGACCGCGCGCTGCGCGCGAGGCCGCGTGACGAAGGCCTTTTTGGCCTGATCGTGCGCCATTTAGCGACGGGGCTGAAAGACGAATCGCTGTGGCAGCCGATCGATCGGGCGGCCGAGGATCTCATTCCCATCGAGCGTGAGACGCGGCGCGCAGCCGAGCGTTACCAGCGGCTTGCGCCCGGCGTGGCGTTCCTCGAGCTCGGTCCCGAAGTCACCCGCATCGACAAGACTCTATTGCTGTTGCTCGGCCAAGAGCGTGAGCCGGTCAGCGTGGTGGTCGATCGCGACAACGTGAGCGTGGCCGCACGCTTCGATAGCGGGCTCAACTTCGTGAACCTGTTCAAGCTCGGGGGCGGCATGCCGACGCGCGTGTCCGTTCCGCGCCCGCGCTTGGCAGAGGTATTGCGTGCGCTGGGCGTGGACCCAAGCCAAGCGGGAGTCGGAGTTTGAGGTCGAAAAGCCGAGTTTTCGTGAGTTTTATCGGCCTACTTTGCGGTGCGCTGTTCGCCGTGAAGGCGAACGCGGCGACCAGCGTGGTGGCCTTTGCGCCGCCGGGTGACGGCCAAGCCGGTATGGCCGTGGGCTTCGACGCAGCCGGCGCGCTGCGCATGGTGCCATGCGCGAGCAGCGGTTGCGCGATCGACCGCGGCGCTGAGATCGCCTTCCCGGCCGAGCTTCGACCCGCCATTGCAAACGCCCAGTTCTCCGTGGTCGGCATCGGAGAGGGCCGACGTGCGATCGTGGTCTCGGTGAGTGACGCCCGCGCGGGCAAGTCGTGGTCGGCGGTGTTGGTCGGCGGCCTCGCCGCCGGACCGCCAAATGTCGTTTTTGCTGGGTTTACGGGCTTTACCGCCGGGGAAGAGGGCACGCGTCGTGGCCAGCGCGTCGAGATCTCACCGCCCGACGAGAGCGGCGCGCGTCGGATCGTGATTGGCGAAGTGCAAGAGGACTTGTCGCTGTGTGGGCGACCGGCCTTGCTCGCGCCGCAGTTACTGCTCAGCAGCGATCTAAAATTGCACGCGGCCAAGGTGCAACGCCTGAGCGTCGAAGAGCGGGACAGCGCGCGAAGGGTCACCGCAGTGCGCGTGGCGCCGGGCGAGGGCAGCACACCGAGCCTCGGAGTGCTGAGGGCGGTTTCGGCCACGAGCGCGGTCGGCAGCCCGAGCGCGCTGACTGATGGCAACCCAGAGACGACCTGGGCTGAAAATCGCGGAGGGGCCGGGCGCGGCGAGTTCGTACTGCTCAACGCGCCGCCGGAATTACCCATTTCCGGCCTGGATTTGTTGATCCGGCCGGCAACGGCCAAGGTCGAAGCCGGCGTTGCTCCGCGTGTGTTCTGGCTCGCCTCCAATCGCGGCTTGGTCGAAGTGACGATGCCCGAGGACGCCTGGAAGTTTCCCGGCGCACATTACAGCGTCAAGCTCGAGCCACCGTTGCAGGGTGACTGCTTGGCGCTCGTCACCGAGAGCGCGTTCGACGAAAATCCGAAAGCTCGCGTGACGTTCGCGGAGCTGAGCGCGCGCACCGAATTCGACGCCGCGTCCGTGCCGGCTCTGGTGGCAGCACTGGCGGGCGGCGGTGAGCGCGCACAGGCCGCTGCCTCGGTGCTACGAGTGGCTGGGCAGCCTGGCTACGATGCAGTGGCCAAGGCGTTCGATGGGTTGGACGAGGGCGGGCGCCGCGTGGCGCTCGAGATTCTGGACCAAGCGCCGTGCGAGACCAGCTTGCCCGTGTTTTTGCGGGCTTTTTCCGGGCCCACGCCGGCGCATGCCATCCATGGGCGGGATCACATTCGACGCTGCGGTAAGGCCGCTGCGCCATTTCTCGCCGCCGCGGCGAAGCAAGCCAAAGGCACGCTGCAAGTCGCGCTGCTGGGCGAGTTGTTGCTCGCCGATGCGGCGCAGTGCGTGGACGTGATCGTGAGTTTGCTCGACGTCGACTCGCGCTCGCGTCGCACTTCGCTTCGCATTGCGCTGGCGCGCGCCAGCACCGTCGGCGCGGCCAAGCCGCGTGTGCTGGCCGTGCTCGAAGATCCCCAACGCAGTGAGCGCGTCACCGTCGAAGTCTTGCGCGCGCTGGGCCCGCGCATCACCGAGTTTCAGCCCGCTGCGGGCGCGGCGATCGCGCGGCTTTCCAGCTCGAACAGCTTCCGCACGCGCTTTTTGCTGCTTTCCCCGAGCGCCGAGCTAGCCGCTCAGGATCCCAGCCTGCGCGCGTCTCTCGCGCAAGCCTTGGGCTCCGACCCGGATCCGCGCTTTCGAGCGCAGGCGCTGAGCGTGCTCAAAGACCCGTCACCGTTCTCCGCCCAGGTGAGCGCGGCCTTGAAGGACCCCGACGTGCGGGTGCGGCAAGCCGCGATCCGCGCGAGCAGCGGCCTCACCGTCACCGTGCCCACGTTGAGCGAGCTCTTGGCCAAGGACCCCTGGCCCTTGGTGCGCATGGCGGCGGCGGACGCGCTGGCCGAAGCCAAAGGCACCGCCGCTGCCGGCAGTGCCTTGTCGCGCGCGATCGAGGATGAATCGCCGCACGTCCGCGCGCACGTGATCGTCGCGCTGGGCGAGCACCACGCGAGCGCCGACTTGCCAAAAATCCGGGCGCGGTTGCTGGACGAAGAAGAGTTCCCAATGGTGCGCGTTGCGGCCGCTCAAGCGCTGGCCGCGCTGTGCGACACGAGCTCGCTCGATGCCCTGACGCGCTACGCGACCAAACTCGTCGATCCCATGGCGAGCCCCCAGGAGCACATGGTGGGCTCCGCCGCCTTGCTCGCGCTGGGTGAGATGCACCCCGCAGATCTGGAGAAGCGCCTCGGGCCGCTGCGAGCCAAGGGATCGCCCCCCCAAGCTCGCCAAGCGGCCGATGCGGTGATGCAGCGGCGCAGCTCCGCCTGCGGGGCTCCCGCGCCCGCCCAGCCCCGCCCTCCCAAGTCGTAGCCGCAGACTGCCCGTAGGCACTCTCGCGGTCGTTCTTCGTGCGCCAATCACGTGGTACGAGGGCGCATGGCTTTTACTTTGGTGACTGGTGCGACTGGTTTTCTAGGGTCGCAGTTGGTTCGCACGTTGATCGAACGCGGCGAGTCGGTGAAAGCGTTCGTGCGCCCGGGGTCGAATCTGGCGGCGCTCACGGGCTATCCCAGTGACCGCTTCAAGATTGCAGTGGGCGACATACGCATCGAGCAGAGTGTGTTTGCGGCACTCGCGGGTTGCACGCGCATGTATCACGTGGCGGCAAACTTCAAGATGTGGGATCCGAATCCGTCGCGCATCATCTTGCCCGCGGTCGAGGGCATGCGTGCGACTTTGCGCGCGGCTCGTTCGCGCAAGCTGGAGAAGATCGTGGTCACCAGCAGCGCCGGTGTGCTCGGCACTACCGCAGGCGAGGAGCCGATGGACGAGACGCATGCCTTCAATCTCACGGACCCGGAGGCGTACTTTGCGGCGAAGGTCGCCGCCGATCAGGTCGCGGCCGAGTTCATCGCCGACGGCTCGCCGATCGTGCTGGCTCTGCCGACGACGATAGCCGGCCCGGGAGATTGGAAGCCGACGCCCAATGGGCAGCTCTTGCTCGAGTATCTGAAGACGCCGCCGACCAGACACTTTCCGGTCGCGGGCGGGGGCATCAATGTCGTGGATGTGGAGGACGTGGCGGTTGGACACGTGCTGGCCATGGAGCGCGGTGTGGTCGGCGAGCGATACCTGCTCGGCGGAGAGAACCTGACCTTCAGTCGATTGTTCGAAACGCTCTGCGATCTGACCGGGCTCGCGGAGCCGACCACGCCCAAAAGCAAAGCCCTGATGAAGCTCGCAGGCAGACTGTTCGAGCTGAACGCGCGCCTGTGGGGCGGGGATCCGCGCATCACCTGGCGTTTGGCGAACGACTACGTGGACACCTTCTCGTACGTGACCAGCAAGAAAGCCGAGCAAGCTCTCGGCTATCGGCACCGTCCTGCGCGTGAAGCGCTGGCGCGCTCGGTGCGCTGGTACTTGGCCAACGGCTACGTGCCGACGAACATGGCCTCGCGCGTGCGCTTGGAGCTGCGGCCGACGTGAGCCGGCGAGCTGGCTTCGTGTCTGGGCTGATTGCCGCGGCGCTAGCCGCGCTGCCGGCTGCGCTGCGTTTCGAGTCCGGGTTGGCCTTGCAAGCGTTCATCGTTTGCATGGCCGGTTGTGCATTGGTGATGGCTCCGCTCTCCTCTGCGCTGGCGAGCGCGTCTACCGGTAGCAAATTGCGAACGGCCCTTACGGTGGGCGCTTTGCTCGCGGCAGTGCCGCTGTTGCCTTTCGCAGCGCTGCTCAAGGCGACCACCCACCATCGGCCTCTCGGCGGGGTGACGTTTGCGGTGATCGGCGGGCTGACCATCGTCGCGTTGGCGGTGGTCTGTGGGCGCTTGGTAGCCTGGGCGGGTGTCCAGTCCAGCGCGCATGCGCGCTTCCTGCGCGTGCTGCTGCTGGCCTTTGCCGCGTTGGGCACGGCCGCACTACTGCTCGGGTTGGTGCAAGGGCTGAAAGGCGGTAGCTCCTATCAGACCGGCTTTTACGACGCGTTGCGCGTGCTCGGGCTGACGACACTCGCCGCTCGTGTACGGCTTCCGGAGACACTCCTGCGACGTGTTCGCGGTCTTGGCCTTGCGACATGGGTGGCCGTGGTTACGGTCGGGGTGTGTCTCGGTCGCGCTCCAGCGATGCAGGCCGAGTTGGCCTCGCTTTGCCCAGTTTTGCATTGGCCACTCGTCTGGCTTGGCGGCTGACCGTTGCCGCGCCATATTTCGGAG
>Ga0164308_10000757_pt1 | contig 17509 bp, 16 predicted proteins | sample Whisoiple_246_MG_FD_109983 | JGI IMG/M metagenome (GOLD analysis project Ga0164308, IMG submission 109983) | Soil microbial communities amended with fresh organic matter from upstate New York, USA - Whitman soil sample_246_MG | ecosystem: Environmental > Terrestrial > Soil > Unclassified >...
CGCAAAAAGAACCCACCCTAAAGTTGCTAGCGATAACAACCCTGATAATAAAAATAAAAGAGTATACCCTCCGTGGTCAATAATTAAAGCGCCAAGCATAGGTCCAAAAATATAGCCTTGTGAAAAAGCCATTCGCACGGTACCAGTAATCGTACCTGCCTGCGATTTGCTTTCTTGCTTTTTAACAATAAAATCATTCAGCAGGGCAAAGAAAAAAGAAAACGCATTAAACCCTCCTATAGCAAGTAAAATGAGTGCTATTGTATAAGAATGCGTAAACGCTAACGGCACTCTTGAAATGGTTCCAATCAGTAACGCCCAAATAATAAATGGCTTTCGTTTCCCCCATTTGTCTGATAACGAAGCTAAATAAAACGATACGATTAAACCAATAATGCTCATTGGCACAAATAAAAATCCTGCTTGAAAAGAAGTCGCATGCAATGTATTTGTTGCCCAAACCGTTAAATAAGGCATAAAGCCGCCAACAGATAATCCAATAATAAATAATGAAATAAAAATCGTTAGAAAATCCCGGTCTGTAAATACAATCTTTATGCCTGATACAAACGAATTTTCTGTTTTCGACATAAACTCATTTCAACCCTTTCTATCCAGCTGTCAAACGTTCAATTCCCGCAAAAAAATGCACCTTTCTTCCAGAAACAGTAGAAGAAAGGTGTGTAAATGAAGGTTATTTTCCAATTGGTACAGCAATTTTTTCTTTTTGTTCTTCCTTGTTGATCAGCTCTTTGAATTTAGTTAAAAGAGGTGCTTTTAATTCTTCATCCTTTAATGCAAAAGCAAGGGTCGTAAAAATAAAATCTAATTTTTCTCCTGCATCATAACGTTCGCCCTCGAATTCGTAAGCATAAATAGAACGGTCTATATTCATACGCTGAATAGCATCCGTTAGCTGAATTTCCCCACCTTTTCCAGCTTCCTGCGTTTCAAGATAATCAAAAATGTCAGGTGTAAATACATAGCGTCCAATAATTCCTAAATTAGACGGAGCTTCTTCGACTGATGGTTTTTCTACAAAACCATTCACTTCGTATAACCGGTTTTTATTTGCTTTTGGATCTATAATCCCGTAACGGTGAACGGATTCTTCCTCTACGCGCTGTACGCCGATAACCGACGATCCCGTTTGGTTATACTGGTCAATCAGCTGTTTTAAACAAGGCTGGTCTGGGTCTGTTAAGTCATCTCCAAGTAAAACTGCAAACGGTTCGTTTCCAATAAACTGTCGAGCACAGCCAATTGCATGGCCAAGGCCCTTCATTTCTTTTTGACGAACGTAATGAATATTCGCTAGTTCAGAGATATGCTCCATTTCTTCTAATAGTTCAGTTTTTCCCTTTTGATGAAGCAAGTACTCCAGTTGAATATTGTGATCAAAATGATTTTCAATTGCTTGTTTCCCGTTTCCTGTAACAATTAAAATATCTTCGATTCCTGATTTTAAGGCTTCTTCTACAATAAATTGAATTACGGGCTTATTTACAATTGGAAGCATTTCTTTTGGGATAGATTTTGTAACGGGTAAAAAACGAGTACCTAACCCTGCTGCTGGTATAACTGCTTTTTTTATAGTCTGCATATTATATTTACTCCTCTCTGTTAGTTATCTAGCTGCCTTACATCTATTACGCTTTGACAGGCACCACATTGAAAATTTCTTTCACTCCTTGCTTGTATCCTCCCGCTGAGCGAAGTGATTCTCCAATTTGTTGTGCATGCTGTTTATATGTGTGAGTAGTTAAAACGTCGTTAACTGTATTTTTGATTAGCTCAGCAGATACATTATTTTTATCTAATTTTACACCTGCTCCTAACTCCTGCACGCGATCGCCAACCATAAATTGATCCACTGCCATTGGAATAACGACAAGGGGCGTATCGTAGTATAAACCTTCACTGCTGCTGTTCATTCCGCCGTGAGTAATGAATAAATCCGCACGTTTTAAAATTTCTAGCTGCGGTACGTATTGTTTCACAACGAAGTTTTCTGGAATGTGTGCTAATTCTTCAGGTTTTGTATTTTTACCAATAGATAAAATAACTTTACCCTCAAAATCTTTTAATGCTTCTACACATAAGTTATAGATTTCTAGCTGCTGATTAAAAATAGTTCCCATAGAAACAAAAATAATTTTTTCATTTTCATTTTGTAAGTAAGAAAGATCTTCAATGTCTAATCGTTTAACAATTGAAGGACCAATAAACTTGTACTCACTCGTAAATTCAGATACGTTTGGCTGAAAGAATTCTGACGTAAATACTAGCGTAATATCCCCTGGATTCGACATAATGTCAATGGAATCTTTTAACTGAGTATTATATTGGTTGTTGAACTTATTTAATGATTTTTCGAATTGAGGATAAAAGGAAGATTGGTCAGGTTCTGTTTGACCACTTGGCATCATACAAGTTGCTAACTCTTTATTTAACGCAAATGTTGTACAAAGAGAAACCTTCGGAAGCTGAAGAAGGTCGGCCACAGCGGAACCTGCTAAAAGGTGATAATCATAAAGTACATAATCATATGTTTCATGTTTCGTTTCACTCATAATTTTAGTAATAATATTTTCAGATTCATTTAAAAACAAATTCATTATTTCATAGCGGTCATAAGACTCTTCGTTTGTCATCCGGTTGCTCATATCAAGACTTGGACGAAAATCTTCGTATTCACGAAATTCCGCGCCTGATTTCCGAATTTTTTCAGCATAGTCTTCAATGCCGTAATAGACGACCTTTTCCCCTTGAGCCATCAACTCTTTTACAATTCCTAAAGAAGGATTCACATGCCCTTCACCTGGAAAGCCTATTACTAATACTTTTCCCATAACATTCATTCCTTTCACTTAGTTAATAATTAAATAGCTTAATTGTTCATTTAGTAAATTTATTGTATAGAAACTGAATTTACTATAAATTATCTTTATCGTAAAGTCATTAAGCGTTTTCAACTAAAAAAAGGTTAAATAGGCTCATTTTGGAATATAGTTATAAACTAACTCAAGAAAAACAAATATTGTAAAATTTATCTTGTTTGTAAATAGATGTATGCGCTTCATTATGATGCAAATAAAAAACACACCTCACTAAATCAAGCAAGAGGTGTGTTTTTTATTTAAAAGGTGTATAACTCCCATATATCTGAGGTTTCTGAACCAATATACCAAGCTGCCGCCCCACCTAAATGATAGTCATTAATTAATTTAACCCGACGCTGCATAGATGCTTTGTCTTCGAGCCATATTTGATGCTTCGTACCATTTTCCGTGTATTCTACATAGTACTGTGAGGCTTGGCTATCCCATTTTTTAGTTAACTTTTTAGAAGAGATAACAGCTTCGGCTTCTTTCATCGTTAAGTCTTTTGTGACAACTTTTTTGGTCGATAGGTCCGTTTTCCATTCTCGCGTATAAAAAGGAACTCCCAGAAGGATTTTGTGTGCAGGTACATCTTTCATAAGAAGTTGTGTGCCTTCTTTCACCCAAGGCAGTGAAGCAACAGATCCTGGAACCTGACTCCCTCCCCAGTGTTCTTCATATCCCATCATAATGACATAGTCTGCCACTTGACCAATCTGTTTTCTATCAAAGCTTCCCGACCAAAAAGGATCATTATTTTCTCTTGTTACGTCTACTGAAATAGTCATACCATGAGGTTTTAACGCTGCTTTTAATTCCTTAATAAATAAAACAAAATCTTGTTTGTTTTTGATATTAATGTTTTCAAAGTCAACATTGATCCCATCGCTGTTTGTTTTTACTAGCGAACTTTCTACTGATGATACAAGCTTTTTCCGCTTTGCTTTGTTGCTTAGCACATCACGTGTAAGTACATCATCAAAATTGTTACCAATAAGCGGCCAGACTTTTTTGCCGTTTTTATGAGCCGTTTGAACATATGATTCATTTATAGAAGATGAAACAACTTTGTCATTCGACGTTAGCGTAAACCAACGAGGTGAAACAACGTCTAAATTCTTTTGCTTCATCGATTCTGTATAGCCTGCTGTTTTTTCATTAAAGCTCCAACCCATAACTACAGGCTGATGCTTCCTTTGCGCTAAATCAGATTTTTTGATCCAGCCCTTTTTCCCTTCCAAAAGCTGTACTTGTACATAGTAATCAGGAATAATAAGCATTTGTCCGGGCTTAATATTTGTTGAGGATAGCTGATTTAACTTTGTTAATTCATTCGCTTTTACACCGTACTTTACGGAGACTTTCCAAAGCGTATCTCCTGATACTACTTTATGTAACAAGCCTTTTGGTGGTATTTTCAGCGTTTGTCCTGGAATCAGCTCCGTCTTTTTTAGCTGATTTTGTTTTATTAGATCACTGACTGTTACACCGTATTGCTTAGCTAGTAGCCATAGTGTATCTCCCGGCACTACCGTATGAGTAGTAACCTGAGCTGCATCTCCAGCTTCAGATGAAATGACAGGAAATTCTTCTCCTTTTTTCACTGTCTGCATAATAGAAGAATGTAAGGAAGGAGAACGATATACGTTTACGTTGTCACCTTTGACAGTGCCCACTGAAGAAGCAGCGGCTCCTTTACTCATCGGGGCCAATCCTCCACTTAAAAGACAGAGAACGATCAGGCTCATACATATTTTCTTCATTTTATAATTTCGCCTCCCCACTTTTTGACATCACCTGTCTAGTTTACTACTCCTATAAGATAGAATCCTAGAGGTACATTGTGGTAAAGCAACGTCTGGGTATACGTAAAATTCAAATAAAAAAGCTTACCGTCCGATGACGATAAGCTTTCGTTTCTTATGCATTTCCCACTACATTTTGATCCTTAATATCCATATCAATTGTATTAGCGGTACTGGAACTGCTTGTAATATTCATAAAATTCCCTGTGTTCCCGCTGCCAGAACCGACTGTTGTAAAAGCTGTACTTTTTGGCTTAATAGCCAGACAATCACCAAACTCCACTGAAGATGAAACCAATACATTCGAGATATTTACGGCTCCTACTACCGATGGCATCTGCCTCTCCTCCTGTTCATTATCTATCTGCTATATGATATGAGCAGAAGGCCAAAAAGTAGCTTTTTCATCTTTTTAATTTTATTAAGGATCAATTCGTTTATACCTTGATTCTGCAAACATATATACTCCGTATGCCATAAGCCCTATTGATACGATAGCCAGCAGTACAGACCCAAAAGGACGCTGTGCTACTTCAGCAAGGGCTCCATCTAACCCTTTCGTTTCGTCTGGATCCGCTTGAAGAGCCGTGCGAATAAGAAAGAAACCAATAATGCCAAAGACGATACTTCGAGCAATAATACCTACTTTTCCAATATGCCCGCTCCATCGCCACTCTTCTTTTGACATTTCGTTTTTCTTTAGTTTTTTTAGGAAGCGTCCTGAAAGAGCCCAATATACTTGTCCAATCCCAAAGATAATAACGCCGATACCTGTAAGCGCAATGATGGTTTGCCCAAAGGGATAAGATAACAACTTGGCCGATACCGTTTGATAATGCTTACCTGACGTATGAACGTGAGCATGAAGCAAAATTTTTACCGAACTCACACAAAGACTAATATAAAACGTGGCTACAACTAAATAGCCTAAACGAGTAAAAACGCCTTTTACCCCATGCCCAACGTGGTGAGGATCAAAAATAGCAGAAATGATTTGCCAAAACGCATATCCACTTAAACCTACTGCCAAAACAATTAAAATTAAAAATCCAAACGGCTGCTTTGCAATTGTGTGTAGGGCTCCTTGAGAAGTAACTAAATCGCCTTTTAATCCGAAAGCTGTCTGAATCGCTAATATACCGATGATAAAATAGACCACACCTTGAGCCACATGACCAAACCGTGAAAAACGCACGACAAATGGCTTAGTACGTTCTTTTAAGCGATGTAACTTTCGACCAAACGTATCTTTTTTAACAAATGGAGATTCACCCATACGTTTCCTCCTGCTTTTTGAAAACAAACTTTATTTTATAAAACACCTGAAAATAAGCGTGCAAATGACTCTTTCGAACGTTCTACTAAGCTTCGCTTGTAAAATGCTACTGGTTTGATCAAATGACTGTCTTCAATATCTTCTTCGTAATTTTTGATGAGCGTTTGAATCGTCTCTCCCTCAATTAAAAATGCATTAACTTCAAAGTTCAGATGAAAACTTCTCATATCCATATTTGCAGTACCGACCGAAGCCATATCTCCATCTATAATCACAATTTTTTGATGCAAAAACCCTTTTCTATACGAATATACTTCAATTCCACATCGAAGAAGTTCAGCAAAATATGACCTCGTTCCATATTGAGTCAGAAAGCCATCATTAATTTCTGGTACCATAATTCGTACCTCTACACCTTTTCTAGCCGCAATACGAAGGGCGGTTCTTATGGCTTCATTTGGAACAAAATAAGGGGTTGAAATCCAGATTGATTTCGTCGCGCTTGTAATCATAGTATAGTAATAATCACTCATATTTTCCTGCGTATCCGGCCCCGTCGCCACCACTTGCACAAAGCCTTCGCCTTCGACGGGATGAGGCTTTGTATATGCTTCATTGTTAATTAAGCATTCTCCAGAAACGTATTCCCAATCGAACATAAAGATTGAATGCAAGGTTTGAACAGATTCTCCTTTTAGCATCAGATGAGTATCTCTCCAAAAACCAATTTTTTTGTTTTTTCCTAGATACTCATCCCCAACATTCAATCCCCCTACAAAACCTACTTCCCCGTCAATTACGACTATTTTACGGTGGTTTCGAAAGTTAAATTTTTGATTAAAAAACCCATACTTAATAGGTAAGAAAGGATGCACTTTAATATTCGCTTTTTTCATTCGTTTAATATCTGAACCCGATAGTGTAAAGCTTCCCATTGTATCGAATGTAAAGCGCACTTCTATACCTTCGCTTGCTTTTTTTATTAAAATATCAATGATTTCTTTTCCTAGAGAATCTGAGTGAAACATATAGTATTCCATATGAATAAACTGTTTTGCTGATTGCAAATGCTTTTTGATTTCATTAAACGTTTCTTGCCCGTTCTTAAGGACGTAGGTTTTTGTATGAACATTCATCTTGGTCAAAGATACACATTGAAGATACTGAGCAAAGTAACGCTGATGAGATTGAAGCGGCGATAGATCAGGCGTCGTTTCTTTATCTGCCATCTTTCTAAGCATCTCTCGGTTATGCATACGCTTTTTTTTGAACATATGCCCCTTTAAATAGAGCTGTCCTGAATACAAATAAAAGAAAAAGCCTGCAACAGGGAAGAAAAAGAGGACATACATCCAAACCAACGTACTTTCAGGCGTTCGATTTTCAAGCATAAGTGAATACATACAAATGAAAATAATGACACCATATAATCCAACTAAGGCATACTTCCAATGAACATCAATAGAGGTAAAAAAGAAAGCATAAATGGAAAGTAAAATAATAAATAAAAAAATAAAGTCCAACCGGCGTTTTTTCATAAAAGCTCTCCTAAAAACAAACTGTATTGTATCACTTGTCTATCTTTCATATGAGGTAGTATATGGAATACACAGAATTCTTATCATGCATGCTACATAAAATGTACATATATTTGCACAAAAAGCAGTTTAGCCGCTTAAGCAACTAAACTGAACTACCTCAGACAAGCATCATTCATATACCTATACCCTGGATGGTAAAACAAAAACCTCCCTACGGGGAGGTTTTTTGTTTTACACGCATGACGATGTCTTTTTATGAGTTGGTATAACCGGACTCTTTTTCTTTTTTAGGCCAAACGAAATTAGAAAGAGATAATAAAAAATCAATTCCTACAATAACTGTCCAAAATTCCACTACATTTTGCAGCACGTTGGTTTTTCCATTTGGTACTATATACATCATCGCCGCTAAAAGAGCTGCTCCAATAGCGTAAGCAACAAGATGCTGTATCCATGACTTAAAATAATGCTTTGCATATTCTTTTCCATAGCGCCTACGAGGTTTCTCCCCGCTTTTTATCACATAATATTGAAAGCGTTCGTCTGCCCATTGAATCATACTTTTTCCAAAAGCGATCGAAATTCCAATATACACGGCTGCAATAGCGTGAGCATAGGTCGCTGTAGCACCTCGGTAAAGGTCTACACTCGTCACAATCAGAAGAAAAAAATCAACAACAGGTGTTAGAGCTAAAATAAAAAAACTGAGCTTTTGTTTTTTAAACATATACCTTGTTGCTAATCCTAAAATGATGACTATCCAAAAAGCGATTTCACATGCAATAATCATCCAGGCTATTAAATTCAAATAATCCCCTCTCTTCCTCTCGTTCAACGAATAGATAATTGGTTTTAAATAAAAAATTTTTATGCATAAGTTTATTTTTATGTATATACATCCTGCTTCATAACCTTACGGCTTATTCCATCCTCAGCTGAGTTCTAAGATTCGTTGAACCGTATTTGCTAGGCGGATCTTTTAAATCGATATCTATAATACTCCCAGCTCATTCCTGCCGCGACTCCAATCGAATAGGCTAGTATATCTCTCCATAAGAAGCCATACCCCAGAATGAGCCCTCCTAGCGCATTTTTTCTTATGTCATCAATCCACGGAGCGTGATACAGCTGTGTAAATTCAATGAAGTAACAAAACACTATAGCAAACATACCAATCGTTTTTGTCTTCCATGCAGGAAACAAAAAACCCGCACTGACAAAAATCATTAAGGCCCATAACGAATCTCCCGCATATATATTTACGATGTGAGGAAGATACGCGGTAAGTTTTCTTGATAAAAGGCCTGCTCCCATGATAACAATAGCTAGAAGCAGATATACCCATCTATTTCTTTTACTCATTTCAAACTCCTTTTTTCTTCTTAAATGCTCCGTAACAATAAGCCTTCACTGTATAATTTTATCAGAACCGAAGACTGTTAAATACCGCTTTTTTTCATTTTTTACAGCTTCCCCCTACGTATATATGACAAGTGTCATAGTTTCTATATGACACGTATGTCTTAAATAGTCAGAAAAATCCCTTTATACTGAGGGTAATATACGGTGATGAAAGGAATTTCATATGACTATACAAAAACAAAAGAATTTACGAAAACAAGTTGCACCTTTTGAAAAAGCAGTAATGAAAGACAGCATAAGACAATTGATCAATACTTTTTTACCTTTTTTCACACTGTGGTTTCTCGCTTATGAGAGCCTTTCAATTTCTTATTTTTTAGCATTTCCGCTAACTGTTATCGCAGCAGGGTTTTTAGTAAGAATATTCATTATTTTTCATGACTGTTGTCACTACTCTTTCTTTAAGAGTAGACAACACAATAAAATTCTCGGAACAATTACCGGTGTCTTAACGATGTTCCCTTACAGTCAATGGGGACATAGCCATGCAATTCACCATGCAACAAGCAGCAACTTAGATAAAAGAGGTACGGGTGACATTTGGGTGTTAACCGTAACAGAATATAAAGAAGCTTCTATTTGGAAAAAAATCGCTTACCGTATCTATCGCAACCCGTTCATTATGTTCGGCGTGGGACCTATATATGTATTTTTGATTACAAACCGATTCAATCAAAAAAATGCGAAGAAAAATGAAAGAATGAATACGTACCTTACAAATGTATTGATCGTTGCATTAGCGGCAGCGACCTGCTGGTTGGTAGGTTGGCAGGCGTTCCTATTAATTCAAGGACCGATTTTCTTCATTTCAGGTTCAATTGGAATTTGGCTGTTTTATGTACAGCACCAGTTTGAAGACTCTTATTTTGAAGAAGATGAGCACTGGGATTATGTAAAAGCAGCCGTTGAAGGAAGTTCATTTTACAAGCTTCCAAAACTATTGCAATGGCTAACAGGCAATATTGGGTTTCACCATGTACATCATTTAAGCCCAAGAGTGCCCAACTATAAGCTTGAAGCTGTTCATCAACACACACAGCCTCTTCAAAATGTACCAACCATTACACTCGCAACAAGTCTTCGCTCTCTTCGATTCCGTCTATGGGATGAAGAAAACAAAATGTTTGTGAGCTTTAAAGAAATAAAAACACGCTCAGCTGTACCAAAAGCAAGCAGAATGTCATCTCAAACAAAAGCAGAACTTTAATAAAACAAAACAGTCAAGCTTTCAAAAGCTTGACTGTTTTATCTATCCGTCTAAACTTATTTCATTCTACTTTGTGGTAAACTAATAGTGTATTTTAACAAGTAAACGAGGTTCTTTATGAAAAAATATACGTTTTTCCAAAAAATCACTGGGCTATCTCCTTACATATGGACGGTATTTGCCATTTTACCATTTTATTTTATCTTACAGTCTTCATCCATGAATCACATTATTGTTGGTTCGTTACTCACCATCTTATTTTTTATTTTCTATCGTTTTGCATTTGTTTCAACGGACAAGTCCGTTTACGTATGGACGGCTTTGTTAATCGTTATTTCCTTAGCCCTGACAACTATTTTCAATTATATTTACTTTGCCTTTTACTTTGCTTTTTTTATCGCTTATTTTATTGGAAATATCCAAAAACGGCTCGCTTTCTTTACTTTGTATGCTGTTCATTTAATTAGCACCGTTATTTCGGTAAACTTTAACGTTGTTATGCAAGAAGAGATCTTTTTAAAACAGCTGCCTTTCATTTTTGTAATTTCCATCAGTGTGATTGTACTGCCATTTAGCATTTATAATCGGAAGAAGCGAGACCGGCTGGAAGAACAGCTTGAAGATGCAAATAAACGTATTTCTGAGCTTGTAAAACAGGAAGAACGCCAGCGGATAGCTCGCGATCTGCACGATACGTTAGGACAAAAGCTGTCTCTTATCGGTCTAAAAAGTGATTTAGCAAGAAAACTTATTACAAAAGATCCTGAAAAAGCAAAATCAGAATTAAAAGATGTCCAGCAAACAGCGCGCACGGCTCTTAATGAAGTGAGAAACATGGTTTCTCAAATGCGTGGAATCCGCCTTAGTGAAGAACTAAAACGCGTTCAGGAGCTTTTAGAAGCTGCCGAAATTAAGTTTGTAGGAGAAGAAGCCATTTCATTAGAGAATGTGTCGTTGCTAATTGAAAATATTCTTAGCATGTGCTTAAAAGAAGCAGTAACCAATGTGGTCAAACATAGTCAAGCCACCGTTTGCACGATTACTTTACATCAGTCTGCAAAAGAAGTAGGCATAACGGTAGAAGACAATGGAGTTGGTATTAATACGAAGAAAACCTGCTGGAAAGGAAACGGTCTTTTAGGAATGAAAGAACGGCTGGAGTTTGTAAACGGCCATCTTGATATCTCCAGTCAAGGGGGGACGATTATTCATATTACAGTTCCAAACATCGTTAAACATATTAAGGAGGAACAATTATGATTCGAATTGTCATTGCCGAAGATCAGCAAATGATGTTAGGGGCTTTAGGCTCTTTGTTAAATTTAGAAGATGACATGGAAGTTGTCGGAAAAGCTTCAAATGGGGAACAAGCGGTATCACTTGCTAAGCAGCACCAGCCAGATATATGCGTAATGGATATCGAGATGCCTCTTAAAACTGGACTTGAAGCTGCAGAGGAACTGAAAGATTTAAACTGCAAAGTCATCATTTTGACAACGTTCGCTCGCTCCGGCTATTTTCAAAGAGCTTTGAAAGCAGGCGTAAGCGGATACTTACTAAAAGATAGTCCAAGTGAAGAACTCGCAAATTCCATTCGAAGCGTGATGGCAGGCAGGCGCCTCTATGCTCCAGAATTAGTGGATGACTTATATAGTGAATCTACCAGTCCTCTTACAGCTAGAGAGAAAGAAGTATTAGCTCTAGTAGCTGATGGAAAAAACACAAAAGAAATTGCTGACGAACTATCTATTAAGACTGGAACGGTGCGCAATTATATTTCTACCATTCTGGACAAACTCGAAGTAAAGAACCGCATTGAAGCCATTACTCGCTTTAAGGAAAAAGGCTGGTTCAAATGAAAAAAGCATGCATCAAACCGAGATGCATGCTTTTTAATCATTTGGCAATTTATCGTACCCTAATTTGTCGATGATCACAACATGCTCGGGGAATTCATCAAGCAGCTGCTGTTTTGTGAATAATTCAAAGTCACGGAAATCAAAACCTGGTGTGACCATGCATCCAACGAGAGAAAACGTATTCTCATTTGCCACAGAGGAACCAAAAATCGTATCTCTTGGAACTAAAAATTGAGGAACTTCTCCATTTTCTAAGTTTGTACCTAGTTTTACTTCTTGATAGGTTCCGTCGCGGTAAATAATATGAATGGTTAAAGGGCTTCCCCCATGATAGTACCATAGTTCATCTGATTGCAGCCGGTGGAAATGCGATACATCTTGAGACCTTAATAAAAAGTAAATACTCGTGTATAGAAATCGTTTATCATCAAACTGCGATGACACTTCTTTATCAGAAATTTCATCATTGGAGCGATAGGTTTGTTTATAAAACCCTCCTTCTGGATGAGGCTGAAGCTCGAGCTTTGAAATCCAATATTCCCACTTATGTAAATCCATTACGTTCCTTCCCTTCCTTTTTCTTTTATCATTAACTACATCATAGTAAATCATTCTTTCTAACACAACAAACGGCTTCATTATTCCATCAGGAAAAATGAAGCCGCTTACCAATGGTATCTTATCATTACATCCTACCCTTTCTGTTAGCACGGTTATATCTATACCTGCTAGAATGGCAGCGATGAAATAAATATGTCATATACAAATCTAACTGAAATCGATCTCCCTCAATGAAACATTGAAACGGCTGTTCTCTGCCTTGATCATTTTTTGCAGATGAACGCTGCTTAAATGGGACAATATTCATCTCTTTTCCCCCTCAGACAGATGTACTTTTTAGTGTAAATGCTGATGACAAACGTAATATTTTTTGATAAAAGTGAGGGCTGCCTGTGCATCTTGAATGCCAAGCTTTTTACAAACACCAGCTAACATGAGCAGTTTGTACATAACCAGCTTTTGATTATTTGTTGCCAGTACGTAATAAACAATCGTATTAGCAACTGCCCGCGGTAATCTTATTTTTTTCAACTCATATAGCGCAGCAGACGAAGACATGCCTGCTTCAGTTAAAATCTGCTCAGTTGTGTACGTCTCCAAATAGCGAGCAAGCTTTCTTTCTTTATCGTTAAATATACCTTTAGAATCGTTCATTTTCTCTCCCTCTGTTATTTTAATAATCCATTAAATGCTGCATTAATTAACCATAATGCAATAGCTCCCCCTGATAAATAAGTGCTGAGATAGAATAATAATTCCATATACCTCCCTCCCATTTCTATCTTACCCCTTCATTTTTCTAGCTGCAGTGATATTCATCACAGGTAAAAAGTGTATTGTTGAGCTACTGAATAGCTCCGCAAAAGAGCTCGTGAGAAAGATCTCACGAGCTGCTTAGTTAGCATTTTTATTTTCGGATAAAGCGTTTAAAAATCATAATAATTAATAATACAACTACAATAACAAGCAAAAATTTCAACATGAGTTGTCCATCCCTTCAAATCAGTAAATCATCTTTCATTAGTAAGTATTTACCCTGTTTCGTTTTTTATAAACTGCTTACCTACTTATTTCATGCCAAAAATTATATAATAGTAGAAAATCATCTAAAATAGCCCTACAAGTAAAACATAAATGGGAGTATAACCATGACTGACTATCTTCAAACATTTCTGCTTGAACATTTAGAAGCAGCTGAGTTTATCAGCATTCTCTTGAACATTCTTATTAGCATTACGGGCGTATTTCCAAGCGCACCCCTTACGTTCGTAAACGTAAAATTATTTGGTTTTTGGAACGGATTTTTACTTTCTTTTATTGGAGAAGTTTTAGGTGCAGCTCTCTCTTTTTGGCTGTATCGAAAAGGTTTCCGTACACTTGTTCATACAAAAACACCTTCTCACTCCAAGTCGCTAAAGCTGCTGCGCGTACAAGGGAAAGAGAGTTTTATATTGATTCTTTCTTTGCGTTTACTTCCCTTTGTTCCATCAGGCCTCATTACATTCTTCAGCGCTGTAGGAAAAGGCTCCTTTGCCGTATTCATTTCTGCTAGCGCACTTGGAAAAATTCCAGCGCTTTTTATTGAAGTTTATTCGGTTTATCATATTTCACAAGGATCTATGCAAGGCAAAATCATTTTAATGGTTTTATCCATCATTTTACTTTTTTATATAAGTAAAAAATGGAAGAAAAAAGCTTAACAGACTATAAAAAGGGAAGACTATCTAAAAATAAGCAAAAACATTATCGTATGTAACTGTAATAAGATAACGTATTGGAGATGGTCCATTGATTTTTCTGTTAGTTTCTGGAAGTATTATTATTCCTATTATCATGCTCTTTTTCTCACTCAAATGGAAAGGAGCAGAGCCAGTTTTTAATACGCTAGCCCTTCTTTCAGCGCTAGTATTTGGAAATATAGCTGCTGCTTCTATCTATCGTATCTTAAAAAACCATACTGTTTTTATGACGAGCATTCATGCAATCTTTTTAAATTCAGCTTTTTTATTAACCGGTGCATACCTTGGAATCTATGTATTGTATAAACTGTTAGCTCTGACCTTAAATGTAAAAAGCCGTTCTTTTAAATAAGAACGGCTTTTTACATTAATGAACAAATTCCATTTTCTCTTCGATTTTATGAAATTTCTCATAAAATTCCTCCGCTGAAATCGGTTTGGAGAAATAGTATCCCTGCACCTCATCACATTTTTCTTTATGAAGAAGTTCTACTTGTTCAACTTCTTCTACACCTTCTGCTACGACGGATAGCTGCAAACTTTTGGCTAGTGTAATAATGGCTCTGACAATCGATACTTCCGTTGTATTAGGATCTAAATCTTTAATAAAAGACCGGTCAATTTTCAGCGTATGAATAGGTAGCTTCTGAATATAGCTGAACGAGGAGTATCCTGAGCCAAAATCATCAATCGAAATAAATACTCCTGCATCTTTTAAGATTTGTAGCTTTTCGATTGTTTGCTCAACATGCTTCATCGTTACACTTTCTGTAATTTCAAGTTCTAAATATCGTGATTCTAACTCTACTTCACGCAAGACACCTAACACATAATCAACAAAATCAGTTGTACCAAAATCAACGCTTGATATGTTCACACTCATTTTTAAGGGAGGAAGTCCTTGAAGCTGCCAATACTTATTTTGATGGCACGCTTTTTTTAATACCCATTTCGTCAGTGTAACAATAACGCCTGTTTCTTCAGCAATCGGAATAAATTCTGCGGGAGAAATGACGCCCATCTCGGCATGAGTCCACCGGATTAAAGCCTCCACTCCAACAATATGGCCACTTTGAATATTGACTTTCGGCTGATAGTGAAGCTCCATTTCGCCCAGCTCAAAAGCCTTGCGTAACCCATCTTCAATTCTCATTCGTCGCGTAGTATGAACCTGCATTTCTTTTTGATAAAACAGATAATGATTACGCCCTTGTTTTTTGACTTCGTACATCGCTAAATCAGCATGGCGAACTAGCACTTCAAGCAACTTTCCATCTTTAGGAAATAAACTAACTCCGATGCTTACCCCTAAATAAACATCTCTCGATAGCACTACAAAAGGAGTGGATAAGCAGTCATTTAATGATTGACAGATTTTTTTCACTTCTTCATCAGTCCTATCATGCAGTAAAACTAAAAACTCATCTCCTCCAAAACGCGAAAGCACATCTTGGTTTCTTAGGCAGCTCTTCATTCGATCAACAACCTGAAGCATAAGCTGATCTCCAGCATGATGACCAAGCGTGTCATTTACCTGTTTGAAACGATCTAGGTCTAAAAATAAGAAATGAAGCTTTTTTCCTGAAGTAGCTGCTGAATCAATGGATTTCTCTACAATGCTTGAAAACATACTTCGATTTGGTAAATCTGTTAGCATATCGTGAAAAGCCATGTATTGAAGCGATTCTTGAGCTTTTTTCTGTTCCGTTACATCTCTAGTTACTGTCTGAAAAAGCGTCTCTCCATTAATTTGAATGAGCGTAGATTTTACTTCTAAGAAGAGTTCCTTACCTAACGCATTAAACATTTTCAACTGAGCTAATGGAGATCTTGGCTCATCTTTTCTATCCTTTACTGCCTTCAATCCTTTTTTAATATCAGGAACTTGTTCAGATGAAAAGAAATCATATAACGATTTACCAACGAGCTGGTCTTCCGTTACTCCTAAAAGCTGAATCATAGCATCATTCACAGACACGACCTCTTCTTCTCGATGGACCATAATTGCCAATGGAGAGGAGTAAAACAAGTTTTCATAGCGATTTTTTGCTTCAATCAACGTTTTTTCCGCTTCGCGCTCTTGCGTCATATTGCGGATATACAGCATATACTCAACCGTCTCTTCAATTCCTACCGCCATCACCGTTATCTCAACCGTAACTTCTCTATTACTTATCAAAAGGGAGTGCTCAGTTCGTCCATCTTGTAGAGAAGAAAATTCATAGAAGGGCAGCAGCTTAACAACATTACTCCCGATTACATCTGATGCTTTAAGAGAGAAAAGCGTTTCCGCTGCATAATTGAGCGATAAAACATGTCTTTTTTCATCGATTACCAAAATAGCATCCAGGGCGGATTCAAAAAAAGCCCATTTTAAAACTTCTTGTTTTTGTACGCGTCGATCCATAAAAATGGTTAAAAACACAGCCGTAAATAGGCAGACAATAAAAAAAACAATAACGACGGATAAATATATTGGATTTAAGGCAAAGCCGTTTGAGTGTTCAGATATTGACATTCCTGAAAAAGAAGCTGCCTGCATGCCCGTATAGTGCATACCTGCAATAGCAATGCCCATAATAGTAGAACAAATAACCTTAGCAAAAACGGTAAGCTTCCCTTCATTTAGCTTTGAATAAAAACCAAGCCACAAAGCTGTATTAGAAGCAACAACAGCAATAAGAATAGAGAGAAAAACGATAAATGGATCATATGAAATCATAATTGGCTCCATAGCCATCATGCCCAAATAGTGCATAAAAACAATTCCAGCTCCCATAAAGCTCCCTGCAATGATAAGTGCTTTTATACTTTTCTTTTGTTTGTGAATGAGGTAGAGGCCTATATAACATCCCGTTATCGCTCCCAAAATTGAGAGAAGAACAAACCATAAATTATATGAAACATCTACGGGCAAGTGAAAAGCAAGCATGGCGATAAAATGCATTGACCAAATGCCTATTCCCAATGTAAATGCCCCGCTGATTAACCAAAACTGAATAAATTTTGCCCGGGAAATTTTCACACGATTAGCTAACCCAAAAGAAGCGTACGCCGCAGTAATAGCGATAAGGAAAGAGAGTGTAACGAGTAACTCATTGTACGTCCCTTCTAGTAAATGTGTATGATGATTCATTCATGACCTTCCTTCAATTCGTTCTTTTCTTTGTTATCGGTTAAGGCCTAAAAATATTTACTATTTCAAAAGAACTTATGC
>Ga0164308_10000758_pt1 | contig 17469 bp, 12 predicted proteins | sample Whisoiple_246_MG_FD_109983 | JGI IMG/M metagenome (GOLD analysis project Ga0164308, IMG submission 109983) | Soil microbial communities amended with fresh organic matter from upstate New York, USA - Whitman soil sample_246_MG | ecosystem: Environmental > Terrestrial > Soil > Unclassified >...
GGGTCTGCGCAGTTCAAGTTCGAGAGCCGTTTTTTCCTTCAACGATGGCGTGCTCCGAGGTGCGCTGCTGGATCGCGAGCGCCCACCCGCTCGACCAAGAACGGATCCAGGCGCTGCAGAGCCGCGCCATGCCCTTGGGGTGTGGGGACGCAGGCGAAGCGGGCCAATCGCGCCAGGTTGGGCCGAGCGTGTGGGATGAGTCGCCAAGCCGTAGCAGGAGCAGGAGGGATGAACTTGCCGCAAGGCGTCAGATGGACGGCAAATGAGACGACGCGCGTCTCTTTGGATTTCTGGCGCGGGGGTTCGGGACCGACATCCGAGCTCTCGTCACATCGACGGGCGAAATGAAGGCGAGTGCATGCCGGCAAGCGGATTGGAGTGGCGGCCGCCCCTCGCTCACAATCGATGTCGAACTTCGGGACTACTTCGGATAGCCGAAGTGAATCGCGTGCATTGCTGAAGAAGTCTCGTCTGCTCCTCGGCAAGCCGCGCGCCGTTTGCCGGATCGAACTGCGGATGCTAGCTGTCGTTTTTGGAGCAGAGCTTGCTGAGACGGGCTTTGGCGACGCGGTGGGCGAGGGGGCTTTGGTCGATGCCGAGCCAGCGGCGAGAGAGGCGTTCGGCGGCCGTGAGGGTGGTGCCGGAGCCGTGCATGGGATCGAGCACGAGGCTATTTTCGAGGCTCGCGGCGCGTACGATGCGTTCTAGGAGGGATTCTGGCTTTTGCGTGGGATAGCCGGTCGCTTCACTGTTCAGCGGTGTGTTGGCACGCATCGAAGGACAATCGCTCCACACGCTGCCGATACGACGGCCGAGATCGGCGTAGTAGCGGTAGGTTTTGCCGGCGATCTTCCGATCTCGGTAGTTGCGTCCGTCGGCATCCACGTTCTTGAAGTGCATGCGCAGGCTGGTTTGGGCGTGGCGCTCGCGGAGCGCGGGGTCATCACCGTTCCAAATCATCTCGCGACCGCGCGCGTAGATCAGGATGGTCTGGTGAGTGACGCTCGGGCCGGCGCGCCGTTTGCCGCCGTTGCCGGGCACCCAAATCACTTCACCTTGGAAGCTCGTGCGCCCAAAGATCCGATCGCTCAAGACTTTCGCGTCGTGCACGGCGCGGTGATCGAGGTGCAACCACAAACTGCCGACGGCACTCAGCGCGTCGCGAACCGCGACCAAGCGCGGCTCGAGCATGCTCAGGAAAGCGTCCAAGCCGCCCCAGGCGTCTTTGTATGCGAGGCGCCCCGAGACGCGTTCGCCCTTTTTTTCACGCGCTCCGCGCTCGCCTCCGGCGTTGAACGGCGGATCCATGTACGCCAAGTCGAAGTGGCCAGAGAGCTCCGCATCGAGCTCGGAGAGCAGCGGCAAGCAGTCGCCTCGCAGCAATTGGCCGCGTCCAAGGCGGACGCTAGAAGCCACGCACTGCTTCCGACAATTGCCCAGTTCGCTGTTGCTGGAGGTCGAACGGGTCGTCTCTGGCGATCTCGTCCCAGTCTCCGGCCTCCAGTACGCGGGCGGGCTCGTAGGGGGGCAGCCATTGCCAGCGCGGGCCCCCGCCGCTGCAACCCGAAACGGCTTCGTCCGGCGAGCAGGCGATGCGCAAATGAACGTGATCGTCGTGACGCAAGCTGTCGCTCGGCTCGAGCATGACCGTCTCGGCTTGCCACAGCAAGGAGTCTGGTTCGCCCAACGCGCGCGCATGGTCGATCAGGAGTGCTTCGAGCTCGCGGCAAACGAACATGAACTGCACGCCGATTTCCGGTGAAGTGAGCAGCGAGCGCAGCAAGAGCCACTCGCGATCGATGTCTATCCTCACGTAGTCCGGCGTATTATCGACCCGCGCCAGGCCATCCCCCTGGAAGCGTACGAACCCCGGGCTGGGTACGGGAGCCCCCGCTGGCGTAGTGACCAGAAACAGCAAGTCGACATCGCGACCGCTCCGGTGTGAATCGTGACCGGGAATGCGCCCGCCAGTTTTGGCCGATAAATCGCCGATCGAGAGCGGCGCACCGCCAGGGGCGAGCCGTGCCACGTTCGCGGCCGCGCTCTCGAGCGCGTGCACCAAACGCGGGCGACCGAAGTAGTGGGTGCTTTGCGGACGATAGCGGACGAAACCGGGCCCGCGCACGGGCAGCTCTTCGGATTCGGTGAGCACGCCGCGATTGGGCACGCCGACGGTGCCGTGCAGCCCGGGCGCGAGCGGCGTGGGCGTGTTGAAGCAGCCGCTGACCAACGCTGCACAACTCAAAAGGGCGGCGCTCGATCTCACGCGGAACGTTCGGGGATCCATGCCCGGATTCCATCGGCGATGGCGCTGAAGGCTTGGCGCGAGGCAAGGTTGTCGACCAAGTCGAGTTTGGTGTCACGCACGGTCAAGTAGCCGTGGTCGATGAACGCTTGAAATGCGTTTTGTACGATGGTCTTGCTCACGGCTTCGGAGCGCTCGATCGCGCCTTCCAAAAACAGCCGGTGCCCGATCGAGAGGGCCTTCTTGGTCAGCTCCTTTTCGGCCATCGGAGACTTTTCGAGCAGCTCGAGCGCACGCGCGGCCACGTAGTAACCTTCGATGAAGTTCTGCAAAATGGAGGCGTAGGTGCGCAGCCAAGTGTGACCGTCCCAGCCCTCGTGTCCCGGTCCGGCCGACAGTTGGTCAGCGTTGCGAATCACTTCACCCGCGTCGGCCATCGCGCGCACGGTGTCCTCGAAGATGGCTTCGAACGGAGCATCGGCGCGGAATCGGAACTCGAACTTGAACAGTTTGGATAGCGCTTGCACGCGTTCGCGCACCCAAGCAAACGTGGCTTGCTTGGAGCCGGGGTCGACGCTCGACACTGGCGCGGTGAGCAATGCCATTGCTACCAGGGCGCGCTCGACGAAGAAGTGCACGATGATGTTCTTCGAGGTGTCGAGCGAAAGCCGCTTGTTGCGCAGGACGCTATACGTGGCGCCGGGGCCTGCTTTCTTGCCGGATGCCGTCGGATCTTCCAAAAATTGGATCTCGACCACGTCGGCATCGATGAACATCTGACAGGCCTCGCGTAGCGCTTCCGGCCGCAGCGCGCCGGAGGCGGTGCGCAAGGTTTGGCTCGCGCGGGCGCCCATGCCCTCGGTGACCGACAGCAACTTTTGGCAATAGTCCAAGAGCTCGCTGTGCCCGATGCCCCGCTGCTCGTGCGAGAGCAAGCTGAGCGCGGTCAGTGCTCCGGGGGTGACCGCGGTCACGCGATTGATCTCGTCCATGACGCGGTTGCCGAGTCGCGTCACCAAGGTGCGGCGCTTGGCCGGAGTCAGCGTGGCGTCCGCGGGTAGCTCGACCTCCCTCCGGATTTCACCGAACGTGAGGATTTGCCCGACTTGCATGTTGATCGTGCCGTAGCGGTGCCGCAAAAGCTCGCTGCTCTTGAGCAAGCCCGCCGCGTCTTCTTTGGTTTTCTCGGCGCCGCGCAGTTCGCGCTCGTAGCCCTGGGCTTCAATCACGCGCTCATAGCCGATGCTGATAGGCACGAAGAAGCACTCTTGATCCGGAATCGCCAGCGCTGCATCGGCCACCATGTTCAGCAATCCGAACTTGGGCGCCAAGAGCTTGCCCGTGCGACTGCGCCCGCCTTCGAGAAAGAGCTCGACCGGATAGCCGCTGCGCAGCAGGCGCCGCACGTAGGCGTCGACCACCGCGGCGTATAGCCGATCGCCGCGGAACGAGCGGCGAATGAAGAACGCGCCGCCGCGCCGGAAAATGCCGCCCATCGGGAAGAAGTTCAGATTGTCGCCGGCTGCGATCACGGGCAGCGGCAAATTGTGCTGGTTGAAGATGTAGCTCAGGATCAGATAGTCGATGTGGCTCTTGTGGCTGGGTAAGAGCACGAGAACGCCGGCCTTGGCCGCGTTGCGCAGTCGTTCGATATCGCCTTTGTTGTACTCGATACCGGCATAAATGCGGGTGAAGACGCGCTCGAAGATCACCTCCAACGCCTTGATCGTAGTGCGATCCGGAGTGGCTTGTAGCTCGCGCAGCATCTCGAGCGCGCGCTGGCGCAGCATGTACTTGTCGGTGCGCTCGTCAGCCAAATCGTCGATCACCGCCCGCATTTTGGGGCTGCGGATGATCTCTTGGCGCACGCGTTCCGGCGGCTTTTCGGCAGGCCCGGTGACGCTGCGACGTTCCCGCTCGAGACGTCCCAAAACGGCGTAGGTCAAGCGCCGAACGAGCACCGGGTCAGGGCTACCTGCACCTTCGGCGAGGAACGAAGCGAGCTCGATCGGTTCGCCCAGTTTGAGCTCGACGTGTTTGTAGTTGTACAAAAATTGCGCAACGGTGCGCAGAGGACTCGGCCATTCACGCGGGCCCAAGATGAAATCGAACGGCTCGGTGCCGCGCGAGTCCGGAAACTTGGTCCACACGAACACTTGCGGCACGAGCAAGATCGGGCGTTCACGCTTGCGCTGCAGCTCGAACAACGTCCGCACCAGACCATCGCCCTCTTGCAGTCCGCGCCCGCCGCTGGCGCCAGCGGCCACGTCGAGCATGCCCGGGGGACGCTTGAGGAAGAGTGCCGCGGAGCCGCCACGCTCGAGCGCGTCTTCCAGCTCGACCGAGCGTGATACCGTTTTGGGCGGCATGATGGCGTTGAGCCAGCCTTTGCCCATCGGGTTCAAGATCCACAACCCCAGATCGTTGACGAAGCGGATCTGCGGCAAGCGGTGGCGTTTTGTCAGGTAGTCGAGTGCCAGAAAGTCGATGAAGTTGAGGTTCCGCAGGACGTAAACAATCGAGCCTTCGGAGGCCAGATCCTTCACGGAGCGCACCCAAGCCTCGTCGACTTGGATCTGTTCGAAGAAGCGGCGATACACCGCGCGCAGCGCCGGGTTCGGCTCGTACGGACGGGTCAGTTCGCGTTTCGTCATCGACCGAAGGAGGCTGGGGGGAGGGCTCGGGAGGGGAGGCGGACGATCATATACTTGCTCAGCGCTAGCCGCGCGAGTAGTCGATGGCTGTCTTCATGCTCAAGCAACGGCACGGTCGCTGGCTGCTCCTTGGCAAAGCCGAGGCTCGGTCCCGTTTCATGGCGCACTGCGTATCGCTTTCGGTGGCGGGGATTGCCGCCTGGACACTTTGCAGCGCGGCCCTCACGGGCTGCAAGAAGAAGGCGCCAGCCCCACCAGCTCCCCCGGCAGAATTGCGCGAAGACGGCCTGGAAAGCAGTGAGAGCGCAGCGCCTCTGTCCCCGTCTCCAGGGCCGGTGGCGGTCCCGGCGCGCTGTCGCGAGCTGCCGCAGGCCGCCCCGTTCCGCATCGGAGAGCTGGCCCCCCCTCGCAATGACGAGGCGAACGACGGCGGACCGGACGACGACGACGAGGTTCCCGATCCGTACGCCGTGGAGCTGGGGCCGGCGCGAGCGGACCCGGAGGGCTTCACGCTCAGCGCTCTGCGCTCCGTAAAACGGCAAACCCACGCTTTGATCGCCGTGGTCGCCCCGGACGCCGCTTCCGGCAAGCTCATCGACCTAGGCGTGGTGCACGGCGATCCGGATCCCCCGCTGTTCGCGGCGGCGGGCAAGGACCTCTGGCTCGTGACCCCGGACACGGATGCGGGTGGCGGGATGCTGCGGGTAGGCATGATCGGAGACCTGCGCGGCAGCGCGCAAGTGAGCTGGGGGCCCGAGATCCCCGGCGTGCGCCGGGATTCGACCCTGGCGCTCGAAGCTTCGGGGGACCACGCACTGCTCGCGTACGCCGCGGAAGCCGCGGGCAAGATCCGCGTCTTTGGCGTACTGCTCGATCAAAACCATCCGAAGCAGAAGCTCGCCCCCGAGCCGCTCAGCGCTCCGGGCGCAGACGCCGATTCACCGCGGCTCGCGCTGCGCAACGGCGGCTATTGGTTGGCCGTGGCGCGCTCGCTGGACGCGCCCAAACCGAAGCCCAAACCGACGCTGGGCGACGCCGGAACCGCCGTCATCGAAGAGGACTCACTGCTCGACATCGGCACGCGTCGCATCGAGGTGATGAAGCTGGACGAGCACGGCAAAGCCGTCTCGTCGGCCTTGGTCGTCACGGCTTCGGGCGCGCGCCCGATGAGCTTCGAACTCGCTTCGGCGGCGGACGGCAGCGCCTACATCGGCTTTCGCAGTGACGATTCGACGCCCGGAGCGGCGGGGGGCGCGTTGCAACTGGTTCACGTCAAGCTCGACGGCAGTTTCGAGAAGCTCGAACTCGGCGGCGAGTCGAATGGCGCCGGTACCCCCTCGTTCTTGGCTGATGGCAGCGTGCCGGGCACCCTGTGGTTGACGGCGGCCGACGAACATGGCGCGACGCTCTTCGGCCGCGTGCGCGTGCGAACTACGCTGGCGCCGGACAGCGTGGTCCGCGGCGGGGATCTGATTGCGGCCCGCGACGGCAAACTGCTACTCGCGCGCGCACGCGGGACTGCGGCAGAACTCAGCTTGCTGAGTTGTGATGACTAGCTGTTCGCTCGACTCACTTGTCGAGCAATGGGCCCGGCACGATATCGAGCGCGCCGAGCTCACCGCGCCAATCGATGCCGAGCTGTGCGGATAAGCTCGAGGCTAGCTTTTGACCGAAGCAACGGGCGACGATCTCGCAGCTCAAATCCAGGCCCAGAGCGCTCTTGCTCGCGCTCAGGAACTTGCCGGACGAGCACAACGGGACGCGCGGGTTGGGGCGCACGACGGGCCAGGAAGCGCTGAGCTGGGCCGCCAAATCCGGGCTGGCCGCGACTTCTTCTGCATTCAGCACACCGGCTTTTGCCAATAACCAAACGCCATTGCCAATCGCGGCGACGATCTCGGCAGCGCTCGCGGCGCGGGCCAGCCAAGCCAAAAATTCCGGGTCGTTCGCGACCTGGCGGGCCCCATAACCGCCAGGGACGATGAGGCACTCTGCGCCGGCGTGCGTTGCGGTGCTGTGCGTCGCCTCCAGCTTCAGGGTACTGCGCGTGGCGACCGGGCCAGCGCGTCTGGCTACCAAGTCGATCTTGAACGGTTTGAAGTTCCATTGCCGCCCGGCCTCCGAGAGCACGCCGACCGGCCCGGCGACGTCGAGCAGCTCGACCTCCTCGAACAGCGCGATCGCCGTCGAATAGGGCTTGGTACGCATGACTCAGGGTTCGAGCAAAGTGCTGCCCGTGGTGGTCCGGCTCTCCAGGGCGCGGTGCGCGGCCTCGGCGTCGGCCAGCGGAAAGCGCTGACCGATTTCGATCTGGAGGCCCTCGCGAATGGCCTGAAAAAGCAAGTTGGCGCTGGCGAGCAGCGCCTCTCGGGTCGCCACATAGGTGAACAGCGTAGGACGGGTCACGTACAGGGAGCCCTTCTGCGCGAGCAGCGCCAGATCGAAGGGCTCGGGCTTGCCCGAAGCGTTGCCGAAGCTGACCAACATCCCTCGTGGTTCGAGGCAGCTGAGCGAGCCCATGAATGTGGCCTTGCCGATCGAATCGAATACCACCGGGACGCCCTGACCGTCCGTGAGTTCGCGGACGCGCACCGGGAAGTCCTCGCGATCGAGCACGATTACCTCGTGGCAACCGTGAGCGAGCGCGATCGCTCGCTTGGCCTCGCTGCCGACGGTGCCGATGACGCGCGCCCCGAGCTTGTTGAGCCACTGACAGGCGATCAGGCCGACTCCGCCCGCTGCGGCGTGAAAGAGCACGCTCTGACCCTGGGCCACCGGAAACGTGCGCTGAATCAAAAACTCGGCGGTCATGCCCTTGAGCAGCGCAGCGGCCGCCACGTCGTCCGAAATGTCGTCGGGCAATGGCACGAGCCGATCGGCGGGGATCACGCGCGCTTCGGAGTAGGCGGCCGGAGCGCCGGCTCCAGCGTAGGCGACCCGTTCACCAACTCGGATGCAGGTCACCCCCGGCCCGATCTGCTCGACCACGCCGGCAGCCTCAGAACCCAGGCCCGAGGGCAAAGGCAGCGGGTACAGTCCGCTGCGATGGTAAGTATCGATGAAGTTCACGCCGATTGAGCGGTGACGAACCAGGGCTTCACCGGCCTTCAGCTCGGGGAGCGTGATGTCCGAAAGCTCGAGGACCTCTGGACCGCCGGCTTTCGTGAAGACAATGGCGCGTGTCATCTGCTGTCGCAGGGTAGCTTCTGTGGTATCCCAAAGAAAGCCGCATGTCGTCCGATCCTGGCTTCGAGCTCAAGCCGACATCTTCTCCAATGCCCGCCGTCGAGCGTGCAAAGCTGATGAAAGATCTCGGCTTTGGCCGCGTCTTTACCGAGCATATGGTGACCATCCGCTACCGCGCCGGGGAGGGCTGGGGGCAGGGGCTGCTCTCGCCGTATGCGCCGATCTCGCTCGATCCAGCGGCTTCCGTGCTTCACTACGGCCAAGCAATTTTCGAGGGGTTCAAGGCCTATCGTCAACCAGACGGTGGAATCGCGACCTTCCGACCCGCCGCCAACGCGCAACGCTTCAACAATTCCGCTGCCCGCCTGGCCATGCCCGCGCTCCCCATCGAGCGCTTCGTCGAAGCCGCGGACATTTTGATCCGCCAGGAGCAAGAGTGGGTGCCGCCGAACCCCGGTGAGAGCCTGTACCTGCGTCCGTTGATGATCGCGACCGAGGCCGCGCTCGGCGTGCGGCCGGCCAAAGAATACTTGTTTCTGCTATTTGGCTCGCCATCGGGCGCCTACTTCGCGCAGGGCGTGAAGCCGCTCACGGTCTGGCTGAGCAAAGAGTACGTGCGCGCTGCTCCCGGCGGCACGGGTGAAGCCAAGTGCGCCGGCAACTATGCCGCGAGCCTCATTGCACAGCAGCAAGCGCTCGATGCCGGCTGCCAACAGGTGGTCTGGCTGGACTCCGTGCACAAGCGGTTCGTCGAAGAGATGGGCGGCATGAACCTATTCTTCGTGTACCGCGACGGCGACTCCTCCCGTATCGTCACGCCGAAGCTGACCGGCACGTTGTTGCCCGGCATCACCCGCGACAGCCTGCTCACGATCGCCGGCGACCTCGGCTACATCGCCGAAGAAGCCACGATCGGCATCGATGATTGGGAGCGCGATTTGAAGAGCGGTGTGCTCACCGAGGTGTTCGCCTGCGGTACGGCCGCCGTCATCACTCCGGTGGGTGAGGTCAAGTTCGACGGCGGAAGCTGGCTGGTCAATGGCGGCCAATCTGGCCCGGTCGCGCAACGGCTGCGCGATGCACTGCTCGCCGTGCAGCACGGAACCGCGCCCGACGTTCACGGGTTCATGCACCGCGTGCTGTAGTCGCGTCCACGTCAGTCGCTCAGACGATACGCGCGCAGGGCCTCCAAAAACTCCGGATCTTGCAGTGACACCGGCGCCAGGTACTGACCGGTGCGCGTGCGCTGCCAAGTGTCGTGGCTGCTGAGCGGCGCGAATTGGTAGCGGTAAAAGGAGGCGCGAATGAAGTGCGGAGGCTGCTCGGGGAAGGGGTTATCGGCAAATAGTGCGAGCACCGTGGGGTTGCCTTGCAGCAGCTTGCGCGTCAGCGACAGAAACCAGCGTCGCTGATAGTCCGGTGAGAGCGGCACGAACCAGAGCTGCCAATCCAACCGGTAGTGGTAAGGCGTGATCCAACACGGCCTGCGGTCGACCCGACCGGGTTTACAGGGCAGCTCATACTCCTTCCAAACGCTGCGCTCGTCCAGTTCGGCGGAGCTCGTGCCTTCGATGATCACTTCGTAGCGCTCTCGGCTCACGCTGCCGAACGCGCCGTAGGTGTTCACGAGGTTGAAGGGGTCGAACGAGGCGTTCATCGCCTGCTGCGGCGAGAGCAAATTCGTGATCGGGTTCAAGCTCAGCACGCCTATCGCGAGCGCGAGCGCGACACTCACCGCATTCCGAACGCGCGATGGTTCGGCGCCAGCCGCGCGCGCTAGCCGAGCCCGCGCTCGTTCTCGGCATCTTTTCGGCAAAACGCGGAGCACCGCTGCGTCATCGAAGCAGGCGAAGGCGATGATCAGTGTCAGCCAATTCAAGAACGACAGATTGCCGCTCGAGATCAAGATGGCTTGAAATACCAGGATGAGACCGCCCGCTGCGAGCCGCGCGGGCCGCGGTCCGAACACGCCGAACGGTGCTACGACCTCTACCAAGTGGTTGAATAGCGCGCCGAGCTTATGAAACCAAAGCGGCGCTGCGTGAAACAGCGGACTCAGCGGACCGGGGTTGGGCTGGGTCTCGTAGTGGTACGCGAGGCACGTGAGGTCCGTCCAACAATCGTCGCCGCGCAGCTTGATCAGGCCTGCGCCAAACATGATGCGAAAAGACAACCAGCGAAATAGCACGATGACGATCTGCGGCACGGGCGACCTGGGATCGAACTCACGCGGGCGCCAACCGGGCGCGAGAAAAATCGCCAAAAATCCGGCCTCACACAAAAGCGAGTCCCAGCCATAACCGTAGAAGATCTGGCCCACGTGGCTGAACGACAGGTACAGCGCCCACAGCAGCGCGAGCAGGGGCGCGTTGGAAAATCCGGCCACCATCGAAAGCGCACCGCACAGGCCGAGCCAAGCGCAGCCCTGTAGCCAAGCATCGCTGGCGGAGAGCCAGAAGATGCTCGGTAACTTCCAAAATCCGGCTGAGCGTGAGCCGAAAACACTCGTCACTTGCTGGAGGAAAGTCGTCGCTGGCAAGAGCCCCTGGGTGCCGATCAGCGCCCGACCCTGACGCACCAAGATCAGAAACGCCGAGGCGTAGATCAGCCCCAGACCGCGAAGCAGCGCGGCGCGCACCAGCCAAAACGAAGACGACTTCCGAAAGGGCAGCAAACGTGGCAAGCCTGACCGATCCGGTGTCTGCTGTGAAGCACGGGCTGGTTCGCGCCGGAGCGCGGCAACCAGGTCCCGGGGGGTCAATCGTGACCGCAGCCCCCAGCGGGCCGGGTTCAGGGGAGATAGAGCTCAAGCAGTGGTGCTTGGCCGCCGGCGAACCCACTGCTGAACGTCGCGCTCGGGCCTTCGCTACCGCTGGCGATCACGGCGATGCCGAAGTCGCGCTCCGGGTGTCGAGCGGCGTAGCGGACCAGTTCCGTGACGTCGATGCGCGCTTCGCGGGTGGGTGAGGGGGTCACGCGGAGCCGCGAGTACGGGGGGGCGAGGCTGGGTTTTTGACACCAATGCTCGAGCGCGTGCGGCTGCCAGTCAGCGCTGATGCGCCAGGCTTCGAGCGTCAGGGGCCCGTCGCTGCTGGCGCCGCCTTCGCGTGCGGCCAACGTGAGGAAGGCTTTTTGCGGTAGGCGGCCGGTGCGAGGTTCGCTTTGAAACTTGAGGTAGAGCGCGCTGCGGCCGAGCGGGCCGCCGAAGCGAATTTCGCCAGCCAAACCGGCGGCGACGCGGTCGCTGGAAACGAACGCGATGCTGCTCGGCCTGCTGACGATGCGCTGGCCCAGGAGCATGGCTTGCGGCTCCGCGTTTTGGCGTGCGCAGCTGCTCGAGGCGAAGGCGAGCGAGAAGAGCGCAATCGAAGACCACGGGTTCATGACTTTCGACCCCGGCGCCGCGAAAGGAGAATTTCTGCGGCCGTCGCCTTTCGCCCCGGTGGTCGGCTGGAGCGGGAAGCGCTGGGCTCGCCGCTCACTGCCGCCGCAGGGGGAGGAGCTGGTGGCTGGGAGGGCCGCGCGAAATGCGGCGTGTCCGGCAGGGGGGCGCTGGGCGCCGGATGGCTGACCTCGCTGCGTGCTTTGGCTTGGCGGAGTGCCTCGAAGGTTGGTTGCGGCTGGGCCTGTGCCCGGTTGGTCTTTCGGTGTCGCTCCGTGGAAATCCACGTCAGGGTTGCGCTCGTCGCGTTGACCATGAAATCGGGCACCGCCAAGCGGCGGCTGGCCACGCCCAGCAGCAAGCACCCGGCACCCAGCACGATCAGCCATTGTCTCAAGTTCTCGTAGGCGAAGCGCTGCGCGTCGCGATCGCCAAAGATTCCGGCTAGGGTATCGCGAACCTTGCCGCCCGTGATGCGGGTGATTTGACGCAGCAGGCCTCGATCGCTCCCGGTGGGACGGAGCTCTTCACCCGCGGACAATGCCGCAGCGGTGGTGCCCAGCGCTTCATTGCTCAGTTCGTCGACCGCAGTCGCGACGTACGCGCCTGGGCGCGACAGCGGTAGGCTTCCGGCGTAGGCGCCAGCGCCCGCCGCTTCCAGCGGCACGGTGGCGGAAAAACCGTCTGGGCCAGCTACGCGAACCTCGATGCGTCTGAAATTTTCGGCATGGCCATGTTCGTCGAGCACGCTCGCGCGCAGTCGTAGCTCGCCGCCCAAAGTATCGGCTTCCACGCGCACATGGGGGTTGTCCGCGCGCCGCGAGAGATCGCGCCCGAGTTGACCGAACAAGCGATCTGCGCCTTCCCAGCTGGTCCAGGCCAACCCCCAGCGATCCTTGTAGTCGCTCGTGAACACTGCCGCACGGCCAATGCCCGCCGACCAAGTGGCAAGGATCGGATCCCCCTCTGGCCCGCTCAAATGAACCTGCGCGCGGCCTTTGGGCAGGGTCACGACGTAGCCCTTGAGGGGCGGCGCGCTCGCGAAGTCGATGCCGCGCGTGGCGGGACCCGGGCTGGCCAATTGCGGGCGGAACGAGAGCTCGTTGATCGAGCTGCGGGCGGCCAAAATGGTCTCTTGCGCAAATACCGCGGGCAAGCGGCTGGCGTCTTCGATCAGGTAAAAGCGACCGTCCCCGAGCTTGCTCATGTGCTCCAGGGCCGATACGTCTGCGCCCTTGCCCAGTGCCACCACGCTGGTCGTGATGCCGCGCGCTTTGCCAGAGCTGACCAGAGCGAAGGCGTTGCTTCGCTCTTCGGCGTCGTTGCCGTCGGAGAAGAGCAGTAGGTGCTTCAGCTGCACGTGCTCTTTGGCCAACGCTTTGAAACCGGTATCGAGCGCCAAATCCACGAAGATGCCGCCACCGCCAGGGCCAACTGCGCGAATCGTCCGGGCGATCTTGGGTTTGTCGAGTACTGGACCGAGGGGCACGGTCCATTGCACCGCGGTATCGACGTGCATCACGCCCAAGCGATCACCGGCGCCGAGTAGCTCGGCGCTGCGGACCGCGGCTTCGTTGGCCAGCTCCAACTTGGTGTTCGAGCCCGCGCTGAGCGCCATCGAACCGGAGTAGTCGACCGCGATCACCTCGGCCAAGCTGGCGCGGCGACGCTCTTGCTTCAGGTCGAAGGAGACTGGACTCACGTCCTCGACCGGCGTTTTGCCGAAGCCGCCGGGACCGAGCGAGTGGTCGCCACCCATCAACAGCAGTCCCCCGCCGAGATCGCGCACGTAAGACGCAAGCGCCGCGAGCTGCGAGGCGGCCAGCTCGCTGGCCGAGAGATCGCTGAGCACGACCAGGTCGTACGCTGCGAAGCCCGCGAGATCCGCAGGCACGCCGCTCAAACCAGCCACCTGTACTTTGAAGGCGGCGCCCTCCAGGGAGCGCTGCAGGCCCCTGGCCAGCGGCGGGTCACGCTCCAAGATCAAGGCCACGGCTTCGCCGCGCACGCGCACGAATGCTGAGCCGGAATTGTCCTCGTGGGCCTGGTCGAGTTTGGCGTCGAGCGCGCTGATCTCTACATCGTAGCGGTGAAATCCGGGGTCGCCGGCGACCTCGCGCAAGTGCAATACGTCCTCGCCAGCGGCGATTTTCGCCTCGCCTTTGCGGATCAACTGACCATCCCGAAAGACTCGGAGCTCGACCTCCGCGGGCGACGAAGACTCGGTGACGACCCGAAGGTCCAGTGCTTCGCCTGCGTTCGCCCGCGGCGCGGTGCGCAGTGAGGCGATACGCACGTCCGGCACCTTGGCTTGGTCGAGCGGCACGACATCGACCGCCACGCCCGCGGCGACTGCAGCGGCCGCCGCGCTCAGCGTATCGCCCCGGGTGGCGACGCCATCGCTGATGATCACGATCCGCGCCGCCGCATCAGCGGGGACTTCACCCAGCGCGCGCCTGAGCGCCGCGCCGATGTCCGTGCCGTCTCGCCCGATTTCAGCGCGCTGGGGGGCCGGCAAGAGGCTGCGTTCACGCAGCGGGTCTTCGACCGCGGCGCTCGCGCCGAAGGCGATCGTCCCGATTCGATCGTGCTCGAGCATGCCCATTTCGGCAACGCGCAATTCACTGGCGATGCGCGCTTCGCTGCCTGGCACCAAATCGATGCTCCGGCTCCGATCGATGGCCACGATGACCGCCAGCCGATCCAGAGGCCGGCCGAGTTCGACGCCGATCAGTGCATAGGCTGCGCACAGCGCAGCCCCGCCGAGCAGCACGGTTTGTAACACGCGGCGGGCCGGGTGCTGACGCGCGGAGAGCCGGGCCAAGCGGGCAAGGACGAACCAGACTACGGCCGCGGCCGGCAAGGCCAAGAGCGGCCGCTCGAAGCGCAAATAGGGCACATAGAACCAGTGGCCGAGCACTCCCAACACGAAGGGCAGTGCGGCCAGCGCGCGCAACAGGTGGCGCAGGACGGTCACCGCAGCGCCTCACTCGGCCGATCCGGTGGCCGTGGCAGCGCCAGCGCTGGCAAACGCGGTTTGCGAGTCACCCACCACACATCCAGCGCGATCAAAGACAGCGCCAAGGCAGCCAGGAGCCAAGACCAATCGGTCACTGCCGTCGAAAGTTCGGCGGCCGTGCGAGCTGGCAGGGCCGTGCCTTTACGAGTCAGCAGTTCGTGCGGTCTCATGTCGCTCTCGCGCTCACTGCTCAGATTGGCCGCAAAGAGCGCACTTCCAGGGCGTTTCCCGGCATAGCTCGCGAAGTAGAAGCCGGCGCGGACGAGGCTGGGGACGACGCACAGGCCATCGCGCGCGGGTAGCTTCTGCCGATTGCCCCCGGGACTCTCTAATTCGACTTCGCTCACATCGACGGGCACGCGCAGGCTATAGGCGTCCCCGACGCGGCCTGGTGCCTCCGCGCCGCGAACTCGATGGCTTCGTGCGAGCTCCACGACGTTGCGCATGAAGAGCACGAAGGACGCCTTGAGCGGCCAATTGCTCTCCCCGACGTCGAATCCGACCACGGTGACGCTGCGCCCGGGGCTCGAGGCGTCGGCGATCAACGTTCCCTCGCGGCTCTGGACCAGCGCGGCTTGGGGAGTGTCGGCCTCGAGTCGATGCGCGCTCCGCAATTCGACGCCATCGAGCGAAAGGAAGCGCAGCCGCGGGTCGACTTCCGCCCAGGACGTGAGCAGGGGGGCCTCCAGCTTCGAACCCACCAGCGTCGTCCCGCACGGGCCGGGTGGGGGGTCCAGGATCAACAGATCCCCGCCCGGCGCGTTGACCGGACAAGCGCCGCTCACGACGACCAGAGCGTCACTCGGGACCCCGGCGCTGGCCAGTCCAGTAAGCGAGCTCCCGAGCAGCTCGACGTTCGGATCCGACGCCAAAGCGCGCGCCACCCAAGGGTTCCCCTGGCTCGGAGCCATCACCACCGTGAGCTTGGCACCGCTCGGCACGCGGCCATACGCGCGGTCATCACCGACCAGGGCGTCATGCGGAGAAAGCTCGACGATCAGGCCGGCGCCGACGTCACCACGCGCGGGCTCGAAGCCGAGCACGACGGGGCTGCGTTCGCCCGGTCCGAGGTCGATCCGTCGCGAGGCGAGCGGCTGCACGACGTTGCGCATGCTGAGCGTGACGTACAGGCTGCGCGGCTTCTGTCCGAAATTTTGCACCATGGCGAACGCCTGTACTTGTTCGCGGTGGGTGCTCGGGTCTTCGCTGCTGGCGATGTCCAGCCGCACGATGGCTGCGTTGTCGATTGGACTACCGACCCGCACCAACTCGATGGGCAGGTTGCTGGTCGCAAAAGCGTCTCGATCCGCGAGCGCGCCATCGCTGACGACGACCAGCCGTGCGCTCCGCTCGAACGGCCGCAATTGCGTACTGGCGGTGGCGATCGCCTGGGTCATGCGCCCCTCCGCGTCCGTCGCCTCGAGCTTCGCCAAAGAGGCTTCCAGGCGCCGGCGATCGCTGTCCATGGGCGAGACGACATGTGCGTCGCGTCCAGCCTCGACGAGCACCGCTTGTGCACCCGGTGCCAGGGCCGCAATGACCGCCGAGGCCGCGTCTTTGGCGTGCGCGAATCGCGAGCGCCCGTCCGGTTCGATGGCGGCCATGGATGCGCTGGTATCCAGCACGATGGCGACGTGTTCCCCAGCAATGTGGCCGGCGCGCGATGCGGGCCGAGCGAGCGACAGGGCGAGCAAGCTCAACGCCAGCAACTCGAGTAGCAGTGGCACCTGGACCACGAGCCGCTTGAACGGACTTTTGGCAGCCAAATCGCGCGCTGCTGCGGCCCACAGCCAGGTCGACGACACGGTGACCCGCTGACGTCGAATCTTGAGCACGTACAAGACGAATAGAGGCAGCAGCAAGCCAAGCAGCCACAGTCCGCCGGGTGCTTTGAGCTCGAAGGGCACTCGCGACAGCATAAGGGGACAAGCCGAGTCTAGCTAGCGGGGGTGGCGGCTCACCCTGGCTCCGCTCAACCTGCGGGGCCGCGTCGGACGCGCGCGTAGCTCTCGTCCCGGTCACGCCGGATGTCCTGAAACAAGGCTTCCAGGGTGTCGACACCCACTTCGAGAGCGGTATCCAGGTTGGCCTGCGCGATGCGCTGACGTAGGGAAACAGGCTCCTTTTGTGGCAAGGGCAGGGTACCCAGGTTCGACAAGTCGAAGAAAGAGGTGCCCTCCTGGCTATTGCCGCGGACGCGCTCCAGCGCCGTGCACCGCACCAGCTGGATGGTTGGATCGGGGGTCCGGCGCAAGAATGGGATCAGCCGTTCTGGTTCTTTCAAATCGGGACGGGCGTCAGGGTGGAAGGCAGCCATCGCGAACGGGATCGTCCCGAGCTCATGGCGTGCCGCATCCCGCTCGCGCACGGTCCGGACGAAGCTCTCGAAGCCGAGGCGGTCGAGCTCCAGATCGGGATAGATGAAGAGTGCGATATCGGTCTCGAGCTGGTCTTTGAGGCTCTCCAAAAGCGTCAACGATTGCTGCGGATCGGCCTGATTTTCAGCCAAAATCACCGCTTCGAAGACCTGCCCGGCGCGACGCGCGGCGGCCGCCCACGGGCACAGCGTGAAGCCCTCGACCACCTCCAACATGTACCGCCGGTAGACCCGCAACGCTTCGTCGCGGAGCGCGCTTTGCTGTCCGCCGGCACTCACCTCAGGCATCGATTTCGAGTGTACAGGGGATCGCTCCGCAGTGCGAAGCCGTGTCCCGAATGACACGCTGAGCGACGTGTTCGAGCGTCATGGCGAGCGCGACGCTCAAAACAATCATCGTGATCGGTAACGAGCTTCTTGACGGCGCATGCACATGGATTGCAAAGTGTTCTTCATTGCGCTCGCAAGTGTTGCGCAATCTAGAAATAAGAGGACGGATCAATGGCCGCCAAAAAGAAGAAGAAGAGCGCGAAGAAAGCTGCACCCGCACCGGCTGTAGCCGCGCCCGCCAAGAAGAAGGCGAAGAAGAAAGCTGGCAAGAAGAAA
>Ga0164308_10000759_pt1 | contig 17463 bp, 11 predicted proteins | sample Whisoiple_246_MG_FD_109983 | JGI IMG/M metagenome (GOLD analysis project Ga0164308, IMG submission 109983) | Soil microbial communities amended with fresh organic matter from upstate New York, USA - Whitman soil sample_246_MG | ecosystem: Environmental > Terrestrial > Soil > Unclassified >...
AGAGCTTCGGCGCCAGGGGCCATGATGTCGATGACCTGATGCAGGAGGTTTTTCTGGTGCTGCACGCCAAGCGCGAAATCTTGGCGCAGATTCAACCGCTCGATCCCTGGCTGCGCGAGGTTTGCCGGCGTGTCGCAGCCAGCGATAGGCGACGAGCACACCGACGCCGTGAGGTTGCCTTCGGGCACCCCACCGAGGCCCCGGACGAGACGGGCGCGACCGATTCCGCACTCGAACGCGAAGAGCAGCAGGGCCTACTCCACCACGCGCTCACGCAGCTCGATGAATACTCCCGTGACCTAGTGGCCCTGCACGAGGTCGGCGCTCTACCGCTCGTCGACATGGCCGAGCTGATCGAGGCAGATCGCAAGACCGTGCGTAAGCGACTCGGAGCGGCGCTTCGGCGCCTGTCTACGCTGATCGGCTCCGAGCGCAGCTTGGCTCCAACCTTTCGCGCCCTCGGCTTGCGCCCGCCCTCGCCAGACCCCCTACCGCGCAGTGCCGGGGAATTTCGCGTACTCGCCCGTCACCCTGCCGTGAGCTTGGGCCTGGTCGGGAGCGTGTTGATTGCGGTTTGGCCTGGCGCAGCGACCCTGGAGGCGCTCGAGGTGGTCGACCAGCAGCTGGCGCACGCTGCAGAGATCTGCGCAGGAAGCGTAGCGTTTTTAGCGGTGGTCGAGGCCAGCACGCAGCCACCAGACCTCCAAGCTCGGCAAAAGCTGATCGCGATCTTGGAGGATCGGCGACATCATATCGCGGTGTACGCAGCCGCGCTCGAGGGTGGCGCTGCTTGGCTGGCGCGGCCCATCATGTCGGGTTTGGCGTTTTTGGCCCGACCGCGCTTCGCGATGCAATATTTCGAAGGGGCGCCGCGGGCGGTACGTTGGTTGGTGGAAAGCTACCCGCAGCTGACGTTGACCAGCGAAGAGGCGCTGCTGCACGCGATCAGCACGCTTCGTTCGTGACCCGAGCGCGCGAACGACTGGCATGATCGTCAGCGGCGCCAGGGCCCGTTTTGAATCGGGTTCGCGAGGCCGCCCCTACTCTTTGCCCAGCGCTTTGTCCGGCCCTGGCCGGGGTTCAGCGTCGAAGCGACCGTGCAGCACGACCGGGCGCGTTCGTTTGCGCAGTCGCATGTTCAACAGCTCGACGGCGAGCGAAAATGTCATCGCAAAGTAGATGTACCCCTTGCCGACGTGTTGCCCCATGCCGTCGGCCACCAACATGATGCCAATCAAGAGCAAAAAGCTCAACGCCAGGATCTTCATGCTCGGGTGTCGATTCACGAAATCGCCGATCGCGCCAGCGAACACGAGCATCAGGGCGACGGCCACGACCATGGCGATGACCATGACCGAGACGTGCTGTGCCATGCCCACCGCGGTAATCACGGAGTCGAGTGAAAATACGATGTCGAGGGCCAGGATTTGAGCCAAAATCATGCCGAAGGCGTGCGTGCCTCCGGCTGCCGCTTCTGGTCCATGGGCGACCTCGAGCTTGTCGTAGATTTCGTGGGTCGACTTGGCGATCAGGAACAAGCCCCCGCCGAGCAAAATCAGGTCACGCCCGGAGAAGCCCCGACCGAAGAGCGTGAACCACGGTGAAGTCAGCCCCATCACCCAAGACAGGGTGAAGAGCAGTCCGAGTCGCATGACCAACGCCAAAGACAAGCCGAGCCGGCGCGCCTTCGGCTGTTGGGCGAGCGGCAACTTGCCGGTGAGAATGGAGATGAAGACGATATTGTCGATGCCAAGCACGATCTCCATCAGCGTGAGGGTGACTAGGCTGACGTACGTGTCCGGATCGGCGAACATTTCGAGGTTCACCGTTGCAGCTTACGCCAGGCGCTAGCGCGATCGGTCTGCTTTTCCAGGCATGCTCGGTTTCGACGGCGGAGGGGCCAATTTCCGGACGGCGGGCGCGCTGCCCCGCTCGTCAATACCGGTGCCCTCGAGCCTGCCGCTTGCTATAAAGCGACAATGTTCGGTCGTTGGCTCAAGTCACTGAGTGGTCAAGGGGAAGTGTCTGCTGGTGGAGCGCTGCGTGCCAGCATCGAGCGTGAGCTTCCAGAGGCCGATGGCGAAACCATCACCGTGGTGACGAGCATCGCCGGGCTACTCGGCACGGTGGCTTATGCCGATCGCGACTACTCCTCGGCCGAAGAGGCTCGCGTGCGCGCCGAGCTCCTACGGGTCCAGGGCATGACCGCGAGCGGCGTAGACGCCATCTGCAAGACACTTCGCGAGCATATCGTCGAGATCAGCAGCGTGGAGACACCGCGCTTCACCCGTGCCCTAGTCGAACTCGCGGACGTCGAGCTGCGTCGTGAAGTGCTCGGGGCCTTGGTCGAACTGGCGGCGGCCGACGAGTCGATAACGCTGGCGGAAACGAATATGCTGCGGCAGCTCACCCAATCGCTTGGGCTCAGCCAGCAAGACTACCTCGAGCTCCAACAGCGCCACCGCGAGCTGCTGCGGCACTGAGCCAGGCGCCACGCCCGTATCGCGCGATATACCGGCCAGACCAGCCGGTGCTTGCTCCATTCATAAAGCCGGCTCACACTGCGCCGCGTGCCGCGCTTCTCATATGCCTTGTTGGGCGCCCTGGCCCTGCACGGCCTGGCGCTGCTCGTGCGCGCGCGGCCGGCTTTCCACGCAACTTCGGCATTGACCAAAGCCCGGGCACTGCAGCCCATCGAGCTCGAGGAGTTTCCGATCGAAGAAACCTCGATCGACCCGGCTTTGCCTGCCGCGCCACTCGCGACGCGGTCCGAACCCTCGCTGCCCTCCTTGCACGCGAGTCGCGTGGCCCTGCCTTCGGCGAAGCCCGCCAGTGCAGAGGTCGAGACGACTCCGGAAGCAGCCGGCAACGCCCAGGCGCCTGCGATGCCCCTGGTCAGCGGCGCGGCCGAAGCGGGTGATGCGCAGCCGCGCAAGATTGACTTCGGGCTCGACGGTCGCTTCTTCCTCCACGATCCCGGCGCGGTCGCACAGCCCGGCCCACCTCCTGCCAGCGAGCTCGGTCCGCGCGCGCGCAAGTCGACCACTCAGCGCCAGCTCGAGGCCGCGCTCTCGGCCGATGACGTGGCCCGGGGGCTGGCGCGCGGAAATGCGCTACTCGGTTCGCTGAGCTCTGCAGTGCGCGCCGAGGGTCCAGTGCGCGGGGAAGCGATCGTGCGCGCCACCGTCAGTGCCGACGGCAGCTTTGGCAGTGTAGAGCTAATCCGCGGCACGGCCGGAGAATGGTCAGCCGTATTGGCTGCCTTTCGCGAACTCGCGGCGCGCAAGCACGTCCGCTTGCCACCCGGCGCAAAAGGCCTGCGCGTCACCTTCAGTGTCAAAGCCAAGGTCCAGCGCCCGAGCGGCAAAGAGACTCGTGACACCGCGATCGGAACCGACAATCCGTCACTTGCACCGGGGGGCCTGCTGCCCAGCGGCGATTTCGACCTCGCGGATCTCAGCGGCGCCTCACAACGCCTCGTCTATGCCCGCGTGGTATCCGAAGAAGTGCTTTGAAAGCCGGACCCGCGCTTTCGAAATAGCGAGAGTGAGGCCGAGCGGCTCAGCCGAGCTGTCGATTGCGAGAGGCTGCCGCCCCGCCGACGCGCGTCGCGCGCGCCGTGTCTAGGGCTCGCCTCCGAGGTAGGTTGCGCCGCGCAAGGAGATGGAATGAGCCATTTGTAAGGAGCTTCTGCCCAAAGGCTTGGTTCCAGGCGGCATTGGCGCGGGAGATCTTAAGCCGGAGCGGACCTTGACCGTTTTCCATCTAGGCGTACCCGCGCTTCCACGGCAGAGCGGCCTCCTTTTAGCGGTCCCATGTTCTTTTCTACGCGACGACGACGAGCTGGCTGGTTCGCGGCTCTCCTGTCGGTAGCAGTCGTGGGTGCGCTCGTGCTGGTGCGGGAGCAGCAGTTCGCCGTGGCCGATCAGGCGGTCGTCTCTCGGCTCGCCGTACAGCGCGCGATCGGCGATACGCTCTCCGTGCTGAAGGACGCCGAAACCGGGCAGCGCGGCTTCTTGCTCACCGGAGACGAAGCGTTTCTAGCGCCATACTACCGAGCGGCTGACCTCGTTCCGCATCAGTTATGGCTTCTGCGACAAGCAGTCTCCGAGGATCGAGAGCAAGCTCGGCGAGCCAGCGAGCTCGGACGCCTGACAAACGCCAAGCTCGAGGAACTGGCACAGACGATCGCCATGTTCCGAGCCGGTGACTCACGGCAGTCACTGGATCGAGTGCGTGAAGGCAGTGGCAGACGCCTGATGGTCGCCCTGCGTCGTGAAGCGGAGCAAATGCTGACTCGGGAGGCGGTCGCGCTCGCCGAGAGAAAAGCCAGCGCTGCCGCACAGCGAAGAAATCTGCAATACGTGCTGTATGCTTCGGCATTCGCCTTGATCGGCATTGCAGTGGCGGGTCTGTGGAGTGCCAGCCGCGGGGTCGCGGAAGCACAGGCCGCGACGCTGCGCCTTCGCCGAAATGAGGAAGCACTTCGCTCGCTTGCCGAGAACGCAAGCGATCTGGTGCGGGTGATCGACGACTCGGGTCGGCTGGTGTACGTCAGCCCGTCTTGCTCTGCCATCTTGGGTTTTTCGCCGCTAGAGATGTTGGCCATGCCAGCCCGCGCGCTGCTGCCCGAGGCCGAACGCGACGAGGCGCGTCGCTTGATCGAGGCTGTTCGCGCGGGAGAGAGCGAAGATGAGCCCTTCGTTCATCAACTGCTGTGCAAAGACGGCTCATACCGTTGGTTCGAGACCAAGTATCGCCTGACGCTCAGCTCGGCAGAAAGCAGCGGTCGGATTCAATTGACGTCGCGCGACATCACGGCCCGACGCATGGCCGAAGAGGCGTTGCAGCGGCAAACTCGGCGGCTCGAGTGCGTCTTGTCGAGCATGGGCGACGGCGTGGTGGTGGTGGACGAACGGAACGCAGTGCTGTACGTCAACCCGGTCGCGTCCGAGTACATGCAGCAAACACCCGGCGAGCTCATCAGCAATGATTGGGTCGAACGCCACCGAGCGTGCGAGTTGGACGGCCGCACGCCTTTCTTGGCCAATCGCGGGCCGATCACCCAGGCCCTCGCCGGAAAGCTGGTGGATGCGCTGGGCTTGATTCTACACGACAAACGCGGTGTCGCGCGCGCTTTCAGCGTAACCGCACGACCAATCCAGGATGGCGACCGGGCCGGCGGGTGCGTTGCGGTGTATCACGACATCACGGACAAGATGCGGCAAGAGGCCGAGCTCATCCAGCAAGCAGAGCTGTTGCGCGCGTTGACGTTGAAGGACGAGCTCACTGGTCTGTACAATCGCAGGGGGTTCGTCGAACACGCGGGGCAGCGGCTACGCAGCGCGGCGCGCGCGAATCGCTCGGCATGTCTGTTCTTCGTCGACCTGAACGGGATGAAGCTAATCAACGACAGCCTGGGGCACGAGTTCGGCGACCGCGCGCTGACCAGCGCCGCCCGCGTGCTGAGCAGCGTGTTTCGCGACTCCGATATCGTGAGTCGGCTCGGCGGTGACGAGTTCGCGGTGCTCGCTGGCGAGTGTGGCATCGCCGAGATCGAGGTGTTGCGCGAGCGTTTGCGTGCTCGGACGGTCGAGCTCAACGAAACCACGAGCGAACCGTTCCAGCTGTCGATGAGCGTCGGCGCAGCCGTCTTCGAACCCGGCTCCGAGGCGGATCTGGAGACGCTGATGGAGCGCGCGGATCGAAAGATGTACGAAGAAAAGCGCGCGGCGCGCGCGCCCGGTTCGGATCGTCCGCTCTCGGCGCAGTCCGATTCGACTGCCGCTACTACGGACCTCGAACCGACGAGCAGGATCAATGTCCGGTCTACGGGTACCTAGCTCGACTCAGCACCGTCCCGGCTCAAGGCGTCAACCGGAGGAGCTTGGCATTCGAGCCGTCGGTCAGCAGGTAGAGCGCCCCTTCTGGCCCCTGGACGACCGAACGAAAGCGCTCTTTACGGCTGGTGAGCAAGCGCTCTTCGCCAACGACTCGGTCCGCCTTCAACACGAGCCGCACCAAGGCCTGGCTCGACAAGCCTGCGATGAAGAAGTTGCCCTTCCACTCGGGAAAAAGATCGGCCGAGTAGATGGTGAGCGCTCCGGGCGAGATCACTGGGTCCCAGTAGTAGACCGGCTGCTCCAAACCGGGGGCTTGCGTGCTTTGGTGGATGCGCTCGCCCGAGTATTCCTCACCGTATCCGATGGTTGGCCAGCCATAGTCCTTGCCGGGTTGAATGAGGTTGAGCTCGTCGCCCCCGCGCGGCCCCATCTCCGCCACCCATAAGCGGTTCTGCGCGTCGAGCGCGGCGCCGAGCACGTTGCGGTGACCCAAGCTATAGATCTCGGGACGAGCGCCCGCCCGCGCGCTGAACGGGTTGTCCTTGGGGATCGTTCCGTCTGGCAGGATTCGCACGATTTTTCCAAGATCGCTGGCCAGATCGCGAGCTTGGACTCGCCCCTGTAAAATCGAGCGTTCACCGAGGGTAATGAAGAGCGCGCCATCCGGCGCAAACACCAGCCGACCGCCGGCGTGCTTGGTCGAATCGAGCGTGGGTTGCATGCGAAACACCACGCGCGCTCGTTCGAGCTTGGGAGGTGTACCAGCAACGAAACGGGCACGCACCACGGCGAGCCCATTGCCGCCCTCGCGCGGCTCGTAATAGCTGAGATAGACGAGCTGACTCGTAGCGTAGTCGGGGCTCAGCGCAACATCGAGCAAGCCCCCTTGATCTGCGCCAGCGACACGCGGCACCCCCTGCACCTCCACTGGCTTCGCGCCGTCGAGCGAAGCCAGCAACAACCTGCCAGCGATCTTTTCGGTGATGAACACCCCTGCCCCAGGTAAAAACGCGATGCCCCACGGATTGTCGAGATCGTGTGCGAGCTCGGTCACCTTGAAAGGCGTTTGCGTGTGAACGGCAGGCGCCCGCGTCTGCTCCGCGAACGCCGGCTTGAATTCTGGCACGTTCGGCGGCGCCGTTTCGACGGGCTGCCCGTTACTGGGCCCTACCCGCGGCTCCGTAGCCTGGCCTTCGCCGTCGGCGGGTCGCACCTGCACCTGCTGTTCGGGCTCGTGCGTGACGACTGGATCAGCAGCGCAGGCGGCGATCAGTGAGAGCGCGCAAAGAGCCGTGCCACACGTCCGAAGCATCTGTACGTCCTTGGGAAGCACACGCACGATGTCCAGTTGGCCAGCGTGATTTTCAGTTGCTCTTTTCTGCCTCCCCAACAACGCCTGCTGAAGGGTTGCTACGCGGTGACAAAATGCAGCGTCACAAGCGGGTGGACCGAGTGCGCACTTGGGCCGCGGTCGCGACTGACGTGCAACCGCGACCCGAAGCACGGCCTCAGCTCCGGCCGTTAGCGCTCAGCGCACTACTCGTGCCGGTCCCCGCGGCTGGGCTGTTCTTGGTGCCGCTATGAGCGTAGTGCTGCTCGCCCTCGTTGCCGGTCACCCGATCGGCAATGTCCTTGAGAAAGGGTTTGCGTACGCTGATGCGATTGTCGACGTCGTCGACTCCCGAAACCGACTCGGCGATGTCTTCCGCAATGTGCTTCATCCGGCGATTCTCCACGCTGCCGGTCAGAGTGACCTTGCGGTCGGCGACTTGAACCTCGATCTCGCTCGCGTCGACGTCATCGTTTTCACTCAAACGCTCGCAAACGTCTTCACGAATGCGATCGTCCGAGCGAGTATAGCCTTTGGGACCGCGGCCGGCGTAGCTGCTGCGACTTTGCGCCCCAGAGTATTCCGAATTCGAGCCGTAAGGGCCGGTGCCGTACGAGCCGAAGGAAGAGCCGACACCGTAGGAACTGGAACGGGAACCGGAGCCATACGAACCGGAGCCATACGAACCGGAGCCATACGAACCGGAGCCATACGAACCGGAGCCATACGAACCGGAGCGGTACGGGTCCCGATCCCCGCTCGCATCCCAGTTGCCCTGGCGGCCTTGCGCGCCAAAGCCACTCGACTCGCTGCCGTAGCTGCCGCGACCACGACCGCCGTATTCCTGGTCATCATCACGGTAGGAACGATCCGCGTAGAAGCTGTCGTTGTCGCTGCTCGAGCGGCCCAGCTCCCGCGAACCCTGCCCGCGGTCGTCGCGAAAGGAAGACCCCATGCGCGGAGAGTTGCCACGGTCGAACAGCGAAGATTCGTCTTCGGAATTCCACGACGAGCCGCGGCCTTCATTCTGGCTGCGACCTTCCATTTGGCTGCGACCCTCCATTTGGCTGCGACCTTCATTTGGGCTGCGACCTTCATTCGGGTTGCGACGCGGTGTATTGCCTCGGTATCGGTTTTGGTCGTTCACTTGGTGCCTCCAATGTTCAGCCGCTCGCGGCGGCGAAACACGGCGTTGCAATGCGTATACCGAGCGGAAACCCAGCGAACCGCAGACACACTTGCCCCGCACGTTCACTACGAGTTCGAGCGCACACTTTCGAAAGCGGTGCCGCGCTCTGCGCGCGTCAACGCCTGCAAAAATTGACCACTGAACGCTTCGAGGTCATCCGGTTTTCGACTCGTGATCCAATTGCGATCCACGACCACCGGCTCGTCCTTCACCTGGGCGCCCGCTTGGCGCAGGTCACTCTGCACGGTAGTCCACGCCGTGAGCGTGCGACCGCGCTGTAGCTCTGCGCTGAGCAACAACTGCGGACCGTGGCAAACCGCCGCCAACGGGCGCCCGGTTGCGTCGAAGGCTTTGACGAAATCGACGAAACGGGGATCGGCGCGCAAATGATCGGGCGAGTAACCGCCCGGAATGAGCAGCCCCGCGTACGCCTTCGGATCCGCATCTTCGATCGCGATGTCCGTCGTCGCCGTTTCGCGGTTTTTGTAGCCCGTGAGCTGTTCACCCGCCTTCATGCCGATGATCTCCACCTGGTACTTGGAGCTCGTCAGTCGATCGTGCGGGATGCGAAACTCGGAGTCTTCGAAGCCGTCCGCTAGCAGACAAGCGACTTTTCTTCGGTTCATCGTTTCAGCCATGACCCATTCTCCTCTGCCTATCGGCTTTTCGACGCCGCTGCTGCACCCGTCGTGCCACTCTGAGATGGGGTATTTTGGCCGGGGCAAAGGCCGAGACCTACCGGCGCGCCTCGGCACACACAGCTGCACACGCGGCGGGCGCACGCCGGATGCGGCATAATGATCATCTCTGCGCCGCACCGCGATCTCGGGGCGCACATTCGAAAAGGTGGATAAATGATTCGCTCGCACGCGCAAGGTTGCCTCTGGCCATCGACGCTGTTCGTGACCTTGGGTTGCGCTCTGTTCGTTCAGGGCTGCTCCGGCAAGGTGCAGCCGGATTCGATTTGTCCGGCTCACTTGGGCTGCGGGGGGGTGGGCGGGCTGCCGGGCGGCAAGGCGGAGGGCGGGAGCGCCGCCATGGCGGCGAGCGCCGCAGACAGCGGAGCCGGCAATGCCGCGTCACCAAACTGTGACAACCAAGTCAAAGACCCTGATGAATCGGATGCGGATTGCGGCGGCGAGAGTAAGTGTGAGCGTTGCCTCGACGCTGGCCGCTGCACCACCGACACTGACTGCGCCAGTGCCTTGTGCTTGAACAAGCATTGTGCGACGCCAACTTGTATTGACCGGATCCAGGATCAAAACGAGAGCGATATCGATTGCGGGGGCAGTTGCCGGCCTTGCGACTCGGGCTCCGCGTGTTTGGTCGACGATGACTGCTCGAGCCAGTACTGTAGCAAGCGAGTTTGCGCCGATCATTGCCTCAGCGGAGCGCGTGAGTCGGACGAGACGGACACGGATTGCGGTGGCTCCACGTGTTCAGCGTGCGCGGATGACCAGCGCTGCATCGCCGCTTCGGATTGCCAGAGCCTGGTATGCGACGCAAACAGGTGCAAAGAGGCGACTTGTAGCGACGGGGTTCGCAATCGAGACGAAAGCGATATCGACTGTGGAGGCGCTTGTCGCGCCAGCGACCCTTGTCCGGTCGCTGCGCACTGCACCACCCAGGCGGACTGCGAAAGCTGGCTCTGCTCGGCCAACGGCAAGTGTCTGGCAGATATCGTGATTCCCCCGGTCGACATGATCGACGACTTCGAGGACGGGAACGTATCGCTTCCTGCCAGCCCCGCGCTCGGCGGGCGCGTGGGGAACTGGTACGCTTACGGTGACGGCAGCGGCGTCAGCGTCTTGGAATCCCATCGCATTCAGCGCGGCGGCAGCAGCGCCTACGGCTTGCACGTGACTGGCCAGGACTTCCAGCTCTGGGGTTCGGGTGTTGGCGTCGACTTGAGTCGCTCCGGCGGCGCTCAATCGACCAAGGTGCCCTACGACGCGAGCAGCTACCAGGGCGTCACGTTCTGGGCTCGTGCCCAGAGCCCGACCAAAATCAGCGTGCTGCTGCCCGACGCCGACACGGACGCCGCGGGGAACATCTGCACCAGTTGCGCTCATCACTACTACCAGACCGTGGAGGTGGGCACCGATTGGCAGCGTTTCACGATCGCGTTCTCCGAGCTCGTGCTCGAGCCGGGCGGCGCACCGCGACCGACCGCATTCAAAGCGAGCGCTGTGGTGTCGTTGATGCTTGGGTTCGCCCCGGGTCAGCAGTACGACTTTTACCTGGATGACGTCGCCTTCGTGAAACACTAAACGTTTCGCCGAAGCGTTGGTCAGTGGCTAGCGCAAGAAGCCGAGGCACGGGACCCGCGCGAAAGCTGACCCGGAGCAACGGCTAGCCTTGCTCACAGCGCTTGGTCTCCGGGCTGCATTTCGTATGGCCGCTGCAGGTCTCGAGCTCGTCCCAGCCGTCGCGCGCCGCGTTGCAGCGACGCAACACGTTGCCTTGACATTGACGTTCGCCAGGCGCGCAGCTCGGCGCCGTGCATACGTGCAATGAGGCATTGCACAGCGCCGAGGTTTGGCAGCTCGCTAGTCGAGTCCAAGCGCCGTTCGAGCACGTCTCGAGCGATACGTCGTTGCACCGATAGGCCCCGCTGCTGCAAGGCGCGTCCAAACAGCCGCGTTCGGGATCGCAGGAGCCGCTCGCGGGGCAGACGATGAGTTCATCCCAGCCGGTGAGATCGGCACGGCAGGTTTGCTGGGTGTTGCCTTGGCAGCGCTTTGCGCCCGCGCCGGGGCAGCGCGGAACTTCACAGCGGGTCGCGTTGGGATTGCACAGCACTCGATTCATGCACTGTTCGATGGGCTCCCACTTGGTGCCATCGCTGCGACAACGTTCCAGAGCCGAGATGGTATTGCAGCGAAACTCGCCAGGGGTGCACGAGGGCGGATCGCAATTGGGTGTGGCCCCGGTGTTGCAGGCCAACGCCGAGCTGCACGCGCTGCTCGTTTCCCAAGTTCGCTGCTCGCCGCAGCGCTTCAAGTCCTGACCGCTACACACGTAACTGCCGATCGCGCACTCGGAGCAATCACCCGTCGCGGCGTTGCACGTGGCCCCGGCGCAGCTGGTGGTCGCCGTATCCCAACCGGTTCGATCGGCTTTGCAGGGCCGCGGCGACCCGGTATCACAGTTGAACTGACCGGCGCTACAGCTGGGGAGAACGCAAGTTGCGGGTTTGCCGGCAGCGAGCTGTGCCTTGGCTCGCTCGAGATCACACAGGGCGGGGCTTGCGCAAATCTCGATGTCTTGCCAAGACGTTTGGCTCAGTGGGCAACGCTGCAGGTGACCGTCCTGGCACTGGACTTGGCCAGCGGCAGGGCAACCCGGAGGCTTGCAGTTGGCCGGCGATCCGTCCTCTGGCACGTCGCACAGGGAAGCCGAAGCGCACGCGGAGCCGGCGGTAACCCAGTGTGAGCCCGCGTCGCAAAGCTGCGGTTGCGAGCCGTTGCACTGATAAGAACCGGGCTCGCACGCTGCGCAATTGAGGCTGCGCAAGTTGCACGAGTCGGCCAACGGGCAAGTTGCGAGCACGCGCCACTCGTTACCGCTGACACATGATTGCAGCTGTTTTGCAGCGCAACGCAAGCTGCCTGATTCGCACGACACCGCAAGCTTTGTGGTGTCGATGGTGAAGTCACCGAGGGCGACTTGGCAGGCGACCAAAAGCCATCCGCCCAGCCCACCCAACACGATACGCGCTTTCATCATCCGGGAGCTGAACCGGCCTCGCCGCTGGTTCCCCCCGAACCCGGGGCGCCGCCACTGGGAGCACCAGCACTCGGAGCACCAGCACTGGGAGCGCCAGCACTCGGAGCACCAGCACTCGGAGCACCAGCACTCGGAGCACCAGCACTCGGAGCACCTCCGGTCGCGCCCTGACCCCCGGTACCGCCAGCGCCCGCGTTGCCGCCGGAAACGTCGCAGCTGCCCGCGGGATTGCAGGTGCTGCCAGTCCCGCAATCCTTCACAGTTTGCCAATGACCGCTGGCGGAGCAGTCTTGAAGCACGTTGGCCGCACATTTGTAGGCGGTAGCGGTGCATTCGTCACACTCACCGTGCGCGGCGTCGCAGATCGTCGAACAGGTCTGCACGGCCATCCAGGCCGTGCCGTCGGCGTTGCATTGCTGCAAGCTCATCTTCCCGGCGCCGGTGCATTGGAATTCGGTGGGTGTGCAGATTTGGGCGGGATTGCACAGGTTCGTGGTCGCGTTGCAGCCCGCACTGCCGCAATTGGTGTCGTCGACGAAGCCCGACTTGTCCGCGCTGCAAACCTGCGAATTGTTGCCCTTGCACTTGTGCTGGCCCGCGCTGCAGGCGTTGCACTCGTTGGTCGTAGTATTGCAGCCTGGGGCACCGCAGTCAGTACCGTCAACGAAGCCCGACTTGTCCGCGCTGCAAACCTGCGAATTGCTACCTTTGCACTGGTGCTGCCCAGCCGAGCATGCGTAGCAACTGTTCGTGCTGCTGTTGCAGCCTGCGGAACCACAATCGATGTCGTCGACGAAGCCCGACTTGTCCGCGCTGCAGACCTGTGAATTGCTGCCTTTGCACTTGTGCTGACCGTTGCTGCAGGCGTTGCAGGTGTTGGTCGTCGGGTTGCAGCCTGGGGTGCCGCAATCAGTACCGCTGACGAAACCGGAGCGATCCGCGTTGCAAACTTGAGAATTGTTGCCCAGACACTGGCGCTGTCCAGCCGAGCAGGCATAGCAGTTGTTCGTGCTGGTGTTGCAGCCGGGCGCACCGCAGTCAGTGCCGTTGACGAAGCCCGTCTTGTCCGTGTTGCAGACCTGCGAATTGCTTCCGCTGCATTGGCGTTGACCCGACGCGCACACGTCGCACTTCTTGGCCGCGGCGTTGCACAAAGTGGACGACGCGCAGGGCGTCCCAGTTTGCGATTGGCCGTCCGCGCTGCACTTGTTGAGCGTGGCCCCGCTGCACCAGTAGGAATTGGCCGAACACTGATCGCACTGAGCGTTGGCGGCATCGCACAGGTTGGCGCAACTCTGGCTTTGAAAGCCTTTTTGATCCGCGGGGCAACTCTGCAGAGTTTGACCGGCACATTGCACCGTACCGGCCTTGCACGCGGCGCAGTAGTCCTGCCCGTTGGTGACCGTCATGCAGCCTAGCCCGCAAGTCTGGGACGTGTTCCAGGAGCGACGATCACTTGAGCACACTTGCAAGCTGCTGCCGCTACACGATAGCTCGCCGGCTACCGGGCACGCCAAACAATAGCCCGTCGTGAAGCTCGGCGACTCGCCCGGGTAACAAAGGTTACCCGCGCCGCAGCTCGAGACTTTGTCCCAACCGTTGCGGCCCGCTTTGCACTTCTGGAGCTCGGCACCGCTACATTGATAGTTGGCGAGTGGCGCGCCACAAACCACGTTGCCGCAGCCATCTTTGTACAAACCATTCGCGCACGAGTTGGTGAGCGGGCCCGCGCCATCCGGATCGGTGAGCGCGCAGCTGCAGAGCTCGCTCGTGCTGCACGTTGCCTGGGTGGTCCAACCCGTGGCAGCCGAACAGTGCTCCAGCACCTTGCCATTACACCGCAGCGGGTTTGCAGGACAGCTGGTCAAGCAGCCCGGATGGGCACCGCTATCGCAGTATTGACCGGTCGGGCAGGTAGTGACGGTGTTCCACTTGGTCAGGTCCGACGCGCATTGCTTGAGCTCTTGAGCAAAGCATTGATACGCTCCGGCGATCATGCACGTAGGCGTGATGCAACGAGCGCTCGCCGCGTCGCACAACGCGGCCGAGGCGCAAGTCAGGTTGTCTTCGTAGCCCGTGCGGTCCGCTTTGCACTTTTGCAGAACCGCGCCGTTGCAGGTAAAATCGTTCTTGCCACACGGAGAAGGAATGCATTCGCCCTTGCTGCCGTCGGTGCTCACCGAACACAGCGCGGCCGTCTGGCACTCGTCTTGGTCCGCCCAATGGCCGTTGCTGGCGCACTTGCGCAGGACTGCGCCGTTGCATTGAAATTGCCCTTCTTTGCAAAGCTTGCCGCAATCACCTGCGATGGGATCGCATTCCGTGTCAGCCGGGCAAGCCTTCACCGTATCCCAGGCGGTTTGGTCGGTGCGACATTGGCGCAACTCGGCACCGTCGCACATGAAGCCACCTGGCGTGGGACACGCGGGCGCGCACATGTCGAAGGTCGCAACGAAGTTCGGGTCGACCGCTTGATTCAGCCGCTGCGCAGCACCTTCACACAACGCAGTGTTGTTGCACGTATCGACGTTCACCCAGGCGTCGCGCTCGGGCGGACAGCGCTGGAGGATGGTCCCTGCGCACTGGTACTTGCCAGCCTCCGGACAGCTCGGCTGCAAACACTTTTGATTCCAATCGAATACAGTGGTCGCGTACGCAGTCGTGGCCGCGCACAGCGTGTGGGACACGCACTGATCGAGCGTGACCCACACGCCGGCTTTGCATTGCCGGAGCTCGGTGCCCAAGCTGCAGTCCAGCTGGCCGTTGGTCACGCAGCCGTTACAGCTCGATTCGCTGCATAGGTTCTGCGCATCGCAGGTTTCGACGGTGTGCCAACCTTTACCGTCACTGTTGCACTGTTGGCGCTCGATACCGGAACACCGAAACTCGCCGTCTTTGCAGACCGAGCAGCTCTTGTCCTTGGCATTACAAAGGTCCCCCGAGCCGCAAGTCTTTTTCAGACTCCAACCCGTGTCGACCGAGTCACAGGAGAGCAGGTACTCGCCGTTGCAGCGCGATTCACCCGTGCTGCACTCGGTGTCGTCGGTGCTCACCGGGTTGACCGTGACGCCACCGAACAAGACCTGACAGCCGAGCAGTAGCCAGGTGAGCAGAATGCTGAACAGCACCCAACGCGGCGCCCGGCGGATGCCGGCGTTCGGCTTGGACTCGGCCGCGCTCACTGAAATGCTCCATAAACACCGACCATGCCGGGCCCGACGTAGGGATGGATGGACGCTTGCTTCGTTTCGCCTTCGGCTGGTTCCTCGGGCTGAGTAAGCAACAGCGCGACGCCGGTTGCGGCTCCTGCCAAGCCGACCCCGAATCCGATGACCGAGAGTGTGCCGAAGGTATCGTAGCGGCGCTTGTCGCTCTCGAGACGAGCTTGCTCGGTATCATTTTGAGGTTCGCAGTCCAATCCACCGCAGGCTGCTTTGATATCGCTGCGCGCATTGAGCCACAGGATGCCCGTCGTGGCTCCCAGGGCGATGCCCGCGCCCGACGCCGCAAAAGACACGTAAGCCATCGTGCGTCGCCCTTTTCGGCGTTCCTCCAGCGCCGGGTCAGGGCGGACGACCTGCGGCGGCGGGAGGACGACCACCTCGGGCGCTGGCTTGGGTTCCGGCAGTAGTTCGATATCCAGCGACTTCTCCTCGCCTTCGGCCAAGCGTTGCTTGATCGTTTGCGTGACGTACCCGGGTGCACTGGCCGCGATTTGGAGTTCACCCGCCGTTTCTGGCAAGCGCTGGCCCAAGCTTTGCGACGACAGGGCATGGCCGTCGACCTCGACCGCTACCTCGGCATCACTCACGCCTTTGACCTGCACGGTCAACCAGGCAACCTTGGGCCTGATCGTTTCGATCTCGGCGGTCGCGTCCTTCACGGCGCGCTTCCAAACCGGCGGCACCTTCGCCGGCAATGTTTCTCGAATGACGGATTCATAAGCTGCATAAGCTTCCCCGAAGCGTCCAAGCCCCACCAGCGCGCGCGCACGGTCGAGTACGAGGGTCGGGGCGTGGACCAGCTCGTTCGCTCGCCGAAAGCGATCCTCGGCGGTGGCGTAGTCTTTTTTCTGCAAGGCAGCGTAGCCTTCACCGGCCAAATCACGGGCGGTGGCGCGATCGGAAGCGCTCGCCTCCGCCCGCGCTGGCTGAGCATTTGCGAGCAGTGAAACGAGCATCACGAACGTGGCCGCGAACACCCTCCCCCGAGGGCGCCACACCGAGCGTGGAATCGAGATGAATTGCATTTTAAAAAGCCCCCGTAACGGCGAAGCATCCCAGGCCCACTTGGAGCGTCGCTCGACTCGGCCGCGCTCGCGCTCGAGCGGAATCGGACGAAGATGAAGGTTTACCAGTAAAGAGAAGCAGGGCGCCGCCGACGAGTGTTGCGCTTGCGCCCATGGCCAACGCCACCCCTGAAGCTGTGCCCAAAGCGCGATATTTGTCACGCTTCTGACTGTAATCCTCGTATTCCGTTTCATTCGTGGGCACGCACGTGTCACCGCCGCAGGCGCTCTCGAGGTCCGAGCGCACGTTGATGGCCATGAAGCCGGTGATGGCGCCCGCAACCAGGGCCGCACCGCCGGCGCTCAAAAGCACGATTGGCAGCGTGCGGTCCGGGCCTGGGGGAGGGGGTGGCGGCGCAACCACCACGATTCGGCGCGGCTTTGCCGGTTCTTCCGGCGCCGCCCCGACGGCGTGAGGATCGGGCTCGAGGGTTAGCTCCAGCTCCGCCGACTGGCCTTCTTCGAGCGTAATGGAGCGCTGTTCGGGCAAGAAGCCTTCCGCGTGCGCGGAAACGACGCGCACGCCCGGATTGGTCGCGCGCCTCACGCCTTGCGCCGCACCAGGCACGACCTTGCCGTCGATCTCGACCACCGGAGCTCGGCCGCCCTGCACGTTGATGGTGAGCCAGGCCATCCGCCGATCGACTGCGGCAAGCTCGGATTGCGCCTCGACGACGGCCTTTCGCCATTGCCAGGGCGCGTTCGGCGCCACTCCTTCGCGGATGACTTGCTGATAGCGTTCGTGACCTTCCACGAGCTTGCCGAGCCCGACCAGGGCCCGAGCATGGTCGAGCTCGAGCGTGGGAGCGTGCACGAGCTCGTCGGCACGACGAAATAGCTCTTCGGCGGCCGCGTAATCCTTGCGCGTCAACGCTTCGTAGCCGCGCCCCGCCAGCTCGCGTGCCTGCGCCCGATCCGCTGCAGGGTCAGCGTGCGCGAGCCGCGGCTGGATGCAACCGAGCAACAACAGTGCCAAAAACCCATCAGCGAGCTTTTGGCCACGACGCAATGAGTTCGCCGGCAGCAAGTGGACTCCGCTGATCAAATAACTGTGAACGGCCCTCGCGTCGAGCGCCGCGCCCCG
>Ga0164308_10000760_pt1 | contig 17445 bp, 19 predicted proteins | sample Whisoiple_246_MG_FD_109983 | JGI IMG/M metagenome (GOLD analysis project Ga0164308, IMG submission 109983) | Soil microbial communities amended with fresh organic matter from upstate New York, USA - Whitman soil sample_246_MG | ecosystem: Environmental > Terrestrial > Soil > Unclassified >...
CTGGTCCTTCCGGACGGTGGGGACCAAATGGTCTACTCCAATGAGTGTATCTGCATTGGCGTAGACCAATCAAGGGATTCCCCCCGTCGAACACGTCGCGTGACGTGTGATCTACACCATGTTCACAACGGACTTGACGTAGCGATTGGTCTATGCCAATCTTCTTCCTGTTGGTCTATACCAATCACCGAACAGATTGCATGAACACCGCTTCCGATCACGAGGAGAAGTTCATGCAGATTGTCGTCCCGGGCGACGCGCGGCGGACCTGCCGCCTCGTTGTCCAGCATCTGGACCCCGCCGTCTGCACCGGCGTCAGGGGTCTCAACCCAGGAGTTCCGACGTCGCGACTGCGCACGGCCAATGTCAGTGAAAGTGGAGGTTGTTGGTGATGAGCAAGGCCAAAGTGACGGACAGCAAGAAGTCCGGCTTACGAATTCCCGGCTTCGCGCAGTTGCAGCGATTGGGCAAGAGCCTCATGCTGCCGATCGCGCTGCTGCCGGCCGCGGGCATTCTGCTGCGGCTGGGCCAGCCCGACCTGCTGGGCGGCATCAACGTGCCGGTGATCGGCCCGTTCTTCGAGGCGATGAGCGCGGCCGGCGGCGCCGTCTTCGCCAATCTCCCGCTGCTGTTCGCCATCGGTGTTGCCATCGGCTTCGCCAAGAAGGCCGACGGCTCGACCGCCCTGGCCGCCGCCGCCGGTTACCTGGTGATCGAGGCCGTCTTCAAGAAGATGTCACCGGTCGTTCTCGAGGGCGTCGTCGATGCGGCCGGCAAGCAGGTCGAGATCAACTACAGCGTGTTCGCCGGCATCCTGGTCGGCCTGGTCACCGCTGTGCTCTTCGACCGGTACCACACCATCCAACTGCCGTCCTATCTCGGCTTCTTCGGTGGGCGCCGTTTCGTGCCCATCGTGGTGTCGGTGGCCTCCCTGCTCATGGGATTCGCCCTGTCCTACTTCTACCCGATCTTCGATGCCGGTCTGACCTCGGTCGGTGAGTTCATCGGCGGCGCAGGCGCTTTCGGTGCGTTCACCTACGGCTTCGCCAACCGGATGCTGATCCCTCTCGGTTTGCACCACATCCTGAACACCTACATCTGGTTCCTCTACGGCGATTACCAGGTGCCTGGCGGCGACGTCGTGACCGGCGAGCTCACCCGATTCGCTGCCGGCGACACGACCGCCGGCCTGTTGACCTCAGGCTTCTACCCCGTCCTGATGTTCGGGCTGCCTGCCGCGGCACTGGCCATGATCCACATGGCGAACCCCAAGCAGAAGAAGATCGCTTTCGGCATTCTCGGTGCGGCGGCGATCACCGCGTTCCTCACCGGCGTCACCGAACCGCTCGAGTTCGCGTTCATGTTCGTGGCGTTCCCGCTGTACGTGGTGCATGCGGTGCTCACCGGCCTCTCGCTGGCGATTGCGTACATGCTGGACATCCACCTCGGCTTCTCCTTCTCCGCCGGTTTGATCGACTTCCTGCTCTACGGCACTGCCCCGGCTGCGAACAACGTCTGGATGCTGCTCGTGATGGGTGCGGTCTTCTTCGTCGTCTACTACGTGCTGTTCCGACTGGTGATCCGTTGGTGGAACCTGCGGACCCCCGGCCGGGAGCCGGATGACGAGTTCGAGGCCGAGCAGGCTGCCAATCTCGACGACGACACCGTGCCGGCGATCTCGGGCGGCGGTACCGCGCTGGCCACCAGGACTGCTGCCAACGTCAAGGCCGAACGGTTGATTGCCGCGTTCGGCGGCCGCGAGAACCTGGTCAACGTCGACGCCTGCATCACCCGACTGCGGATGGAGGTCGCCGACAAGAACCAGGTCGACAAGAAACGACTGAAGGCCCTGGGCGCGGCCGGTGTGATCGAGGTCGGCAACAATGTGCAGGCGATCTTCGGCACGCAGGCAGAGCTGCTCAAGAACGACATCAAGGATGCGCTCGCCGGCCCCGCACCGGTGGTTGATGCCGGGCCGGATCCCGAACCCGAGACGGTTGCGCCGGCAGTCGCAACCTCGCCGGTGGCCGGCTCGGCGACCGGGCGAAGCACCAGCAGCACAGTGATTCTCGCCCCGCTGCAGGGAAGGGCAGTTCCGATGCAGCAGGTCCCGGATGCAACCTTCGCCCAGGGCATCGTCGGTTTCGGCGCGGCCATTGATCCGCCGCGGGAGATCGTCGACGCCGTGGCACCGATCAGCGGCAAGGTGCTGCAGATGTTCCCGCACGCCTACATCATCATCAGCGACGACAACGTCGGCGTGCTGGTCCACCTCGGACTGGACACGGTCCAGCTCAAGGGCGAGGGCTTCACCACGCATGTCGCAGTGGGCGACCGCGTCGAGGCCGGCCAGCCAGTCATCACCTATGACGTGCCCGCCGTGGTGGCCACCGGTCGCAATCCGATCGTTCCGGTGGTCGTCATGGAAAAGAAGCCGGAGGACATCGTTCTCGCCGACGTGATCGCGGCTGGCGGCCAGCTGGCATCCTCGCAGGAGCTGTTCACCGTCAACATCTGACCGACCTCGGGTGGTGCCGCCGGACACAGCCGTCCGGCGGCACCACCCGAATGACGCCCGACCACACCATCTGTCGACACACGATGAAGGAAAGCCTCATGGAAATCGTCATTCTCCCGGACAACCAGGCGATCGGCAGTCTCGGCGCCGACGCGATCGGAGCGCTGCTCACTCGAAAGCCCGACGCGGTGCTGGGTCTGGCCACCGGCTCGTCGCCACTCGCGATCTACGACGAGCTGGCCGGCCGCTGCGCCGCCGGAAAGGTCTCGTTCGCCAAGGCCCGCGGTTTCACTCTCGACGAGTACGTGGGATTGCCCGCGGACCATCCGGAGAGCTACCGCAACGTCATCGACAAGGATTTCGTCTCCCGGGTCGATTTCCCACCAGGCGTAGTCCATGGACCGGACGGGCTGGCCAAAGACATTCCCGCTGCCTGCGCGGCCTATGAGGCGGCGATGGCCGAGGCAGGTGGGGTCGATCTGCAGATTCTGGGAATCGGCACCGACGGTCACATCGGCTTCAACGAGCCCGGTTCCTCGCTGGCATCACGAACGCGGATCAAGACGTTGACCCGGCAGACCCGGATCGACAACGCCAGATTCTTCGACGGGAACCTGGACGCCATGCCGACACACTGCCTCACCCAGGGCCTGGCCACGATCATGTCCGCCCGCCACATCGTGCTGGTCGCAACGGGTTCGGGCAAGGCCGAGGCCGTCCATCACCTGGTCGAAGGACCGGTGAGCGCCCTGTGGCCGGCGACCATCCTGCAACATCATCCGCACGTGACGGTGCTGTTGGACGGCGCGGCCGCGAGCCGGTTGCAGCTGGCCGACTACTACCGCGAGACCTTCAGTGCCAAGCCTGCCTGGCAGGGCATCTGAGGCTGATTCATTCCTGACCCTTCGTCCCTGACCGCCCACCGAGCCCGAGGAATCCAGCGTGTTGATCACCGCCGATACCGTCGTCACCGGCCACGAACTGCTGCGGCCAGGATGGGTTGATGTCGATCGAGGCCGGGTCCGAGCGATCGGCGCGGGCGCCCCGCCGCTGCCGGCCGATCTCGAGCTCGGCGCGGTCACCGTGGTACCCGGGTTCGTGGACATGCACGTGCACGGTGGTGGAGGCGCTGCGTTCCCGACGGCTGACCCGTCGCAGACCGCCGACGCGACGGCCGCGGCCGTCGAACTCCACCGCCGGCACGGCACCACGACGATGGTCGCGTCGCTGGTGACGGCACACCCGGCCGAACTGCTGACGCAGGTGCGGGCGATGGCCGAACAGGTGCAGTCCGGTCTCGTCGCCGGCATCCATCTCGAGGGACCATGGCTGGCTGCCGAACGTTGTGGCGCCCACGAGCTTTCGGCGTTGCGGGACCCGGATCCGGTGGAGCTCGCCCGGGTGTTGACAGCCGGCGGCGGGACCGTCCGGATGGTGACGCTGGCCCCGGAGCGCGCGGGCGGTCTGGCCGCGATCCGGCAGATCGTGGATGCCGGCGTGGTGGCCGCTGTCGGTCACACCGACGCCACCTACGCCCACGCACGGGAGGCCATCGACGCCGGGGCGACCGTGGCCACCCACCTGTTCAACGCGATGCGGCCGGTGCATCACCGCGAGCCGGGTCCCGTCCTGGCCCTGATGGAGGATCCGCGGGTGACGGTGGAACTGATCACCGACGGGGTGCACCTGCACCCTGCTCTCTACCGCGACGTGAGCCGCAGCGTCGGCCCCGATCGGGTCGCGCTGGTGACTGATGCGATGGCGGCGGCCGGAATGGCCGACGGCGCCTACGCTCTCGGGCCGCTGGCGGTGACGGTGGCCGCCGGCGTCGCGAGGGTGGCGGGGACCGACACCATCGCCGGCAGCACCGCGACGATGGACCAGGTGTTCCGGAATGCAGTCGACAACAGCGGACTCCCTCTCGGCGAGGCGTTGTTGCTGGCAGTCCGGCAGTCGTCGGTCAATCCGGCTCGCGCGTTGGGCCTGCCGGAATCGGGACTGGCCGTCGGCGGCGCAGCGGATCTGGTGGTGCTCGATGCCGGCCTCGCCGTCACCGGAGTGCTGCACCGCGGCTCCTGGGTCACCCGGCCACCGGCTGCGGATCGGCCCACCCCGGTCCCGGCGGCCGCTGATTGAACTGGTGGCCCCCGCGCGGGTCGGTCGAACCCGGCCGTACCGAGTCGGGTCGGGTCGGCGATGATCCAATCAGATTGACCGATCAGTGTTGCTGGGCAGCAGCTACGGGACAGGGAAGTTGATCACCGGGGCTGGGTTCGCGGCACTCCGCTGTCAGGTCAGGGTCAGCCGGTGCCTTTGACGCCTGCGTTCCAGGTTGATCCGATCTTCTCCTCCATCCACATCCGCGCCCCCCACCCGTTGTCACTGCAAGCCCGACCCACTGTGTCGGCGCCATCTGACGCCGAGCCCCGCCGCGTCCGGCGATCAGCCCTTAGTGCCGGTGGTGCCGGGATCGACAGCCAAACGCGGGGGCAGATCCTCATCGAGCTGCTTGATGGATTCGTCCGTCGCCGGATCGCGTACCAGTTCGGTGCGACGCTCGGCCGAGCTCGCCGCGGTGCCGTCGCTCGAGGTGTCGGGCATGTCGATCTCCAGTCGTGTCGCCGTGGGGTTCGTTGCCGGAACGTCTGAAATATAGCCAACCCGGTATCGGGCCTGTCTATCTCCTCCTCCGACGCATCAAGCGGTCACCTCTGGCGGTTCGGTCAATCGGGCGTGAATGGCGGCAGTGGCGGAATCCGGCAGCAAAGCAGCGGCGGCCACCTGAACCTTGTTCTTCAGCGCACCGGCGACGACATGGTCCTTTCCGGCCATCAGAGCCGCAAAACCGTCGGCGGCGACCTCCGCCGGGTCATCCTTCTTTCCCTCGCCGGCCGGGGTGGCCTCCATGTCGGCCCGATCGAAGAAGTTGGTGTCCGTCGGCCCGGGCATCAAGGCGGTCACCGTGACGCCGCTGTCCTTGACCTCGTACCGCAACGCCTCGGCAAAGGACAGCACGAACGACTTGGAGGCCGCGTAGGTGGCATAGAACGGGCCGGGCATGGTGCTGGCCACCGATGCAGTGAACAACAACCGGCCGGCACCTCGGCCCACCATCGCCGGCAGCAGTCGCTTCGCCAGATGCACGGTCGAGACCACATTGAGCTGCAGCAGCCGCATTTCGTCGGCCAGCTCTATGTCGACGAACCGCCCACCATTTCCGAAACCCGCGTTCAACACAACAGCATCCACCGGCCGATTGGCTCGCGCGATCGCTGCGATCAACTGTTCTACCCCCTGATAGGTGGTCAGATCCGCGCGAATCACGGTGATCGACGTCCCCGACGACCGTAGTTCCGCGGCCGCCGCGGGGAGGGCCTCGTCCTCGGCGCAGATCAACACGTCGAATCCGTGCTCGGCGAACTGTCGGGCCAGCTCCAGGCCGATCCCACTTGATGCTCCGGTGACCACGGCGTACGACGCTGCTGATCCAGTCGGCATGACGACTCCTCGGTGCGATTGGCGATCACCACACACTGTGCCCGCTCAGCGACCGCACCAACCGGAGACCACCTCTGACAACCCGGGGTCGGCGCCCTCAGGACAGGGTTCTGCTGGTGATCGGACCGCTTTGCAGGAGCTCTCGGAACTGCCTGCCGACTGTTCGCGGCCGCAACACGGGGCTGCTGGTGCTGCCTGCGGCCTTCATCCCGTCAATGGCCTCGGCCAACGCTGCTCTGGCGTCCACCCGTGGCTCCCAACCGAGTTCGCTTCGGGCCCTCGTCGTGTCGAGAAGCGGGGCGGCGAAGGCCAGGTCGATCCAACCGGCGTCGATTCGCTGCACCCTGGCGGCGAAGGTGGCAGCGACCAGCCCGCGGACCAACGACTGCGGAACGTGAATCGGATGCGCATGCAGCGCCGCGGCGATGTCGTCGCGGCTGATGGCAGGTTCGGCGGCAAGGTTGAACGCACCGCCGGCCTCCCGCTCGATCGCCGACAACACGGCGGTTGCCACATCGTCGGCATGAACCAGCGGAATGGTCAGCCGGCGGTCAAGGGGTAACACCGGGAGCAACCGGATCAGCGGGGCCGGAACGTATCCCGGAAGTCCGTAGCGCAGCAGTGCGCTTCCCGCGTCACGCTGGACGATGATGCCGGGCCGGAAACGCGTGACGATCGGGCCATTCGCAGTGCCCTCCATCCCGTCGAGCAACCGCTCCGCCGCCGCCTTGTGCCTGCTGTATGCAGACGTGGGAACCCCGTCGGTCGGCCAGTTCTCGCTCACCCGCTGCCCGGGGGCACGACGATACGTGCCGACCGATGACATGTGCAGCAACTGCCGCGCACCGACTCGGCCGGCAGCGTCGACCACCGCCTGCAGACCGCCGACACCGACGCGTTCCAGCCGTCGGACGTTCCGGGTCGGCTGGAATCCCCACACCAGATTGATCACGACATCGTCCGGACGCAGCACCGCGGCGAGCCGCTGCGCGGCGTCCGCGTCCGCGACGTCGATGGCATGCCACGTGGCGATGTCATACGGGGGTCGGGCCGGTGGCGGTCGCCGGCAGACACCCACCACGATTCCCGGGTCCCCTCGGTTCGACAAATTCCTGAGCAGGGCGGTTCCGACGTTGCCGCTTGCCCCGATGATCACAGTGCGCATGCGCATCACGTACCCAGTCCGGGATCGTCCCAGCACATTTCAGCCCGGCCCGACGGAACACCGGTGTTTTGTGATGCTGCGACGGGGTATGAACAGCTTCAGGTCAAGCCGGCCGACGCCGGCACCGATCAGCGCAACGAAGCGACGGGAGTGACGGCGATGGACACCGCAGCAGACAACGAGCAGAACGCGGACTCAACCGATCGGATCGAAGAGGTCACCGACACCTGGGAAGCCTCTCCGCTCACCACACCGGAACGAGCCGCCGATCCCGCGGCAAAGGGTCCGGCTGAGCACGGCGACACCGACAACGGCTGAGCGGTCGAACGCCGATGTTCGAGGGGTTCGAGACGACGACCGTCGACACCGGCGATGCCTCGATCTTCGTCCGGCACGGTGGCGCAGGTCCGCCGATCCTGCTGCTGCACGGGCATCCACGGACATCGGCGACCTGGCATCGGGTCGCACCGTTGCTCGTCGATCGGGGCTTCACCGTGGTCTGTGCCGATCTGCGCGGCTACGGGCGCTCCCGCGGCCCGGTCCCCACCGTCGACCATTCCGCACACTGCAAACGCGCTGTCGCGGCCGACATGCTGCTGGTGATCCGCAGTCTGGGTCACGAACGCTTCGCGATCGTCGGGCATGATCGAGGCAGCAATGTCGCGTTGCGGTTGGCTCTCGATCATCCGCAGCAGGTGGCCGCGCTCGCCGTGCTGGACAGCATCCCGATCGTCGAGCACCTCGATCGGCTGGACACGGCCTTCGCCACCGCGTATTGGCACTGGTTCTTCTTCGCCCAACCCGAAATCCCCGAGCGGGTGATCACCGCCGATCCCGACCGTTGGTACCAGGGTGATCCCGACGCGATGGGCAGCGAGAACTATGACGAGTGGCGGGCCGCTGTCCGCAAACCGGAAGTCGTGCGGGCGATGCTCGAGGACTACCGCGCCGGCCTGACCATCGATCGACTCCACGAGGAGGCCGACCGGCAGGCGGGCCGCAGAATCCGTTGTCCGACATTGCATCTGTGGTCAGAACACGATGATTTGGAGGAGCTCCACGGCAACCCGCTGCTGATCTGGGAGAAGTGGACCACCGAGTTGACGGGACACTCCATCGATTCGGGACACCACATGGCAGAAGATGCTCCAGCTCCGCTGGCGTCGGCGCTTGCTGATTTTCTGGATCGAGCACCGCCCTGGTCCTGACCCGGATCCCGCCCAGAACAAGGTGGCTGCCCATTCGTGTTGCGGTCACCGCACCACGACGGACACCACTCTCGCGGCGTGGGTCACCGACGAATTGCGACCACTGCTCGACCAGTCCTGAGCCGTCGAGTCACCGGCAAGGGTGGATGAGCGCGGCCGGCAGCGGCACCTGCTGTGCAGCCAGGGCACCGGAAGTGGTTCCTTGCCAGCTGTTGTCGATCAGCTGGCGGGCGACATCCAACGCGTCCACGATGACGCTGCCGGCCGGCAGGCCGTCGAGGTCTGCCGGATCGATGAGCACGCGGGCCGGCGGCCGCCACCCGCCCGCGATGACGGCGTCGGCATATCCGTCATAGGTCAGGACCGGCAGTCCTGCGTCGATCGCCGCATCGGCAGCGTCCCGCAGAACGGACGCCAGCGCGTCCCGGGCATTCATGGCACACCCACCTCCATCACCGAGCCGCAATCCCCCCGACGACGGTCACCGACCTTGGCCGTGACCAGGTCAATATCCCGCGAGTCCGGGGTCTAAACACCGATTGCCGAAGAACCAGACAAAGGTGGTTGATCCGGACATCGATCGGGTACCTGTTCACCTGCACAGGAGGCGGATATGGATCTCGATCGGTCATGTGGCCGGCCCGCGCCCGTGGGCGTCGGCCCGGCGCGTTGCGGTCGGCACCCCGTCGCGACCATGCTGATTGCGCTGCCGTTGATGCTGGCGACGTCGTGTTCGACGCTGGGTCCGAATATTGCGGCAGCCGACGAGGTCGCCGTGGACTTCCACCGGTCGATCCAGGACAGCGATGGAGGTGCTGCCTGCGCGCTGCTTGCTCCCGCCACTGTGGAAGAAGTGGAATCGACCGGCGGAACGTCCTGTCCGGACGCGATCCTGGACAGGGACGTGCCCGACGCCGACCAGGTGCAGGAGAGCCAGGCCTTCGGCCGGGGCGCTCAGGTCGTGCTGAATGGCGACGTTCTGTTCCTGTCGATCTTCGGTGATCACTGGCTGATCACCGCTGCCGGGTGCACCGCACGCGACGAACGCCCCTACGACTGCACCGTGAAGGGGGGATGAACGATGCGAATCGCCTTCTGGAGCTACCTGTCGGTCATCGCGGTCGGGTTGGCCTACTTCATCGCCATCGGGCTGTTGCACAGATGAACGCCCGACCCGCGATGAGATCCGTCTGGCGCGAACAGGGATTGGCCATCTTCTTCGGTCTGATCTTCCTGGCGGCGTTGATCGGCCAAGCGCTCACCGGAGTCGCGCAATACAACAACGAGCAGGTCACCGCCGGCCTCGAACAAATCAGTCTCGGACAGTACGTGACGTCCTCCAGTTTCGCCGTCGACGTCGCCGAGAACTGGCAGTCCGAGTACTTGCAGTTCCTGCTGTACATCTACGCGACCGTCTGGCTGTTGCAGAAGGGATCGCCGGAGTCCAAGCCGCTCGGCAAGCAGGGACGCGAGTCCGACAAGGAGCAGAAGGTCGCCGAGCACGCCGATGAGGATTCACCGCACTGGGCGCGCACCAGGGGCTTCCGCCTGGCCCTGTACTCCCGGTCGCTCGGGATTGTGATGGGGCTGATCTTCGCATGCAGCTGGTTGGCCCAGTCCATCGCCGGACGGAGCGGGTTCAACGAGCAACAGCTCAGCCAGCTGCAGGACCCGGTCAGTTGGCTGGGATACGTGGTGTCCTCGGATTTCTGGAACCGCACCCTGCAGAACTGGCAGTCCGAGTTCCTCGCCGTCGGCAGCATGGTGGTGTTCTCGATCTATTTGCGGCAGCGTGGTTCACCGGAATCCAAACCGGTCGGAACTCCCCACAGTGCAACCGGTATCGAAGGCTGAGCATTCGGCATCGGGCGGGAATCCGTGCCGTCGAACCGACGGCAGTAGCTCATACCAGTTCGACACTGTCCCCGCCGAGTACCCGGAACCATCTCGTGCCGTACCGCTCGAGCGCGATCCTCAGCTCGCCCTTCTTGCCGATGGGAACAACCGTCGACCGATCGAACAGGTCGACGCAACGTTTGCCTGCTTGTTCGGGAATCGACAGATCGACGGTGACCTCGTCGATGCCGAGATTGTGACAGAGCAGCAGAGTTCCGCCATCCCAATCGGTCTGGTGGACCAGAACGGCTGTCTTGTCGTGATCGAGGATGGCCAGCGTGCCCCAGCCGAGTTCCGGACACTCGCGGTAGCAGCGGATGTGCTCGCGCAGGAACGAGAACAGCGAATCCGGATCGTGGCGTTGGCTCACCACATTCACCTGATCCGGGCCGTAGGGCGCCGCGGGGAATGGCCGGCACAACTGCTCCGGGTCGGCGGCGCTGAACCCGCCGGCCTTGCCCGGATGCCATTGCATCGGCGTGCGGACTGCCATTCGCCCGTCCAGGTCGAGGTTCTCGCCCATCCCGATCTCCTCGCCGTAGAAGAGGGTCGGCGTGCCGGGTAGCGACATCATCAGGCTGTACACCAGCCGGATCCTGGCCGGGTCGTTGTCGAGCATCGGCGGCAATCGCCGTCGCAGGCCCCGGCCGTACACCTGCATGTCCTCCTCCGGACCGAAAGACGCGAAGACTTCTGCTCTTTCGGCGCCGCTGAGTTTGTCCAGGGTCAGCTCGTCGTGGTTGCGGGCGAAGACCGCCCACTGTGAATCACTCGGACTCTGCGGTCTACCCATCAGGGCCGACCGCAGCGGTCCGGCGTCCTCGCGGGCAAGAGAGAGATACATCGCCTGCATGGTCGGAAAGTCGAACAGCATGGTGAGCTCGTCGCCGTCCTCGTCCCCGAAGAACGCCCGCGACTGGTCATGGGTCAGATTCACCTCGCCCAGCAGGATCGCGTCGCCGCTGCGCCTGTTCAGGAAGGCGCGAAGATCCCTGAGGTAATCGTGCGGCTGCGGGAGTGCCTCGGCGCCACCCTCGATCCCGGATGTCTCCAGCAGGAACGGCACCGCGTCCACCCGGAATCCGGACAGGCCCAGTTCCATCCAGAAACCGATGATCCGGGCGATCTCGTCACGAACCTGCGGATTGGCCACATTCAGGTCGGGTTGGCTGCGGTAGAACCGGTGCAGGTAATACTGGCCGGCCTTGCGGTCCTTGGTCCAGATGCTCGTCTCCCGGTCGGGAAACACGACGTCGCCGGGCTTTTCGGGACCGGGTTCATCGCGCCAGACATACCAGTCGCGATACGGCGATTCCTTCGACGAGCGGGCCGATCGGAACCACGGATGATCAGCGCTGGTGTGGTTGACCACCAGATCGGCGATCACCCGCAGGCCGCGCGAACGGGCAGATCGGATGAACTCGACGAAGTCGCCGAGTGAGCCGAGCCGGGGATCGACGGTGTAGAAGTCGGTGATGTCGTACCCGTCGTCCACATCCGCCGTCGGGTAGAACGGCATCAACCAGAGAACGGTCACACCCAACTCGACCAGATGGTCGAGTCTTTCGGACAGCCCCGCGAAATCACCGATGCCGTCGCCGTTCGAGTCGTAGAAGGTCTGCACATCAAGGCAATAGACGACGGCGGATTTCCACCAGAGATCGCCGGTCTGCGAGGCCTTCATGCGGCAATCCTGAGCTCGGGCAGGACGTGCTGACCGAAATCGCGGATGAACGACTTGTTGCACTGTCCGACGTGGTGCAGGAACAGTGCTTCGGGTCCGAGGTCGAGGTAGGACTCCAGCCATCCCCGATGCCGACCGATGTCGCCCGAGACGTGCACGTTGGCCGCGACTTCGGTGTCCGGGACATGCCGGGTCGCCGCCTCGAACTGCTCCGGCGTGGTGAGATCCCAGGCCAGCAGCGTCGGCACGCAATTGCCGCGCCACTGGTCGACGGCGATGGCCAATGCCTCGTCATCGGTTGCGGCGTAGGACATATGGATCTGCAGCCGAATCGGCCCCCGCCCGCCGGCGTCGCGGTAGGCATCGATGACCCGGCGCAACTTCTCCCGCGGTTGGTTGACGGTGATCAATCCGTCGGCCCATTGCGCGGCCCAGGCAGCGGTCTCGGCACTGATCGCGCCGGCAACCAGGTCCGGCGGCTTCTCCGGCAGCGACCACAGCCTGGCCCGATCCACCACGACCCTGCCGCGGTGCGACACCTCTTCACCGCGCCACAGCGCCCGCATCACCTCGACACCTTCCCGGAGCCGTTCCATCCGTTCCGGTTTCGGCGGCCACGCATCGCCGGTCACGTGTTCGTTCAAGGCCTCCCCGCTGCCGACGGCGATCCACGGCAAGCGGTCGGGGTACATGGCAGCGGCGGTCGCGATGGCCTGGGCCGAGATCACCGGGTGGTACCGCTGGCCGGGAGCGTGAAATGCGCCGAACGGGACGTGATCGGTCGCTTGTAGGGCTGCGCCGAGCCAGGTCCAGGTGAAGCCGGACTGGCCCTGCGCGTTGGTCCACGGTGCCAGGTGATCCGAGCACATCACCGCGTCGAATCCGGCCGCCTCGGCGTGCACGGCGTCGTCGAGCAGTATTTGCGGGTGGACCTGTTCGTGGGAGGCATGAAAGCCGATCAGCACCATTTTCGCATGGTGCCCAGCCGGAAACCGGTCAAACTTCACCCGGCCGACCGCCGGTGCTTCGTTCAGCTCGTCCTGGTGTCGCGGGCCAGCCGCACCGCGCGATGCATCGCCCAGGAATCCGCCAACGGCCCGAGGTGCCCGAGCTTGTCGGGGTTGACCACCGCGCGGATCGTCTGAATTCGACCGCCGAGCACGTCGAGGGTCATCGTCCCGGCGACGTTTCCGTCCCGGTCGCGCAGGATCGCACCCGGTTGGCCGTTCAACTCGCGTCGCGCCAGGCTGGCCTCGACGTCAGCGAGCAGCGGAAAGTTCGCGGCGAGCACGCGGGCGACCCGGTCGGCGCCGATGACGCTCCTGGCGAATGCCGGCGCCTTGCCGCCACCGTCCCCGATCAGCTGCACGTCGGCGGCGAGAAGCACCCGCACGCCGTCCACGTCGCCGTCCCGGATCGCCTCGAAGAATCGCAGGGCCAAATCCTCCCGTTCCCTGCGGTCAGCATCGAACCGGGGACGGCCCAGTTCCATATGACGGCGGGCCCTGACCGCCAATTGCCGGCACGCCGCTTCCGAACGGCCCACCGCCGTCGCGATATCGGGGTAGTCGAAGGCGAAGACGTCCCGCAGCACGAACACCGCGCGCTCGAGCGGGGACAGCCGCTCCAACAGCATCAGTGCCGCCATCGAGACGGAGTCGGCCAGTTCCGCCGACCGGGCCGGATCTTCGTACGGATCGGTGAGCAGCGGCTCGGGAAGCCACTGCCCGACGTATTCCTCACGACGAACCCGTGCTGACCGCAGCACATCGATCGAGATCCGGGTGACAACGGCCGACAGGAACGCCCTCGCCGACGTGGGCCGGGTCGGGGTCGACTCGTAGCGCAACCAGGTCTCCTGGACCGCGTCCTCCGCTTCCGCGACGCTGCCGAGGACCCGGTAGGAGATCGAGAACAGCAGGGGCCGCAGCTCCTCGAACTCCTGGACCCTGTTCACCCCAGCTCCTCGGAGAATCCCAGCCGCCACGACGGATATCGCAGCTCCCACCCGAGATCTCGTTTTGCCTTTGCGTTGGAGAAGCCGCGGCCCTGGGTCATCACGCCGACCGCCATCTCACCGGCGATCGGTCTGGCCAACCACGCCGGCACCCGACGAGGTGGCTTGGCCCCCGCACGCTCGGCGAGATAGGGCAGCCACTCGCTGACGGGCGCCGGCTCGTCGTCGACGATGTTGAACACCCCGCTCGCCTTCTGTTCGACAGCCAGCACCGTTGCACTGGCCGCATCGTCGACATGCACCCACGAGAAGTATCCGGTGCCGCCGCCGACAATCGGGATCAGCCGACGTCGGACGAGTGCGAGCTGATCGTCCCACCCTCCGGGACCGTAGAACCCGCCGTAACGCAGCACTGCGCCACCCGAACCCACCACCGCGTCCTCGAGGTGTTCGATTGCCCTCGTGCCCTCCAATACCTCTAACGGATCGTCTTCGGTTTTGACCCAGCCGCCCTGCCGTAGCCCGTTCATGCTGGCGTGACCCTGGGAGATGACGTGGGAGACACCGGCGGCCTCGGCAGCGCTCAGCAGGTGGTCGACTCCTTCGCTGCGCAGCCGGTTGGTCGAATCGAAGAAGCGGTCGGGCCGCCTCGGATTGGGTTTGCCGGAATGTCCGACGGACAGCGCCGTCATCTCGTTCACGATGACGTCGGGCCGGGCCACAGCGACCGCTTCGCCGACCGACACCGCGTCAAGCCCGTCCATCACGACGCCATGGGCACCGAGCTGGGCCAGCAATTTCAGTTTCGACTCGCTTGTCGTCGTTGCCGTCACCTCATGGCCACGGGCTACCAGTTGCGGCACCACCCGACGTCCGATGACGCCGGACCCACCCGCCACCAACACTCGCATCACGTCACGCTCCTCGTCTGTGCTCGCTCCTGCCAGTGAGACGAGACAGCCGATGCGCCTGTGACATCGAGGATCGTCGGTATGGATCCGCTGGCCGAGGCCGAACCCGCTGCGACGAGCTAGCCCGCGTCGGTGGACTGGTCCATGACGTAGATCGTCATGCCGCCGGCATCCCGGTAGGTCGCCAGGAAACCGCCCGGGATCTCCGCGGGCGCCTCGATCACATCCAGTGCAGTGGGGCGCTTCTCGTGGAAGGTTTGCACACTGTCGACCACGAACAACGGACCGAACGGTGCGGTCGGATCATTCGAATCGAGCATCAACTGCACGTCGGTTCCCGGAAGGGACAACGTGATAGTCGAATCGCCCTCCCGCCACATCTCCTCGCAACCGAAGGTGTCTCGATACAGAGCCAACGCTCAGCCGTTCGACGAGGTGACCGTCGGCGACCATGCGGCGAAGGCGGGAGTCACCACAGGTGCGCTGTACCACCACTTCGAGAACAAGCTCGGTCTGTACACGTTCGTCCGCCGTGACGTCGAACGTCGGCTGCTCGACCGAATGGAAGGCGCCGCAAGCGCTGTCGAAGGACGATCGGCCTCTATCAGCGCCGCTCTGCGGGTCGGCTTCGACTACGCCGTACGCCAGGACGCTCAACGTCTTCTCGGCGAGCCGCCCACCAGGACAGCCGACGACCCGCTGGCGGACCTGCTGACGGCGCTGAGCCTGCCCACTCCGCCGCCGATCGGACGAATCCTGGCGGCCGCCTGGCGAGCCGCCGTACTGAGCGTGGCCGACGGCGTTCCCGCGTTCCAGGGTCGGCACGCACTCGGCGCTCTCGAACTGCAGCTGGGCGAGACAGCACCGAAGAGTTGATCACGTCGGCAGGTTTGCGGTGGACAAACCTCACCTGTCCAGCTGAAGCCGCCGCCAAACCATCACGGTCGCGGCACCGAAGATCAGCGGCACGAGCGGCACCACGGACAACGCGAGGGCGGAATCGACGTCGGGATGGATCGACCAGAAGGCCGGCGCGACGAACGGTATCCACGATGCGAAGTCGGCCAGCACCGAGACCTGCGCGAGGACCAGAATTCCCACGGTGACGGCGATTCCGGGTAGCAGGCCCCGGCCCCAGGATGCGGCCCACGCCGCCGGCACCGCGATCAGGGCGGTCAGTGCACCGAGGGCGAACTGTCGGGCAACCCCCGCGATCGCTGCGCCGTCCGGTGCCCCGAGCCCGAGAGCGAATCCGGCAACCAGGAGCAGCACGGTCAGCGCTGCGGACACCACAACCGCCCACGCGAAGAAGACGATCAGCTTCGCAGTCGCAATGGCGGAACGGCTCACCGGGAGACCGAACAGCCCGGAGATCGTGCCGTCGGCGAACTCTCGCCCGGTCAGCCAACTCAAGCCCACTCCGAAGGCCAACAGTCCGCCGGCGGCGGTGACCTGGGCGGCGGTCGCGAGCAGCGCGGTCCAGTCTCCCGTTGCCGCCTGCGGCCCCAGTTTGGCGAGGATGGCCGGATCGGCAGTGCGGCCCGCAGCGACGACCACCGCGGCCAGGGTCGCGACGCCGAACGTCAGTAGTGCGCCTGTTGACCACAACACCCTGGCGGAGCGCGCCTTTCGCGACTCGACGGCGACAGCATCGATCAGTGCGTTCATGAGGTCGTCGCCTCCGCCGTGTACACCATCGCGAAAAAGGCCCGCTCGATGTCGATCCCGTCGGGGTCGAGGGTGCCGACGATCCGTCCGTCGGCGATCACCGAGATCCTGGTCGCGATCCGCGCCACCTCGTCGAGGTGATGGCTCGAGATCAGAATTCCGGCGCCGGCCTCGGCCCTTCGCAACAGAGCCTCCCGCAACAGGATGACGCCTGACGGGTCGAGTGCGTTGGTCGGTTCGTCGAGCACGATCAACCTCGGGTGGTGTTGGAGCGCAGCAGCCAGACCGATGCGCTGCTTGTTCCCCAACGACAATCGACGCGCCCGCACCGCGGCGTACCGGTCGAGGCGCAGTTCGTCGATGGCCCCGTCAACGGCCGTGGCCGCGGCTCTCCCGCGCATCCCGCGCAATCGCGCCGCCATCAGCAGGTTGGTGCGGCCATCCAGCTCCCCGTAGGCAAGCGGGTACTCGATGAGGGCGCCGACTTGCGCCCAGTCGACGCCATCGGTGCCGAAGATGTTGCGACCCAGCACCTCGACGGTGCCGGCATCGGCTCGCAGCATGCCGACCATGAGCTTCATCAACGTCGATTTTCCCGCGCCGTTGAGGCCGACCAAGGCATGAATTTCCCCCGCCGCCACGTCGAGGTCGACGCCGTGCACCCCGGCGCCTCCCCGGTACGTTCGTGACACCCCACTCAGCCGCAACCGGACGTCACTCATCGCGAGACTCCAGCACGTCCAGTGAGCGTTCGACGGCATCGCCGAGACTGCCGCTGTCGGTCACGGCCCAACTGGTCAACCCGGCCATCAGGGCGGCCATGGCCGCGGCTGCCGCAACTGTCGCGTCAGTGAGGTCGGCGCCGTCAGCGACGAGTTGATCGGCGATCGCCCGTTCCGTCGCCGCCGAGCTCGCCCGCAGGGTGGGCAGCAAGGTCGGC
>Ga0164308_10000761_pt1 | contig 17433 bp, 22 predicted proteins | sample Whisoiple_246_MG_FD_109983 | JGI IMG/M metagenome (GOLD analysis project Ga0164308, IMG submission 109983) | Soil microbial communities amended with fresh organic matter from upstate New York, USA - Whitman soil sample_246_MG | ecosystem: Environmental > Terrestrial > Soil > Unclassified >...
TACTACGGACGGATGGGCATCTACGAGGTCATGCTGATCTCGCCGGCGCTGCGGCGGATGATGACGCGCGATGCGGACGACCGCGCGATCCGCGAACAGGCGTTCAAGGACGGCATGAAGCCGCTGCGCGTCTCGGGCGCGATGAAGATCGCCGCGGGCCTGACCACTGCCGACGAAGTGATGAAGGTCGCGCCGCTGGCGTAGTTAGCCCAGGTCAGCAGGGGTACAAACGAGCCGTGACAACAGGGGTACACAGGGGTACACATGGACGGAATTAGGGGTACACTCGTTCTGCTGGGGAACAAAGGAGTGTTACATGAGTGTACCCCTAAGTGTACCCCTGTGTACCTCAAAGACTTTGGTCCATGTACCCCTGCTGATCAGCAGTGCTCCCCTGTGTACCTCTCAGTTTTACTGCCAGGTAGAGGAGTTGTGATACAACCGTTGCTGTTACACCTCCTCCTCCTTAGGTGCTCATCTTCCTCCTCTTCCTCCTCTTCCTCCTCTTCCTCCTCCCTATGGTCTCATTCCTCCTGAACCTCCTCGTAGGTCCTCGCCTGTCACGGGCGGCTCGTACAGACCAGTCACCGGGTGACATCGGTCAAGGTGGCACAGATGAGGGGCTCTGGGGGAGGGTGGTGGTCTAGCGGGTACACGGCTTCTCAAGCGTCTGAGGGACGGGGGGCCTACCTGGGCTGACCACACCCGCGCGATAGGCCGTCACAGGGCAACCTCGCACTCCCTCGTGACACCTCATAGCGTGGGCGGCGCGGTGCGGCGTACAGGGGTGGTCGGTTCCCTCGCTTTTCATCCGATTCTGGGAGGGGGTAGCCTACGGCTCAGGTCGCTCCCAGGGATGGTCCTTCTAGTCCAGAACGGTCGGGGTCTAGTCCCGGCTCAGTTTCAGCACTTTTTGCTGACGAATCCCTAGAAGGAAAAAGTGACCAGAAACGATGCAGCCGAGGTCATCTATGGACGTCAAGTGTGGATTCTTGAACGATCACTCCCGGATACGTCCATCAAGTGACTCAAACTCCCTCCCAGATGGACTGAAGTGACTTTGAACGTCCAGAACTCGCTCCGAGCCGGCTCGTATCGGATCAGAATCGCGGAAGTTCACGCGCGGACGATGCGAAACCTAGCGCGCTGGACTGATAGAAGGCTAGAATGAGAGAAGGACCAATCCTGGAACTCCTGAATCTGGGATGCCGTCTGTGACATCGCGGATTTCGCGCTGGATCACGAAAACGACGCTCCCCGGAGGGAGCGCCGCCTCTGTTCGTCAGTAGGGCTCGCAGTAGACGATCACGTGGTCGCCAGCGCCGACGATCTGGACCATGTCCTCCTCGGGGCAGTCGATGGTCTGGCCGTCGGGAGCGCCGGACAGGAGGCCGAGGAGCCATCCCACGACGATGAAGCCGGCGACGAGGGTGAAGATGGCGAGCCAGTTCGGCTTGAACGTGGTGGTCGTGTGCATCAGAGGAACCGTCCTTCAGCGAGTGTGAGCAGGGAGGGAGCCCAGGCGGAGTCCCCCAGGAGTGCGGTGATCTGGTCGTCCAACTCGTACCAGCGACGGTCGGTGTGGTCCCTCCACTGCGTGAAGAGCTCGTAGATGACTGCGCTCTTCCAGGAGGCGACCATCGCGACCAGGTCGAAGTCCTCCATCTGGTCCAGCGGCCCGCTGTCCTCGGCTCGGTCGTTGGTCTCGAGGATGATGTCCTTGAGCGAGTCCGGGCTGATGTTCCGGCTCACGTGCATGAAGATGTACTTGTAGGAGCGATAGACTCCTCGCCCCTTGATCTGCACCGCGACGGTGCCCTCTTCTTCCTCCATGTCATGCTCCTCCTCTTCCTCCTCCTCCACGTGCGTGCTGCACGCGAGATGGCCCCGGCCCGACCCCCTCGTGAGGAGCCCGGCCGGGACCACCCTGCGTCAGAACGTGATGCGGAGGTACTGACCCTGCGGACCGCGGACCGTGGAGGGCACGATGGCCTCGGCCCACTCCTTGACCTGCTTCTGGGTGGACCGGACGTCCGCGTTGGACCGGTTGATGTACACCGAGCCCCCGCCGAGGAGGCCGATGGCCTTGCCCCACTTGACGTCGGCGGGCTGGAGCTCCTTGACGGTGGCCCGCCCGATGAGGGTGAGCACCGCCTCGAGGCGCTCGTGGGCGGTGGCCTTGGTCGTGGCCGTGACGGCGGTGTCGACCTTGACGGCGTCGACCATCTGGGTGGACTGCGCGACCGTCTCGGTCTGCGCCTTGCGAGTGCGAGTTGCCATGATGAGCTCCCTTGCTGGGGCCTTCCCTGCCCGCCTTGGGCATAGCCCAACCCTACCCCGTGGGTAGGGCAGAAACAAGCCCTGAAGCCCATTCCCAGAAGCGGGTTTTGCGGATGTCAACGACGACTCGGTGCGGAGGGAAATCCGCGATATCGCCGAGGGAGGGACATCGCGGAAGTCCGGAGCACAGAACGAACGACGCGGCCGGACTGATAGAAGGCCCGACTGATAGAAGGCCCAGTCTGCGAAATCTCTGTTCCCTCGCTTTACTCGCCCTTTACCTCCTTTGCCGTCCCTTTGCCTTTGCCCTCCCTTGGTCCGCCCTTTGCTCCCCCTTTACCTATGACATCCGCGATTTCGCTCGGCGTCACCCGGACCAGGGACGGACCAGGGACGGACTGTACGGACGCTGAGGACGAGGAGGGAGAGGGACCTTGACTCCCCATAGTGGACGGACCAGGGATGGACGCAAACGAGGACCAAACTGATGCGCGTACAGGGTTGCGCCTACCCGCGCGGGTAGGGCATACTAGGGGTACGGCAGCAAGCCGCCCACAACAAAGGAGCCTCTCATGGCCAGCACCCGCACCGCCCGCCCCACCGCCCCCGCCGCGCCCCTGCCGGTGCGCACCCCGGGCGCCACCGCCCACACCGCCCCCGCGCCCACCGTGGTGGCCGCACCGCAGGGCACCACGGCCACCACGGTGGCCGGTACCCCGCAGGGGCAGGTGCCCCACCTGGCCATGCTGGCCACGCTGCCCGTGCCGGTGGCGCTGGCCGCGCCCACCGCCGCGTGGCCGGGCTGGGGCAAGGGCGTGCGGGTGCAGGGCACCGGGTGGGCCGGTACCGCCTATGCCAACCGTGGCAACGTGGACCTGCGGTGCACGGTGGCCGTGGCCGCCAGCCTGGCGGCGCAGGTGCCCGGTGCCACGGTGCGCGGCAACGGCACGTACGTGCGGCTGCCCGTAACGGCCACGGGCACGCCCCAGGCGTAGCACCTGCACCGCACAGCGGTTGCGTGCCCCAAAGGGCGCAACCGCTGTGCGGCTACGCGGCTGACCAACGTGGACGGAGCCACGGTTTCCACCAGCCGAAATCCCCGATTGTCATCCCCCGTCAAATTTTCACCCCGAGTTTCTCCCACACCACCAACTCTTCCTCACGTGTACGATGGGGCCCATCTCACAGAGGGAGGACCCCAAGATGGAGACTCTGCCGGAGTGCAAGAAGTGCGGACAGGTCCACAGGAACCCGTCCGGTGGGCCAGCGTGCAAGGCTCACAACGCGAGGACTCTCAGGCCCTGCTGTGCGTACCCGGTCCCAGGCGGCTCGGTGTGCATCCATCACGGTGGGAGGACGCAGGCGACCGGCGCGGCCGTCACGCGCTACCGGAACGAGCAGGTCGCAGAGCACGCCGCGAACATGCTCGGACTCGTCGACTACGACATCACACCGACTGAGGCGCTGCTCCAGGAAGTCAGGGAAGCGGCGGCGAACACGGCGTTCATGCGAGCCCGCGTTCAGAGCCTGGTCGGCGAGAAGAACCTCGACGACCCGCTCCACCCTCTCATCTGGGGGCAGACGAGCGAGAAGACCGTCGCGGCGTCTCAGTTCCCGGGCACCGACGAGGAGTTCGCAGCCCAGGTCAACGGCTGGTACTCGCTCTACCTCCAGGAACGCGACCGGATGGTCCGCGCGGCTCAGATGGCTCTGCGGGCCGGGGTCGAGGAGCGCCGCGTCCGGCTCGCCGAGATGGGCGCCGACGTGATCGTGGGCCGCATCAGGCAGATCCTGAACGCGCTGAGCCTCACCCCGGCTCAACTCCTCCAGGCCGACGAGGTCGTGCCGCTGCAGATCGCCGCGCTGGCGCAGGACCTCGAGATGTCGGAGCGCGCACGATGAGTGGCGACACGGAGTACCTGCGAACCCTGATCGAGGGGCACGACAGCGGGGCGTGGACGGCGGAGCAGGTCATCGAGCGTCTCCGCGAGACCATCGACCCCGAGCGGATCGGCCATGCCCGCCCGTGGTCGGAGTTGCAGTCCTCGGGACTCCTCTGGTATCTGAACCAGCGCGCCCTCTGGCCGCGGGGATACGCGCTCGCGGTCGTCGTCGACAAGGACGAGGGCACCGTCTTCGGGTGGGACCTCGTCGGTGACGGTACCGAGCCGATCCACGGCGAGACCCCTGGGGCCGAGGGTCTCGCCAGGGTCGACAGACTGCTGAAGGAGCGTGCGCGATGACTCAGCAGGACCGCTACCCCCCACTCACGCCCCGACACGCGCGAGGCGTCTGCGGACGGACGCACTTTCGCTGGCCGTGGTGGTGCTCGCGGCGGCCCTCCCACACCGGCCCGTGCGCGCTCTACTGGAAGCCCTGGAGGTCCCGATGAGCTCTCCCCTCGCTGACGCGCTGCGATCGGCCGCGAAGTCGTGGAACCAGGACCGCCGCATCCGCTGGGAGACCCCGGGTGAGCTCGCCAGCACCGTCAGCCCGAAGACGGTCAAGACGCCGGCTCTGGATCTGGTCGACCAGGCCCTCGTCAAGGTGCGCGACACACCGGACAGCCGCCTGATCATCACGATGGCCCCGCAGGAGGGGAAGAGCGTCCGCGTCGCCGGCGACTTCCCGGCGTGGTGGCTCGCCCAGCGGCCCGACGACCGCATCGTCTGCGCGTCCTACGGGTCCAGCCTTGCGGCGCGCAACGGTCGGTCCATCCGTCGGCGCATCACCGACTTCGACCTCGGGATTCAGCTCGCCCAGGACAACGGGGCGGTCCACGACTGGACGCTCCAGGGGCACCAGGGTGGAGTCCTCTCCGTCGGTGTCGGGTCCGGCCTGACCGGTCGACCCGCCGACCTCCTGATCATCGACGACCCCATCAAGGACCGGTCCGAGGCCGACTCTGAGGTGTTCCGCGAGGGGAACTGGTCCTGGTGGACGGACACCGCGCTCGCCCGTCTGGCCCCTGGCGCGCCCGTCGTCATCATCCTGACCCGCTGGCACTACGACGACCTCGCGGGGCGGCTCCTGAAGCGCCACGGCGAGGAGGGGATGGACGACGCGGACACCGCGCCGGGTGAGGACCTCTACGACACGTACGACCCCGACAAGCCGCTGCGGCCGGGAGTCTGGACGCTCCTGAACATCAAGGCGCGCGCCGAGGACGAGAACGACGTCCTGGGTCGCCAGCCCGGCGAGTACATGGTCAGCGCCCGAAAGCGCACCGAGGACCAGTGGAAGGCTCGCGAGCGTGCCGCTGGTCCCAACACCTGGGCGTCTCTCTACCAGGGCGAGCCGACCGCGAACAACGGCGACATGTTCCCGAAGGAGTGGGCGCGGTACGCGAGCCCGCTGCACCTCGAACTCCCGAACGGCACCTGCATCGTGCCCGGTGCCAGCGAGCTCATCCAGTCCTGGGACATGACGTTCAAGGACACGAAGGCCAGCGACTTCGTGGTGGGCCAGGTCTGGATGCGCTCGGGGCATGACATGTTCCTGCTCGACATGATTCGGAAGCGCATGGGGTTCAACGAGACGAAGCAGGCCGTGAAGGACCTCAGCGCGAAGTGGCCGCAGAGCATCGCGAAGTACGTGGAGGACAAGGCGAACGGCCCCGCCGTCATCAACGCCCTCGACCGCGAAGTGCCGGGCCTGATCCCTGTGGAGCCGGAGGGGAGCAAGTCCGCCCGCGCCGCCGCGATCAGCCCGCTGGCGCACTCGGGGAACATCGTCCTGCCCACGGCGGAGGTCATGCCCAACGTGGTGCGACTCACCCTCGAGTGCGAGCAGTTCCCCAGCGGCTCGCACGACGACACCGTTGACGCGCTCAGCCAGGCCGCGAACCGGATGCTGCTGCACCCGCTGATCGACCTGGACAAGGAGTACCAGACGGTCGACGACATCATCGGCCTGGGCGGCGACGATCCTCGCGCTATCCTTGGCGGGTACTGACCAACCGAAGGGGCCTACCGATGATCATCCCCGACTACTACGAGTGCAGTCCGGACGAGCAGGAAGCGGTGATGAAGGTCATCGAGCGCCACGGCCTGGACGCCGACCGCATCGTCGCGAAGAACCTCGTCATCGGCCCTGACGTGCTGTCGGGGTACACCTTCGACCTGGACGAGCGCGGGGAGCGCATCTACGAGGAGGTCAACGGCGTCGCCGGCTTCAAGAAGACGGCCTTCTCCGTCCCGTTCCAGGAGGAGAACTGATGGCCCGGCTCAAGACCCAACTCGCCGAGGCGAACGACCGCGCCGCCCGGCTCGAGAACTCTCTGGAGTACCTCCAGGAGAACATGGGGCGTCTGGAGCTCGCTCTGGACAACGTGGGCTGGCAGACCCTCATCTCGAACGGGATGACCGAGTTCAGCCGCGACGGTCTGCGGAACGCCGCGCTGGCCGCCCGTGTCATGGCCGTCGCGAACCCGCTGATCAAGCGCGGTCTCGGCGTGCGCTGCGGGTACATCTTCGGCGAGGGCTACGAGATCAAGTCGGACAACGACAAGGTCAACGAGGTCCTCCAGCGCATGGTCATGGACGAGGGCAACCAGCGCGCTGTCTTCGGTGAGATGGCGACCGAGGAGAACGAGCGCACGCTGGGCACGGACGGCAACCTGACGTTCGCCTTCTTCCCGAACCCGCGCACCGGCCACGTCCGCATCCGGACCGTGTCGTTCGACGAGATCAGCGACGTGATCTGCAACCCCGACGACAAGGACGACCCCTGGTTCTACCTCCGGGAGTACGACAAGACGACGTACAAGGACGGCGTCCCCCTCACCAAGCGCGTCAAGGAGTACCACCCGGCACTGAACCACCGGCCTGCGCGCCGGGCGCGGAGCATCGGCGACGACAAGGTGAACTGGGACGTCCCGTTCCTGCACATCAAGGTGAACGCGCTGGACGGCTGGAAGTTCGGCATCGGCGACGCGTACGCGGCCCTGCCCTGGGCGCGGACGTACCGGGACTTCCTCGCCGACTGGGCGGTGCTCGTCAAGGCGCTCAGTCAGTTCGCGTTCAAGGTCAGCGGCGGCAGCGCGGGCCACGCCGATCAGCTCCGACAGGCGATCGCCAGGGCCACGAGGGACGGCGTGCCGGTGGGCTCCACGGCGACGCTTGACGCGGGCACCACGATGGAGGCCATCCCCAAGACCGGCGCGACCATCGACAGCGAGAGCGGCAAGCCCATCGCCGCGATGGTCGCCGCCGCGCTCGGCATCCCCGTCACGGTGCTGCTCGGCGACCCCGGCCAGACCGGGGCGCGCGCCGTCGCGGAGACCCTGGACACGCCCACGGTCAACGAGATGCAGCGACGCCGGCGAGTCTGGGACTACGCCTTCCGGCAGATGTCCCTGTACGCGCTCCGGTGGGCCGTCATCGCACCGCAGGGCACCCTCAGCGGCGTGGTCACGCGCGACACCTGGACGGACGAGGAGGTCATCACCCTGCGGGGCAAGGCCTCCACCAGCATCGAGATCATCTGGCCGAGCCTGGCCGACACGTCCACGGCGGCGGCCATCCAGGCGATCGTGAACGCGGACGGCACCGGCAAGATGCCCCCGCTGGTCACGCTGCGCCTCATGCTCGAGGCGCTTAAGGTCCCCAACGTCGACGACCTCCTGAAGGAGTTCGGCGACCTGTTCAAGGACTGGGACCCGATGGCCCCACCGGTCCCCCCGACCGGGTCGGTCGGGGACAAGGACAACACCTTCCGCGACGGGAAGAACGACGGCTCCGACGCAGAGAAGACCCCGGCTCAGCGCCAGGGCGACCAGTGATGCTGTACCCTGACGCACAGAAGGAGATGAACTGATGACAACGATCACCGAGTCGCGCACGTTCGTGGAGGCTGCCAAGCCATCCACGGGGACGGGAATGCTCGACATCGTGTTCATCAACGAGGGCTGGGGCTCGAGCGGCTTCTACGGGAGCGACATGCTCCAGGAGGCCGCGAACGACAAGGTCTTCCCCGCTGGCACTCAGATGTTCATCAACCACCCGACCGCCACGGAGGCCGAGGAGCGCCCGGTGCGCGACCTCTCGTACCTGGCCGCGGTCCTCACGGAGGACGCCACGTACGACGAGGCCGTTAAGGGCCTCCGTGGCCCCGTCAAGACCTTCCCCGCGTGGCGCGAGAGCCTGGCGGAGATGGCCCCGTACATCGGGGTCAGCATCCGGGCCGCTGCCGACGTCGAGGAGGGCGAGCAGGACGGCCGCACGGGGGTCATCGTCAAGAAGATCACCGAGGGCCTCAGCGTCGACTTCGTGACGAAGGCCGGGCGCGGCGGCAAGATCGTCGAGGTCCTCGAGAGCGCGATCGACAAGGGCCTCCACAACGCGACGCCCCCGATCCAGGTCGAGGAGGCGCTCCAGTCCGACGTGCGCGAGGCCGTCGACAAGATGGTCCGGAAGGCGTACGGCAAGCCGTACGAGGAGGGCGTCGGCGGCGTCTACGTGTGGCTCCGTGACTACGACCCCGACGCGAACGTGGCATACTTCACCGTCGAGGACAAGGACTACAAGACCTACCAGCAGTCCTTCGACGAGGCCTTCAACCTCACTGGTGACAGGACGGAAGTCCGGGCCACCACCATCTACGTCCCGGTCGCTGCACCGAGCGGGTCGCCCACAACCAGCACCGAGTCCGCCCAGGAGGACAAGATGACCACGCTCGAGGAGGCAGAGGCCAAGGTGACGACGCTCTCGCAGGAGAACGCCGCGCTGGCCGCCCGCGCCGAGGCGGCGGAGCAGGCTCTGGCCCGCACCGCCCACATCAGCAACGCGACCGACATCGTGGCCGAGGCGTTCCGCGCCCTCGACGTCACGGCCCCCAAGACCGTCGCCTCCCTGGCGACGCAGTTCACGCTCAACGAGGCCGGCGAGGTCGACGTGGAGGCCCTGAAGACGCTCGCGTCGGAGGCCGCCGCCGAGATCGCCGAGGCGCGCGGGGCGGGTCAGGTGCGCGGCTTCGGCCACGACACCTCGGCCACCGGTGAGGACATCAGCGAGTCGGACCTGGACGCGGGCCTCGCCCGGCTGTCGGGCCGCCAGATCGTGAAGGGAGCCTGACATGGCGCTGAACGAGATCTTCCGCAACGCCAACCACCTCGGCCTGCCGGTCAACGCGGCGGTGAAGTCGGGCGACGTGGTCGTGCTCGGCGCCCTCGCCGGCGTCGCGCAGACCGACTACTCGGCGCGCGACGGCAAGGCCACCATCTGGTTCGACGGGGCGCACGAGATCCCCGTCGCCAACGCGACCTTCACGGTCGGCCAGCCGATCTACGCCCACGCGGTCGGCGGTGGCGCGCCGGTCGACGGCACGAAGGCCGGGCTGATCGACGGCACCTCCACCACGGGCGTGCTCGTCGGCCACTCGATCGAAGCCAAGACCACGACCGGTGGCACCGGCACCCTCCGCGTTCGTCTCGCGGCCTGACAGGAGAGCGGACATGCACACGAACAAGCAGATCCTGGAGGCCCGCGAGCTCTTCCAGGGAGCCATGAACGGCAACCTCCGTGCCCGCGCGCAGGTCATGGAGTCGCTGACCACCAGCGACTTCCCGATCCTGCTCGGTGCGGCCTACGGGCGGGAGCTCCAGCAGGAGTACGGCGCGATCGAGCCGGTCTGGCAGCGCTTCGCCAAGCGCAGCACGGTCCCGGACTTCCGCGACCGCACCCTCGTCGACATCATGGGCGGCCGTGGGGCGCTCGAGAAGGTCCGCGAGGCCAGCGAGTACCCGGCCCGCAAGGCGTCCGAGTCGAAGCGGTCGTTCAGCCTCGACAAGTACGGCGCGCGGTTCCCGCTCACGTGGGAGATGGTCAAGAACGACGACCTGGGCGCGTTCCGGGACTTCCCCCAGCGCCTCGCCATCGCCGCGCGGGAGACGGAGGAGCGCGTCGCGCTCGCCCCGTTCTTCAACACGGCGGGCACCGGCCTCTCGTCCTTCCTCACGCCCCGCGTGAACTCGGGCAAGGACCTGAACCGGGCCAACCTCAACGCGGCGTTCCTGGACATCTCGCAGCGCAAGGACCCCGACGGCCGTCCGGTCATCGTGACCCAGCCGATCCTGCTCGTCCCCACCGCGCTCGCGCAGGTGGCGGCGGACATCGTCAGCGTCACGAAGAACATCAACCCGACCACGGGTGACGAGCGGGCCGGGAACGGCCTGGTCTACACGCCCGAGATCGTGGTCGACCCGTGGCTCGACATCGTCGGTGCGGGCTACTCGTCCAACGCGAAGACCTGGTACCTCCTGCCCACCCCGAACACCCCGGTGAAGCCCGCGCTCACCGTGGCGTTCCTGGCCGGCGAGGAGACGCCGGAGCTCCGGGTCAAGAACGACCAGGGCACCGCCATCGGCGGCGGCTCGATCAGCCCGGAGCAGGGGTCGTTCGACGACGACACCATCCAGTACCGGGTGCGTCACGCCATCGGCGGTGCCGGTCTGTACGACGACGCCGTGTACGTGGGCGTCGGCTCCTGACCCACCCGAGACGGGAGGCGCACCGCAGGGTGCGCCTCCCGTTTCCGGACGTTCTCTGATTGGAGCCTCCCGTGCCTCTCGGTGTCCTGGTCCCGTCCTACAACACGAAGCGCGTCTACGCCACCTGGGTTCGCCAGGCCGGGAGCGAGATGCGACCCGGCACGTACAAGGTCTCCGTCCCCGTACGTGTCACGAACGCCACCGACGACGTGATCATCCCGGCCGGGGCCTTCGTCACAGGCGCCCTGAACACCACCCCGGGCCTGCCGTCGCTCGACATCCAGGCACCCTGCACCAACGACCCGGACAACTTCCCGGTCGGGGGCTGGCAACTCCAGATCGAGGTCATCTTCCCCGACGCCCCTCGGGAGCTCTACAACCTGGACGTCGACATCGACGGCGGGGAGATCAACCTCCGCGCCGTGGTGCTGGTCCAGACGTTCCCCGTCCCGCAGCCGATGCTTCTCCGCGGCGAGCCGGGCGGCGTGGCGGCCCTCGACATGGACGGCGACGTCGTCGACGCGGAGGGCGAGAAGGTCATCGCAGGTCCGGGCGGCGGCGCGTCGACTGTCGAGGAGCTCACGGACGCTTCGGACGTGGGCAAGCAGGTCGTGCAGGCGGAGACCGGGGGTGACATCCGCAGCCTCATCGGGGCTGCGCCCACGACCGCCGCGTCGGCCACCGCTGCCGGGCTGGTCGAACTCGCCACCACGGGCGAGGCGACGGCGGGCACCGACACCGTGCGTGCGGTGACCCCTGCGGGCCTGGGAGCGGCTCTGACTGCTGCCGCCCCGGTGGCGGCCACTACGACCTCCTCAGGTCTGGTGGAACTTGCCACGGTGACGGAGGCGACCGTCGGCACCGACACGGCGCGCGCGGTGACGCCCGCTGGCGTGGCCGCTGTGGTCGCCGCTGCCGCCGCGCCCGCCTCCACCACCGCCGTCTCGGGGCTGGTCGAACTCGCCACCACGGCGGAGGCCACGGCGGGGACGGACACGACGCGCGCGGTCACCCCCGCTGGGCTGGCCGCTGGGCTGGCTGCGCTGGTCGCGGCGGCTCCGGGCACCCTCAACACGCTCGACGAACTCGCGGCGGCCCTGGGGGACGACCCGAACTTCGCGACCACGCTGGCCTCGGCGCTTGCCACGAAGGCCGTCATCGGGCTCAGCCCGCCTGTGATCTACGCGGACTCTCCGACGACCTGCCCGAACCGGTCCACCTGGATCGCCGCGAACTGCCCTTCCTACACCGGGCCGGTCGTGTGGAACACCGCGCTCTACCTCGACCACCCGGGGCCGTCGACGGCCCTCGACGGGGACGAGCTCGTCGACCGCATCGAGGAGGCCTGACGTGTCCCCGCTCCGCACGCGCACCCGCGTCGAGGGGGCCTGGCAGGGTCGTGGAGGCCCGACGGGCGAGGCGTTCAGGCTCGGTGTGACGAAGCCGGACGCGCTGAACACCGGAGCGCGCGCTGCGTCGACCGCGACGTACGGGGCTCCGGGCAGTCCGTACACGCTCGAGATCACGACCCCGGGGGTGTACGCGCCGGTGACGGTGTGGGGGAAGATCCTCGTGCTCGCCAACGACGTGACCCTGCTCCAGCCCCGGGTCTACATGACCGGGACCCCGTCGACGGCCCAGCACGGCATCCTGTTCGACGACCCGAACACGCACGGATGCGTGGTGGACCGGCCCACGGTCACCGTCCCCGACCCCGCGCACCGTCTGAACGAGAACTTCTCGTCCGGCATCCGCGGGCGAGGATTCGACGTGATCCGGCCCGACATCTCGTACACCGTCGACGGGATCCACGCCGTGGGCAAGACCGGCGCGACGGAGACACGCGTCGTCCGCGTGCACGGAGCCTTCCTGCACGACTTCACCGAGCGCGACTCGGTGAGTCAGGGCCGGACGCACAACGACGGCATCCAGTGCTTCGGGTCCGTCGAACTCGAGGTCATCGGGTCGACGATCCACGGCGGCACGACGTCGTGCATCATCCTCAACTACGCCACGAGCGCCGGGTACGGACCCGTGAAGATCGAGGACAACTGGCTGCACGGAGACCCCGACCGCGGCGCGACGATCAACATCTCGACGTCGGGGGAGCCGATCCCGTACCTGTCCGTGCTCCGCAACCGCATCGACCGGGACGGCCACGACTCGGGTCAGATCAGCGTGCAGACACCACACCGCGTCCCTGCATTCTTCGGGGCGACGTCTGGAACCACCAACGGGACCCTCGCCGACTGGGTCTACGGTCTCAACAGCAACACGTACATGGACGACGGGTCCGTGGCGCGAATCCAGGCGGGGTGAGTCGTGGGTACTTTCGCACAGAACTTCGAGGGCTTCAGCGCAGGGGCGGTCCTGACGTCAGGCGCGAGCGGCGGGCAGTCGCCCATCGCCAACGTCCAGGGCACCGTGACCGTGAGCGACACCACACCCCTCACGGGAGACAAGTCCGCGGAGGTCACGCTCACCACGGGCACGCAGTACATGCGTTTCGACAACGCGGGAGCCACCGGCCGGACGGGCATCCTCTTCAAGTTCCGGTACCCCGGTACCCCTGCCATCTCTGCCTCGCTGTTCTCGGGCCGGAACAACGACAGCACCGAGGTCGGTGTCTTCGGCGCGCAGGTGTTCACGACCGGTGTGATCCAGATCATCCGGACCAACTCGGGCTCCGTGATCACGGAGAGCCGGTGCCCCACCGGGCTGCTCGTGCCCGGGAACGACTACTGGCTGTCTGCGTTCTACCTGCCGGGTGGGTCCGCGACCACCGCCCGGCTCGGGTACCGGCTGTACGCCGCCGACGGCAGCACGGTCCTGCACGAGTGGGCACCCGCGACGGACTACGACGTCGGCATCACAGGGTCGGCCACTCGGTACCGGCTGGGCCTCATGCTCTCCACGCAGTGGGTTTCGTCGGTGTTCAAGGTCGACGAGGTGTACGGCGGCGACCTGGCCTCGGGCGCGTGGTGGACCCCACCCACGGTCGACCCCACGCTGACCGTCACCGCCACCGACTCGTACACGTACGACGCTCGCACCTCCACCTCTGGCGGTGGCGGCTCGCTGACGTACTCGGTCTCCTACCTCTCGGGGGCCAACCACTTGTCGGAGATCCTCGAGCCGATCGACGGCCTGTTCATCATCCCGAAGGACACCACCACGAGTTCGGCATACCGCATCACGGTCACGGAGGGGCTCCGCACCGACACCCAGGACGTCACCGTTCCCTCCGCGGTCGCGCCGGTGTTCGTCCCAGACAGCATCCGGCGGCGCATCCGCGTCGGTGGATCCTGGCTGTAGGCTAGACCCCGTCAACCGAGATCAGGAGGCGCATCGTGCCCATCGTGTTCACCGAGGCAGCCGGTCAGGTGCGCCTCCTGATCTCGGACATCAAGGAGAGCAACTACGTCTTCAGCGACGAGGAGATCGCGGGCTACCTCGCCGGGTACGGCGTGCTGGCGAACGGTGCGGTCGCGCCGCGCGGCCCGATCCTCCGAGCCGCTGCTGACGCCCTCGACGCGATCGCCACCAGCGAGGCGCTGGTCTCCAAGGTCATGCAGACCGTGGACGGCCTCCAGACGGACGGTGCGAAGGTCGCGAACTCCCTGCGCACGCGGGCCGACTCGCTTCGTCGCCAGGCGGAGGGGGAGCCTGAGGCCCCTGACGCGCCCCCTGACGCGTACTTCGGTGTCGCCCCGTTCTGCCCCTCTCCGCCTTCCTACGAGGCCGCTTCGAGGGAACTCTGGTGAGCCCGCTCCCGAGCACCCGGGTCGTCCACCCGCTGTGGGGCGACCACCACGGCGCGGTCAGCGACGCGGCCATGAACGCCACGATCCGGATCATCCGGGGGTCCACCACCGACTGGACCCCCGAAGACGGTCCCATCGCAGGCTTCGACAACGTGGTCTACACGGGCACGGCGCGGGTGTCGTACGACCTGGACCGACCCTTCACCAAGGACAACGCCGACCAGGTGACGACCACCGCTGTGATCCTCGTGGCTCTGCCTCGCAGCGCGGTGCTCTCTGAGCTCCCCGACTCGGGTATGACGGTGAAGGTGGACGCGGTCGACCAGAACGGCCTGTCGGAGTTCGCCACCGCCACGCTCCGCATCCTGAAGACCCGGCACTCGGGCCTCTCGTTCGGCATCGTGATGGACTGCGTCGAGATGGTGGGGAGGACGAACGGCTGATGCCCGGCTTCGACGAGATGTACCGCTTCTCAGCCCGCCTCCGTGACTTCCCCGTGGAGGCGCGCCCACTCATCAAGTCTCTCATGGACGTGGCGGGGCAGGAGGGGGAGGACCTCTCCAAGCGCCTCGTGCCTGTCCGCTCCGGCGACCTCCAGCGGTCGATCGCGTACCGCAACACGACCGACCGGGGCTGGACGTTCCTCATGACGGCCGAGGCGACCATGGACTACGCCACGTTCGTGGAGTACGGCACCAGTCGGATGGGTCCGCGACCCTTCATGGAGCCGGGCGTGCAGCACGCCGCTGACGAGATCGAGCACCTGCTGGGCATCATGGTGGAGGAGTACCTGTGAGCGACCTGGTCACGGCGGACATCGTCGCCGCTATCGACGCCCGGCTCGCTGCCGAGGCCCCGAAGGTGAAGGTCTACCACGGCTTTGTGCCTGAGGACCACCCCTCCGATGACGTGCAGCGGGCCTTCCCGTACGCCGTGCTCTGGGGCACGGCGGGCATGAGCGACCAACTCGCGGAAGACCTCAGCGGCGACACGGACGGCTCGAGCATCTCTGAGACGCACATCACCGTCGCCAGCGGCCACCCCGACTGGACCCTCCGCGCGGCAGGCGCGGTGCGGAAGGCGCTGGACCACTGGCAGCCTCTCCCCTCCATGGAGAGGCTGCGGGACAGCCAGACATGGGCACCCGTCCTCCTGGACACCGAGGTGCTCCCGAACCGCTGGTTCGTCCTGCTAGTATTTCGTGCAGCGTACATCTAGGGAGATGATGATGGCGAAGGTCAAGGCATACCGCAAGGACACCGGCGAGATCGTCCGGGTCCCCGAGCACTTCCTGGACCACCCGGTCCTGGGTGCCCCGTTCCGCAAGACGCCGTCGCAGAAGAGCCGCGACCTGGCGAAGGAGGCGGAGGCCGAGGCCGCCGCCGAGCAGGCGGCGCTCGCTGCCCTCCACCCGTCCACCGAGAGTGCAGCCTCGGAGGCGAACCCCAAGCCCAAGTCCACCCGCGCGTCGGCGAACGTCGGCGACGCCAACCAGGAGGCCTGATATGCCGAAGACCCTGGCCGACGCGCGCACGCGTCTCGCCATCCTCACCACGAAGCCTGCCAGCCTGACCTCCATCACCGTGACGGAGCTCACCGCTGGCATCGACGCCTCGTGCCGCATCCTGAAGTCCGACTACCGCCTCAGCCCCACGGCCTCGGACACCGTCGCCGACACCGAGCTCTGCTCGGAGGGCAACGCGGTCACGTTCGGCGCCTCGAACTACGAGGGCTCCGTCACGCCGTTCTGGTACCTCGACGAGGACGGCCAGTCCGAGACCACGGAGGACGTGGTCTACCAGGCGCTCAAGGAGAAGGGCACCGAGCTCTGGTTCGTCGAGCGCGAGGGTCCGCGCTACGACGAGCCGTTCGCGGCCGGCGACGCGATCGAGGTGTACGAGGTCGTCACCGACAACCCGCAGAAGCCCTCGGACCGCGCGGGCTACATCAAGCGCGTCGTCCCGCTGGGCGTCCAGCGGGCGGAGCTCAACGCGGTGGTCGCCGCCCCCTGATCGCCCGCGATCCGGTAGCATGACCCCTGTCGGGGCTGGTTCTTCCGAGCCAGCCCCGACAGCCGTTCGATCACTCTAGCGGGAGAGGGACAAGATGTCCACCGAGTACGAACTGAACCAGACCCCCATCGAGGACTGGATCGAGCAGGGAGTGTCGTTCCTCCAGGCGAACGTCACGCTCTACCGGAACCCCTCCATCTACGCCGAGTACCAGCCGGTGCTCGAGCAGATCCGGTCGCTGGAGGCGGAGCTCGCCCCGAAGCGCAAGCCGAAGAGGGAGGCGTCGCTGGAGGAGACTCTCGGCGACGACCCCCGCGAGGAGTCGCTGGGCGAGGACGACCTCACCATCGAGATGCACGGACGGCTCGAGGAGCTCTACGGCAAGGCCGAGGTCCTGTGGAAGCAGTACTCCGAGGACGTGGAGGTCTGGACGCTGCGCCGCCTCGACGAGCAGGAGGTGCAGAACATCCAGAAGAACATGGACCTCGTCATGCCGACCCAGCCGAACAAGCCGGGGACCAAGCCGTCGAAGCAGATGCAGGCGGCCTACGTCCGCAAGTTCGAGAACTTCATTGAGACCATGCGGGAGTACTCCGAGGAGCTCAACATCCGGTGCCTCCAGATCGCGGTGCTCAAGGTCGTGGTGAAGGGTGAGGAGAAGCCCGCTCCCAGCCTCGAGGGTCTCCGCCGGCTCAGGGCGCGGCCGGGTGGCGCGAACCACATCCGGGAGCTCATCGCCGCGCTGGAGTCCCTGACCTCGGAGGGCGTGAACATCATGGCCCCACATCGCTCGGGGGCTGGAGCGTAGCCCCGGGATCCGACTGGCCCTCCGCACCGCTCGCTCCTGGGGCGTAGAGCCTGAGGTCTACCTGGGCAAGAAGAAGCCCAA
>Ga0164308_10000762_pt1 | contig 17425 bp, 15 predicted proteins | sample Whisoiple_246_MG_FD_109983 | JGI IMG/M metagenome (GOLD analysis project Ga0164308, IMG submission 109983) | Soil microbial communities amended with fresh organic matter from upstate New York, USA - Whitman soil sample_246_MG | ecosystem: Environmental > Terrestrial > Soil > Unclassified >...
CTGAGCAGGGCGAGCGGACCGGGGAGGCCGACGGAGAGCGGGCCCGAGACCGGGTGTACGGGCGCCCCGCGCTCGCGGGGGGCCGAGGCGCAGGGCGCGCGACACTTGGCGACCCCGCGGCGGGTGCGGATGTACGGGCCGTAGCCCTCGCGGAACTTCTCGACCAGCGCCGGCGGCAGCGGCGCGCCGCCGGAGGAGATGACCTTGAAGGAGGCGAAGTGCTCCCGGGTGGCCCCCGGGTGCGCCGCCAGCGCCATGAAGGCGGTCGAGGGGCCCACCGTGTAGGCCGGGCGGTGCTCCGCGAAGGCCTCCAGGACGACGCTCGCCTCGAAGCGGTAGGCGAGGACCAGGGTGCCCGCGTTGGCCACGCAGGCGGCGAGCTGGCACACCATGCCGGTGATGTGGAAGAGCGGGGCGAGCGCGAAGTAGGCCGAGCCCTCGTCGACGGGGTGGCCGGCCCGCTGCCGCTCCGCGTTGACCATGATGTTGCCGTGGGAGTTCATGGCTCCCTTGGGGGTGCCGCTCGTCCCGGAGGTGTAGCTGATGAGTGCGGTGTCCTCGGCGGTGAGCTCCCGGCCGTCCGGTGCGGCGAGTCCGGCGCGCGCCACGGTCACCAGGTCGCGGGCCCGGTCGCCGGGGCCGGGCGCGGGGAGCCGTTCGAAGCCGAGCACGCGCGGGTCGTCGGCCGACTGGAGGTCGAGCTCGCAGGCCGTGAGGGCGATCCTCACGCTCGGCGCGGCCTCGGCGGTGGCCCGCAGGTAGGAGTCCCAGGCGCGGTCGGAGCAGATCAGCGCGGTGACCTCGGCGTCCTTCAGTACGTGACCGACCTCGCCGGATTTGTACATCGGGTTGAGCGGCACGACGGTCGCGCCCGCCTTCCAGGCGCCGAGCAGCGCGAGGACGAAGTGCGGGGTGTTCTGGAGCATGACGGCGACGCGGTCGCCGCGCCGCAGCCCTTCGGCGGCGAGGTGCCCGGCCACGGAGTCGGACAGTTCGTCGGTCTCGCGGTAGCTCAGGCGTCCGTCGAAGTAGGCGAGCGCGGTGTGCTCGGGGGCCCGCCCGACGGCCGCGCGGAAGGCGTGGACCACGGTCTCGGCGGGGTGCACGGGGGCCAGCTGGGCCTCGCTGAGCAGGGCGGTCCAGGGCTTCGCCGCGTAGATCGAGTCGGTCATGCGCCGGCCCCCTCCCACTTCTGCTGCAGGTGGTTCATGTTGCCGAGCCAGCGGTCGGGGTCCTCGGCGCGGGCGCGGTGGTAGCCGGCCACCTCGGGGTGCGGCAGGACCAGGAAACGGTCCTGCTCCATGGCGTCGAACAGGGCGTCGGCGACGGCCTCCGGCTCGATCGCGGTGGGCGCGAGCACGAGGTCGCCGGCGGAACCGGCGGCCGTGAGCATGTCCGTCCGTACGCCCTGGGGGCAGATCGTGTGGACCTTGACGCCGCGGTGGCGGTAGGTCAGCGAGAGCCACTCCGCGAAGGCGACGGCTCCGTGCTTGGTGACGCTGTACGGGGCGGCGCCGATCATCGTGAGCAGCCCGGCCGCCGAGGCGGTGGAGACGAAGCGGCCGCTGCCCCGCTCCAGCCAGTCCGGCAGCAGCGCCCTGGCCGCGCGCACGTGGGCCATGACGTTGACGTCCCAGGCCGCGGCCCAGACGTCCTCCTCGGCGAAGGCGTCCCCGCCCGACGCGAGGCCGGCGTTGGCGCAGTAGACGTCCACCGTGCCGCCGAGGGCGTCGCGGGCGGCGTCCACGACGGTGGAGGCGTCACCGGCCACGACGATGCCGCCGATCTCCTCGGCGAGTGCCTCGACCCGGCCGCCGTCGAGGTCGTTGACGACGACCCGTGCGCCCTCCGCGGCGAACCTCCGGGCCAGGGCGGCTCCGATCCCGCCCCCGGCTCCGGTCACCACTACTCCAGCGCCCTGCACCGTACTCATCGATCCCGCCTCTCTCAGCCGTCCTCCTCGACAGACTAACCAGTCGGTATGTGATCGAGGAAGGGGTTCGGGGCAGGACTGGGAATCTGCCCCGTCGTGGCCGTTCCGTGTGGCCCGCACCCGCGCTAGCGTGCGTGACCATGACAGTCGAAGCGATCATGGAGGTAGCGGAATGACCCTGTCCAGGCGTGGTTTGCTGGCTGCCGGCGGTGCGATGGGAGCCCTCGCGACGACCGCCGCCGGGCCGGGGGCGGCCGTTGCCGCCGGCCACGGAGCCGGGCGTGCCCGGGTCCGTACCGGCTTCGACCGGCTGGCCGCCGACGGGTACCGGCTGCTCGCCGGGGAGAAGGTCGGCATCGTCACCAACCCGACCGGGATCACCCCCGACGTCCGGCACATCGTCGACGTGATGCACCCCGACGACCGGGTGAACCTGACCGCGGTCTTCGGTCCCGAGCACGGCTTCCGGGGCACCGCGCAGGCGGGGGGTTCGGAGGGGCGGTACGACGACCCGGCGACCGGGCTGCCGGTCTACGACACGTATCTGAAGAGCGGCCGGCCGCTGGCCGACATCTTCACGGCGTCCGGTGTGGACACGGTGGTCTTCGACATCCAGGACGCCGGGGCCCGGTTCTACACGTACATCTGGACCCTGTACGACTGCATGGAGGCCGCCGCGCTCGCCGGCAAGCGCTTCGTCGTCCTGGACCGGCCGAATCCGGTCACCGGCAGGGCGGCCCTGGGGCCCGTGCTCGATCCGGCCTTCGCGTCGTTCGTCGGACGACGGGAGATCTCGCAGGCGCACGGCATGACGGTGGCGGAGCTGGCACTGCTCTTCAACGCGGAGTTCCTGGCGGACCGTCCGGTGGAGCTGGAGGTCGTCAGGATGTCCGGCTGGCGGCGTTCGGACTTCTTCGACGCCACGGGGTTGCCGTGGGTGCCGCCCAGCCCCAACATGCCGACGCCGGAGACGGCGGTGGTCTACTCGGGGACCTGCCTGTTCGAGGGGACGAACCTCTCCGAGGGCCGGGGCACGACGCGGCCCTTCGAACTGCTGGGCGCGGAGGGCGTCGACCACCGGTGGGCGGCGGCCGCGAACGCCCTCGACCTGCCCGGAGTGGCCTTCCGCGAGGCGTACTTCGCGCCGACGTTCTCCAAGTTCCAGGGGAAGACGGTCGGAGGGGTGCAGGTGCACGTCCAGGACCGGGAGGCGTTCGACCCCGTACGCACCGGCATCGCGCTGCTGGTCACGGCCAGGCGGACGTGGAGCGGGTTCGCCTGGCGGGCGGACAACGCCATCGACCGGCTCTCGGGCAACACCCGGGTCCGCACGATGATCGACGCGGGAGCCGACACGGACGAGGTGGTGGGGGCCTGGGCCGCCGACCTCGCCGCGTTCCGGAAGGTGCGGAAGGAGCACCTGCTGTACCGCTGAGTACCGCGGTCCTGCGGGCCGGGGGAACCCGGCCCGCAGGACGGTCGAGGCAGCCGCGCGGACTCAGCGGTGCGAGGGGAACTCCACGACCTGCTGGTAGGTCGGGCGGTTCTGCCAGTGGATCGACTTCTGCGAGATCCCGCCCAGCGGCCGGTGCACGATCGTGTCCGTGCACCACTGCTCACCGGCCTTGCAGCTGTCGTCCCCCGGGTAGACCGTGGTCGCCGGTTCGGCCGCCGCCGCCTTCAGGGTGCTGAGAAGGGCGGAACGGCAGGCGCTCAGGTCGCCCCCGCCGCAGTAGGTCTTCGCCAGCGGCCCCTTGACGGACTGGCCGAGGACCTGGCGCAGGTCCTTGTCGGCGAAGCCCCACCAGCCGTACTGGAACGCTGATCCGCTGTGCGCCCCGCTCGGTCCGTGGCTGGCCGCCGGGGACTCGTCGGTGGCCAGGCTCGCGGTCAGCGCCGTGTAGAGGCCGTCTCCGAGGCCGGGACGGAACTCCGCCTCGACCAGCTTCGGCCACCACGCGTCCATGATCCGCACCGCGTCGGCGTGCGTGTACGTGTGCGAACCGGGGCTCGTCTCCTTGCGCTGGGCACCGGCCGCCCGCCAGGAGTCGAGCTGCTGGACCACCGCGTCGAGCGCGGGGTCGGTGACCGGCTGGGAGCGCAGCACCTTCAGGAGTTCGGGCAGCACCTGCTCGCCGCGCAGGTCGGTGAGGGCCGCCTCCTCCATGGCGCGGGTGAGGGAGGCGCGGGTCACCCCGCCCGCCGCCACCAGTGCGGACACCCTGTCGTCGAGCAGGTCGCCCCGGTGCACGGCGCCGAACCCGAACGCGGCGGTCGCGTAGTCCTTGGCCTGACGGTTGTTCCAGGAGATGTAGTAGTCCTGGCCGCTGGAGTGCGGGTGCTCGGCGAAGGGCGTGTAGTCGGTGGTGTTGGCCGCCGGGTCGTAGCCCCGCCACTCGTACGCCTTCTCGGCCTTGACCGGCAGAGCGGCGTCCACCCCGGCGGCGCGCACCGGGTTCATGCCGCTGTTGTAGAAGGCCGTGGTGCGCGAGTCGGCGTAGAACCAGTTGAAGGCGTAGTCGATGTTGCTCGCCGCCTGCTGGAAGGAGGCCGCGTCGGTCACGACCGCCGGGTCGTTGAGCATCTGGAAGCCGATGATCGAGTCGGCCTCGTGCCGGTAGGTGGTGCGCAGCGAGGTGTACGCGACCGGCTTTCCGCCCACGGTGGCGCGGTGGCTGACGATCCCGTAGTCGGTGCGCCACACCTGCATCCGGTAGGAGCCCTTGGCGGTGGAGTCGGCGACGGTGGGCTTCCAGGAGTTGCTGCGCTCCAGCTTCTCCATGGGCGTGCAGGCACCGTCGGCGCGGTAGTGCGTGGAGTTCTTGGTGGGCGCGGAGCCGTCGGGTTCGCACAGCTCGACCGCGTAGGTGTCGGTGATGTCCTGGGCCGCGGAGGTCGCGCTCCAGGCGTAGTCCTGGCCGCGGCCCATCTGGACGTACATGCCGACGCCCGCGAAGGAGACGCCGCGGGCGCTGATGCCGGGTCCCTGGAGCTCCTGGAGCATCATCAGCTGCGGGGCGAAGTAGCCGGTCTGGGGGCCCATGACGGCGACCGGGTTGCCGCTGGCGGTGTGCTTGCCGGAGACCAGGAGGGCGTTGGACATCCCGCGCTTCTGTGCGCCGTCACCGGATCCGGGCAGCGAGCCCTCGGGGATCACGCCGTCGTCGTACATGCCCTGGAGCGGGGCGAGGGCGGCCGGCGCCTTCACGGGTGCCTTCACGCCGGTGCCGGCCGAGCCGGTGCGGTCGTATATCAGGGGTTCCGGGGTGACGGAGCCCGCGTCCGGGAGGGCGGTGCCCCGGGCGCTGTCGGGCTTGCCCGCGTACGGGAACGAGGTGCCGTCGTGGACGGTGAGGACGGCCTCGGGGTCGTTGCGCTGGCGGAAGGACTCCCAGACCCGGGTACCCTCCTGGACCCCGTACTTCTGCTGGGCGGCGAGCAGCGAGAGCGCGGCCTGGACCTCGCCGCCCCCGCCGCCGCCGAACTGCCCGCCGACGACGGAGGCGATCGAGATCAGGTCGGTGAGTTTGAACGGCTGGATCTCGCCCACGTTCGTGATCGAGTCGATCTTGCCGGTGAGGACGTACTCACCCGGGAAGTAGCGGCCGCTCTTCGACTTCACCCGGTAGGCGTTGATGCCGTCGACGTAGGCCTGCGCGTCGGCCATCGCCTGCTCGCCCCGCGCGCCCTCGGTGGTCCTGATCCATTCGACCTGGGCTTCGAGGTCCGCCTCGGTGTACGGGGCCTGCGGCCAGAACTGCTGCTCCAGGCCCTGGTTGGCCAGCGCTCCCCCGGCGAAGGAGGTCAGCTCACCGCGTCCGATGTGCCGGAAGAGGTCCATCAGCCACAGCCGGTCCTGCCCGGCGGCGTACCCGGCGCCGAACTCGGTGCCGTAGCGGGTGGTGCCCTTGATGTGGGGGACGCCGCTCTTCTTGTCCCGGGTGATCGTGACGTCCTCGCGCGGCTTCGTCGTGGACTCGACCTGGTCGGCGGCGACCCCGAAGGAGGCGTCGTTGAAGAAGTCGGTCAGCTTCTGGTCGGTGAGGCCGGTGTGGCCGGCGACCAGGGCGTCGTAACGGTCTATCTGGTCGTCGCTGTGCGCGGGGTGCGTGCCGAACGCCTTGTTGCCGAGGATCTCCACGAGCGTGGCGTTGCCGTTCTCACCGGGCGGCAGGATGTCGGCACACTGACTGCGGCAGTGGTCGGTGACGGCGAGGGGTTCCGGCTCCGCGGCTCCGGCGCTGGGCACCGAGGCGAGCAGGGACGTACCGAGAGCGAGAACGGCCGCGACTGTGGCGGCTCTGAGCGTGCGGGTGCGTGGGGGCATGCGTGCTCCTCCGGGTGGCCGATGCGCCGGAGGTTACTGGCGGTAGGCCCCGTCGGTAAGATGAACATCAGTCACTTTTTCCGAATCGCCACACGCCCTCGCACGGCCTCACAAGGACCGTCTCATTCCGCGGACGGATTTCACCCTTGGATGGAGCCGAACAGGGCAGTCGTACGTCCATCCCTTGACGCCGAAGTACGAGCGACGGAGGTGGCAGTGCCATGGCCGGTTTCCGGAGTCTTGCGAGACAGGTCCGCGATCCACGGGGCGATATGGCTTTGCGGCGGTACTCGCTGCGCAAATGCCTGGAGCGGTTCGCCCCCTACGGTCACCGGGCGACCTGGGATCATCTGTGCGCCCGGCACGGGATCGAGCCCGAGGACAGGGCCCCCGACCCGGGGCGTCTGATCCGGGCGCTGGAGGAACTGGAGGAGGCGCGGGCCGTCTGGCTCGCGTACGAGGCGGGCTTCGCCGAGCGGCGGCGCCGTGAGAAGCACGACGGGCTGCGGAGGCCCGGAACGTTCGACGACTGGCACCGGCGGATCTGGGGCGGCAACGGGATCGCGCACTGCGAGGATCCCGAGGTCCACCCCAGCGCGCCCCTCGGCGAGGTCCTGGGGCGGCTCATCTCGGCCCTGGGCGCCGAGCCGGGCGCGGCGTGCCCGGTCTGCGCGGGAACCGGCATCGTCTGGCGGCAGGACCTGGACCGCGAACCGTGGGCGGGTCCGGTCTGCACGGGGTGCGGCATCGTGGTCCCCCGGCCCGTCCTGACGCCGGGCGCGTTGTCCGAGGCGAGGAGGGCGCGGACGAGGGAACTGGCGTCGGCGGCCTGACGGGCGGGACGGAAGCGGGCCGGCACGGCCCGGCGGGCCCGCGTCACGGACAGCGGGCGGGCCCGGCGCACCGGCCGGCGCCGGGGCGCCCTCAGCTGCGGTCCGCCGCCTTCCGCTCGGGCATCAGCCGCGACCCGGTCAGCCGGTCCCCGAAGACGTCGTCCGGGTTGGACAGCACGCAGGTCTCCAGCGAGAGGCACCCGCAGCCGATGCAGTCGGTGAGGTGGTCGCGCAGCCGCCCGAGCTGCTGGATGCGCTCGTCGAGCTCCGAGCGCCACACCCTGGAGAGCCGGGCCCAGTCCTCTCGGTTCGGCGTGCGCTCCTCCGGGAGCTCGGCCAGCGCCTCCCTGACGGTGGCCAGGGGGATGCCCACCCGCTGGGCCGCCCTGACGAACGCCACGCGGCGCAGTGCGTCCCTGCTGTAACGGCGCTGGTTGCCGCTGGTGCGAGTACTGCTGATCAGCCCCTTGGACTCGTAGAAGTGAAGGGCCGACACCGCGGCACCGCTACGGGCGGAGAGCTGGCCGACGGTGAGTTCTTGGTATGACTGCGGGATCTGCGGCACTCCCCGAACCCTAGTGGCCGCCCCTCGGCCGCTGCGGCCACTTCGGAAACCGCGCGGTCCGTCGTTGACAGGGGCGCGCGGCCCAACCATGCTGAGCAAGCGCTTAGACATCGCCCCGGACAGGGCGGCCGACAGCCCGGAAGGCAGGGACCACGAACATGGCAGAGCCGAAGATCTTCACGTCCGCACAGGAACTGCGGGACGGGGTGGGCCAGGAACTCGGTCACAGCGACTGGCTGGAGATCGAGCAGAAGAGGATCGACCAGTTCGCCGAGGCCACCGGTGACCACCAGTGGATCCACGTGGACCCGGAGCGCGCCGCCGCCGGACCGTTCGGCACGACGATCGCGCACGGCTATCTGACGCTGTCGCTGCTGCCGGTCCTCGTCCCGCAGATCCTGCGGGTCGAGGGCGCGAAGATGGGCATCAACTACGGGACCAACAAGGTCCGCTTCCCCTCGACCGTCCCGGTGGGCTCCCGGCTGCGCGCCACGGCCGTGCTCAAGGACGTCGAGGAGGCGGGCGGCGGCGTCCAGGTGACCGCGCTCGTCACGGTCGAGCGCGAGGGCGGCGACAAGCCGGCCTGCGTCGCGGAGTCGGTCTCGCGCTACTACTTCTGAGGCGCGCCGCCGTCCCGGTGCGCCGGGCCGGCGGGGGCGCCCGGCGTCACTTCTGGGCGCCCACCATGCGCAGGACGAGGTCCGCGTAGAGGGTGCCGACCTCCTCGGGCGTCCGGCTGCCCTGCGCGTTGAACCAGCGCGCCACGTCGATGCACAGCGACAGCACGGCGAGCGTGGTGCCCGGGACGTCGGGGACGTCGAACTCGCCGGCCCGGACGCCCTCGCTGATGATCCGGCGCACCGCGGCGTCGCTCTTCCTGCGCAGGGCCACGATCTCGGCACGGTGCCCGTCGCCGAGTGCCTCCAGTTCGTACTGGACCACGCGGGCCGTGGTGTGGCGTTCGGCGTGCCAGCGGACGAAGGAGCGGACGGCGTCGGCGAGCCGGTCGGACGGGGTGCCACCGCTGTCGGCCGCGGTCTCCAGGAGGCGCAGCGCCCGGTCGTGGCCGATCCGGCTGATCCGGTGGAGCAGCTCTTCCTTCGTCTTGTAGTGGATGTACAGCGCGGCGGGGCTCATCCCGGCCCGGCCGGCGATGTCACGGGTGGTGGTCGCGTGGTAGCCACGCTCGGCGAACGCCTCGACGGCGGCGACGAGCAGTCGCCGGGCCGCTTCGGGCGTCACCTCGCTCCACGGCGTGTTCTCGCCGTCGGTCTCCTCCGCCGTGCTCATCGCCACATGCCCCTTTCGCCCGCAGGACGAACACCATACCCCGAACCTGAGCAAGCGCTTAGAGCGCTCGTGGGGTGAGATCGTCAGAGCTTCTGGAAGGGGTCGTGCTCGGAGAGGATCTTCTCCAGCCTGGCCTGGTCGACGCGGCTGACGATCTGCCCCGCCTCCTGCCGGTCCCTGATGACCTTGGCGAGGGTGAAGCACGAGGTGACGAGATAGAGGACGCCGATGGCGAGGAAGGCCCGCACCCAGCCGTCGGCGTCGAGGAAGAAGATGCCGAGGGCCACCGCGCCCATCGCCACACCGAAGGAGAGGACGGCCTGTCCGTAGAAGGCGGCGGTGCCCTGCTGCTTGACCGAAGTTGTCTCACTCATGCCGCACAGCATCCGGCGTGACGGAGTACGCCGGTATCCGCCGGCGTACTCACCCGGTACTCAGAAGTGGCGGCGGGATCAGAAGGCGGAGACCCCCGTCAGCGCCCGGCCGATGATCAGCTTCTGGATCTGGCTGGTGCCCTCGTACAGGGTCATGACGCGGGCGTCCCTGACCAGCTTGCCGACGGGGTACTCGTCGATGTAGCCGTAGCCGCCGAACACCTGGAGCGCGTTGTTGGCGGCCCGGACCGCGGCCTCGGAGGCGAAGAGCTTGGCCGTGGAGGCCGCGGTGGCGAAGTCCTGGCCGCGGTCGACGAGGTCGGCGACGCGCCAGGTCAGCATGCGGGCGGCGTCGACGTCCACGGAGATGTCGCTGATGAGTTCCTGGACGAGCTGGTAGCTCGCGATGGACCTGCCGAACTGTTCGCGCTCGCCCGCGTAGCGCACGGCCGCGTCCAGCGCGGCCTGGGCGATGCCGACGCAGCCCGCCGCGACCGACATCCGCCCCTTGGCCAGGGCGGACATGGCGACGGAGAAGCCCTTGCCCTCGGGCCCCATGAGGGTGGAGGCGGGGACACGGACGTCCTCGAGCACCAGCTCGGCGGTGGCCTGGCCGCGCAGTCCGAGCTTGCCGTGGATCGTGCGCCGGGTCAGTCCGGGCGCGTCGGCCGGCACCAGGAAGGCGGAGACGCCCCGGTGCCCGGGGGTGTCACCGGTGCGGGCGAAGAGCAGGACGACGTCGGCCCAGGTCCCGTTGGTGATGAACATCTTGGAACCGTTGATGACGTAGTCGTCGCCGTCGCGCACGGCCTTCGTGACGAGGTTCCCCGCGTCGGAGCCGGTGCCCGGCTCGGTGAGGCCGAAGCAGCCGACGGCCTCGCCCGAGGTGAGCTTCGGCAGCCACTGCCGCTTCTGCTCCTCGCTGCCCCAGGACGCGATCGTCTTGGCGACCAGGCCGAGCGAGACGGACACGATGCCGCGCACCGAGGAGTCACCGCGGCCGAGCTCCTCGGTGACCAGGCAGTAGGCGAGGTGGTCGCCTCCGGAGCCGCCGTACTCCTCCGGGATCGTCAGTCCGAGGAAGCCGAGGGCGCCGAGCTTCTCGACTATCGCCTTGTCGACACTCTCGGCACGATCCCATTCGACGACGTGCGGGGTGATCTCCCGTGCGACGAAGTCCTCGGCGAGCTGCCGGACGGCGTCCTGCTCCTCGCTCAGCTCCAGGTTCATCCTGTGACACCCCACTTTTAATTAGCACTGCTAGTTTTAGGCTTGCAGGCCCTACTATGTGCCGCATGGCCCGACCGCGCAAGCCCCTCCTCAGCAGAGACCGCATCGTCGAGGCGGCGAGCGCCCTCGTCGACGCCGAAGGGCTCGACGCCGTCTCCACCCGCCGCCTCGCCGCCGGGCTCGGCGTCAGCGGCCCTTCGCTCTACAACCACTTCCGGAACAAGGACGAGATCCTCGACGCGGTGGCCGACGCCGTGTCCGCCCAGGTCGACCTGTCGATGTTCGAGGAGGACGACCCGCGGGAGTGGCCCGCCGCCCTGCACGACTGGGCCGTCTCCTACCGCGCGGCGCTCGCCGCCCACCCGCACATCGTCCCGGTGCTCGCGCAGGGGCCCGGTCGCCGTCCCGCGGGGCTGCGGGTGGCCGACGCCGTCTTCGGGGCCATGGTCCGGGCCGGCTGGCCGGCCGCCCAGGCCACCTACATCGGCGCGCTGATGCGCTACTTCATCACCGGTTCGGCGCTCGGCTCCTTCGCGCGCGGGTTCGTCGACGACGAGACGGCGTACGACCCCGCCGACTACCCCCACCTCGGCCAGGCCCATCTGCTGGCAGACCGCCGTCAGCAGGTCGACGAGGGCGCTTTCGAGACCGGGCTGCGAGCCCTGCTGGACGGCCTCGCCCTCCAGTACGAGCGGACCACCGGGCGAACGGTTCGGCACGCGCCGAACGGTGCCTGACGCATCCTGGACGCATGGCCCGTACGACACCGCACGATCCGGCCGCGCCACGGCTCGCCGCGCTGGCGGCCCTGCTCGCCGACGAGACCCGCGCCTCCTTCTGCCTGGCCCTGCTCGACGGGCGGGCCTGGACCGCCGGTGAACTGGCCCGCGCGGCCGGGGTGGCCCCCTCCACGGCCAGCGAGCACCTGGGCAGGCTGGTGGGCGGCGGACTCCTCGCGGAGGAACGCCAGGGCCGCCACCGCTATCTGCGGCTCGCCGACGGCCGGACCGCGCAGCTGGTCGAGGAGCTGGCCGCGCACGCCCACGCGGGCGCGCCCACGCCCCCGCGCACCCTGCGCGAGGCGAGCCTCCGGCACGCGCTGGCCCGGGGGCGCACCTGCTACGACCATCTGGCCGGGCGGCTCGGCATCCGCGTCACCGACGCGATGACCGGGCGCGGGCTGCTGCGGCAGGACACCGGATCGCGCTGACCGAGGAGGGCCTGGCGTGGTTCGCCGCCCTCGGCATCGACCTCGCCACCACGTCACGGAGGCCGTTGGCCCGCGGCTGCCTCGACTGGACCGAGCGGCGGCAGCACCTGGCCGGGACCTCGGGCGCCGCCCTGTGCCGGCACATGCTCGACGCGGGATGGTGCGAACGGGTCGGGACGGGCAGAGCGGTACGCCCGACCCCCGCAGGGCTGCGCGCCCTGTCCCAGCATCTGGGCATCGAGCCCGGACACTTGACGTGAGCGGTCAATTCGTTGGGCGCCGAAGCGTCTCCCGCCTACCGTCGGGCCCATGACGACCACTCCGACGGCGCGTCCCGCCGCGCCTGCCACCGGCCGGAACTGGCGGGCGCCGGCCGCCGCCTGCATCACGGTCCTCCTGTGGGCCTCCGCGTTCGTGTCCATCCGCAGCGCGGGTGAGGCGTACTCCCCGGGCGCGCTGGCCCTGGGGCGGCTGCTCGCCGGCACCCTGACCCTCGGCGCGATCCTGCTGGTGCGCCGGGAGGGCCTGCCGTCGCGGGCGGCGTGGCCGGGCGTCATCGGCTCCGGGCTGCTCTGGTTCGGGCTCTACATGGTGGTGCTCAACTGGGGCGAGCAGCAGGTCGACGCGGGCACGGCCGCCATGATCGTCAACATCGGCCCGATCCTCATGGCGCTGCTGGGCGCCAGGCTGCTCGGCGAGGAACTGCCGCGCCGCCTCCTGACGGGCATGGGGATCTCGTTCGCGGGCGCCGTGGTCGTCGGTCTCTCCATGTCCGGACACGGCGGCTCGTCGGTGCTCGGTGTGGTGCTGTGCCTGGTGGCCGCGCTGTCGTACGCGGGCGGGGTGGTCATCCAGAAGCCGGCGCTGCGGCACGGATCGCCGCTGCAGATCACCACGTTCGGCTGCCTGATCGGTACGCTCGCCTGCCTGCCCTTCACCGGCGTGCTGGTCTCCGAGGCGGCCGACGCCCCGGTGTCCGCCACCCTGAACATGGTCTATCTCGGGGTGTTCCCGACCGCGCTGGCCTTCACCACCTGGGCCTACGCGCTGGCCCGCACCACGGCGGGGCGGATGGGCGCGACGACGTACGCGGTGCCCGCCCTGGTGGTGCTGATGTCGTGGCTGCTGCTCGACGAGGTGCCCGCGCTGCTCACCGTCGCGGGCGGGCTGCTCTGCCTGGCCGGGGTCGCGGTCTCGCGTACCCGGGCGCGCCGGGCACGGGAGGAGGCGGAGAGCGCCACCGCCTGAGGCACTCGTCCTCCCGGCCCCCGGCCGCCACAGCGCGGAGGGACGACGTGCGGGCCCCTGCCCTGCGGCACGGTGTGGCGGGGCCGCGTGCCGTGCGGCCCCGCCGCGCCGTCTAGAACACGACCAGCGCGCGTCCGCCCCTGCCCGCGATCATGTGGTCGAAGGCCGCCGGGATGCCGTCCAGGGAGATCCGCTCCGTGACCATCATGGAGAGGTCGAACCGTCCGGCGCGGATGTGATCGGCGAGCACCGGGAGGTCGCGGGCCGGGTCGCTGTTCCCGTAGACGCAGCCGGTGAGGGAGCGGCCCCAGTGGAAGATCTCCAGGGCGTTGAAGGTCACCTGCTGGTCCTTGCCGCCGATGCCGACGACGGTGGTGCGGCCCCCGCGGCGGGTCGACTCCCAGGCCCCGCGGATCGTGGCGGGCCGGCCGACGCACTCCACGGCGACGTCCGCGCCCTGGCCGCCGGTGAGCTTGCGTACGGCGCGCGGCGTGGTGTCGGAGGCGACGACGTAGTCGGTGGCCCCGGCGCGGCGGGCCAGCTCCTCCTTCTCCGGGGACACGTCCACAGCGATGATCTTCGACGCCCCGGCGATACGGGCCGCCTGGAGGACGGCCAGCCCGACCCCGCCGATCCCGAACACGACGACGCTCTCGCCCTCACGCACCCGGGCGGAGTGGTGGACCGCCCCGTACCCGGTCAGCACCGCGCAGCCGAGCAGCGCCGCGTCGTCGAGCGGGATGCCGGCCGGGGCGGGCAGCACGCAGTTCGCGGCGACGACGGTCTCCTGGGCGAAGGCGGCGACGTTGAGGCCGGGGTGGAGCTCGGTGCCGTCGGCCGTACGGGCGTGGATGTTCGCCGCGCCCTTCAGCGCGTCGGCGCACAGCCAGACCTCGCCGATCCCGCAGTGGAAGCACGCGCCGCAGGACGGCGCCCAGTTGAGGACGACCGGGTCACCGGCGGCGACATGGGTGACGCCCTCGCCGACGGCCAGCACCGTGCCGGCGCCCTCGTGGCCGAGGACCGCCGGTACCGGCAGCCTCATGGTGCCGTCGGACAGGGACAGGTCGGAGTGGCAGACACCGGCGGCGGCGAGCGAGACGCTCACCTGGCCGGGGCCGGGCTCCGGAAGTTCGATGTCGGTGATCTCCAGGGGAGCTCCGACGGCGGGCAGTACGGCGGCGCGGACCACGAACAGACTCCTCGGTGGGTCGTCGGGCGGATCAGAACTGGAGGGACTTGGTCTGGAGGTACTCGGAGAGGCCGTGCGGGCCGAGTTCACGGCCCACCCCGGACTGCTTGTAACCGCCGAAGGGGGCCAGGGGGTTGAAGCGGCCGCCGTTGATGTCGACCTGTCCGGTGTCCATGCGGCGGGCGAAGGCGACGGCCTCCTCGTCGTCCGCGCCCCAGACGGCGCCGGCCAGCCCGTAGACGGTGCCGTTGGCGATCCGCAGGGCGTCGTCCACGTCCTCGTACCTCAGGATGGAGAGGACCGGGCCGAAGATCTCCTCCTGGGCGATCGTCATGTCCGGGGTGACGTCGGCGAAGACCGTGGGGCTGACGTAGTAGCCCTGGTCCCTGGGCGCCTCGGGGCCTCCCGCGACGAGGCGGGCGCCCTCCTCGACGCCCTTCTCGATGTATCCGCGGACCCGGGCCTGCTGCTCGGCGTTGACGACCGGGCCGATCCGCTCCCCCGGCACGTACTTGGCGACGGCGGTGGCGGCGAGTGCCACGGCCTCCTCGTACCGCTCGGCGTCGACCAGCATCCGGGTCCACGCGCTGCAGGTCTGGCCGGAGTTGGACATCACGTTGGCGACGCCGACGTTGACGGCCTTGGCGAGGTCGGCACCGGGCAGGATCACGTTGGCGGACTTGCCGCCCAGCTCCAGGGCGACGCGTTTGACGGCCGCTCCCGCGGTGGCGCCGATCCGCCTGCCGACGGCCGTGGACCCGGTGAACGAGACCAGGTCGACGCCCTCGTGCTCGGCCAGCGCCTGACCTGCGACCGCCCCGATGCCGGTGACCAGGTTGAAGACGCCGGCGGGCAGACCGGCCTCCTGGACGGCCTCGGCGAAGAGCTGCGCGGTGAGCGGGGTGTCCTCGGCCGGCTTCAGGACGACGGTGCAGCCCGCGGCCAGCGCCGGGGCCACCTTGGCGACGATCTGGTGGAGCGGGTAGTTCCAGGGCGTGATCGCGCCGACGACGCCGACGGGCTCGAGCAGGACCGTCGAGTTGCCCAGCTTCTCCTCGAAGGCGTACGAGGCGGCGAGTTCGGCGTAGGAACCGGCGACCAGCACCGGCACGCCGGCGTGCACCGCCTGGGAGAGCGGCAGCGGCGAGCCGAGCTCCGCGGTGACCGTCCCGGCGATCTCGTCCTTGCGGGCGGCGAGTACGTCACGCAGCGCGGCGATCCTCCCGGCGCGCTCGGCGGGCGGGGTGGCCGCCCAGCCGGGGAAGGCGGCCCGTGCGGCACGTACGGCCGCGTCGACGTCCTCGGCCGTACCCGCCGGGACATGGCCGATGACCTGCTCGTCCGCCGGGTTCACGACCGCGATCGTGTCCGGGCCCGCGGCGGGCCGCCACTCCCCGCCGATGTACATCCCGTCATGCGCCTTCATGGCTGTCCCTCCCGGGCTCGCTGTGCCTGCCGCCGAAGCCGTGCTCGTACGGACGGATGCCGTCCCGGGCCCAAACTAGCGCTGTTAGTTTTTCGGCGCCAGGGAAGTGCCGGAGAAGCGCCGGAGACACAGATCACGCGCGGGCCGAGGCAACCCTCGCACGCCCGGCCGGGGGCCGTCACGGACCGTTCCGGACCGGGCGGGACCGGTTCGCGTGGGCGCGCGGGCCGGGTGGCGTGGGTCAGGCGGAGTCGCGCTCGGCCGGGGAGCGTCCGGGACGGGGGGCGGGGGCGGGTTCGGGCGGCGGGGGCGACGGTGCGGGGCCCGGGGCCGTCGCGTCCGCTCCGCCGCCCCGCAGCCCGAGTCCCGCCGCGCCCACGAGCAGGGCCCCCAGCATGACGAACGGCGCCGCCGTGCCCGCGACACCGGCGATCAGCCCGGCCGCGGCCGGGGCCGCGACCTGGCCGAGCCGGTTGCCGGTGAGCCGGAGGGCGAGCGCCGTCGACCGGGCCGCCGCGGGTGCGGCCTGGACGACGGTGGTCATCGAGAGCGGCTGGCCGAACCCCAGGCAGAAGCCCAGCACTGCGAGCACCACGGCCAGCCCCCGGACCGGCACGGGCAGGGCGACGGCCGCGCAGAGGAGACCGCCCAGCAGGCAGGTGGCGGAGAGCAGGGCGGTCCTGCCGACCAGGCGCAGCACGGGAGTCATCACGAGCCGGCAGGCGATGGTGGCGGCGGCCCGGAGGCTGAGCAGCAGGCCCACGGTGGCGGGTGCGATCCCGCGGTGCTCGCCGACGACCGGCAGATAGGCGGTGAGGATGTCGGTGGCGCTGAGCACGGCGAGGCTGATGAAGATGCCGGCCGGGACCCCGCGGGTGCGCAGGATGCTGCCGACGGGCACCTTCGGGGCCGCGCCCCGGGACGATCCGGCGGCCCCGCGGTGCTCGATGCGCCACAGCGAGGTGAGGGAGACGGCGGCGACGGCGGCCGAGACGAGCAGCGCGAGGGCGCTCGTACGGGCCATCGCGCCGTCCTTCTCGGAGATGAGGTAGCCCGCGGCGATCGGTCCGACGAGCTGGCCCAGGGAGGCGCCGATGGTGAAGTGGCCGAAGTTGCGGTCCTGTTCCGCCGGGGCGGACTGCCGGGCGACGAGCGACTGGGCGCCGATGACGAAGCACAGGTGGCCGAGCCCCATGACCCCGCTCCAGGCGGCCAGGGCCGCGAGGGAGCCCGAGGTGCCGCTGAGCGCGCAGCCGCCGCCGATCAGGAGGACCCCGGCCGGAAGCAGTGGTGCGCAGCGGCCGTGGTCGGTCCGCCGGCCCAGCGGTACGGCGGCGAAGAGCGGCAGGAGCGCGTACACGCCGGCGATGACGCCGATCGCGCGCTCGTCGGCGCCCAGCGAGAGGGCCCGGTAGGAGACGGCGGGCCGCGCCATCGACACCGCCCCCTGCGCGAAGGCGAAGGCGATGACGAGGCGCAGCAGCCAGCCCCTGCCGGGCCGTGGTTCCGCAGGCATCAGATGATGCCGAAGAGGACGCCGGCGCAGAGGACCACCAGCGAGGTGAGCACGGCCCACTTGACGGTGAACCGGGTGTGGTCGCCGAACTCGACCTTGGCCATGCCCACCAGCACGTAGACGGCGGGCACGAGCGGGGACGACATGTGCAGCGGCTGTCCGGCGATGGAGGCGCGGGCGATCTCCAGGTGGGAGACGCCGTGGGCGGCGCCGGCCTCGGCGAGCACGGGCAGCACGCCGAAGTAGAAGCCGTCGTTGGACATGAAGTAGGTCAGGGGCAG
>Ga0164308_10000763_pt1 | contig 17410 bp, 16 predicted proteins | sample Whisoiple_246_MG_FD_109983 | JGI IMG/M metagenome (GOLD analysis project Ga0164308, IMG submission 109983) | Soil microbial communities amended with fresh organic matter from upstate New York, USA - Whitman soil sample_246_MG | ecosystem: Environmental > Terrestrial > Soil > Unclassified >...
GCCCGGACGCGCTTCGCGAGCTCGGCGATCGCCGTGGGCTGGTCACCGCTCGGGGTGTACTCGGAGATCACCTCGAAGGGTGCCACCGTGCGCTGGAGGTCGGTCGTGGGACGCATGGCTCAACCGTACGTCGCACGACCGACAGCGCCCACTCGCCTACTCCTCCCAGACGTAGGCGGGGCGGAGCTCGACGGTGTCGCCCGGCCCCGCGAAGTTCACGGCGAGCTCCTCCGCGCGCTCCCGGGACGCCACGTCGAGCAGGAAGAAGCCCGCGAGGTGCTCCTTGCTCTCGGCGTACGGCCCGTCCGTCGAGACGGTCCCGCTCTCCGACCAGCGGTAGATCCGTGCCGAGGCGGGGGCGCCCAGCGCCTCGCCGCCCTTGAGCTCACCGCTCTTGGACAGCTCCTCGAGCATCGCGTCGAAGGCCGCACCTCCGGCGTCGCGCTCCTCCTGCGGGCGGGCGAGCGCCTCGGGCATGAAGGCACCCGTCGGGTGGCCCCAGGGCTGCGGGTTGGAGTGGATGAGGATGACGTACTTCATGGGGTGTCCCTTCGGTTCGCGGGCGGCCAGTCTGCCGCCTCGGGTGGGACGTCGGAGCGGACACGCCGGTCTCGACATCACGGGACGCGGTGGGTCCACCCCGGGGTCGCGAACTTCTCGTCGACGAGCCGCTGGGCCTCGGCGAGCTCGGCGTCGGTGTAGTCGGAGACCGTCGTCCGGTAGCGCCGGGCGAACGACGCCGCGAACGACTCGAGGATCGCGTCCCGCGTCATCCCGGTCTGCGAGCGCATCGGGTCGACGCGCTTGTTGGCCGACTTCGTGCCCTTGTCGCTCATCTTCTCGCGGCCGATCCGCAGCACTTCGAGCATCTTGTCCGCGTCGATGTCGTAGGCCATCGTCACGTGGTGCAGGACCGCCCCCGACGCGAAGCGCTTCTGCGCGGCCCCGCCGATCTTGCCGCGGTCGCTCGCGATGTCGTTGAGCGGCACGAAGTGGGCCGTCACGCCGACGTCGGCAAGCGCCTCGATGACCCACTCGTCGAGGAAGGAGTAGGACCGCTCGAAGCTCAGTCCCTCGACGAGGGAGGTGGGCACGACGAGCGAGTACGTGATGGTGTTGCCGGGCTCCATGAACATGGCGCCACCCCCGGACACGCGACGCACGACGTCGATGCCGTGGCGTTCGGCCCCGTCGGGGTCGACCTCGTTGCGGACCGACTGGAACGAGCCGATGACGACGAGTGGGCTGTCCCAGTCCCAGAAGCGCAGCGTCGGCGGCCTCTCCCCGGCCGCGACCTCGCGGGCGATGACCTCGTCGAGCGCGACGTGCAGCGCCGGGTCGAGCACGCGCGCCGGGATGACGTCGAAGGCGTGGTCGTCCCACCCCGTCGCCTTGCCGAGGGCACGGCGGATCGCGATGCCGATCGACTCGGCCGTGAAGCCGATGAGCGACACATCGTCGGCGAGGGCGCCCGTGACGGCGCCGGCCAGCTGCTCGACACCGGCGTCCACGGGCATGCCCGTCAGCGCTGCGTTGATGTCGCCGAGCGCCTCGTCGGGCTCGAGGAAGAAGTCGCCGGACACGCTCACCCGCGCGAGTCTGCCGTCCACCTCCTCGAGGTCGACCGCCACGAGCTTGCCACCGGGGACCTTGTACTCACCACGCATGTCACGCTCAACACCGCACACCCCCTGCGTATGCCGGCTGCTCCCTACCGCGGCTGCCAGCCGGTGCGCTCGGCCCAGTCCGTCGCGCGCTGCCACGCGCCCTCGAACCACACCTCCTTGGCCACGACGTAGTCCGAGGTGGCCTCGTGCAGGCCGACCAGCCGGTGCTTCTCCGCGGCATACGCGTCCCGCTCTCCGGGCTCGTGGCGCAGCCAGTCGCGGAAGAGGAGCGCGAATCGCCAGCCCACGGAGCCGTGCTCGCGGACGTGGACGTGGACGTGGCTGCCCGGGTCGCAGCCGCCGAGGAAACGCTTGGTCCATCCGGCCGGGTCGGACCCGACCGGGTGGGGCGTGTCGTTGTGGATGCCGTGGGAGAAGACGTAGCCGGCGTCCCGGAGCGCCCGCAGCACATCGTCCCGGTCGGCGTCGGCGAGGTGGCGGACCCCGACCTGGACGTCGATGACGTCCTTGGCGAGGAGTCCCGGCACGGACGTGGAGCCGATGTGTGACACCTCGGTGGCGACGCCCGTGGGCGCGAGCGCCGCAGCGAGACGGGCGACGACCCGCTCGGCGCGGGGCTCCCAGTCCGCGCGAGGGTCGACGACGCACTCGCGCGAGAGGTCCGGCCGGCGTGACCGGGTGCCGGTCACGAGGTTGCCCTCGTAGGGCACGAGCCTCTCGTGCCAGAGGGCGTCCACGGCGCGGGCGAGGTCGTCGGGCGTGCCGGAGTTGTCGAGCACGACGTCGGCCACCGCACGGCGCTGGGCGTCGGTCGCCTGGGCGGCGATGCGGTGCCGGGCGTCGGCCTCGTCGAGCCTGCGCTGGTCGACGAGCCGGCGCACCCGCGTCTCGACGTCGGTCTCGACGACGACGGTGAGGTGCTCGTGCACCCAGAGCCCGCGCTCGACGAGGAGGGGCATGTCGTAGACGGAGACGGTGTCGTCAGGAGCGGCGGCCCGACGTTCTGCGACGCGGGCCGCGATCGCGGGTCCGGTGATGGCGTCGAGCGCATCGAGGGCCTCGCGGTCGGGGAAGACGATCGCGGCCAGGGCAGCCCGGTCGAGGCTCCCGTCGTCTCGGACGACCGCGTCCCCGAAGCGCGCCCGGATCCGTTGCAGGGTGGGCTCCCCCGGCTCGACGACCTCGCGGGCGACCGCATCCGCGTCGACGACGTGGGCGCCCAGCTCGGCCAGCCGTCGCGACACCGTGGACTTGCCCGACCCGATCCCTCCGGTGACTCCGACGCGCAGCACGGGCGACCTCAGGCGAAGCGGGCGGGGAAGCCGCCCTGGGCGACCGGACCCCATCGGGTGGGCGTGACACGAAGGAGGGACTTGCCCTGGTCGCGCATCGCCCGGCGGTACTCGTCCCAGTCGGGGTGCTCGCCCGAGATGGCGCGGAAGTAGTCGACGAGGGGCTCGACGGAGTCCGGCAGGTCGATGACCTCGCAGTCGCCGTCGACCTGCACCCACTCGCCGCCGAAGTCGTCGGACAGGACGAGGACGCTGACCTGCGGTCGGCGCCGGGCGTTCGTCGTCTTGGCGCGCTCGGGGTAGGTCGAGATGACGATACGTCCCTGCTCGTCGACGCCGCCCGTGACCGGCGAGGCCTGCGGCCGCCCGTCGGCGCGCTGCGTCATGAGCACCATCGAGTGGCGCGGACGGACGAAGTCGAGCATCGCGTCGCGGTCGACCTCGGTGTTGGTCGCGATCTGGCGGGGCATCGTCAGTCCTCCTGCTCGGCGCTGCTGGCGCGGTCGAAGATCGCGACGACCGCCTCGGCCAGCCAGGCGGCATACATCGCGTGGGTCCACCCGCAGCGTCGCACGAAACGGTCGTAGATCTCCGGCGAGGTCACGGTCCAGACGATGTCGATGAACCGCTCGCGGTCGAGCTGTGGCGGCAGCCCGTGAGCCGCATCGAGGGCGTTGAGGGCGTTCGTGTTGCCGGCCCGACGCTCGCGGTCGATCGTCGCGACGAACTCCTGCAAGCCCGTGTCGCCGCCGGCGCCCTGGGCGAGGAGCACGCCGAGAAGCGGTCCGACCCGCTCGTAGATCGTCGCGCACAACGCGGCGTAGGCCCGGACGAAGGCCTCACGGTCGGGGGCCGTCGACATGGCGCGGAACTCCGGCCGGTCCTGCATCGCGACGGGCGCGTCGTCACCGACGAGGAGCACGTCGTAGACCGCTTTGACGACGGCCGCCTTGCCGCCGATGGCGTTGTAGACGGTCTGCGCGCTGACCCCGGCGTTCGCGGCGAGCGCGCTCACGGACATGGCGTGGTAGCCGTCGCGCAGGAGCATCTCGCCCGCGGCCTCGATGATGCGGCGCCGGGTGGCCAGGGCTGCTTCCGCACGCGAGCTGTTGTCGTACGCCCGGTCTGTTGACATCGGAGCCCTTCGAACGCATCATGAGTTCGCTGGAACGGCGTTCTAGCGAATGGGTGGGGTCCAGGGGTCCCCACCCAGCTGCTGCACCGGACGGTGACAGCGTCGACATCGGCGCCTGTCGACCGCACGAGTGTGCCACGGGCGCCACGGCTCCCGCCCCGGAGGGGCACCGGAGGGGGAGCGAGGGGCCGGACCACGGGGTCCGGCCCCTCGCTACGGCACGCAGCCGGGCCGCATCGGCCCACCGGGTCAGGCAGGCGTCGGCGCCAGCACGGAGACGGCGCGGTCGGGGTAGTCCGACACGAGGCCGTCGACTCCCGCCTCGACGAGCTCGACCATCCGCGCCGGCTCGTTGACCGTCCACGGCAGCACGGCGAGTCCGGCGGCGTGCGCGCGCTGGACGAAGTCCGCGTCGACGAGCACGTGCTCGGGCGAGATGACGCCCGCCCCGACGGCGGCGGCACCGGCACACACGTCGTCGTGCGACTCCCCCACCCTCACTCTGCCCGTCCACGGGCTGCCCGGGACCCACGTCACCGAGGCCTCGACGAGAGCCGAGCGGATGACGTCGGGCGCGAGCTCTGCCGAGAGCTCGAGCACGGCCCAGTCGAACGAGTGCATGAAGCACTGCCGTTCGAGGCCGGCCTCGTGGACGCTTGCCAGGACCCCCTCGAGGAGTCGACGCCGTCCGGCGGACTCCCCCGGGTCGAGCGGGTTGACCTTGAGCTCGATGGTCCACCACACGTCCGGCGCGCGCTCGACCCCGTGGGCGAGCACCTCGTCCAACGTCGAGATGCGGGCGCCCGGCGACGGTCGCTGCTCCGGGAAGCCGGCGAGCGTCTGGCTGCCGACGTCCACCGTGCGCAGCTGCTCGAGGGTCAGGTCGGCGACCCGGGCGCCGACGAGGTCCGGACCGGTCGGTCGGCACTTGAGCGGCAGCAGCACCGGGTCGTGCCAGACGACGACGTCCCCGTCGGCGGTGAGCCGGACGTCGAGCTCGACGCCGGTCACCCCGGCGTCGTAGGCGGCGGCGAAGCTGGCCAGCGTGTTCTCGACGACGAGCCCCTTGGCACCGCGATGCCCCTCGACGTCGAAGCGGCCCGAGGCCCAGGGACCGGGGCGAGACGCCATGCTCAGGCCTCGATCCGCTCGCCGGAGGCAGCATCGAAGAGGTGGACCTCGCCACGGTTGGGCTCGACGTGCACGGTGTCACCGACCGTCAGGTGGGTGCGCTTGTCGAGGCGGACGGTGACGCGGTCGGCGCCCTCGTCGGCGCCGACCGGGCGGCCGTAGACGAACGACTCCGAGCCCAGCGACTCGACGAGCTCGACGGTGAGCCCGAGGGCGGACGGGTCGGCGCCGTCCCGGCTTCCTCCGACGGGCGTCTGCACGACGTGCCACGACTCCGGGCGCAGCCCGACGACGACCTTCTCCCCCGCGCGGCCGGCGACCGCACGGTCCAGGGGCACCGGGACGCCGTGGACCCGCGCCACGCCCTCGCGCACCTCGGACTCGACGAGCGTGATGGCCGGCGAGCCGATGAAGGCCGCGACGAAGGTGTTGACCGGGTGGTCGTAGAGCCGCTCCGGCGTGTCGACCTGCTGGAGCTTCCCGTCGCGCAGCACCGCGACCCGGTGGCCCATCGTCATCGCCTCGACCTGGTCGTGGGTGACGTAGACCGTCGTGATGCCGAGCCGTCGCTGCAGACCCGCGATCTGCGAGCGGGTGGAGACGCGCAGCTTGGCGTCGAGGTTGGACAGCGGCTCGTCCATGCAGAAGACCTTGGGGTTGCGCACGATCGCGCGTCCCATGGCGACGCGCTGGCGCTGACCGCCCGACATCTGGCCGGGCTTGCGGTCGAGGAGCGGCTCGAGCTCGAGGATCTTGGCGGCCTCGGCGACCCGCTGCTTCGTCTCGGCCTTGCTCACCTTCGCGTTGTCCAGGGCGAAGGCCATGTTCTGCGCGGCCGACATGTTCGGGTAGAGCGCGTAGCTCTGGAAGACCATGGCGATGTCCCGGTCACGCGGGCGCACCCCCTTCTGGTCGTGACCGTCGACGAGGATGCGCCCGCCGTCGACCGGCTCGAGACCCGCGAGCATCCGCAGGGTCGTCGACTTGCCGCAGCCCGAGGGGCCGACGAGGACGAGGAACTCACCGTCGGCGATGTCGAGCGTGATGCCGTCGACCGCCGGGGCGGCGTCGTCCTTGGAGAACCGACGAGTCGCCTCGTCGAAGTACACGGTTGCCATCGGTGGCCTCTCGGGTCGTTCTGGTTCGGGGTCCGGAACCGGGGACGTGGGAGGGCGCGAGCGTGCTCGCCGCCTCCCACGTCACTCCGGAGCCGTCCGGCAGGTCCGTGCGGGGCCCGCCGGACGGCATACGACCGGGGTGGTGCGGCAGCGCGTCAGGCGCCGAGCTTGCTCTTGATCTGCGAGTCGAAGACCTGCTGGCTCTCGGCGTCGAGGCCCTTGAAGACGGTCGCGACGTCCTGGCCCTGGACGATCTGGTCGAGGCCCTTGCCGATCCGGGCGCCACCGCCGGGCAGCAGCACGCGGACGTTGTCCTGCGACCGGGTCTTGGGCAGCTGCTCGATCGCCGTCTTGGCGTTGGGGTTCTTCTCGAGGAACGCCTTCTCCTCCGGAAGGTCCACGGCCGACTTGCGCACGGGCATGTAGCCGGTGGCCTGCGTGAAGGTGACGGTGTTCTGGGCGTTGGTGAGGAACTCGATGAACTTCAGCGCGTTCTTCTTGCGGTCGTCCGAGATGTTGGCCGGGATGCCGACGCCCGCGCCACCCGTCGGGCAGTTGCCGTCGGTCGGCAGGAACGCCGTGCCCACCGGGAACTTCGCGTCCTTGGCCACGCCGCCGAGCGACCCGGTCGACATCATGCTGCAGCCGACGATGCCGGCCGTGAAGTCCGGCGCGGGGTCCTTGGACAGCTTGAGGTAGCCGTCCTTGGCGAGGTTCTGCAGGTAGGTGCCGGCCTTGACCGTGTTGGGGTCCGAGAACGTCGGCGTCCACTCCTTGGAGTAGGCACCGCCGTAGCCCCACACGATGTTCTGGAAGACCCAGTCGAGGTAGTTCGAGCCGTCGGGCAGCTCCATGACGATCTTGTCGGAGCCGGCGGCGGCCTTGAGCTTCGGTGCCCACGTGAGGAACTCGTCCCAGTCCTTCGGGCCACGGTCCTCGAGACCGGCGGCCTTCCAGAGGTCCTTGTTGTAGTAGAAGAGCGGTGTCGACCGGGAGAACGGCAGCGCGTAGTGCTTGTCGTCGAGGTTGTAGTCGTTGTAGAGCGCATCGACGTAGTCAGACGTGTCCATCTTGGCCGTCGACAGCAGCTCGTCGAGCGGGCTCAGCTGCTTGTTGAGCGCGAAGTTGAACCACGTGACGTCCGAGACGACGACGACGTCGGGCAGCGAGCCGCCGGCGAGCGAGGCGTTGAACTTCTGCGCGACCTCCTCGTAGTTCTTGCCGGCGTCGACGAGCTTGACCTTGAGGCCCGAGTTGGCCGCCTCGAAGGCCTTGATGATCTCCTGCTCGACCGGCTTGCTGTTCCCGGGGTGGTTGCTCCAGAACTCGATGGTGTTGCTCGAGCCGCCACCGCCGCCCGTCGTCGGGGACGTGCCGGTGCCCGCGCAGGCCGCGAGACCGGCGACGCCGGCCGCGCCGGCGAGGCCGAGGAAGCCTCGACGTGAGAACTCGTTCATGGATGGTGCCTTTCCCTGTGGTGGTGGGTGGGGTCGTGGGAATGGATCGGTATGCGACAGAGCCGGGTTCAGCTCTTCACGGCCCCCGCCGTGAGGCCCTTGATCATCTGTCGTTGGAGGAAGAGGAAGAGGACGAGGATCGGCAGCATGGCCAGGACGGTGCCCGCCATGACCGGCCCCCAGTTCGTGACGCCGTCATTGTTCTGGAGGAACGTCAGGCCGACCGGCAACGGCGCCGTCGTCTCGTCGTCGGACATGAGGAACGGCCAGAGGTACTCGTTCCACTCGTTGACCACGGTGATGAGCGCGAAGGCCACGAGGGTCGGCCACGACATCGGCATGACGACGCGCCACAGCAGCTTCATCGGTCCGGCCCCGTCGAGGCGCGCGGCCTCGATGATCTCGCCGGGCAGGCTGAGGAACTGGTTGCGCATGAGGAAGGTGCCGAAGGCGACGCCCGCGAGCGGGATGATGATGCCCTGGAAGGTGTTGCGCCAGCCGAGCTGCGCGACGAGCGCGTAGTTGCTGATGACGGTGATCTGGTTGGGCACCATGAGTGCTGCGATGACGACGAGGAAGACGACCGAGCGTCCCGGGAAGCGCAGCAGCGACAGGGCGTACGCGCTGATGACGCCGAGCACGATCTTGGCGACCGAGGTCGCCGACGTGATGATGACCGAGTTGCGGACGTAGTCGAAGAACGGGATGCGGGTCGTCAGCTCACTGTAGTTCTGGCCCGTCGCCGGGTCCGGCCACCACTGGGCCGGCCGGACGTAGATGTCACCGCGCTCCTTGAACGAGGTGAGCAGGATCCAGAAGAGCGGGACGGCGATGACGAGGACGACGAGGACCATGCCGGCGTAACCCGCTGCGGTCCACATCGGTCCGCGGTGGTGCGCCGAGGCCTCGACCTGGTGCGACGTCCGTCGCCGCCGTCGCTGCCCGCCGGTCGTCGGGACCTGCTCGTCGTCGCGGGTCCCGACGATGGTGGACGTGCTCATGCCTGCTTCCCCCTGTCCATGAAGCGCACCTGGACCACCGTGACGGCGAGCAGGATGACGAACATGACGGTGGCGACGGTGGCGCCGTAGCCGGCGCGCTGGTTGACGAACGTCTCCTGGTAGACCTGGTAGACGAGGGTGGTCGTGCCGTTGCCCTGCGGGCCGCCCCGGGTCATGACGTTGATGATGTCGAAGACCTGGACCGAGCTGAGCAGCACCGTGATCGACAGGAAGAACGTCGTCGGGCGCAGCTGGGGCATGAGGACGCGTCGGAAACGGGTCCACGCAGTGGCGCCGTCGATCTCGGCCGCCTCGTCGAGGTCGGCGCGCCGCCCCTGCAGGGCGGCGAGGTAGATGACGAAGGTGTAGCCGAGGTTCTTCCAGATGTAGGTGACGGTCACCATGAAGAGCGCCCAGCCGGGCTGCTGGTAGAAGTCCGGCGAGGCGACACCGATCCGCGCGAGCAGGTCGCGGACGAGGCCGAACTGCGGGTCGAAGACGAACTGGAAGGCGATGCCGATCGCGGCGCCCGAGATGACGAACGGCGCGAAGACGACCGAGCGGACGATGTTGCGCCCCTTGAGCTTCTGGTCGAGCAGCAGGGCGAGGCCGAGCCCGACCGCCATGGAGATGCCGACGGTGGCGACGGTGAAGACGAGGGTGTTGCGCAGGATGATCTTCGTGTCGTCACGCCCGAACCACTCGATGTAGTTCGACAGGCCCACGGGGTTGGCGATGGGCGAGGAGATGTTCCAGTCGGTGAACGACAGCCTGATGTTGTCGAGCAGCGGGCGGTACGTGAAGACGATGAGCAGCACGAGGTTGGGCAGCAGCAGGAGCGCCGCGAGCGACCATTCCCAAGCCCGCCCGCTCGACCGTCGCGGGGGTGGACCCACCTCGGGCGGGGGTCCCCCGGACCCGGGCGTGGCGCTCTGGGGTTGGGTCACCGATGACTGCACCCGGCAAACCTAGCCGCGCAGGTGCACCGATTGCGGCTTTGGTGCGTCAGGCATTCAACGCGTGTCTGAACTCCTGTCGCGACGGGTGCTCGCGTCGCACGACCGGGGCCACGTCTGCGAAGAACCGCTCGACGCTGCGCCGGGTCACGCTCTCCGGCAGGCCCGGCACGTCGAGCGAGACACCGGAGAGCTCGTGGCCGAAGGCCTCTCGGTAGCGCCCGATCTTGTCGACGACCTCGGCCGGCGAGCCGATCAACGCGGAGCTGTCGCGGGCGTACTCCTCCAGCGTCGAGAAGGGCAGGCGGTTGTGCACGGCACCCGGCGAGCGCCGGAACGCCTCGAACGCCGGCTCGTACAGGCGCAGCGCCTCCTGTGTTGTGTCGGCGACGAGGAGCCCGAGGAATCCGGCACCGACGACCGCGTCGGCCGGGTCGTGGCCGTGCAGCTCCCACCGCTCGCGGTAGTGCCGCACGAGGGCGGCGTAGGTCTCCAAGGGGTGGAAGCCGTTGGCGGAGAAGAGCGGGTCGCCCCAGCGCGCGGCGAGCTCGGTCGACGCGGTCGAGCTCGCCGAGCCGTGCCAGACGGGGATGGGCTGCTGGAGCGGCCGCGGCTGGGTCGTCGCGTCGACGAGCGGGGGACGGAAGCGTCCCGACCACGTGACCCGCTCCTCGCGCCACAGCCGTCGCAAGAGCTCGTACTTCTCGGCGTTGCGCTCCCACTGGCCGTCGACGTCGTAGCCGAAGAGGGCGGTCTGGTCGGGGTCGTTGCCCTTGCCGATGACGACGTCGAGCCGTCCACCGCTCAGGTGGTCGAGCGTCGCGTAGTCCTCGGCGACGCGGACGGGGTCGAGGAGCGAGAGCACCGTCACGGTCGTCATGAGGCGGATGCGGGACGTGCGCGCCGCGACGTGCGCGAGGACGACGGGCGGCGAGGACGAGACGAAGCGCTGGGCGTGCCGCTCCCCCACCCCGAACGCGTCGAAGCCGAGCTCCTCGGCCCACACGGCCTGGCGCGCGACGTGCTCGAAGGCCTCCGTCTGGGAGCGGGCGACCCCGGTGACGGGGTCGGGGCTCGTGTCGAGCAACGTGTACGTGCAGAACCTCATGTCGGCCGCTTCTCACCCGCTGTGACGGGCACGGCGATCCGGTTGCCCGTGACCGGCCCCGGGCAGGTGCCGTACGCCGTGAAGGCGAAGGGGAGGTTGATGGCCCGGTTGAAGTCGACGACGACGTTGCCGTCGGGGTCCGGGGACGACGTCGTGACGGTGCGCCAGGGCGCCGAGAGCGAGCCGTTCGTCGTGTCGTGGAAGAGGAGTCCGAGGCCCTCTCCGGCATCGACCGCGCTGAGCCGGTGGCGCACGCCGTCGATGTCGACGTCGACGGTGCCGACGACCGTGGAGTGCTGGACGAGGTCGTCACGGGCGGTGCGCACCTCCACCCGCGCCGGGGGGTCGGCGGCCGTGAACCGTCCGGGGCGCACCCAGTCCGGATCGTGCTCCCACGTCGGCACACCGGCGAAGTCCCGGCGCGTCGTGGCCCGCGGGTCCCGGGTGCGCACCGCGAGCCGCCCGCCCCTCCGGAGCAGCTCGACGACGCGCTCGCCGTGCTGCACCCAGAGCCGCGACCCAGCTTCCTCGACGTCCGCCGTGGCCCGCCCGGCGACGGGCTCGCCGTCGACGCCCAGCCCCTCGCTCACGGTCGCCTCGACGTGGGCACCGGAGGCGTCCGTCCACCAGAGGCCGGGGAGACCGGGCAGGCTCGTCGGCCGGTCCGGCAGCCAGGCGAAGCCGGTCAGCGAGAGCCAGCCGTGCTCCTGGGCGAGATCGCCCTCGCGAGCGGCGCGCCACGCGAGCCACTCGTCCCGGGCGCTCACGCGACGGCCTCGTGGTCGGCAGGCGTCGTCGCGGCGGTCGCTGCCTCCCGACGCGCGACCTCCTCGCGCACGAGCGGGATGACGTGCCGCCCGACGTCCACGGCATCGTCGTAGAGGTGGTAGCCGCGGGCGGAGAAGATCCGCACGCCGAGGTCGTAGTAGTCGAGCAGCGCCGCCGCAACGGTCTCGGGCGTGCCGACGAGGGCCGTGGAGTTGCCGCCGCCACCGGTCGCGGCGGACGTCGCGGTCCAGAGGGCGCGGTCGTGGCGCTCCCCCGCCTCCGCGGCCGCGAGCAGCCGCTGCGAGCCGGCATTCTCGGGCTGGGAGCCGCTGCGGCGCAGTCGGCCCCGCGAGACGGAGGCGCCTTCGGCCTGGAGCGCGTGGATGTCGCCGAGCGTGCGCTCGGCCTTCTCCCAGGCCAGCTCGTCCGTGGCCCCGAGGATCGGTCGGAACGCGACCTGGATCGTCGGGAGCGCGCGCCCGGCGGCCGCGGCAGCGGCGCGGATCGTCTCGATCTGCTCCGCCGTCCCGGCGAGCGGCTCGCCCCAGAGCGCGAAGACGTCCGCCTCCTGCGCCCCGACGGCGTATGCCGCCGGGCTCGACCCGCCGAACGAGATCCGTGGGCGCGGGGTCTGGAGCGGCTTGATGTCCGCGAGGAAGTTCTCGAACCGGTAGTGCTCGCCGTCGAAGTCGAACGGCTCGTCGCTCGTCCACGCCTGCTTGAGGATCCGGATGAACTCCCGGGTGCGGGCGTAGCGGGCGTCCTTGTCGAGGTGGTCACCCTCGGCGGACTGGTCCGCCGCGCTGCCACCGGTGATGACGTGGACCTCGAACCGGCCGTTGCTGATGTGGTCGAGCGTGGCGAAGGTCTTCGCCGTCAGGGTCGGGTAGGCCGTGTTGGGTCGGTGCGCGACGACGAGGTTGAGCCGCTCGGTGTGGGCCGCGACGTGCGCGGCGACCTGGGCGGGGTCGGGCGATCCGGAGTGGTAGGCGAAGAGGACGCGGTCCCACCCGTTGTCCTCGTGGGCTCGGGCGAGCTTGACGGCATACGGCAGGTCGAGGGCGCCGGCGCTCCGGGCTCTCGTCTCGGTGCCGTCGTGGTTGGCGGCGATGCCGAGGAACTCAACTGGCATGGCGGTGGTCCTTGTCTCTCGTGGTGGGAACGGGATGCGGGGCGAGTCGGAGGCGGGCGGTGGCTCGGTCGCTCACGGCGACGGTGAGCAGGTCCCGGGCGACGGCGTCGTTCTGGCGGAAGCCGGGCCCGTTGAAGCGGGGCCGGGAGAAGCCTCCGGCGCCGGCGGAGCCCGACACGGCGGGCCCGAGGAGGTAACGGCGTGGGTGCACGGTGCCGTCGGCGCGGACGGCGCGGGCCCGGGCGTCGGCGACGAGCTGCCCCGCGCCGATGGCAGTTCCGTCGGCGGCCATGACGGGTCGCGAGCGCAGCTCGCCCGCGGCCAGCAGCCCGGCGACGAGGGGGTCGGTGACGAGGGCGCTGTCGGGGCGGGGCAGCCGGGCGTCCACGGCGGCCCGCGCCCGCACCACGCGGTCTCCGGACCTCCCGACGAACGCACCCTCCTCGATCGTGAGCTCGAGGTCGGGGCCGAGGAAGCGGACGACGCCCGCCCGGTGCAGCGCGAGCAGCTCGGCGAGGCGGCGAGGCGGCGGACCGCTCGCGAGGAACGAGAAGAGCCCGTGGAAGTGGCCCTCGACGTGACGCACCCGGTCCTCGTCGAGGAGGCGACCAGACACGACGAGCTCCGCCAGGGCCGCATACACCCCGAGCAGCGTGTCGAAGACGGCGCGGTCGCTCGATCGCGACGCGTCGGCGCGCCGGACGACGTCGAGGCGGATGTGCTCGGCGACGACGCGCTCGACGTCGGTGGGCCGCGTGGTGTGGTCGATGACAGCACGGAGGGGCCGGTCGATCCGCTCGATGTCGAAGACGTCCTCGGGGTCTGCGAGGTGCGTCAGGGCGACGGCCGTGAGCTCACCGCTGGTGACGTCGGCCGTGACCAGGGCGCGCTCGAGCGCCTCGAAGGTGCCGCGTGTGCGCTCGGGATGGGCCTCGAAGAGCCGGCGGTAGTGCGCCACCGCGAGCTCGAGCACGACGAGGGGCCAGACCTGGGTCCGGTAGTCGAGCGCCGCCGTGCCCGCACCGAGGGCCGTGAGGCGCTCACGGGTCAGGTGTCGCATGGGCGCCGGTCCGGAGGCGGCCGCTCGCACCTCGTAACCGAGCTTGGCGTGGTACGGCACGCCACGACGGGACCCGACGTGCAGGACCGGCTCGCGTCCGCTCGGGTGGTAGGTCAGCTGCGTGCCCTCGCCGGTGAAGGTGCCGCCGCGGCCCTCGCCGAGGAGGACGACGAGATCGATGAAGGCCAGACCCATGCCGCGGACGACGACGGGCTCGCCCGCGCGCAGGCCCTCGAGCTCGAGGTCGGCCGTGTGACCCGGCGGGACGTAGGTGAGCCCCCGTGACGCCGCGTCGTCGAGCAGCCGCTGCTCGTTCGGCGCGTGCGCCTGGTCGAGATAGCCCTGGGCGAGCACGACGAGGTCGCCCTCGAGCACCGCACCACGAGCGAGGGTGACCTGCTGGTGTCCACCCTCGGCGCCGGTCCCGTGCAGCTCGACGGCCCGGTCCGCATGGGCGTGGACGGTGACGTGCTCCGGCAGGGTCGAGACGACTCGTCGCCAGGCCCACTCGAGGTAGTCGGCCTGGACGACGCGCGGCGCGAAGTCATGCGCCGACAGGGCCGCGGCGGCTGCGCTCGCGTCGGGGCCGGCCGCCCACTCGGCGAGGGACGGCCCGGGCACGACCGGGCCGTCGCACGTGACGGACGCGTCGGTGAAGACCGTGACGTCCTGCGCCTCGGAGTTCATCCAGAGCAGGGGCGACTGCGCCGACCGCCAGATGCGCCCGCCGCCCGGCGGGTGCGGGTCGACGACGTGCACCTCCACCCGCTCCCTAGGGCTGCCGACCACGCGGGCATTGGCGCCGATCCGCTCGACGAGGCCGAGCGCCCGCGGTCCGGCGCCCACGACGACGATCCGTCGGTCGGTCACGCCGCGCCCCAGTCCCGGTAGGAGCGCAGACCCGCGGCCGCCCCGGTCGCTCCGGTTGCTCCGTCGGGCGCGGTCGGCGCGGCGCCGTTGACGATCGCGGGGCCCGGTCCGCCTGCGGCTGAGGCAGATCGGACGGTGCCGGCCGGCAGTTCCTTGTCGAAGGCGTGCGGGCCGATCGACTCCGGGTCGGCGTGCAGGTCGAAGGCCGGCAGGTAGCCGGCTGCGAGGTAGAGGGCACGGGCCTCCGGCTGGCGCGGACCCGTGGTGAGGTGGATCCTCCGGTAGCCCAGGCCCGCGGCGGCCTTCTCGAGCTCGAGCAGGACGCGGCGGGCGAGCCCCTGCCGCCTGAACTGGGCGTTGGTCCAGACCCGCTTCACCTCGGCCGTGGTGTCGTCGTAGCGGCGGATCGCACCGCCGGCGATCGTCTGCCCGCCCCGAAGGATGACGACGAACGCCCCGTGGGGTCCCTCGAAGTCGCTGACCGGGACCTCCGTCAGCTGCGTGTGCGGCGTCGACAGGCCGTAGCGCGTGCCGTACTCGACGACGAGGTCCTCGAGCAGCGGGGCCGCGACGTCGTCGTGCGGGGACACCCGCAGCACGACGTCGTCGTCGAGGGCGGGCACCTCGTCGCGGCGGTGCCGTGCGACGTGTGACAGGAACGACTCCGTCACCTGGTGCAGGGCTCGGGAGGCGGCCTCCGAGAGCAGCACGCCCCCGTCGGCCGGAAAGACCTGCACGTCGGAGGCGAGCACGAACCAGCCCTGGGTGACGTGCTCGGCGCCGAGCGAGACGAGGACCGGCCGAAGCGCGTAGTCGACCGCGAGCACGTGGGCCGCGCTGCCGCCGGTGGCCACGGGGAGCACCGACTTGCCGCGCAACGCGTACTGCGGGAGCACGTCGAGCAACGTCTTGAGCAACCCGGTGTAGGCCGCCTTGTAGACGGGGGTCGTGACGACGACCGCATCGGCCGCCTCGATCTGCGCCACGACGGCGGCGATCTGCGGATCGGCCACGTCGGCGCGCAGCAGCGCCTCGGCCGGCAGGTCACGGATGACGACACGCTGGACGTCGTGGCCGCGGACCGTGAGACGGCGTTCGATGTGGCCGAGGACGGCATCCGTGCGGGACGCCGCGGACGGGCTCGAGGCGAGGGTGACGATGGTGGCCATGTCAGTCCCTCACTGGTCCGAGGTCTCGGTCGGCTTGGGCAGCCCCGCCGGGTTGACCTCGGAGGCCGGCACCGCCTCGGCGGTGAGGCCCCAGCGGGCGAGGACCTTGCCGTAGCTGCCGTCCGCGATGGCAGCGTTGATGGCGTCCGAGATGGGCTTGACCAGGCCGTTGTCCTTCTTCGTCAGGACCCCGACCTTCCCGGGGATCGGGAAGCTCGACGACACGGTGCCGACGATCTGCGTCTTGCCGGCCGTGACGACGTGGTAGGTCGCGGTGGGGTTCGGGCCGAGGTAGAGGTCGATGCGTCCGGAGTCGAGGGCGAGGTAGTACTCCGTCGTGCCCTGGTAGTAGACGAGCTCGGCGGGGGGCCGTCCGGCCTTCTCGTTCTCCTCGTTCCAGCGCAGCAGGATCGCCTCCTGCAGGGTGCCCGACCCGACGGCCACCTTCCTGCCCGAGACGTCGGCCGGCCCCCGCACCTGCAGCGTCGAGCCCTTCTTGGCCTCGAACGCGTGCAGCCCGAGACGGTACGTCGCGAAGTCGTACTTCTCCTTGCGCTCCTCCGAGACGCCGACGTTGGAGATCGCGACCTGGTACTTGCCCGAGTCGATGCCGATGAACAGGTTCTCCCAGCTCGTCGTCTGCACGTCGGGCTTGAGGCCGAGGATGTCCGCGACGAGGTGGGCCACGTCGACCTCCACCCCGATCGGGGTCTTGTTGTCGTCGGCCGTGAACGCCAGAGGAGGTATGCCGCCGCCCGCGCCGCCGCTGCCGATGACCAGGGTGCCCCTGGCCCTGACGTCGGCCGGCAGGGTCGCCGCGATCTCCTTGTGCAGGGTGCCCACCGGGCGCTTAGCGTCGGCCGACGTGTCGAAGGAGACCGGGAGGACCTTCGAGTCGCCGAGAGCCTTGGGATCCACCTGCGTCGTCCCGGTGCTGACCGGGTCGGCGCAGGCTCCGAGCACACCGACCGTCGACAGGACGGCGGCCGCGACGACGAGCGCACGGCGACGAGCAGGCGCGTGGGTCTTGCTGTGGTGCATGGTGATTCGTCTCCTGGATGGTTGCGGGCTCAGTCGGTCTTGGGCAGGCCGGGCGGGTTGATCTCGGACTTCTCGAGGCCCTCGGTGCTGAGGTTCCAGCGCTTGAGGACCCTCGCGTAGCTGCCGTCGGCGATCGCCGAGTTGATGGCGGCGGCGTAGGGCGCGGCGAGACCCGAGCCCTTCTTCGTGAGCACGGCGATGAGTCCCTGGAGGGAGTCACCGGCACCCGAGAAATGGCCGATGGCCTCGGTCTGGCCGGCCGTGGCGACGTGGTAGGCGACGCTCGGGTTCGGGCCGAAGTACGCGTCGATCCGGTGCGACGACAGGGCCAGGTAGTAGTCCGTCTGCGACTGGAAGTACTTCACCTCGGCAGGCGCGAGGCCCGCCTTGACGTTGGCCTCGTTCCAGTCGAGCAGGATCTTCTCCTGGTTGGTGCCGGACCCGACGGCGATGGTCTTGCCGGCGATGTCCTTGCCGCTCGTGACCTTCCAGGTGCCACCCGTGGGCGCCTCGAAGGCGAGGTCGTCCTTGCGGTACGTGGCGA
>Ga0164308_10000764_pt1 | contig 17399 bp, 17 predicted proteins | sample Whisoiple_246_MG_FD_109983 | JGI IMG/M metagenome (GOLD analysis project Ga0164308, IMG submission 109983) | Soil microbial communities amended with fresh organic matter from upstate New York, USA - Whitman soil sample_246_MG | ecosystem: Environmental > Terrestrial > Soil > Unclassified >...
CATCAAGCCTGCGAACAACACCCCGCGAAAAGGATGGCCGTCGGCGACCATGCCCCGCAGGGCGCGCTCGAAGACCTCGTGCCGAATCCGTTCCTGAAGCGCCGAAGTCACCAGCGGCGCTGGTGCATACGTGCCCATGCCGCCGGTGTTGGGTCCGCGATCGCCATCGAAGATCCGCTTGTGGTCTTGGGCCGCCGGCAGAAGCACGAAGCGCTCGCCGTCACAAATTGCATGCATGCTCGCTTCAGCGCCGGGCACTCGCTCCTCGATCACGACCGTTCGACCCGCCGCGCCGAAGGCGGCGCCGCTGAGCATCGCACGCGCCGCCTCGAGCGCCTGGGCGTGCGTGTCGGCAACGACCACACCTTTCCCCGCAGCGAGCCCGTCCGCCTTGACCACGGGCGCTTGCTCGAACTCGCCGATCGCGCGCTCCGCCTCCTCCGGGTTGGTCACGACCACGAATCGCCCGCTCGGGATTCCGTGCCGGGCAGCGAAACGTTTCATGAAAGCTTTGGAGCCTTCGAGCTGGGCTGCGACCCGCGTCGGACCGAAAACGAGGTGGCCGGCATCACTCAAGCGATCGGCCAAGCCCTCGCACAGCGGCACTTCGGGGCCGATCACGATCAGCTCCGGGTGTTCGCGAGCGGCCACCTCGAGCGCGTCACCCGCGACGGAGCGCAGCACTTTACCGGGGAACGGCGAGTGCATCGTCCCAGCGTTGCCGGGCGAAACAACGACCTCGCACACGCTCGCACAAGCCAGCAATCGCATCGCGAGCGCGTGTTCTCGACCGCCGGAACCAATGACAAGGATTTTGCTCAGCTTCGTCATACAGCGCCGATATCTGCGCAAGGCTCGGTGCTGTCAATCACCGCTTGCTCGAGCCGAGATCCATTGCGGAAAAGCTCTCACCCGCTCCCACTCGCGCGCCTCGGCTCGGACAAAGACCGAACACCGGCGGGCGTTGGCGACGTAGTATGGAGCTCCCCTTCCCCGTGGAAAATCACTAAACGGGGTGAGCTGTCGAGAAAAACTCGTATACTGGACCCTTCGCTCAGCCCTCATTGGGAGGTTCGTGTTGTCGAGTCCGATCGTCATCCACATGCATCGCCCGTACGCGAGCGAGGAAGAATACATCGCGCACGAGCGCTTCAGCATCGAAGCCAAGTCGATGCTGCTGATCGATCAGCCCGCACTGCCGCTCGATACTGCAGTGATCTTCGATGTCACGCTCGACAACGGGCAAAAGCCAATCCGCGCCGAGGCCAGAGTCGTCGGCTACGTCGAGCCGGAGGGCGATCGTCCCGGTGGCCTGCGCGTGCGCTTCCGACGCTTTGGCGCAGCCACGAAAGCATTCATCGACCGCGCGGTGAATGGCACGCTGAACCCAGCACCGGCCTCAATGGCCGACGCAGCGCCTACCCGCGAAGCGACGCCCACGCTCGTCATGCCGGTGACCGTTGATGCCTCGCCCGTGTCCGCATCGACACTCGATGCCGATGCCGAGCGAGCGCCAGGTCACGTGCTCGCGCCGCTGCAAGCTCATCTCGGAAGCGACGCCGACGAGGCCAGCGGCATCCACAAGAAGACTGGCGCATCACCCGTGGCTGCTCCGGCGAATCGAGAAGCTCTGCTCGCGCGCTTGCGCGGGCGTCGTGTGAGCTGAACGACGGCTCATGTCTTGGTCCGTGAATACTCCTACTTAAGGCCAGAAAATAAGATGATCAGAGTCTACAAGCGCCTCGCGTTGGGCGCTGCGTTCGGGTTGTGTTTGAACTGCGGCGGCTCGCCCGCCTCGAGTGGCAGCGCGGGTACCGGCGCCTCGAGTGGTAGCAACGGAGGCAGTCCGAGCGACGGCGAACACCCGGACGGCAGCGGCGGAACCCTGGGCGATGCGGGTAAGGCGAATGGCAACGGCGGCAAGGTCGGCGGCGGGCCCAGCTCTGCGGGCTCCGCGAACTCGGGCGGCGACCCACCGGCAATGACCAGCAGCGCCGCCCAGATCGCGGCGGCAATCGGACGACCGGGAAATTTCTTGATCGGCATGGGCAACGACTTGGCCGACGATCACAATCAAGACGGCGCGTTCCGCGTGGGTCCGACGTTGGACCTGCACTACGCATATCTGTCCGCATATCTGAACGCGGACAAATCGTGGGGCAGCTGGAAGGATTGGAATCCCGACGGCAGCTTCGTGAACATCATCACCGATACCGCCGATGCGCATGGCGTCGTTCCCATGATCTCGCTGTACTCGATGGCGGCCGCCGGCGACGGCGTGCTCTCCGGGCTAGCGACCAACTCGTTCGAGAAGAGCTACTGGGGCGACGTCAAGCTGCTCTTCCAACGCTTGGCAATTTACAACAAGCCCGCGTTCGTGCACTTCGAGCCGGACTTCTGGGCCTACGCCGAGCAGCAGTCGCACGAAGATCCCACGACGCTCAAAGTCGCACTCAAGGCCAATGCGCCAGACTGCGCCGATCTCAGTGAAGACCTAGTGGGCATGGGCAACTGCATCGTGAGGCTCGCTCGCATGTACGCACCGAAAGCCCTGATTGGTTTTCACGCCTCGCAGTGGGCCAGCAGCGATCCGAACGCCACCGCCGCGTTCTTGAAAAAGGTGGGAGCGGACAAGACCGACGTCATCTTCGCCGATCTGCTCGACCGCGACGCAGGTTGCTTCGAGGCCAAGGTGGACCCGCAATGCCAGCGCGGAGGCAGCTTCTATTGGGACGAGAGCAACGTCACCAGCCCCAACTTCCACGAGTACCTGGCTTGGTCCAAGGCGATCACCTCGGGTGTCGGGCGGCCGATGATCTGGTGGCAGATCCCGTTCGGCGTGCCCAGTGCTACCCCCGGCGGCGCGGCCGATCACTACCGCGACAACCGCGTGCACTACATTTTTTCGCACATTCAAGAGTTCGTGGACGCGGGCGGGCTCGGAGCCGCTTTCGGCACCGGTGCCGGCAATCAGACCACGCCCGACAGTGACGGTGGGCAGTTCAAAGCAGCAGTGACCAAGTACTTCGCAGCACCCGTCCCGCTGCCTTGATGCATGGCAGAGCTTACAGCGGGGGTTCGGCGCCCGCTTCACGCGGGACGCCTTCGATCGGCAAGTGAGCGAGCTTGATGCCCAGCTTTTCGCTGAGCTCGAAGATGCGAAGGTCCCGGTAAAATTCGCCGAACACGATGCGGGTGAGCCCGCTGTTCGCGATCAGCTTGTAGCAACCGAAGCACGGCGAGGCGGTGACGTAGATGTCGCCGCCGTCCAGGCGCACACCGTTTCGCGCCGCTTGCACGATGGCGTTGGCCTCCGCGTGCACCGTGCGCACACAGTGCCCGTCTTCCATCAAATGGCCTTCATCGTCGCAGTGGCCCAGGCCGCGAATCGAGCCATTGTAACCGGTGGTCAGGATCATCTTCTCCCGCACGATCACGGCTCCAACGTGCTTTCGGTCACAGGTGGAGCGAGTCGCAACGACTCGTGCGATAGCCATGAAGTACTCGTCCCAGCTGGCCCGTATGCGCGTCGTCATGGTCTGTCGATCCTCCGCCTTCTCGTATAGCCCGAGCCTGCAAGCAGGACGAGAGCCTTGACGCCGGGCGCCTTGACCGCGGCGCGCACACGTGGCTTCGTTCGCTCGTGAAACGCGCTCGACTTCCGGCAATTTTTGCGCTCTCTCCGGCCCTCGCTCTCGCGCCCCTGGCCCTGCTCGGTTTCCAGCAAACCGCCCACGCTGCCGGGCCAGATCCGGCCGCGGAGGTCCAAACCCTGCTAACCAAGCTCGACGCGCCGGCGACTCGTAGCCTCGTGCAAGAACCGGTGGCGAAGGCAAAAGCGGCCCAGCAACGCGCGCAGAGCGCCCGCGGTGCCGGTGATTTGCAGCACGCCACGGAGCTCGACACCTTGGCGCTCACCTGGGCGAAAGTCGCCGAAGACCTGGTGCGCACCGCCGAGAGCGAGAAGAAGCTCGCGGAGGTACAAAAGGCCGTCAGCGAGCTCGAACAAAAGGCAGTCCGCACCCAGGCGCTCATCGAGCAAACCATCGCTCGCCGCGGACGGGCCGAACTGAATCTGCACAACGCAAGCCCCGGCGCCGGCACCGGCACCGGCACCGCGAGCAAGAGCGACAGCGAGAAGCCCGGCAAGCCCCCCAGCAAAACCCCCGCTCCGGCCAGCCAAGTCAAGCCGAGCCAGCCGGCGGTGAAGAAATGAAGCAGCGCAGCGCGTCTGCATTGTTTGCAGTGTTCGGGTTGTGGATCGCCGGCTGTGCGCCCACCCCGCGTCCCGAAGTCATGCGCCAAGTCGAGGCCGCGCGAGCCAGTGTCGCGGTGCAAGCCGCAGCCAAGAGCGCACCGCAAGCCTACGCGGACGCCGAACTGCGCCGCACCCAGGCAGAGGCCGCTTTCGCCGAGAACAAGCAAGCCTCGGCTCAGATCTTGAGCGAACAAGCCCTGGCCGCTTATACACGAGCCACCGTGCAAGCGCGTTTGGCGCGCGCACAAGCCGCGCTCGCGGATGAGCAAGCGCGACTGGCGAAGGCCACGGCGGCTCAGGCCGATCTCGACGCGCAGCAACAGCGGTTCCTACTGGAAGCCGAGGCATTGGAAACTCGACTCAAGGTCGTGCGCGACGCCGAGCCGCTACCGATCAACACGCCTGCGTCTGCGGAGCGTGAACAGGCACGCTTGGCAGCGGTCAAAGCGCTGCTCTCACAAGCCAAGCTGTTGTGCACCGCGGCGCGCTTGCTCGAGCCCAACCGCGAGGGAGTTGGCCCGCTGTTGGGCAAGATTGAAGATTTGAACGGCAAGTTGCGCGCTCCTCCCGCCCCGATCGACGACGCGGTCGCCGCGCGCAGCGGTTGCCTGAAGGAGCTCACTCTCGCCCGGCGCCCTGCGACGCAAAAGAGCCCAGCCTCCGGAGTCGCCGATGCGCTTCTGAGCGAACTCAGCGCTTCGAGCCTCTTGCCGTTTCGCGACGATCGCGGGGTCGTCGTTACGCTGCGGGCCCTTTTCAATGCCAAAGATCAGCTGAACAGCGAAGCGTCGAGCAAGCTCGATACACTCGCCAAAGTCGCCAAAGCGCATCCGGAGTTCCCGCTGCTCGCGGTCGTTCACGCGGCTCGCGGCAGTGCTTCGACGCGTGACGCGGCTCAAGCCGCCGCGATCGCCGAGGCCCTACGCAAATCCGGCGCCCCCCAGGTGGCCGCGGAGACCGCGGGTTCGGCGCTTCCCATCCTCGATCCGGCGCGAGCGGGCGCGAGCGAGCGCAATGCTCGCATCGAAGTCGTCTTCGTTTCGCCCTCCAGCTCCTGAGCCCCCTCCCCACCAGCGACTCCTCGGCCCCGCGTCCCCGCTCTCGCCCACCCAGGCAGTCAGGCGCCCGCGGGCGAGTGCCGCTGCTTTTTGCCACGAAAGTGGTCGCTAGGCGGGGCGGGTCCAGATTTCTGCCTTGCGCGGAGGCAGCTGGTTACTTCTCAGTCTGCAACCGCCGGGTCTTCGAACACCTCGGCCCTTTGAGGAGGAACCCATGAAAGCCCTAACTTATGGCATCAGTCTGGCACTCGTCGCCGGTTTCGCGCTGACCGCGTCGTGCGGCGGCTCGAGCGAAAGCGATGGTGGACCGAGCGCCGGAACGAGCAGCGGCGGCGGAAGCTCGCGCGCGGGCGGAAGCGCGACTGCGGGCGCGCCGGCCCATGCGGGTTCTTCAACGGCCGACGCGGGGGAGCCGAACGAGTCGAGCGGCGGTGAGGCCGGCAGCGGCGGCGCCCCCGACGAGACCGGCGGCGCGATGACTACGGGAGGTTCGAGTGTCGGCGGCGCGAGTGTCGGTGGCAGGAGCGGCGCGGGCGGCGCGAAACCGAACGGTGGCGCGGGCGGAACGGGCGGCGCGAAACCGAACGGTGGCGCGGGCGGAACTGGCGGCACGATGAACCCTGCCAGCTGTCCGGCGACTGCACCGACCGACATGACGGCATGCACTTCGCCCACGAGCAACCAGACGCAATGCGTTTACCCGGGTGAGCGCTGTAGTTGTCGCGCACAAGCCATTGGCGGCGGCACAGCCGGCGGCGGTGGGACGAGCGGCGGCGGCGGCACTAGCGCAGGCAGTGGCGGTAGCAGTGGCAGTGCCACCGCGTCTCGCCAATGGAACTGCGTCGAAACCTTGGTTTGCCCCGCGGCCAAGCCAACGGTTGGCGATGCATGCACCGCCGCTCAAGGCACCTGCCAATACCAAGGCATGGGAAGCTGTCGCTGCGGTCAGACCGAAAAATGGACGTGCACTGGCGGAAACCCAGCCACCTGCCCCGATACTCAACCGATGGTGGGCTCGGCTTGCATGGGAACCGCCCAATGCGGCTACGGCGGCACTGACTGCATCTGCCTGACCCAGAAGTGGGCCTGCAACTGAAGTAAGCACGGCGCGTTCCCGTCGAAGCGGCTTCCAGGGTGCCCCAGGGTGACCTTCGATGCTGCGTCGGCGGGTGCGCTGCAAGCACGACTCACGCGCAACGACAGCGCGCGAACCTGGGTCGGTGCTTGAGGTGCGAGGTGCGACCTGCGATCGCCCCTTCCGCCACAGCTCGGGCTGGTGCTTACCGTAAACGCGCTCGGATTCCATCGGAATTGAAACCCTGGACGTTCTGCGCGGTTAGGCGCAACTTAGAGCGAGCTTAGGACGTAAATAGAGACGAGGCGAGCAAGTGGCGAGAGATCCTCTCTTCGGTGAACGCATCGTTTGGATGGCAAGTCCAACGGTTTTGGCACCGCCTCCACTTGCGCGCGCCGTCAGCTTCTTGTTTTTCGTCTTGTCGGCGATCTCCCTGAGCTTCGCGATCGTGATCGCCCTCGCGCTGCGCACGGCGCCGGCCGGGCCGATGTTGTTTGCACTGTGGTGCGCCTCGCTCGGAATTGCGGCCCGTGAAGTGCCGCGGATCTGGTTGAAGAGCGCGCGCTACGTGGTCACCGAGCAACACGTGATCACCTACTTTGGTCCGTTTCGGCGGAGCATCGATCGCAAGGCGATCAGCTTCGCGCGCATTTTTTGGGACGACAGCGATCGCAACGCGGGCGACTTGGAGCTGGTTCGCGCGGTTCCCACGGGTGCCCTGCGCCGCAAGCTGACGCTCAAGCTGTACGGGGTGCGCGCGCCGGATCGCGTCTGGGCCATCGTGCGTGGCGCGGAAGCCATCGCACCCTCGGGGCAGAGCGGCGAGCGCCCTCTCGCGCAACGCCTCGATCACGGCGAGCGAGTGATTTGGTCGGCGCGCCGGCATCCGCAGCTTCGGGCGTATTTGCCGCAAGGTCAGCGAGAATGGGGCTTGGTCGCGGTGGGCGCGTTCCTGTTCGCGGGTGTCGAGCGCATGGTGGTGCACGGAGTGCCAGCGTTGCAACGGGTGGTGCGGGGCGGCGGACTTCCGGTGCGTTCCTTCCCATTTGCAGCGTTGACCTTCGGCTTGTCGTTGGCAGTGCTGCTGGTCTTCGCCGTGGGCTGCTACGTGATTTACGACGCGGTCATTCGCCAGGGCTACGGCGCCAAGCACACGCGCTACCTGATCACCGACAAGCGCGTGTTGATTCAGCGTGGCCATGAAGAGCTACACGTCGATCGCGGCATCATCGTCGATGTCATCGGCGCCCCCGTTGGTGATGGCTTGCACGACGTGTTCTTCGTGCTCGATGGACCACGGGCTCGCGCGCTCGCCATGAGCGGCGCATTTGGCGAACTCGGACGCGGTCCGCACCTGCGCCCGGTATTCGAAGCCGTGGATGACGCCGAAGGCGCAAGCCGCGCGCTCGGCAGTGATCCGCAGCTACCGCGCGCCGCTTGAGGCGCGCGTCCCCGCTACAACAGCGGCGATCCGGGATCGGGCTTTCGCCCAGGATTTTTTGATATTTTTGCGTTCAGCTCGGCCAACTGGCGCGTGACGCGGGCGCGGTGCAGCGCGGCGCGCGGCGCGAACGGTGCACGCTGCGGCTCTGCCTCCTCGAGGTAGTGCGTCCACTGTTCGGCGGCCTCGCTGAGCGCATCACCGCGCGCTCGATCGTCGTTGGCGAGCTGTGCCGCCGCCATCGCCCCGAGCGCCTTGTAGTAATGGATCTCGTAGCTGGGCGTAAAAAACACGTTCGGCAGGTCCAGCACACCGCCCGCGGCAAATAAGGTCGGCGGCAGCTGCACGCTGATGGCACGCTTGGCAGCGTCGAGCGCCGAGGGCAAATCGCCCGAGCGATCCAGGGCCACGGCTAGACCGAAGTACGCGCCAGCCACCAACTCCGGCTGCTGAGAAGTGGCCAGAGCCTTGCGATAGCCGCGCACGGCCCGGCTCAAATCACCGAGCGCCATGTCGCTCTCAGCCAGGTTTGCGAGCAGGTTGGCACGCGAATCCGGCTGCCAGGTCAGCTCCAGCGCGCGCAGGTACGCGGCGTGCTCCGCCTCTCGATCCCCCAATTTTGCGGCTGCAATCGCCAGATCGGAAAGCCCGCGTGCCGCCAACGGACTGTTCGGCGCGTCGCGCAGGGCACGCTCGAGCATACAGCGAGCTTCCTGCTCACGGCCGGCTTGCGAGTCCAGCAATGCGCCTCCGATCAGATATTCCAGGCGCGGCTCGAGCACGACTTCGGGCGACGAGACGTCCGAGGGGGCGCCCCGACGTGCCAAACACGGCCAGTCGGCGTGGCTCAGCTGGGTGAGCGCAATGGCGCCTGCTGAGAGTTCCGCGTCGAACTCGGGCAAGCCGAGTGCACCCAGCAAACGTTCGATGCGAGCCAAGATCGTCTGTTGCGTGGCCAAGCGCGGCTCGCGCGCGCGCTGCCAAATGCTCGGCGCGGCGTGCGCGGAACTGGCGGCGAATACTCCGCCGAGCAAGAGCGAAGCGAGCAGCGCGCGCATTACCGACGCTTCCCCTTGCTGGCGCCTCCCGCGGGGACGTCCCGAGGCGCAGCAATCCCCGCGTGCTCAGTGAGCGCGGCCTCCAGCGCCACGAATAAGCCAGGCGGAAGCAGTGGAGAGTCCGCGCTGAACGCCCACGCCGGAGCCGCACCCAGCGACGCCAAGCTCGGCGGCGCGCCCAGCGACCCACGAGCACCGCCACGGCCGCTCCGCTGAAGCGCGAGCAGGCGCAAGCCTTCAATCCAGGGCGATAACCCGAGAGGCTCCTTGCGCGCGTGTGTCAGGTAGCCGAGCGCCTCGTCCCCGCCCCGCTCGACATGAGCCAAAACGTGTGCCGCTGCTTCGATTTGCGCGAACACGCGTTCGCGTGGAACTGCCAAGAGCGCCACGCGCGAAACGAGCACACGATACAAGCGTACGGCTTCCAACGGTTTGCCGGCGAGTGATGCCGCGCGCGCGTAGTCGTGCAGCGCCTGGGGGTCGACGAATGCCTGCGGGTCGGCGACCTCTGCCTGCTGAAACAGTTGATAGGCGAGCGGACTGTCACCCAACCGCAGATCGGCGCGCGCGGCCAAGACGCGCACCGCTGGCAGCGGTCCGGCCAAGGCCTCCGCGGAGCGAGCCGCGAGCAAGGCTTCTTTGGGGGTTTGCGCGAGGCGCGCATAGCCGCGGGCCAGCAACTCGCAGTAGCGCTGCGCATCAGCGCCCCGCATGCGCGCCCAAACGCCATCAGTGCTCGTCGCCCCTCGGCATTCACGCGGCCGAGGGCTCGCTCGAGCCGCAGTGGTCAAATCGAGCGCCACGGCGAGGACCAGCGGGAACATCGGCTCAGTTTAGCACTCTCCGCCGTCGCCGCTCCGCAGCCGCGGCCGCGCGGGTCGAGTCCGAAGGTCGGCCACGAGTTGGGCAATCTCGCTTTGCGCGCAAACGGCGTACTTTGCGCGCAAAGACGAGGTTCTGGGGGCCGAGGGCGACTGGCTAGAAAAACGCCCACCAGGCGCCCCTGACGGAGCGAACGCTATGGCGCTGCGGCGCGGCCCACGAACGGGTTGTGCAACATGATCGTTTCGCTGCGGCGCGGACCGACACTGACGAGGTACACGGGAGCGCCGGCTTGCTCTTCGATGAAGCGCACGTACGCTCGCGCGTTGGCCGGCAGGTCATCCAGCACGCGCACATTTTCGAGGCGTTCCTTCCAGCCGGGCATTTCGACGTAGACCGGGGTGATCTGGCCGGGCGGATCGAGTTGATCGATGGGTAGGCTGGTGACGCGACCCTGCGGCGTGTCGTAAGCGACGCACACGCGAATGCGCTCCATGCCCGTGAGCACATCGAGCTTGGTCAGCGCCAAGCCATCGATGCCGTTCACGCGCGAGGCGTAGCGGAGGCCCGGCAGATCCAGCCAGCCGGTGCGGCGCGGGCGACCAGTGACCGAGCCGAACTCAGCGCCGACTTCACGCAAGTGCTTGCCATCCGAGTCATCGAGCTCGGTCGGGAATGGGCCGGTGCCCACGCGCGTGGTGTAGGCCTTGGTGATGCCAATGACGGTGCCGATGCGATTCGGGCCAATGCCCGCGCCGCTGGCTGCGCCGCCGGCGCCGGCCGAGCTCGAGGTCACGAACGGATAAGTGCCGTGGTCGATGTCGAGCAGGGTGCCCTGCGCGCCTTCCAACATGACGCGCTTGCCGGCCTTGATCGCGTCGTCAACGAGTTCGGACGTGTGCGCCAGCATGGGAACGATGCGAGCGGCGTGCGATTCGAGCTTGGCCATCACCGATTGCAGCGTGGGCAACTCGCCGCCCAACGCGCGCACCGTGGGGGCCCAAGCTTCCATGGCGTAGGCAATCCGCGCGGACATCGCCTTGAGATCGCGCAGATCGCCGCAGCGAACGCCGACACGTTTTACTTTGTCCTCGTAAGCCGGGCCGATACCTTTTTTGGTGGTGCCGAGCGCTTTGTCCGCCGGGGCCGCGCCCTCGCGCAAGGTGTCGATCAACACATGGTAGGGCAAGATCAAATGCGCGCGATCGCTGAGCGAGAGCCGCTGCTCGAGGTTCGAGTGGCCACGACGGTGCAACTCGTCGATCTCGCCCAACAAGACCTCGGTGTCGATCACCATGCCTTGGCCCAGGATGCAGTGCGTGCCCGCGCGCAAGATGCCGCTCGGGAGCAAGCGGACGACGATCTTTTCGTCGCCGACGACCAGCGTGTGGCCGGCGTTCGGGCCACCCGCGTAACGCACCACGACATCGGCAAACTCCATGTAAATGTCGACGATTTTGCCTTTACCCTCGTCGCCCCATTGAGCACCGACAATGACCACAGAAGACATATTCTCTCGCACGGTTGTTACAGCGGCAGGGCCGCGAGACTACGCCGACCCCAGGGGGAGTTGGCCCAAACTACTCACTAGCGCTTCTGGCTCTAGGAGAACGGATCTTTTTTGTTCGTCAGCGACGCTGATCAGGGATACGCCCTGTGGCTCGACTTGCAGCACGTGACTAAAGCGCCAAGCGCGCGCATAAGCCAGCGCGTCTGCAGCGACGGCAGCCTGAGACTCGGCGCACGGCACGCCCAAGTTGCGTAGACCGGTCAAAAGCGCTTCGCTTGCGCCCAACGTCAGCACGCGCAGCTCGTTGCTCTCTTCACGACCGATGCTCTCGAGCGCCCAGGCCAAATGGTCCAAACTGAGCGCGAAGCCGGCCGCCGCGCGCGGCGCGCCGAAACGCCCGAGCAAACTGTCGTAGCGGCCTCCGGCGCCGATCGGGCTGCCCGGCCCGTCGGCATGAATCTGAAACATCAGCCCGGTGTAGTAGGCAAAGTTGCGCGTTTCCGAGAGGTCGACCAGCAATTTGGGGGCGAGCTCGGCCGCGCTGACGGCTTGCCAGATCTGCTGCAACTCGCGGAGCGCTGCTTCGGCAGCGGTACCGAACAAGAGCCGCTCGGCCCGCGGCCAAATCTCACTGGCGCCGTGCAGCTCACACAGCTCCGAAAGCGCCATCAGGGTCCGACCGGTGTAGCCCGCTGCCTGCGCGCGCCGCGACACCTCCGGCTGATCCTTGATGGCCAGAGCGTCGACGAGCTCGGCCGTGCGCGCCTCGGGCAGCGTCTCTAGCAGCGCGGCAGCGATGCGCGCGTGACCGAGATCGAACACGAACGACGACAGACCAGCGGCGCGCACGCCGGCCGACGCCAAACGCAGGATCTCCAGATCACCCGCGGGGCCCTCCAAACCGAGCAGCTCCACGCCGGCTTGGAAGATCTGCCGGTGACGGCGCGCGCGCTCACGGCGGCGACGCATCACCGAGCCGTGGTAGCAGAGCCGGGCTGGGCCGGGCAGGTCCGCCAAACGCGTAGCCAGGATGCGCGCGATCTGCGGCGTCATGTCTGGGCGCAGGGCGACCACTTCCCCGCTCTCCGGCTCGACGAAGCGCAACACTTCGTCAGAGTCCAGGGCGCCGAGCCCGCGCTCGAGCACCTCCGCGTACTCGAACACCGGCAGGGTCACGATCTCGTAACCGTGCAGTTCGAAGCAACGCGTGATCCGCCGGGCGAGCTCGCCTTGTCGTCGAGCGACGGGCGGTAGCAAGTCCCTCATGCCGGCGGGGAGCGGGTGTTCGAGAGTGGTGGGCGGCAAAGCCGGCGGAGTTTATCAGAGATCCGTCGAATGCAAGCACGCGAGCCGCGGTTTTTGTTAGCATTCGAAGCATGGGCGAAAACGCTTCAATCACGAAACCGGCGGGCCTCGGCACCGAGGGCGCGCCGGGCGAGCGCATCGAGGTCTCGGAACGAGGCGCTCCGCGCGATGGAATTCCACAAACAATGGACCGCCGGCTGTTCATGCAGCTGACCGTGTTCGAGTCGGACAAGTCGCTCGCCCCGGCTGACGCCCTGAAAAATCTGGGCGCGGCGCTGAAAAGACGGAATGTGCCGAGCGTCGTCTACGAAGACGTCAACAACCCGCACGGCCTGGGCGTACTCAGCTGGAGTGAAGAACCACTCGACTTCGCCACCAAACTGCGTCCCGTGTTCGGCGAGCCGGAAGCGGCGAGTCTCACGTTGCTACGCGAGTTCACCATGCTCGGCCGCACCTATTCGAGCGGCTACGAGACGGACCTCGAGTATTGGCTTTTGCGCCGCCCGCGAGAAACCGTGCTGAACGAGGCTTGGCCCTGGGCCGTGTGGTACCCGCTGCGTCGCTCGGGTGCGTTCGAGCATCTCGACGCGCGGGAAAAGGGCGCCATCATGCGCGAGCACGGGACGATCGGCAAAGCCTACGGGGCTCAAGATCTCGCACACGATGTGCGCTTGGCCTGCCACGGGCTCGACGCGAAGGACAACGAGTTCGTGATCGGTTTGATCGGCAAGGACTTGCACCCGCTATCGCATGTGGTGCAAGCCATGCGCGCCACCCGTCAGACTTCCGAGTTCATCAATCAAATGGGGCCGTTCTTCGTAGGCCGCGCTGCGTTCCGGCACGCCGGATGAGCCAGACGGATCAAGATCCCGGCGGGCCCGCCAGCCTGGGCATCCCGATCCGCTTGGGCGTGGTCTTCGACCTCGACGGCACGCTGATCGATTCCCGGTTGGACATCGCGAACTCGGCCAATCACGCGCTTGCCGCCCACGGGTACCCGACGCTCACGGTCAGCGAAATTTCGACCTACGTCGGCGACGGCGCGCGCTTGCTCCTGGCGCGCGCGGCGCGACTCGATCCGAATACACCCGCCGTCGACACGCTGTTCGCGACCTTCGTCGACTACTACAGCGAGCATCCGTCCGATCACACGCTGCTCCTGCCCGGCGCCCACGAGGCGCTCGCTCAGCTCGGTCAACTGCAGTTGCCGCTCGCGCTGTGCACCAACAAGCCGCGCGCGATCACCGATCGCGTGCTGTCCAGCCTGCGTTTGCCGACGACCTTTCGAGTCGTGGTGGCTGGCGGCGACTTGCCGAAAAACAAGCCTGACCCATTGCCTCTGTTGTTCATTGCCGAAAAGCTGCAGCTGAGCCCGAGCGAGCTGGTGATGGTGGGCGATGGCGCGCAAGACATCGGCTGCGCAAAAGCTGCCGGCGCGCACAGCGTAGGCGTCGAAGGCGGCATGCAGGGGAGCGAACTCCTGCTCGCGAGCGAACCGGACGTCTTGCTCAGGTCTTTGCTCGAGCTGCCCGCAGCGCTGCAGCGCTGGCTCAACCCATGAGCAGGTGATACGAGGCGCTCAGCTGCGCGAAGCGTGACAACAGCTGCGCTTTTTCCGCCGGTGTTGCCTTCGGAAAGCGATCCGGATGCTGCTCAGCGGCCAATTTACGAAATGCTCGCTGCACGTCTCGGGGCGATGCGGCGGGCGTCAGTCCCAACGCGCGATAGGCTGCGTGGCGCGGGCTGTCGCCGCGGCCGGCCTCCGGACGCGCCCCGGAACGCGAGCTGAAGCGCTCGTTGACTCGAGCCGCAAAGTCGGCCCGGGCGCGCGGACGGCCGTGCAAAAACTCACGCGGCAAGAGCGGGCTCTGACGAAAACCGGAGCGGGGGCGCGGCACGTGAAAGCGAATCAGCGCTTCGCTCAGGCCGTACAAGGCTTCTAGGCGGCTCGCGCGCTGGCGACGAAGCGCGCTGGCCACCAAATCTGCGCTGCCCAGGCCCTCCTCGACCAGGATTTCCCCGACTCGTTTGCCGGGCTGCTCCGTTACGCGCCGGGCGACCCGAGACAGCGCGGCCATGCTCAGCAGGCCCTCTCGCGCGAGAATCTCACCCAAGCGGGGGTGATTGAGCGAGGTATCGACATCTTCGATCAAGCCTGCGTCGAAGAACACGCGATGACTACGCCCTGCTCGTGCCCCCTCGACTTCAACCAGTTCGAGGGTACCACTGGCGCAAGCCCGATGAAGCGCGCCGAGCAGGTCGCCAAGCGTCGTCAGTCGCAGTCGGCCGGGAAGCTGCATGCCCTCGTGACTAACAGACGCGGCAAATTCCGGGCAAATTCGCGGGCGGCGCTCAGCGCGCTCCGGCGTCCGACCGCAGCACGCGCAGCTCGACCCTGACCTTCGCTCGTACCGGTTCGCAGCGCTCACCACCCGTGCCTTGATGGCAGATCACACCCCGGGCGAGCAGCTCGAGCTGGCCTTCGCCGGCTTCCGACGCCACCAGGGCGAGCTTCGCAAAGGCTCCCTGGACCGCCGCGGTAGAGGTGATTCGAGCGAGGAAACGCGACCTGAGCGGCCGGGCAAATGCCGGAGCCTGCACAACCAGCGCATCACTCCAAACCAGCTTGCCTTCGCTCGCACGCGTCGTCAGCTCACACAAGATCCGTCCCGGACCCGCCGGTGGCTGGCAGCTGAGCTGGGCCGAGAACGCCGATTCATCCGCCCGCACGTTCGCCGCGGTCGAAAGCATCAGCCCGAACGCCAGCACACTCAGGCAAGAGACGGCTGTCATGCGACGGTCGGCGGAGCGTAGAAGTCCACCAGGCGAATCGGGGTCGGAGACAATTGAATCTCGAGATTCGCACGCTTACCGCGCGGATCTCCACCGATTTGGAAGTCCGTGGGCGGATCGAGCTCGATGCTGATGGCTTCCACGAGATAATCGAACAAAGTGCCCGGATTGTCATACTCGCCGCGCCAGATCTCGTTGAAATGACGGACGAATTCCAAAGGCGAGAGCGTGGCCACTCGCAAGTGCATGCGATCCGGTCGCTCGTCGGCGTAGGGAAACATGCGAAGGCCGTAGCCGTAGTATGGAATCGTCGACAAACCGCACCAGCGCATCGGCCCTTCGTAAATCACTGCGCCCCGAGCGATTGGTTGGCCGAGAAGCGCGCCCTTGGCACCCACGCGAAATGCTTCACCGCCCTGATTGACGATGCGGCAGTGCGGCATGCGCTTCACTAAGTAGCTCGGAATCGAACGCGTGACCGCCGCCACGCCGTAGCTGAGCAGACCGGGCGCGATGCGTTTCAGCGGCGTCTTTTGGAGGGTGCTCTTGACCTTCGCGTAGTCGGCCAGCACGTCGGCGTCGGCGCCGAAGCCGCAGAAGGGCGCAATGAAGCCTTCCACCTCGATCAGACGCATGCTGCGGCTGCCGGCGTCTTGGGTCAGCCGTTCAATGTCGGCCGCAAGCTCGCCGCTCTTCGGGTCGCGCGCGCCGACCACCCACGCCAGAGCGTTGCCGGTGCCCAGTTTGAGCAATCCAAAGCGCGGATGAGCACGGTTTTGCTTGCGCCCTTCCCCAACCACTTCAGTAACCATAACGGTAAATGTTCCATCCCCACCACCGGTGAGCACCGTCCCGTAGCCCCGGCTGACGATGGTGCGGGCAATGTGCCGCGCGTCGTCCAAGCTGCGGGACACGAACAGATCACCGCCGAGCAGGATCTGGTGCAAAGTCGAGATGACTTCCTCGGTCACGCTCTTGGCGTTTCCGTTCACCACCACGGCGATCCGTGGATCCTGCGGGAAAAGACTGGCGTTCAGCGGGCTCGAGCCGCGGGCAGGCACTTCGCCCTCGCTGCGGCTGGGCGGATCGGAATCGGGTTTTTGCATAGCGGGCGTGCGTCATACTAAACTGGAAGCAAAGGCTTAGGGGGCATCCGCGATCATTCGGATGCACCACGAATTGGGTACACGTTCGATGAAATCCCGAGCAAAAACTGACGCGCGTGCCGCCGACCGGGCACCAAAATCCATTCGACCCTCGGCGATCGTGCGCAAGTCCGTTGCGCCGGCCGCGCGCGAGGCCATGCCGCCGGCTCGCAAATCGGTCGCGCCGCCGGCGCGCAAATCGGTCGCGCCGCCAGCGCGCAAGTCAGTTGCACCGCAAGCCCGCAAGTCGATGCCCCCGCCCGCAGGCAGCACCGGCAGCAAAAAGCGAGGCCGGGCGGCGAAGGCTGAACCCGCCGACGCTTCCGGCAAGCGTCGGCTCGGCATGCGCGGGGCCGCTCCCTGGGCGGCCCGCCACGCGGCCAAGCACGCCGAGGAGGCCGCCGCGCGCAACCTCTCCCCGCCGAAGCCAGGCAGCGCCCGCGGCACACTTCGCTCGCCGGACAATGCGGACGGCATCAAGCAACGCATGAGCGAGCTCTTGAACGTGCTGGTGCGCATCCGCGCCCTGCGCAAAAACTTGGACGATGGGTTTTTCCAAATCGGCGTCGAGCTCAAGCGCATTCAAGACGAAAAGCTTTACGAAGCCAAAGGCTACTCTTCATTCGAAAGCTTCGCCGAGCGCGAGCTCGATCTCGGCAAAGCCACTGCCGCAAAGCTCGCCCGCGTACCGGTCATCTTTTTGGAAGCCGCCGCATGCCACCACGGCATCCAAGGCGTACTCGCCGCGATCGACGCGCTCGACGAACACCCGAGCGCCGCAACTCAGAAAAAAGCCGCAGCCAATCGCCCCAATTTACCACTGAAGCCGCCACGCTGAACTGGCCGAGGCGCGCGCTCCGCGTTCGCTCACGGCTGCAACAGAAGGGAAAGCCGAGCTCAACGTGCTCGGCTTTCGTCAGCTCCGTCAGTCCGC
>Ga0164308_10000766_pt1 | contig 17397 bp, 15 predicted proteins | sample Whisoiple_246_MG_FD_109983 | JGI IMG/M metagenome (GOLD analysis project Ga0164308, IMG submission 109983) | Soil microbial communities amended with fresh organic matter from upstate New York, USA - Whitman soil sample_246_MG | ecosystem: Environmental > Terrestrial > Soil > Unclassified >...
CCAGCACTGTGCCGGGCGCCGACCCGATCGCCTCCTCGAGTTCGGCCGCCAGTGCCAGTGAGATGTGGTTCGTCGGCTCGTCCAGCAGCAACAGTTCGGTGGCGGCCGAGACCAGGATGGCCAGCGCCAGCCGCCGCCGTTGGCCGACACTCAAAGTATTGACAGCAGCATCGATCTCGCGCTCGGTAAGCAGGCCGAGGCCGCCGAGCAGCTCGGCACCGTCCGGGCCGACCGCGCGCGAGAAGACGGTGCGCGCGGATGCAGCCGGGTCGTCGAACATGACGTCCTGCTCGAGCAGTCCGATCGACCTTGCCGTCACCCGCACAGTGCCGGACGGTGCCGGCAGCCGGCCGCGCAGCACGGCGAGCAGGCTCGACTTGCCGGAACCGTTCGCGCCGGTCAGGAGCATTCGTCCGCCGGTCGGCACGTCCAACCGGGCGATCCGCACCCGGCCCGGCACCTCCAGATCCCTGATCTGCACGGCCATCTCGTCGGTGGCGTGGGTGGTCGGGACAGCGGTGATGGATGTCCGGAACCGCAGTGGGTCCGGTGGCCGGGCAACGGCGGTGCGCTCCGCCACCTCCAGTCGCCGCTCAGCGTCGTGCACCCGACGGGCCAGCGCGCGTTCGACATTGCCGCCCTTGAACTGGTAGATGAACTTGTCGTTGTCCCGCGGACCGCGGTTGTGCGCGATCGCATCGGTGCCGATCGACGCCCGTCGCCGCAACTCGGCCAGCTGGTCCTGCTGGTCGGCGTACGTCAGCTCCCACCGCCGCCTGGCTTGCGCCTTGTGCGTCAGGTAGCTGCTGAAACCGCCCCCGTACCGGCGGCCGCCGAGGCCGTCGGTACCGAAAGCGCTCGGGTCCAGATCGACGATCCCAGTGCACACGCGATCCAGGAACATCCGGTCATGACTGGCCGCGATCACGATCCCGGGCAGGCCGGTGAGGAACTCCTCCAGCAGCTCCATCGCACCGTCGTCGAGGTGGTTGGTCGGTTCGTCGAGCAGGACGCAATCCGGTCGGGTGGTGATCACCGCGGCCAGCGCCAACCGGGTGCGCTCGCCACCGGACAGCGATGCGACCGGGCGATCACGGTCGATCGCGGCGATCCCGAGCCGCTGGGCTGCGATCTCGGCCCGGCGGTCGGCGTCCCAGGCATCGTGCGCCTGTGCCCATTCGAGCACCTGGGCAAAGGCTTTCGCGGCTGCCGGATCGGTGTCGATGCTGCTGCTGAGGATCTCGACGTCCCTGGTCGCGGCGTGCAGCGGCGCCAACGCCTTCGCCATCACCTGCGCGACTGTGCCGTCCAGTGTTGGCTCCTGCGGCAGATAGACCGCATCGGCAGGGACAGCGATCGATCCATTGTCCGGTGGCTCGATACCGGCGAGAAGCCTGAGCAGGGTGGACTTCCCGGCGCCGTTCTCGCCGACGAGACCGATCCGGTGGCCGGCGCCGGCCCGCAGATCGATGCCGGCCAACACGGTCCGTCCGGCATAGGACTTGGTCAGATCAGTGACCTGCAGAACAGTGGGAGATGGCATCGCGGCAGCCCCGGTGAAGTGGAGAGGATCGAACCCACCGGGTATGGCTGGCCTGGTCGGTCAGCGAACCTCGGGCGCGGGTCTGGGCGATGTCAGCGATCCATAGTGCCGACCACTGTACGTCGCTCTGACCCGCGCCGTCCAGACAATTCTCACCGGCCACACCGAATCGTCTGTGCTGCAGCTGATCCGGTTGCCGGTAGACCCTGCCGCTCACCCTCCCAGTCTGCGATACGCCCGGACGGCGAGCGGAGCGAAGACGAGGCTGATCGCGATCGGCCAGCAGATGGCCAAGGTGAGAGCATGCTCCGACAGACCGCTGCCGTCGTTCCACCCGGGGTTGCCGAACAGTTCCCTGGTGGCCGATGCCGTCGCGGACAGCGGATTGACCGACGCGATCGCGCCGAGCCAACCCGGCATGGTCGCCGGGTCGACGAACAGGTTGGACAACATGCTCACCGGCCAGACGAGAATCTGCACCGCGGCAACGGATTCCGGGCCCCGGGCCGTCACACCGACGAAGATACCGACCCACAGCAGCGAGAACCGCAGCAGCATCAGCAGCCCGAATGCTGCCGCGGCGCCGGCCAGCCCGTTGGACCAACTCCAGCCGAGCAGCACCCCGGTGACCATCAACAGCACCAGGCCGAGAACACTGTTGATCATGTCGGCGATGCACCGCCCGAGGACCACCGCGACGCCGCTGATCGGCAGTGACCGGAAGCGGTCGGTGACTCCCTTCGCCGCGTCGGCGTTGACCGCCGTCATGGTGGACTCCAGGCCGAAGAGCATGGCCATGGTGAAGATTCCGGGCATCAGGAACAGGTAGTAGTTGCCGGCGTAGTCGGTGTCGGGACCGGCGATCGCACCGCCGAACAATGCCCCGAACATGAAGGTGACGAGCACCGGGAAGAACAGCCCGACCAGGAACGCGCCCGGCTGGGCACGCCAGTGCCAGAACTGCCGTCGGGTGAGCAGCCAGGCGTCGCCCAGCGCGGATCCGGTGCCGCGCACCGTGAGCTCGTCGTGGTGGGTGGCGATCAGACTCATCGGCGTGCCGCCTCGTCGGTATCGGCGGCCGGCCGACCGGTCGTGCTGGTCAACTGTAGGAACACCTCGTCGAGAGTCGGCCGCCGCACGGCGATGTCGAGGGGATCGATGCCGTACTCGCCCAGCAACGTGGACAACGCCACCAGAGCCCGGGTCCGGTCGGCCACCGGAATGCGGAGCTGCGCTGTCGCTTCGTCGACCACCATCTCGCCGGCGGCGAACCGCTGTGCCGCGCGCTGCAACCGCTCCAGCTCAGCCGGATCCGGCAGCGTCACGTCGAGCCAGTCGCCGCCGATCGCCGACTTCAACTCCTCGGGGGTACCGCGGCCGACCACCCGCCCGGCCGAGAGCATGGTGATCCGGTCGGCGAGTTGGTCCGCCTCCTCCAGGTACTGGGTGGTGAGCAGCACCGTGGTGCCGCTGCCGACCAGTTCGCGGATGGCGGCCCAGACCTCCCGTCGTCCCTGGGGATCAAGACCTGTCGTCGGTTCGTCCACGAACAGCACCGTGGGCGCGACCACCAGCGCAGCTGCCAGGTCGAGCCGCCTGCGCATACCTCCGGAATAGCCGTCGACCTTCCGGGCAGCCGCATCGGTCAGCGAGAACCGTTGCAGCAGTTCATCGGCACGTCGTGCCGCCGCTGCCGCGGACAGGTGGTTCAGCCGCCCGATCAGCAGCAGGTTCTGTCGCCCGGTCAGCACGTCGTCGACCGCGGCCGCCTGACCGACCAAACCGATCCGCCGACGGACCTCTCGGCCCTGGGTGCGGACGTCGAACCCGGCCACCCGTGCGGTGCCGCCGTCGGCGCGCGTGAGGGTGGTCAGGATCCGGACGGTGGTCGACTTCCCGGCCCCGTTCGGCCCCAGCAACCCGTGCACGGTGCCGGCGTCGACCCGCAGATCCAGCTCGACCAGCCCGGTCCCGGCGGGGGAGCGCGGGTACTGCTTGCGCAGTCCCCGAACATCGACGGCCGGTCCCGGTCCGGGCGGTGGTGGCTGATGCATGCGGGCCTCCTGAAATCTACCGTACAGCGTACGGTACGCCGTACGGTAGGACAGAACGAGGCAGGGCCGGAGAATGTTCCCGTGATCGAGAAACAGCCGCCGAAAACCGGCGCCGACGACCCCGCTCGCAGCCTCGCGGTGCTCTGGGGACCGCAGGACCGGCCGGGACGTTCCGGCGTCACGGTTAAGGCGATCGTCGAGGCGGCCATCGGACTTGCCGACGCGGACGGCCTCGACGCGGTCTCCATGCGCGCCATCGCCGACAAGCTGGGGACCGGGACGATGACCCTCTACACGCACATCCCCGGCAAGCCGGTGCTGATCGAGCTGATGATCGACACCGCCGCCGGCCGGCTCTACCGGGACGTCGACGAACCAGCGTCACAACCGGGTGGCTGGCGCGGCGGACTGCAGTTCATTGCCCGCCGGAACTGGGAGGGGTACCTGGGACATCCCTGGCTCTTGCAGGTGATGGGCGCCCGCCCGGTGCTCGGTCCGCAGATCAACCGCAAGTACGAGGCCGAGCTGCGGCCTTTGGACGGTATCGGGTTGACCGACGTCGAGATGGACAGCGTGCTGACCGTGGTCCTCACCTACGTCGAGGGTCTTGCCCGGTGGCAGGTGGGCCTGCTCGCCACCCGGGACACCAGCGGACAGTCGGACGTCGATTGGTGGAGCTCGATGGAGCCGGCACTGGCCGGGCTGATGGACCCCGCGGGATTCCCGCTCGGCTCGCGGGTCGGCCGGGCCGCCGGTGACTATCACCAGAGCGTCGGTGACCCGATCCACGAGCTGGACTTCGGGCTCGGACTCATCCTCGACGGGGTCGCGCGTCTGGTCGACCGTTCCGACGTGGCACCCTGATCGCCATGACGACGATCGCGATCCTGGGCGCGGGCAAGATCGGTGAGGCCATGCTGGCCGGGTTGTTGGCCGGCGGCCGTTCGCCGGACTCGCTGATGTTCACCGAGCGGTACCCGGATCGCGTCGCTGAGCTGACCCAGCGCTACGGCGTGCCGGGAGTGGAGACCGACGAGGCCGCCGCAAAGGCGGACGTCCTGATCGTCGCGGTCAAGCCGCAGGACATCGAACCGCTGCTGGTGACGCTGGCCGCCGCCATCACCCCGGGAACCTTGGTGGTGTCCCTGTGCGCGGGGCTGCCCACCTCGCTGTACGAGCGGCACCTGCCGGCCGGGACGCCGGTGGTCAGGGTCATGCCGAACACCCCGATGCTGGTGGGGGAGGCGATGAGTGCGATCTCCGCCGGATCCCACGCCGACGAGGAACACCTGCAGCTGGTGCAGGACATGCTGTCCACGGTCGGCAAGGTGGTGCGGGTGCCCGAGGCGCAGCAGGATGCCGTCACGGCGTTGTCGGGGTCCGGCCCGGCATACTTCTTCTTCCTGGTCGAGGCGATGATCGACGCCGGCATCCTGCTCGGCCTGCCGCGCGCAGTGTCCACCGAACTGATCATCCAGTCGGCAGTGGGTTCGGCGAAGATGCTGCGGGACTCCGGCGAGCATCCGGTCACGCTGCGGGAAGCGGTCACCTCGCCGGGCGGAACCACCATCGCGGCGATCCGCGAACTGGAGAACCACCGGGTCCGCGCCGCACTGCTCAGTGCCATCGAGGCAGCGGCCCTGCGCTCGGCCGAGCTGGGCAAGGCGCACGACCCGGCCTGATCCCGGATCCGGGGTCAGGACGTCGCCGCCGCGCAACCGACCGCCGGATCGGTGGTCGTCGGTCGCTCGGTGACCTCGAAGCTGCCGGCCGCCGGTCGCAGCCGGACCACGAGGTCCTGCGGTTCGCCGGTCACCAGCAGCGGGTACTGCCCGGCCCCTGGCACCACGTGGAAGCGGACCTGATCGGTGATCGACGACGAGCCGGTCACCGCGCAGCTGTCGATCAGGGTGACCTCCGGTAGCCGTTCCATGGTGATCACGGTGTTGCACCCGGTGCCGGTCTCGGTGCGCAGGTCGCTCTGCAGTTCCGAGGTCGCGTACCGGCAGGCCTGCCGGGTGTCGCCGCCGGCGTAGGCGGTCAGGAATGTCGTTGCGACGTCCTGCGCCGTCCGCGGGTCGGCGCTCGGCGACGGAGCGGTGACGGTGGTGCTCAGCGCCGACGCCGACGCCGGGGTCGGTGTGGACGACGTTCCGGGATCGGCTGCTCCGGTCCCACAGCCGGCGACTCCGAAGGCCATGGCGCCCAGCGCAACTGCCGGCAGGAACACCCGACGCGCGCGGTGCCGCCGTTCAGTACTGAGCGCGGTCGAGTCCGGCGTTGTAGCCATCGCGCACCTCGCCCTCGTAGTCCAGCAGGCTGGACGTGTCGCCGAACAGGGCGGTTCCCTGACACCAGCGCTCGAACGCCTCGATCCGCTCGGCCGAACCGGGACCGGCGGCGTAGATGTCGTCGTAGGCGAGCAGGCGTCCATCGGGCTCGGTGAACAGCGCGGCATCGGGGACTGCTGCGGTGTCGACCGTGGCGGTCTGGCCGACGGCGACGCCGGTGCTCGGATTCAGCTCGCTGATCACCGGTAGACCGAGCTGGGACAGCGAGGTCACGGTCGCGCTCGACAGGTGCGTCAGGGCGCCGGCGGAGGCCTGGTTGACCATGTTGTGGTGATCGGACGCGATGCCCTCGTGGGTGCCGATCACGTCGTCGATCAGCATGTTGTTGAAGATGCCGATGCCCGCGGAGAGAATCCTGCCGGGTAGGCCGGTCGCGCCGACGATCTCCTTGCCGACCACGACGATCGTCTTCGTGCCGGAGCGCATCTCCTCGACCTTCGCCGCGGCCTCGGCGTCGGAGGCCCCGAAGGAGTTCACGTCGGTTTGGGTGAGCAGGCCGAAGACCTGCGCGGATGCCGCCGTGTGCGCCCGCAGTTCCAGCACTTCGCGGTGGTAGGCGGCGGAGTCGCCGGTGGCATTGGCCAGCTCGGCCTCGTGCAGGCCCTCGGCCGCGCCGACCCCGGATGACGTGAGCCAGCCGGCGTAGAGGGTCTCGCGGACGTCGGTGTTGTCGGTGTCCTGGTAGAGCCAGGTCAGCGCCCGCGCCACCGAGGTGTTCGGAACGGTGTCGCCATACATCGAGACGTCCGGCGGCTGGCCGAAATCGACTCGGGCGACGGAACTCTCGCCCGGGATGCCGGACGGGAACAGGCCGCCGGTTGCCGGCTGGCCACCGGCCTCGCCGATGATCGAGCCCATGTAGCGGGCGGTGATGTTCGCGACGCTGTCCCTGATCTCACCCGACAGTTCCGACGGCATCCCCTGCGGCAGCCACCGGCCCAGTCCGTCGTCGCCCAGCGCCACCGCGGTGAGCACGTTGTAGGCGACGTCCCCCGCGGCCTGCGGATCACCGTTGGGCCCCGGGTTGCTCATCACGTCGAGCAGGTCGCCGAGCTGGTCGGCTCCGTCGCCCTCCCACGAGCGGTGCAGCAACCACATCAGGTTGCCGGCGGCCGGATCGGCGGAGCGGCCGGTTGCCGGGTCGATCGGTCCGCCGGTGAACAGTGCGGACGTCGGGTCGGGTCGGGCGGAGTACTGATCGAGGACGGCGCCGAGCGGATCCGGCCGCCCGATCGGCGGATCGCTGAGCGGCTCGGCACCGTTGAAGCGCTCGTTGCCGTAGCCCTGCCACGGATCTCCACTGCCATCGGGTCGACTGCGTTCCCAGTCGATCGCCGACTGCCCGACCGCGTCCAGGTAGCTGGGCGGGAATTGCACGCCGGTCCGCAAGTAGTCGGTCGCGGTGACCACCCATCCCGGCTGGACGCCGCCGCGGTCGTCGTGGGTGAGGTCGGCGATCCAGTCGGCGGAGACGTGCGAGGTCGCCTCGCTGTCGGTGGCGGCGGCCAGCACCGCCGCCGACATGGCGAACAGCCGTGAATCCAGCTGGTAGTCCTCGTTGCCGTCCTGGCCGCCGCCCCAGAAGTGTTGGTAGTCACCGAGTTCTCCCGGCAGTTCACGGAAGTAGTCCTGGCCGAGCGATGTCGACAACGCGGTCGCGAAGTCCGGGTCGTCGGCGTACCTGCCGTACTTGTCCAGGACGTCCTCGAGCCTGGCGGAACGTTCCTCGGGCAGCAGGGTGACCTCGTTGATCCCCTTCAACTCGTCCTCGGCCTGGGCCGCCAACTGCTGCATCCGGGTCAGGTGCAGAACCCGGAAGGACCCGCTTCCCATCCCGCCCTGGGCGAGCAGCGCCGAGCCGGCGCCCGCGCCGGCCGACTGGCCGCCCCCGTTCCAGGACGCGGTCAACGCCGCGCTGCAGGTCTGGGCCGAGGTGTTGCAGCGCACTGCGAGAGCCCGGTAATCCGCGTCGATCAGGGACATCGCGCTGTTTGCCGACGTCATGGCCGCCTTGTGGGCGTCGGCCTTGGCGAAGTCGGCCGATGCGGTGCTGCCGATCAGGCCGGACAGCGCCGAGCTCGCCTGCTCGTACCTGGCCAGCTGGTGGTCGTAACGGACCCGGATGTCGTCGACGTCGCGGCGGCCGGCAGCGAGCACCACCTGATGCTCGTCGACCGAGGTCCGGGCGGCGACCAGCCGCTGTGCCAACGCGGGGAGGCCGGTGGCCAGCACGCCGATGTCGGAATCGCACAGATCGGCGGCGGTCTCGACCCAGGTTTGCCGCAGCTGCGTCCTGGTGTCGGTGACCGCCTCGCCGACCAGGGCGAGGGACTGTTCGATGTCCGCCAGTTGCTCGGACAGTCGGGTCACCTGTGCGGGGTGATCGCCGAGGTAGGGGAACAACGCCTCCGACCTGCTCATCTCAGATCGCCGGATGCCCGGATGGCGAACCGCCTGGGGTGAACGTGCCGATCGCGCTCCGTTCGACGAGTTGGTAGACCCTCGCGCCCTGCTGCACCTTGCCGCCGAGGGCGGCGAGTTCGTCCCCGATCAGGCCGAGGCCCTCGGCCCAGGCCCGCCCCATCGCACTCACCGCGTCACCGATGCCCAGGCCCGCGTCGGGAGGTGCGACCGAGCCGATGATGGCGTTCGCCAACTCCGACGCCGTCGTGGATTCCGACCGGATGCCCGCCAGCTGCAGGCCGGCGGTCTCCATCGCAACCGTGTCGACCTCGAGTCGGTCCGGCGATGACATCGCGGCCCCCCTTACTCGATCCCGGTGCTCGATCCTGGTGCTCGATCCCGGTGCCCGGTCGGTGACGATCCGACGGGACCGTACACGTTGCACCGGGTTGCCGGTAACCCGTGCACATCGGGCAGTCGGTGATCCGCCGCCCAGCCGATCGGCGCGCCTGGCCCTGGCCGCAGCCCGGTCCAGGTGATGATCTTCGACGTGGACAGCACGACCGTGGCTGCGCTCTCGGTGGTCGCCGTGGCGTTCGTGTTCGGCGTCCTGGCGGCTCCCTATGGACTCGCCCTCGAACTGCCGGCGGTGACGGTGGCGCTCGCGGTGTTCGCCGGCACCGCCGGGTTCGCCTGCGTGATGGTGCCGGTGGTGATGGACCTGGTGCCGGATGCCGCCGGACGACGCGCGCGCTGGGCGCTGATGGTTGCTCCGCGGATTGCCAGGATCTGGCGGCTGGCCGGCCGGAACGCGACCGGCGCCCGTACCGCGCTGCTGGTCGACCGGAGCAGCGCGGTGGTGCAGCGGTGGGGGATCCGGCCGGTTGCCCTGCTGGCCCCGGTTGTCGGCCGTTGGCTGGTGCCGGCCGCGGGCATCGCCCTCGGAACCGACCGGCTGCACTTGATCGCTTGGGCGGTCGCCGGCTGCGCGGTCTGGGCGGCGGTGCTGACCGCCGCCTTCGACCTCCTGCTGGCGGTGCTGCGCTGAACCGCAGCTGAAACCGAACGGTGGCGTCAGGCCATCTCTGGCACCCGCAGGTGTGCGACCAACAGATCGAACTCGGCCACATCCAGCACGTCCACCCCGGCGTCCCGGGCGGCCCGCTTGCGCATCTGCATGGCCGAATCGCGGGTGGCTTCCATCGCCTGCCGGCTGTCGTAGGTGGTCGAGGTGACCGCCCGTCCGCTCATCCGATCGACGAACAGGCTCGCGCTGCAGAAGCCGTCGAGATCCTCCATCGCGGGCAGGGTGGCCATTTTGAACATGTCGACGCCGCTGTCGATCCCGGCCGGGTCGCCGTGGGTCCAGACGGCACGAACGCAGGCGCCCTGGTGCGAGTGGTGGTTGCGGTGCAGGACGGCGATCTCCCATTCCTCGACGAACGGGATGCCGCCGAGCAGCTTGCCGGCCCGCTCGCGGAGCGGGGTCACGGCAGCATCGCTGGCCCGCATCAGATCCTGCGATTCCCAGGCGCTGGTGACGATGCACCGGCCCGAACCGCGGTCGGCCATCATCGACAGGCCGACGCAGCCGGCCATCGCCTGCAGTTCGGGCAGCAGTTCGCCGCGGACGAAGTCCAGGCCGGCGTCGATCGAGGATGCCCTGGCCTGCAGCGAGGTTGATCGTGCGTACATTGACGCACCCCCTTGGTGAAGGAGGCAGCGCCCCGGCGGCGCTGCCGGAACACCCACGATCCTCTCCTGCCGCCGCCGCCGCAATCCGCGGAACCGGCGCCGGCATCAACGATCGGGCGGCCCGATCGACCCGCCCGGGGACGGTCGGTCACTCCTGGCCGACCCCACACCGACCCGATGGGGTGAATCCGCCGTCGTGATGGCCGCTGCCAGCGGAAACTGGGCATCGCATTATTCCCACCAGTAACGCTAGAGTTCAGCAAGCACGTGCGTATGGTGTCCGCCGGAGGGGAAGCCCGGTGGCGCGAAACGTGCCGGAAGACGGTGCCCTGATGCCCGCTCGCGACGATCGACCCCCGGGGGAGAATCTGCCCCGGGACCCCACGCTGGCCGAAATGCGATTCTTGACCGTCGCGGAGGTCGCGTCGCTGATGCGTGTCTCCCGGATGACCGTGTACCGGCTCGTGCACTCCGGCGAGCTGCCGGCGGTTCGGGTCGGCCGCTCCTTCCGGGTACCCGAGCGCGCCGTGCACGACTACCTGCGCACCGCGTTCAACGACGTCGGCTGACGGCGTTCGGGGGTTGGCCCGGCCGGTAGGATGGCCCGGATCCGGCAAACCGTCGGGCTGGCGGCCGTCGTCCGGTTCGCCTGCGCTCACCTCGGCGTCGGGACGGTCCATCGACCGCGTCGACACCCGCCACACCTGGAGAGATCACCCTCATGGGCTCTGTCATCAAGAAGCGTCGCAAGCGGATGGCCAAGAAGAAGCACCGCAAGTTGCTGCGCAAGACCCGAGTGGCCCGTCGCAAGGCCGGCAAGTAGCTCAGGCGCGTGGCGGGGTGACCTGCCGCGATCAGTGGAGGAGTGCGTGCGATGGCGGGTCTGATCGTCCTGGTGACGGGAGTGACCAGGTTCATCGGTTCGCAGCTCGCGGGTCGGCTCGCCGAACATCCTGCTGTCGAGCGGGTCATCGGAGTCGACGCGGCGCTTCCTGAACCAGCCGCCAGAACCCGGATGGGCGCCGCCGACTTCGCCCGCGTGGACATCCGGAACCCGTTGGTGGCCAGGGTGATCGAGGCCGCCGGGGTGGACACGGTGGTGCACGCGTCGGCGTCGGCGACCCCGGCGTCGTCGGCCGCCCGCAGCATGGCCAAGGAGATGAACGTCCTCGGCACGATGCAGTTGCTGGCCGCCTGCCAGCGGTCGGAGAGCGTGCGGCACCTGGTCGTCCGGTCCACCGGCGCCGTCTACGGCGCGTCCTCGCGGGATCCGGCGATCTTCACCGAAGACATGTCGGCCCGTTCGGTGCCGTCGTCCGGTCCAGGGCGCGACGCCATCGACATCGAGGCCTATGTCCGCGGGTTCGGCCGACGGCGGCCGGACGTCCGGATCGCGGTGCCTCGTTTCGCGGACATCATCGGGCCGACCGTCGTCACCCCGCTGACCCGCTACTTTGCCCTGTCGCCGGTGGTGCCGATGGTGCTCGGCCGGGACGCCCGGCTGCAGCTGGTCCACGAGCAGGACGCGGTCGGAGTGATGGAACACCTTGCGGTCGGCGACTTCTCGGGGACGGTGAACGTGGCGGGGGACGGGGCCATCACCCTCGCGCAGGCGATCCACCGGGCGGGTCGGATCCCGCTCGCCGTGCCGTCGATCGCCCTGGACGGACTGTCCCGGACGATGCGCACCCTGCGACTGGGCGGTTTCTCACCCGGCCAGGTCAAGCTGCTGTCCGCCGGCCGGGTGCTGGACACCACCCGGCTGATCGAGCGGGCCGGCTACACACCCGCTTTCAGCACCATCGAGGCCTTCGACGATTTTGCGGCCGCGCTGCGGCCGGCTCTCGCGGCATCGACGGTCCGGCACCTGGAGGTCCGGGTGGCGGAGGCTGTCGGCACGTCGGCGCTGCCGATCGCCGCCGCACGGCCCCGCGCCGTCGGCCGGGCCTCCACCAGCCCGGCGGAACCGTTCGAGCCGGCCTCGGAAAGTGGCGAGGTCGGGCCCGATCCCGTCGCCGACCCGATGGCCGCCGATGAACTGGGCGTTCTCGACCAGCAACGGATCGGCCGTCCGCGGCTGGTCGGCATCACCGGTGAGGCGGCCGGCACGCCCCGCCGCAGGAGGACCCGATGAACGACGTACCAGCCGGCGGCCGACAGCCCCGTCCGGCCGCCAAGGCCGCCTCGAACCCCGCACCGTCGAGCACTTCACCAGCGAGCCCTTCACCAGCGAGCCCTTCGCCAACGAGCACGGCATCGTCGGGCATTGCACCTTCAAGTGCAGTGCCGACCCAGCAGGCTGCCGCACCGGGCCAGGACAACCTGCCGGTCACCGAGCTCCTGACGCCGCCCGCCCGTCAGGTGCCTGCGGCGCCGCCCGCCGAGACCGGGTGGAAGCGCGGCCTTGCCGGCTCGCTGGCCTTCGTCCGGCGGCGGATGACCGGCGATTACGAGGTCGACGATTTCGGGTACGACCCGGACTTCACCGATCACGTGCTCGTGCCTCCGTTGAAGGTGTTGTACGAGAAGTGGTTCCGCATCGAGACGCTCGGCATGGAGAACATCCCGGACACCGGCGGTGCGCTGCTGGTGGCGAACCATTCCGGCACGGTGGCCGTGGATGCGCTGATGACGGCGGTGGCCCTGCGCGAGCACCACCCGCAGAAGCGCCCGCTGCGGATGCTGGGCGCCGATCTGGTCTTCCAGACCCCGTTCCTGGGTCCGATCAGTCGCAAGGCCGGCAACACCCTGGCCTGCAATCCCGATGCCGAACGGCTGCTCGCCTCCGGGCAGCTGGTCGCGGTGTTCCCAGAGGGCTTCAAGGGCGTCGGCAAGCCGTACTCACAGCGGTACAAGTTGCAGCGGTTCGGTCGCGGGGGATTCGTCACCGCCGCCGTCCGGACCGGCATGCCGATCATCCCGGTCTCGATCGTCGGCGCCGAGGAGATCTACCCGCTGATCGGCAACATCAAGCCGCTGGCCAGGGCGCTGGGGTTCCCGTATTTCCCGGTGACCCCCACGTTCCCGCTGCTCGGGCCGCTCGGCGCGATCCCGCTGCCGAGCAAGTGGATCATCGAGTTCGGTGAACCGATCCCCACCGACGAGTACGCGGAGAACGCCGCGGACGATCCGATGGTGGTGTTCAACCTGACCGACCGGGTGCGGGAGACGATCCAGCAGACGCTGTACCGATTGCTGCTCCGCCGCGGGCACCCGTTCCTGGGCTGAACCGACGACCGGGCGAACCAATCAGCGCTTGCGCCAGACCGTCCGGCCGACCAGCACCGCGGCGCCGGCGGCACCGGCACCGACCACCATCGGCGCCCAGATTTTCGCCGCCTTGCGCCCGGTGCGGAAGTCCCTGATCTGCCAGCCGCGCTCGCGGGCGACCTCGCGCAGGGCGCTGTCCGGGTTGACCGCAACGCCGGTGCCGACCACCGACAGCATCGGCACGTCGTTCACCGAATCGGAGTACGCGGTGCACCGACGCAGGTCGAGACCCTCGCGGGCGGCCAGCGACCGAACGGCCGCCGCCTTCGCCTGGCCGTGCAGGAGCTCGCCGAAGAGCCGGCCGGTGTAGACGCCGTCCACGTTCTCGGCGACGGTGCCGAGCGCTCCGGTCAGGCCGAGTCGGCGGCCGATGATCTGCGCCAGTTCCACCGGCGTGGCCGTCACCAACCACACCCGCTGACCCGCGTCCAGGTGGCGTTGCGCGAGCTCCCGGCTACCGGGGTAGATCTTGTCGGCCATCAGCTCGTCATAGATCTCTTCCCCGAGCTCCACGATCTCCGAGACCTGCCGGCCGGCGACGAAGGCCAGCGCGCCCTCGCGGGAGCGGGACATGTCGTCGGCGTCCTCACCCGCGATCCGGAACTTGACCTGCAGCCACGCGAAGTTGAGCAGATCGCCCGTGGTGAAGAAGTCGCGGGAGACCAGGCCGCGGGCGAAATGGAAGATCGAGGCGCCCTGCATCATCGTGTTGTCGACGTCGAAGAAAGCGGCCGCCGTCAGATCGGCGCCAGGCGCCAGCGGCGGCTCGTCCTCGTGCACCGCCAGGTACGCGGCCTCGGCCGAGGCGGCGCCCGCGATCTCCGCGGCCTGCCGCTGCTCTTCCTTCGGCCTGCGGTTCTTCACCGTCGCCTGCCCCGCCTTTCGTCCCACCCCGCCGATCGATCCGGCCGCGGTCCGGTCGATCGCCACCGCAGCGCCCGGTCAGACTATCCGCCGCGCCATCGCCCCGGTGGCAGGCCGGGCGTGCCGGGTGCGCCCGGGCCGCAACCCGGGGCTCATCGGGTGCCCGTCGACGGGGTGAACAACAATGGAGGAGTGAGCAGCCCCGGAGCCGGAGACAACGGACCATCCGCCTACCCCGGGACCAACGTGGCCGACCTGCTGCGCGGCGTCGCGCAGCGACATCCCGACCGGCCCGCGGTGATCGAGACCACCGGCAGCCGCACCTGGGCAGAACTCGACGCCGCGGCCGATGCCGGGGTGGCCGCGTTCCGGTCGCTGGGCATCACGCCGGGTGAGCGGGTCGTGGTGACCCTGCCGACCGGCGCCGACCTGGCGCTGGCCCTGTTCGCGGTCGCCAGGGCGGGCTTGATCGCGGTGCCGCTCGGTCCGTCCCGGGGTGACACGGACGTCTTCGCCGACCGGGTGGGCGCGCTCGCCGCGATCTCGGTGGATAAAGACCACGGACTGCCGATCTCGCTGACCGCCCGCGATCTGCAGTCCTGGTGGAGCGCCTCCTCGGTCGACGACCCGCCGGCGGCGATCGGCGGCGGTGAGGATCTGACTCTGCTGGCCCGCGCCCGCGGGGATCGCGCGGTGATGCTCTCGCACCGATCGGTGCTGGCCGCGGTGCAGGCGATCGGCGGTATCGGCGCCCTCCGGTTGCGCGACCACGACCGCGCGCTGCAGGTGTTGCCGATGTACCACCTGGCCGGCTGGGTGGTGGCCTTTCTCCCGCTGACCATGGTCGGCGGCGCCACCGTGGTGCCGGAGATCGGGTTCGACGCCGCCAGTGTCGGGGTCGGCGTGCACGGCGGTTCCGCCCAGGGTGGTGACGCGGCCGCGGCCGGCCGCCGGGCCACCGAATCGGCCCTCGAGGTCGCGCACGAGCACCGGGTCACCCTGGTGCCGGGGGCGCCGGGTTTCTACCACCACCTGGTCGCGGTTCGCGGTGCCGACCGGGCGCTGTCCTCGGTGCGGCTGCTCACCTCGGGCACCGCGCCCCTCGAACCGGACGATTTCGCCCAGGTGAGACACATGATGGGACAACCGGTCTGGGAAGGTTACGGACTCTCGGAGTCTGCCTCGGTCGTCACCAGCGCGCTGCGCACCGGCCGCCCGCACCACGGTTCGGTCGGCCGGCCGCTCGCCGGGATCGAGCTGCGGATCGTCGGGCCGGACGGCCACGACGTGAGCCCGCCGGAAGGCCCGGAACCGGCCGATCGCATCGAGCCCGATTCGCACGACCCCCTGGACTTCGTCGCCGACGTTCCCGATGCCGGCGAGGTGGGACGGATCGTGGTCCGCGGTGCGACGTTGTTCTCCGGGTACTGGCCGGACGGTAGCGGCGGTCCGGGCGCCGACGGCTGGTTCGTCACCGGCGACATCGGCTACCTGGACGACGCGGGAGAACTGCATCTGGTGGATCGCGCGGCCGAGGTGGTCAAGGTCGCGGGGTTCACCGTCTACCCACGCGAGGTCGAAGAGGTCCTGGCCACTCATCCCTATGTGGCCGAGGTCGCGGTGATCGGGGTGCCCGGCGCCGACGGGCAGGAGCAGGTGGTCGCGGCGATCGTGCCGAAGCAGGGCACCCGTCCCACCACCGAAGATCTGTCGGATTTCGTGTCCACCCTGCTGCCGGCGTTCAAGAGGCCGACCACCTACCTCCTGGTCGACGTCCTGCCAAGGACGGAGGTCGGCCGGCTCGACCGGGCCGCCGTGCAGCGCAGCCAGGCGAAGTCCGGACCGGTTTCCCGGCTGACCGCCGTCGACTCCGCTGATGACACCGAGACCGGCACCCCGAACACCGAGCTGCCGGCTGCCGGCACCGGCGACGCCGCGGATGCCGAGCCGGCGGCGGACGTCACCCCGGAACCGGTCGGCGACCTGGACGAACTGGGCACCCGGCTGCCGGGAACCGGCGATCGGGTCGAGCGCGGCGGTCAGGACACCGACGAGGACCTCTTCTGATGGCCGCCACCGTGATCGATCGGGAATTGCCCACCGCAGAGGCGGCCGACCTGCTCGAGCTGACCCGTGACCTGGCCGCCAGGGAGCTGCGACCGGAGGCCGACAAGGCCGAGGCGACGGGGTCGTTCCCGCGGGCGTTGTTCAGCCAGCTCGGCGAGCTCGGTCTGCTGTCGCTGCCCTACCCGGAGGAATTCGGCGGCGGGGGTCAACCCGCCGTCGTCTACCTGCAGGTGTTGGAGGAGCTCGCGCGGGGCTGGGCGACGATCGCACTGGGCACCAGCGTGCACGTGCTGTCGTGCAGCGCGGTCGCCGAATTCGGCACCCAGGCGCAGAAGGAGCGGTTCCTGCCGGACCTGCTCGGCGGCGCCACTCTCGGTGCTTACTGCCTGTCCGAACCGCATGCCGGTTCGGACGCAGGAGCGATGCGGACCACGGCGGTCCGGCAAGGCACCAACGAGGACGGCGAGTACGTGATCACCGGCGACAAGGCCTGGATCACCCATGGCAGCGTCGCCGACTTCTTCCTGGTGGCCGCCCGCACCGACGACACCGGTTCCCGCGGCATCAGCACCTTTCTGGTTCCCGGCTCCGCGACCGGCCTGAGCTCCGGCTCGCCGGAGAAGAAGATGGGCTTTCGGGCGTCGCCCACCAGCCAGCTCCATTTCGACGGCGTCCGGGTCGAGGCCGACCGCCGGATCGGTGCCGAGGGCCAGGGTTTCCGGATCGCGATGGCAGCGTTGGACGCCGGCCGGCTGGGCATCTCGGCCTGCGCCGTCGGGTTGGCGCAGGCGGCACTCGACGTCGCCGCCGAGTACGCCGGTACCCGGAGCGCCTTCGGGCACACCATCGACGAGTTCCAGGGGGTCTCGTTCCTGCTGGCCGACGCCGCCGCCGGGATCGCCGCCGCCCGGCAGCTGTACCTGTACGCCGCCCGCCGCAAGGACGCAGGCAAGGCCTTTTCGGTCGAGGCCGCGATGGCCAAGCTCACGGCAACCGACATGGCGATGGCCGTCACCACCGACATGGTCCAGGTGCTCGGCGGCGCCGGGTATGTCGAGGACCACCCGCTCGAGCGGTACATGCGGGAGGCGAAGGTGCTGCAGATCGTCGAGGGCACCAATCAGATCCAGCGGATGGTCATCGCCCGATC
>Ga0164308_10000767_pt1 | contig 17395 bp, 15 predicted proteins | sample Whisoiple_246_MG_FD_109983 | JGI IMG/M metagenome (GOLD analysis project Ga0164308, IMG submission 109983) | Soil microbial communities amended with fresh organic matter from upstate New York, USA - Whitman soil sample_246_MG | ecosystem: Environmental > Terrestrial > Soil > Unclassified >...
AGCTTTATCCGATGTACTGGTAATACACAGCACAGTTACTATAGGTTGTGTAACTCAAAGCTATAATATAGTACGATCCTTATTTGAAACATATGCTAATTTAATGTATATCAATAAAAACTTTGAGGCCAATATGAAGTATTATGAAGACTATACGATTTTTGCTCAGTACCACAAACTAGAGGAACATAAGAACGATCCAGATTATAAATATGATCCTTATTTTATACAATTTAAGAATAGAATGGAAGGCCCTCTCCAAGAAAAATACAGCTTCATAGAAAATAATTATAAAGAAAGAAAAGATTGGTATTTCATTCCACTATCTGAAGACATCAAAAACCACCCTAATTTGACAGAGCAGGAGAAAAAGAAAAAGAATATAAACTTCAAGACTCTTTGTGAAATTACAGGTAATGAAAAAATGTACCAAAAGCTGTATCCCTCTACATCCAATGCTGCTCATAGTACTTCACTAGTACATAACCTTCAAAGTCAGAGCGTTGCTTCTCAAGCGGGTACAGTAATTAGCTTGGTTAATCTCTCTATACATTTATTAAGCCAAATGTTACTAGTTGGCCTTAATAGACAGATAGAAACAGGTCATGAAGAGTGTGAAAAATATCTTGAAATAAGATTTGCTTAATAAAAAAAGAGAGAGCAAACCTCTGAAGTTGCCCTCTCTTCATCACGATAAGGTAATTCGATTTCTCGTAAAATCGGCACCTGATCCCTGCTGTCTTCATGATGGTTTTAATATATACATTTTGAACCGTTTGGAAAATATCTGTTGAAAAATCAAACTGCTCCGTCACCCCCCCGTCGAAATACAATTCATGCTTTACCGCGTAATCATTAAAAGGTGGACAACCTACAGGAATTGTTACTAAAGGATTATAAATTGAAATCAAGTTGGAGAAATGAATATAGTAACTATAAAGCCTAGATTGCGAGAGCTACTAAAAGAAGGAGGTCTTACACAAGGACAATTGTCAGAAATGACGGGCCTCCCACACTTAATCAAATTAGGAGGCCTTTTCTACATGAAAAAACCCTAGATTTTTGATGAATACTTTATGTATTCCTATAAATAATTACATAAATGAACATAAATTCCTAAATTAATTCAAGCTAATAAAGTATTCCCTAATACCTGAATTTTCAAAAAACTTTGCTTCTGTAGAGCAAATGCTACTGTTTTGACGAGCCTTTTTTACATGGCAAAATTTTAGAGATTTTTTACAAGTCAATTGGGGCTTTAGCATCAAAACCAAAGTATTTACTCTAATAGGGTCGATTGGCGTATGGAGTAACATTTTTTGATATGAGATAATTCCGAGTATACGGAAAGCAATAAGTGGGAGAGTGAGAATATGAGTGAAAAAAAGAGAGAGATTGAATTTATAAAAATTATATGTGTCATAGATGGTTTGGCTGAAGGCTTAAACATTAGAAAAGAGCAAGAGTATTACGGATTTGAGACTGTCGATAGGCTTGGTTACAACGTTTATACGGAGAAAGAAAAAGGTAGATTACCTATTTATATCGGATCATATCCAAAGACGTATTTTCAACTAATAAATAATGAAACATATGTTGTAACGTTCGAAAAAAACGCCTAACATTTTGGACGTATTTTCTGTTACAGACAAGTAGGGTGATTATCTACAATAGGTGAAGGGCCCAATAAGGAAAGCAACTCTAAAGGTTGCTCTTTCTATAACCCTATTGTCTTTACAACCAAGTATGTTGCCACAATAGCTGCAAGTATTATGAGTACATTTAAAATGCGATGTTGAGTAGCTAAGTGATTATGCTTCCTATCTGCGCGAGTCAATGGTTGCTTTTCATTGTTATTTCCACTCACTATGTCACATCTCCCATCCTATTTGATTATTTGTTTTCATAATTTAAGCAATAAACTGATCTTCGTTAGCTGATTCTCCTTCTTTCTTTTTTTCTTCTTTAAGCTTTATGATTACCTATAAGGCCATTTCGATAACGAGTTGTTGAATAAGAATGATGTATAAACATCTAATAATAACTAAAAAGACAGTTATTAAAGAATAACTGTCTTTTTAGTTATTGTTTTATATTTGATACGGAGTCTTGATTTAATATCCTTGTAGGAATGATGTTTTGCATATGTATCTCTTGCTTTTTAATTTTAGTAAAAAGAGAATCTGTTGCAGCTTCAGCTAATTTTTCGACAGGAATTTCTACAGTTGTAAGAGAAGGAGACAGAAAAGGTGAAAAACTTGAATTACTATACCCTACAATTGATAAATCTTTAGGAATTGTTATCCCGTTCTCAGCTGCTGCTTTATATATACCCATCACTTTTAAATCATCCGTTGCTAGTACTGCTGTAGGTTTTTTATTATTCGAAAATAATTTTATAGCTGATTTGTATGCACTATCAGTTGTATAGCCACAATCTATTACCCATTCTTCTCTCGCAGTTATTCCGTAATCATTCATACAAGCTTTATAACCTTCCAACCGATCAATTGATACATGGTAATTAAGCGAAGAATGCAAGCAGGCTATGTCTTGATGACCATATTTTATTAAGTGTTCAGTTAATCTATAACTATCCCTAAAGTTATCAGTATCAACAGAGATGATATTGTTGTACTGTCCCTCTACTTTTCCAATGACGACTATTGGTATATTAAATACATCAAGTTTCTCAAAAAACTCTTCGTTAGCAGGAGAACTTAGCATGATAATTCCTTTAGCCATCTTTTCTTTGATTTTGGTAATACATTTATCAAACTCATCCTTACCATTCTTAGAAGTTTGTAAAATCACATCGAAATTTTCATTTTCAGCTCTCTTAGAAATTGTGTGAATAACCTCTGAAAAGAAAGGGTTATGATTAGTTGTACTGGAAGAGCGAGATACGATCATTATTGCATCAAACCCATTAGAAAGGCCTCTAGCTAACTTACTTGGTTGATAATTTAATTCCTCAATAGCGTTTAGCACTCTTTGTCGAGCATTTTCCGAAATATTACTTTGGTTGTTTAAGACACGAGATACAGTTGACTTTGAAACATTTGCAACGCGGGCTATATCGTAAATTGTATGCACAAGTATCCTTCTCCTTTATAAAGATAGTTTATATATTAATTGCACTAGTTATTTTATTAAAAAAACATTTTGATGTCATAAATATTATGATTGCGTTTACATTGTATAGGGAGCGATATAGGGTAAATTATAGTTATGATTAATAGTTGTCGCAATACAAATGTTCAAATTATGGAAACCTAATAAATCATTTATCTGATTTTCATTTATTAAAACATAAGTTGACAGAAAAAAATAAATATACTATATTTACTTCAATGGGAGCGGTACCAAAAATAATTATACTATTTTTTTGGATTATATGTAAACGTTATCAAAAAAATTTGCTTTGTTTTGGGAGCGGTACCAAAAGGGGGAGGAACTCATGGAGATTATAAAGAAAAGGCTTCAATTTATTTACGAAAATGAAAATATTGATTTGCTACTATCAAAAGTAGAAGAAAGCATTATTAATACGAAGGCTAAAAATCTTAAGAAGAGAAAACAGAACTGGGATGAAAAAGATGTTGTATTAATTACATATGGTGATCAATTTTACGTAAAAAATGAACTCACACTAAAAACCTTTAAGAAAATGTATGAACAATATTTAAATGAACAGTTTCCTATAGTACATATACTTCCTTTTTATCCATATTCATCTGACGATGGTTTCTCTGTGATAGATTATAAAAAAGTGAACCCACACATGGGAGACTGGAATGAAATAAGTGATTTAACTTCATCAGCAAGATTAATGTTTGATGATGTCTGCAATCATATTTCAGCAAAAAGTGAGTGGTTTCAAGAATACTTAAAAGGAAATCCCAAATATAAGAACTTTTTTATAGAAATGGATCCAAAACATGATTTAAGTGCAGTTACAAGACCTCGTGCTACTCCTGTATTAACAAAATTCAAGCTAGAAAATAATGAAGAAAGATACATTTGGACAACATTCAGTGAAGATCAGATTGATATAAACTTTAGTAACCAAGAAGTCTTGCTGAAGATGATTGACATATTGCTATTTTATATAGAACAAGGTGCAGAGTATATTAGATTAGATGCAATAGGCTTTATGTGGAAAGAAGTTGGTACTTCATGCATTCATCATGAAAAAACGCATGAAATTGTAAAATTGTTTCGAGATATTGTAGACCTAGTTGCGAAGGGAACAGTTATTATAACGGAGACCAACGTTCCACACAAAGATAACATATCTTATCTAGGAAACGGCACTGATGAAGCGCATATGGTTTATCAATTTCCATTACCTCCATTAGTATTACATGCTATTCATAACGGAAATGGAAGCGCTCTCTCCAATTGGGCAAAACAATTACCATCGACTGATACCAGTACAACCTTCTTTAATTTTCTAGCTTCTCATGATGGAATTGGTCTAAATCCAATTCGAGGTATTATACCAGAACAAGAAATTCTTGAAATGGTAGATGATCTAAAAAAGGAAGGAGCATTAGTAAATTATAAGAAAAACCCGGATGGAACTGATAGTCCTTACGAAATTAATGTAACTTATATGGATGCACTAAACAAGCGATTAGATAAAGACTCAACGCGAGTAGCTAGATTTTTATTAGCTCATTCTATTCTTTTAACATTACCTGGTGTACCTGCTGTATATGTTCAAAGCATATTAGGCTCTCGGAATGACTATGAAGGTGTTACAAAAACAGGAATGAATCGTTCTATTAACAGAAAAAAATATGCCTATAGTGAAATAGAAAAAGAACTCACCGATGTTAAATCTTTGAGACATTCTATATTTACGGAATTAACAAAGATCATTCAGATTCGTAAGACGGAACCTTTGTTTCACCCAAATGTAGATTTAGATGTAATTGATCTAGGAGAAGAATTATTTGCATTTAAGCGTACAAATGCAAAAAGGGAAAGTATATATGTTCTTCATAACTTAACAAATCATACGACTGTCTGCAGGCTAGAAGGTAAATATCAAGATATCCTTACTAAGGAACAAAAAGAATATAGTGAAACTATTTCATTAGATCCTTATCAATTCCTTTGGTTGAAACCAGTGAATTAGGAGGGGAATCAAATGATAAAAAAGGGCTTAAGCTTATTAATTATTATACTATTACTTACTTTAGTTACTGGATGTGGAAGTAATAGCGGAAGCGAAGATAGAGAAACAACTATTCGTTTCATGCATTCTTCTGTCGAACAAGAACGTTTGGCAGTAATTAATAAATTAGTTGAAAAATTCGAAAAGGAAAACTCAACTATTAAGATAAAGCAAATTCCGGTGCAAGAAGATAGTTTCAATACCAAAGTCGTGACTCTAGCTAGTGCTGGAGAATTACCTGAAGTTATTGAGGTAGGACAAGATTATGCTAAGGTAATGGACCAAGATCAACTTATTGATAAGAATGCAGTGGAAAGGGCTATTAATAAATCAGGTAAAAATAATTACTATGAAGGCGCTTTAAATTTAGTGAAAACAGAAGATGGAAAGAACTATACTGGTTTACCGATAAGTGGATGGGTTCAGGGGATTTGGTATAACAAAGAAATGCTTGCGTCAAAAGGATTTGATGAGCCTAAAAATTGGAATGAGGTAATGGAAATTGCTAAGGCTTTTACAGATGGTAAGCACAAAAAATATGGTATTGCCCTACCAACGGCCGAAAGCAACATTTCTGAACAATCATTTTCACAATTTGCATTGTCTAATGGTGCAAATATATTAAACGCCAAAGGAGATTTAAATCTAAACTCAACTAAGATGAAAGAATCCTTAGCCTATTATAAAAAACTGGCTCATTATACGATGCCTGGGTCAAACGATACTACAGAAATTAAAGATGCCTTTATGAATGGCACTGTTCCTATGGCAATCTATTCAACTTATATATTACCTGCTGTTTACCAAGAAGGAAACGCGGATAATATAGGATTTGCTATTCCTACTCAAGAAAAAACATCAGTTTTTGGAACAGTATCTGCTTTAACAGTATCTTCAGGTTTAGAGAATAAAGAAAAGAAAGCAGCTGAAAAGTTCCTAGAGTTTATGTCTAAGCCTGAAAATACAACAAATTGGGTTCTTATGTCTCCTGGGGGGGCACAACCCGTCAATAAAAAAGTAACAGAGAATAAAGATTATCAATCTAATAAAGTAGTAAAATCGTTTGGCAACTTATCAAATGAAATTGCAGCTTCTTTTAATAATATTCAAGCATTCGGCTTAGTAGATGGAAAAAACTTCTCTAAAACAGCCAATATTACAAGTTCTGGGGCACTCCCTAGATTAGTAAATGAAACGACGGTTGGAAACAAGAAAGTAAAAGATGAACTCCAAAAAGCTGAAACAGCTATTCAAGGTGCTTTAGAAAATTAAAAAAGTACGTCAAGAGAGTATTAACTTAATTGCTCTCTTGATCTTATGTAAGCTTCCTTAGAAGCGTTACTGATACAATTATACTTTTTATGGAGGAGAGTCTCATGCAGATAAAAACTAGAGAGAAATCGGATTCAAAATTAGCATGGACATTGCTTTTGCCAAGTATCTTCTTACTACTCTTATTAGTTGCATACCCAATGGTTTCTAACGTTCAAATTAGCTTTTTTGACCAACCGGTTAATGCTCGTTTAAGTGCCACGCTAGTAGGGCTAGAAAATTATAAAGATATTCTTACAGACGTAGAATTCTTTAAATCATTAGGAATAACTATTCTATACACAGTTCTTGCTGTGGGGGGAAGTACAGCTGTAGGTTTGGCTGTTGCACTTTTTTTTAATCGTCCATTCAAATTTCGTAAGACCGCACGTTCTTTAATCATCTTGTCTTATGTTACACCTTCTATATCGCTCGTTTTTGCATGGAAGTACATGTTTAATAACGGGTACGGTATTGTTAATTTCTTGGGGGGCGACTTTTTACATTTGTTTGATAAAGCTCCTCTTTGGTTTGATAATCCTGTTAGTAGTTTTATTTTAGTTGTACTTTTCGCTATATGGAGATACTTCCCGTATGCTTTCATTTCTTTTCTAGCTATTCTTCAAACAGTGGATAATACGTTATACGAAGCAGCAGAAATAGACGGAGCTTCATTATGGGATAAATTTAAAATCGTTACACTACCTGCAATAATGCCGGTTCTTTTAACGGTTGTAACCCTACGTTCCATCTGGCTATTCTATATGTTTACAGACGTTTATCTTCTAACTAATAAAGTAAACATACTTGGAATTTACTTATATCAAACAGCTTTTGCTTTTAATGATCTTGGCAAAGCTTCGTCAATATCAGTAATTCTGTTTATCATTCTTTTTATCGTTATCATGATAGCAAGAAAGCGAGTGAACTTAAATGGCAATGGCTAGTAGCAAACAACACAAAGTAATAAAGTCAGTAGCATTTTATGTGGGACTTCTATCTATATTAGTGATTTCCCTCTTCCCTTTCTTTATTATGCTAATGACATCATTTAAAAGCTCAAAAGAAGCAGTAAATACAAACCCAACGCTTTTCCCAAAGGATTGGACTTTCCAACATTACTTGGACATTTTTAACCCAGATATCTTCCCATATCTTTCATATTTTAAAAATAGTTTAAGTATTGCTCTATTTGCATCTACTCTCTCTGTATTAATCGGCATTCTTGGTGCTTATGCTCTATCTAGGTTGAAGTTTAAAGGGCGAATTGTTATTAATTCAAGTTTTTATACAGTCTATATGTTCTCAGGAATCTTACTAGTGGTACCTTTATTTAAGATAATTTCAGGTATAGGTTTATATGATACCAAAGCATCATTGATCATTACAATGATTGTACAAACACTTCCCACAGCCATCTTTATGTTGAAAAGTTACTTTGATACAATTCCGGGTGATCTTGAAGAGGCCGCAATGATTGATGGATTAAACCGTATACAAATTATTTTCTATATTGTTATCCCATTAGCCTTTTCGGGAATTATGTCGGTATTTGTTTACTCTTTTATGATTGCATGGAATGATTACTTATTTGCATCTATTTTCTTATCAGATTCAGCCAATTTTACACTACCAATTGGGTTAAATACATTGTTCAGTACACCAGATTACGTCTGGGGACGAATGATGGCAGCATCTCTAGTAACTGCATTACCAGTTGTTATTATGTATGCTATCTCCGAAAGGTTTATTAAAGGTAATGTAACTGAAGGCGGCGTAAAAGGATAAATCTATTTATAACGAAAGGAAGTTATTCGAAAATGAAAAAATTAGTTGCTGTAAAGCCAAGAGAGGCTGCTCTATTACACTATGAGGATCAACACGTTAAACCAAATGAAGTAAAAATTAAAGTAGACTTTGCTTCTCCTAAACACGGTACAGAAGTAATTGATTTCCGAGGGTTAACACCATTTATGGGAGAAGATTTTTCGGAAGAATGGCGTATGTTTATGCCACGAGAAGAAGGAGAAAAGCCAGGAATTGTATTCGGTGAATTTCAATTAGGAAATATGGTAGTAGGAACAATCATCGAAATGGGTAGTGATGTAACTGAATATACAATTGGAGAAACTGTTTGTACATACGGACCCGTTATGGAGACTGTCATTGTAAATGCTGTTAACAATCATCGATTACGTAAAATGCCCGAGGGTGCAAAATGGCAAAATGCTGTTTGCTATGACCCAGCACAATTTGCACTAAGTGGTGTAAGAGATGCTGATGTTCGAGCAGGTGACTATGTTGTCGTTGTAGGCTTAGGTGCTATTGGTCAAATTGCAATTCAACTTGCAAAAAAAGCTGGAGCAAGTCTTGTTATAGGCGTTGATCCACTTAATCGTCGATGTGAAATTGCTAAACGTAACGGGGCTGATGTATGTTTTGATCCAACATCATGTGATGTAGGGTTTGAAATTAAGAAACTTACCAATAAAATTGGGGCGGATTCTATTATTGAAACAAGTGGAAATGCAGCTGCTCTCCAGGCTGCACTAAGAGGAATTGCATATGGAGGCACTATTTCTTATGTAGCTTTTACTAAACCTTTTCCAGAAGGATTAAACTTTGGTCGTGAAGCTCATTTTAACAACGCTAAGATTGTTTTTTCTCGTGCAGCAAGTGAACCAAATCCAGATTATCCACGTTGGAACAGAAAACGTATTGAAGATACTTGTTGGGACTTACTAATGAATGGATATCTTAATTGCGAAGATATCATTGATCCAGTAGTTTCATTTGAAGAGAGTGCGGAAGCATATATGAAATATATAGATCAACAACCTGAGCTAAGTATTAAAATGGGGATTCAATATAAGAAATAGGAATTATATAACGATAAATGTTTTGAACAGGAGAGTATGTATGAAAATTGGAACTCAAAATCAATTATTTTTCCCTGAAGACATTAAAGAAAAATTTCGTTATCTAAAAGATATAGGTTTCGAAGGGTTTGAAATAGATGGAAAAATGTTAGTTAATCATTTAGATGAAATTAAAGAAGCGATTGCTGAAACTGGGCTTCCAGTAACTACTGCTTGTGGTGGATATGATGGATGGATTGGAGACTTTATTGAAGAGCGCAGAGTAAACGGTCTAGCTGAGATAAAACAGATATTAGAGGCGCTAAAAGAAGTTGGTGGAAAAGGTATTGTGGTGCCAGCAGCATGGGGCATGTTCACTTACCGCCTTCCTCCAATGGCTTCTCCACGTAGTAAAACTGGAGATTGGAAAGCTGTAAGCGAATCTCTTATATATCTAAATGGCATTGCTGCAGAAACAGGAACAATTATTTTCTTAGAACCATTAAACCGTTATCAAGATCATATGATTAATACACTTGCAGATGCACGAGCTTATATAGAGAAGAATAAGCTAGATCATGTAAAAATAATTGCAGATTTTTATCATATGAATATTGAAGAAGATGATATTTCTCAGTCCTTATACGCTCACAAGGATTTAATAGGACATATCCATGTAGCTGATAATCATCGCTATCAACCGGGTAGTGGGAGTCTTGATTTTAGAAAACAGTTTAACCAATTAAAGCAAAATGGATATGAAGGTTATATAACTTTTGAATGTCGAGTTAGAGGTGAGAATCCAGAAGGCGAATATATAAAATCGCTGAAATATTTAAGGGAAGCATTAAGCTGAAAGGAGTTATAACGTGACTAAGAAGAAAGTTGCAATTATTGGGGCGGGACAAGTCGCCGAAAAAGTACATATTTCTTATTATCGTACGCGAGAAGAGATTGATTTAGTTGCAGCAGTTAGCCCTAATTTCGAACGAGTAAAAGCTTTTGCTGAACGTAATGGTATCCCTAATTATTATACAAATGAAGATGATATGTATATCGCTGAAAAGCCGGATATTGTTAGTATTTGTACACCAAATAAATTTCACTATGAGAATGTAATAAAAGCTTTAGAAAATGGCTGTGATGTAATATGTGAAAAACCGCCGGCTATATCTGCTGAAGAGGCCCATGAAATGAAGAGAGTTGCAGAGAAAAATAACTGTCTCTTGACTTATGATTTTCATCATCGTTTCGCAGATGATGTGAAGATTCTTAAAGAAAAAGTCTTAGATGGAGTACTTGGTGATATCTATGTAGTAAAAGTAAAAGCTCTTCGCCGTTGTGGAATACCTGGCTGGGGAACTTTTACTAATAAAGAAGTCCAGGGTGGAGGACCTCTCATCGATCTAGGTATACATATGTTAGATGCTGCTCTACATGTTATGGATTTTCCAAAGGTAGAAAGTGTAACAGCTAAAATGTTTCAAAAAATAGGAACAAAAAAATCCTATGGAACACTTGGGGAATGGAATCCAGATAAATTTGGAGTAGAAGATTCTTTATTTGGCTTTATAGAGTTAGAAGGTGGACGGTTGATACAAATTGAAACATCATTTGCCTTAAATATGAAAGAAACATCAATAATGAATGTTGAATTTTATGGGGATCAGGCTGGGGCAACACTCTTTCCTGCCCAAATTTATAAGGATGAAAAAGGTAAGTTGGTTTCCTTATTAAACAGAGAAGAAGCAGATCCTGAGCGTCATCAAAAAAGTATGGCTGCTTTTGTAGACAAGTGTCTAGGAGAAGATGTAATGGTAGCTAATGCTGAACAAGGTTATATTATTCAAAAAATAGTAGAAGCTCTCTATCAATCTGCTGAAAAAGGTGAGCGTATATCGTTATGAGAAGAGAACAAATAATTTATGAAAATCAGTTTAATTTAGAGACTATTAATAAATTTGCAAGCTTAATGACTGTAGGAAATGGATTTTTAGGGGTTCGTGCAACTCATGAAGAAGATTATACTGAACAAACTAGGGGAATGTATGTAGCTGGAATATATAATAAAGCGTTACCAAATGACACATCTGACTTGGTTAATCTACCTGATTTAGTAGGAGTGAAAATTAAGCTTGATGGACAACTTTTTTCATTATTAGACGGTGAAATTCTCTCTTATGAAAGAACATTAAACCTTTTTAACGGGGAACTGAAGAGAGAGGTAATGTGGATGAATAAAGATGAAGCTCGCTTTAAATTTATTTTTCAACGTTTTGTAGCTAAAGATAAGTTACATGTTCTTGCCTCGAAAATAACAATTATTAGTCTAGATAAAGAAGTTGATTTACAGATTGTAACAGGTATCAATGCGCAGCAAACAAATTTTGGAAGGCAACATATGATAGAAGAAAAGCTGCGTATCTTTGAGGAAAAATATATGCAGGGCATATATACGACAACTGAATCTGGACATACAGTCGCTCTAGCTACGAGTTTTTTATATCCTCCTGAAAGTAAGGTTTCTTATGGAGCAAAGAATAGGCAATTACAATCAACTGTTGATCAAAAAATGGTTGTTGGGAACCCCTATGTTTTTGAAAAGGTAGGAACTGTCTTTACATCTCTTAATAATATAGATGTGACAGATCTCGATAAATTAAGTCTAAACTCTATAAAGCATTATGCTTCACAAGGATACGACTTATTACTTACAGAATCAGCCCTTAAATGGAAAGAGTTTTGGGAAAATAAAAGAATACAAATACATTCTACAAATAAATTTGACCAGCAAGCTATAGATTTTGCTTTATATCAATTAGAAATTATGACTCCTGCTCATGATGAAAGATTTAGTGTAGGTGCTAAGGGCTTAACTGGAGAAGGTTATAAAGGCCATATATTTTGGGATACAGAAATCTTTATTAAACCTTTCCACCTTCTTAATGAGCCCAAAATTGCTAAACAATTGCTTCGCTATCGATATTTAAAATTAGAACAAGCTAAAGAAAAAGCTATAAAGAACGGATATAGTGGTGCTCTTTTCCCTTGGGAGAGTGCGTTCTCTGGCGAAGAAGAAACCCCTGAATATGCAGCAATTAATATTAAAACAGGTGAACGCCAAAAGGTTTCTTCGGCATTGGCAGAACATCACATTGTTGCTGACATAGCTTATGCAGTCGTAAATTACTATCAGGCAACAATTGATGACGAATTTATGAAAAAAGAAGGTTTAGCATTGCTTAAAGAAACAAGTCGTTTTTGGATTAGCCGTGCAACAGAAGAAAATGGAAAACTTGTTATTAATAATGTAATTGGGCCAGATGAATATACTGAGCATATTAACAATAATGCTTATACAAATTATATGGCTTATTACAACGTGGAACAAGCTCTTTACTTTATGGCTATGTACGATGAAGTTGATGACTTACTTGTTGAACTATGTCGAGATTTCCTTGATCGAATTTACTTACCTAGGCCGAATGATAACAATATCATCCCGCAAGATGATACATTTCTAGATAAACCCGAAATAGACCTAACTTCTTATAAGAAAAAACAAGGTAGCCAGAGTATTTTATTAGACTATTCACGAAAAGAAGTAAATGAGATGCAAATCTTAAAGCAAGCAGATGTTGTAATGTTATTATATCTATTTCCAGATTTATTCTCCAAGGATGTAATTTTAGATAATTTACATTATTATGAACAACATACTATCCATGACTCTTCGCTTAGCAAAGCAATTCATGCAATTGTTGCAGCAAGATGTGGAGAAATCACTATTGCCTACAAGTTTTTTAAAGAAGCTTGTTTAATAGATTTAGGACCTAACCCTAAATCTTCTGATGAAGGAATTCATGCAGCTTCCTTAGGCGCAATATGGTTAGCAATTGTTTATGGATTTGCTAATATTACTTTTAAAAAAGATCGACTAGCTCTTAATCCCGAACTTCCAGCTGAATGGGAAGAAATTCAATTTCTAATACAATATCGAGGAACTAAATTAAGTATCTCGTTAACTAAAAATGAAATTAATATAACCAAGGTTTGTGGGCCAGAATTAATAGTAGAAATAGGACACGAGGAATACCTATTAACTCAAGATATTAACGTTAATCTATAAAATTTTTAGGTAGCTAAACTAAGAGATAATACCACCAAAAAAGGGGATTAATCAATGAATAATCGTTATATAGATGCTGTAATATTTGACCTAGATGGCGTTATTACAGATACAGCTGAGTATCATTTTTTAGCTTGGAAAGCTCTTGCAGATCAACTAGATATTAAAATAGATAGAGAGTTTAATGAAAACTTAAAAGGCGTTAGTCGTCTAGATTCCCTTGAATTAATTTTAAAACATGGAAATCGTCAAAATGACTTTCCCTTAGAAGAAAAAGAAACATTAGCTAGTCAAAAAAACGAATTGTATTGTAACTATTTAACCAATCTTTCCCCTGAAGATATTCTTCCAGGAATACCTGAATTGATTAAGAGTATTAAGGCAGAGGGAATACTAATTGGAGTAGCTTCCGTCTCTAAAAACGCAGGTACAGTTTTAAAAGCACTTGGATTAAATCTAACCTTTGATTACTGCGTAGATGCAGCAAAAATTAAAAGATCAAAACCGGATCCTGAAATTTTCATAACAGCATGTGAGAAATTAAATGCTGATCCTAAAAAATCAATAGGCATTGAAGATGCTGTAGTAGGAATAGATGCTATTAAAGCAAGTGGAATGTTTGCTGTAGGAGTAGGTAATATCCTTGATAGAGCAGATTACAAAGTAGAATTTACTAAACAACTTAAATGGACCAAAATAAAGGAAGCATACACTAACTTAATACATGTAAACTAATAATTCCCAATATGACAATTAGAAACAAAGGTAGTTACTCATTAGTAATTATCTTTGTTTTAATGTGGTAAAACTCTGCAGTAATCAATATAACTATTAACAAATCAATATCTATGGATTAGAGAAAAGTCAACCAGTCTCTAAATTAGATTTACTTTTTCTCCTTTGTAGAAGTTTTTTACTATTTATTTAACGTTATAGACTTTCCATATATATTTCTCTTTATAACCGATATATTTACTCCAGCGTTCTCCTTGCCTAACATAATCTTCAAACGTAGCGTTTCTAACTACAATATAACCACTACATTCATCTCTTTGAGCTATCACGTAACGTGTATACTCCAATATAGTACATGAATATACCTCCACCAAAATAAATGCATCCTGTACACGACTTCTTCAGGAACTAAGCCAAGCGAACATCAATTAGCTCGCTTAATCTCATTTTATTCTTTAACACAAACACGTCATCAATGAAAATAAATAAATTCTCAAGAGAATCAACAAACTGAATGAATCCTGTCTCTGTTATGCATTGGCCTTGCTTATAATAGGTAAGGTACACTTGTTTATTTGTATGTAATGCCTCAATTAAAGTGAAATTAATCTGTTCCATTTGCTCTTCTGTTAAAATAGGTTGAGCTATTTCTACTTGCTTATTTATCATTTCCTTTAACCCTATGTATTGCTCTTGCATAGTAGAGAATGGACTCCATTTTTTCATTTTATCAAGATCTCCTTTTAAAAAAGCTGTTGTTTTGATGGCTTTTATCGAAGTAGCCGTGTCTACATTGATAATCGTGTTTCAGAATTAGGATTCATATTCCTTCTTGTTGTCTAGTTTTGAATTAAAGTTTGATCAAATTCACAATATAAACCTTGATATATGGGCAAAGAGAAAGAGCGTGTTTTGAAAAAGGTTAACGAAAACACGCTTTTAATACATTCAATTGGATGATTTTTTTATAAAAAATTGGTCATTTCTTACGACCCTTATTCTATTACAGTACCCATTTGTTGAGGATTTTTGAATGAACTATAACTGGTTGAGTAGCTTTACATACTTCTCGTACCATTTTTCCCATTCTCCTTTTGGGAAATCCATATATTGACCCTCCAATACAGCACTAAACATAACTAGACATACATGCCATCCAGATAAATCTTTTGGAGTATGATCACTGAGGCGAGGGATATATTCTTTTAATACTAATAAACATCCATCATCTTTAGGAGATAACTCGAATTGAACCCAACCTTCTCCCCATTCATACTGCAAGTATGATTGTTCTTCAAAATCTAAGATTGAAATATCAAAAGAGTTACCTGTCCCGTCATTCATATTGAACTTAATTGTTCCACCTTTTCGAAGGTCTACAACTTCTAAGTTTGACATCCATTTTTGCAATTTATCATTCTTTGTTAAAGTAGCCCAAGCCTTTTCAACTGAATGATTAAGTGGCCGATTATATGTGGCTATATAGCCATCCTCTTTCTTTTCTATAGCTGCTAGCATACGTTACTCCTCCTCACCTAATAATTGTTCTAGAGTATCTAACTTATTTGGCTAGTATTTTTGATAAGACGCAAACCAGTTATCAATTTCTGCAAGGGGTTCCGCATTCAAATGATAAATATGTTTCTGGTTATCCTTATTGATGATCACTAGCCCTGCATCTCTTAATTTTCGAAGGTGTTTAGAAACTCTTAGCTGGCTTAATTATATACACACAACTAATTCTCTTCCAGACCTTGGTCTTTCTCTAAGAAGGTATATAATTTTCCTGCGTTTTTCCTTAGTTATAACTTCAAATAAAACGGAACAACCCTACATCAGCGTGGGGATGGCTAGCTCTCCACTTTCTTCTAAGACACCCAGAATCCTTCTCCTGATGATAGAATAATTTTTTCAATTCAATCTTTGAATCCCTCTCCAAATATCTATCCTATGAATACTATATTTTTAGTATTGTTATCTATCCTACAAGGAAACGACAATAGATGAATAACAATCTTTGTATGCTTTATATCTACCCTTATAATATGCTATTGTTTCTTTCATTCCTCTCTGTTCCATATCTTTTCCTCCTTAAGCTTTATGACCACCCATAAGGCTGTTTCGATAACGAGCTGTTGAATAAGGAAGGTGACTAGATGCACGTAGTACACTATTCTTCCCATAGCGCAGCCGAATGTCATCAATCGTTTTGGCAAGAGCATAGGCTCTTTCACGCTGATCGATATCCTCAAATAAGCTCATTTGCTCCTCTTCTTCAATGCTGGTGTTTGATAAGGAGATCCCAATGGAGCGAATCGGCATTCCACTATCATGTGTATGTAAGATGGTTAAACAATAAGGGAAAATATCTTGGCTTAAGTTTGACGCTCTCCCCATTTTCTTTTGTCTGGAGAAGCCTCCACCTGTTTGTTTGCTGTAGCCAATGGATAAATGGATCGTTTGAGCCACTACTTGATGCATACGTAAACGAAAACAAACATCGTCCAATAGCTCCAATAGTAATAATTCAACTTCTTTGCGGCTTGTATAATCTCGAAAGAGAATCTGACTTTTCCCAAAGGAACGGGAACTAGGTATGTACACATCTGAAATTCGACTAAAATCAATCCCATTCGCATGTTGGTGAAGTTCCTCTCCCATGATGCCAAATTCCTTTTGTAACATCTCCTTAGAAGAAAGAGCGAGTTCTTTTATCGTATAGATCCCTAAACCGTTTAAGCGTTTTTCTGTAGCTGATGAGATTCCCCAGAAATCCTTCATTGGATGAATCGACCATAACTTAAAGGGAATATCTTCATATCGCCAATAAGCAACCCCTGTTGGACTGTGCTTTGCTTCATGATCTAAGCTGACTTTAGCCAGTAAGAGATTCGGACCGATTCCTGCGGTAGCTGTCAGTCTTGTTTTGCGATAGATCTCATTAAGTATTCGATGAGCCAGCTCCTCTGGTGTTCGAGCAAATAAATGCAAAGAAGCTGTGGCATCAATAAACAACTCATCAATGCTATACGCATGAAAGTCTTCAGGAGCCACATATTGTAACACCAAACTAGAAATATAGTTCGAAGCCTTGATATATCTCTCCATGGATGGATTCACCACATGGATATCTTTCCTTTTAGGAATTTCAAAGAGGCGACTTCCTGTTTTGATCCC
>Ga0164308_10000768_pt1 | contig 17390 bp, 12 predicted proteins | sample Whisoiple_246_MG_FD_109983 | JGI IMG/M metagenome (GOLD analysis project Ga0164308, IMG submission 109983) | Soil microbial communities amended with fresh organic matter from upstate New York, USA - Whitman soil sample_246_MG | ecosystem: Environmental > Terrestrial > Soil > Unclassified >...
AATTTTGCGCGCCGCACGCATTTGGCTGCGGTACCCTGGGTGACATCGCCCGCCGCAGCTGGCTTTGGCGCGGACGCCCGAAGCCGCGCCAGCGTCGATTGCAGGCAGGAAGGGGGGCGACGCTACCGCCCGAGCTCGCAGCAGCTTCGACCGCGCGCGCCACCGACTCGACGTTCGATGAAAGCGTGTTCCGCGCGAGTAAGATCCGAATATCGATCCATCGGAGTCGGCGGAGACGAAGTGAACTCAATAGCAACTTTCGATATGACACTTCAAAATAGTAATTGAGCACGCGCTCGAGTCTGCAGCCGACCGTTCGTTCAGTTCGTTCATTCCGGCACTGCTCCGTCACGGACCGCAGCGGGCTCGGCATCCGCGTAGCGGCCACGCTGGAAACGCGAGTCGCGCAGCCCGAAAGTCGGCCAGAGGTCTCGTGGTGCTCGGGCAGCGCGTGCGCGGCAGCGCGCAGCGGCTTGGCACGCAGACCGAGGCAAGCGACCGGGCAATCGAGAAAGATTTGCGCGCGCGGCGAAGATCGACACGCGCTTAGACTCTAAGTAGGTCTCGAACGCTACCGTTCAAACTCGTGCCACGCTGGAATGCGCAAGTTTCCGAGGGAGCCTGCTTGAAGTTTCACTCGGGATCACTTTAACTTTCGTGGGCTGGCTCGGGCAGCTTGGCTCCAATCAGGGGAAAACAGAGATGATGATTCGATCGCATCGATGGGACGTCCGTTACCGTTTTCTGTTATCGTTATCAGCCGCAACGGCGATCGCTGGCTGCGCAGCCTCGCCGCCGAGCGAAAGCAGTGAGCGCGAAGAGTCGGCGCTCACTGCTTCGCCAACGCCTGGCGGATCGGGCGGTGCGTCGGCGGCAAAGGTCGCACCTGGCCAGCCGGGCTCTGGCACACCTGGCGCTCTCGCGGCTGCTGGTGCACCGGGCGCTTCTGGCCCTTCTGGCGGCGCCCCAAAAGTCGCGGGGGTGCCCGTCGTTCCCGGCCAGTTGGTGGTGAAATTCAAGTCCGACCCGCTCGGCGGGATTACAGACGACGTGCAGTCCTGCCTGCGAGGCGGCCGTTCCTTCGCCAGCATCACCGCAGACGCTTCATCGTCCTTGGACGCTCCCGTTCGCCGTCATGGCATTTTCCGCGCGGCGAGTCTGTTACAGGGACGTGAAGGACTGTCTACCCGGGACGCCAAGGCGCTACTGCGCGCTCGCGCGGGCCGGGCACCATCGGTCAAAGCCCACGGGCAGAGCGCTCCCCTCGAAGAGCTGGTCAACGTCTACCGCATGGACCTGCCCGCGAGCGCCGACTTGAACGCGGCAATAGCCGAATTGGGCAGTGATCCACACGTCGAGTACGTGCACCCCAACTACGTCGCGCACCTCGTTTACACGCCCAACGACCCTTATTGGTCGAGCACCGGGAGCTGGGGACAGCCGCGCGCGGATCTCTGGGATCTCAAGCTCATGCACACGAACACTGCATGGGACGTGACGCGCGGCAGCGGCGTGGTGGTCGCGGTAGTCGACACCGGCGTCGACATCAACCATCCGGATTTGGCGGGCAACGTCTGGACGAACCCCGGCGAAATCCCCGACAACGGCATTGACGATGAGGGCAACGGTTTCATCGACGACGTTCATGGCTGGAGCGTCCTCGGCAACAACAATCAGGTCGATGACTTCATCGGTCACGGCACGCACGTCGCTGGCACCATCGCGGCGCAAGACAACAATGGCATCGGCGTGGTGGGCGTTGCGCCCGACGCGAAGATCATGCCCGTGCAGGTATTCAGCTTCAGTTCCGACGTCTTCACGCTGAGCCAGGGGGTCTTGTACGCGGCTCACAACGGGGCAGATGTCATCAACAATAGCTGGGAAGTTTGCGCCGGCTATTGCCCCTCGGTGGGCGTCGTCGAAGATGCGGTTCGCACAGCGCATCGGGCCGGGGCCGTCGTCGTGTTCGCCGCGGGCAACGAGGGTGCCAACATCGTCGATCGCTCGCCGCAAAATCTACCGGAAACGATCGTCGTCGGCGCAACGACACCCGGCGACAAGCGGGCCGCCTTCTCCAACTTCGGCCTGATCGACGTGGCAGCGCCGGGCTCGGGGGATCCCAACGACTTGGAAGTGGTCGAGCCCAGCTACGGCCTGCTCTCGCTCAAGGCCGCCTCCTGTCTCGAACCTTGGATTTGCACGCCGGACCGAGTGGTTGGACAAAATTACGTGCGGCTGGCAGGCACATCCATGGCCGCGCCCCACGCTTCCGGTGTAGCCGCGTTGATCCTCGGGCTTCATCCCAGCTACACGCCGGAGCAAGTGCGCCAAGCCATGCGTCGGACCAGCATCGACGTCGACGGCAACGGTTACGACACGGACCTCGGCTATGGTCGCGTCGACACCGCCAAGCTCAGCACCGAACCCACGCCGCTCGAGGCGCTGATACAAGCGCCGCTCGTCGTGCGGACCGCTCAGCTCGCTGTGCCCGGTAAGGCCAATGGCGCGCAATTCCAAAAGTACGTCCTCGAATATGGCAAGGGTAGCGCGCCGACTAGCTGGACCGCGATCACCAGCAGCACCTCGCCGGTGAGCACGGGCAATCTCGGAACCTGGGACGCTTCGAAGCTCGCCGATGGTAACTATACGCTGCGCCTGTCGGCCTACAAAACCAACGGCGCACGCTATGAAGATCTGCACTTGCTCGCGCTCGATCGCGTGCTGATTTCCTCGCCCACGCCGAACGTCACGCTCGCCGCGGGCGACGTTCCGATCGTGGGCATCGCCAACCCCGGTACGTTCAAGAGCTTTACCGTTCGCGTGCAAACCTTCGACGCGGGCACGCCGGTGAACGCCAATATCGCGCTCACCAACAGTGGCAAACTGCCCGTCGCCAACGGGGTGCTCGCGGTGTGGCACGCGCAGAACATCCCTGCGGGGCACTACCGCATCATCCTCGAAGTGACCAATACCGACGGGTCCGTCATCTCGAGGAACGTGATCTTGATCGTCGACCCGCTCTTGCATGGTGGCTGGCCCGTCAGCCTGCCGGTCACGGTGTACCAAGATCGGGGACCCGCTCCGCCCTCCGAGCCGATCGCGCTCGCCGATCTCGACGGGGATGGCAAAGCGGAGGTGGTCGCGGGCTTTGGCGATCGCGTCACCGTCTTCAAAGGTGACGGCACCATCCTACCGGGTTGGCCCAAATCCGTGGTCACCGCCGCGAATTCGTCAGCCACGATCAAGGCCATGCCGGTCGTCGGGGACATCGATGGTGACGGCGCCAAAGAGGTCATCGTCGCAACCTGGGAAGGGAATATCTTCGTTTGGGGGCCAAACGGTAGTTCGAAGCCGGGCTGGCCTCGCCTCATCACCTACACGAACGAGTGGGGGACGGCGGCGGCCTCTTTGTCATTGTCGCTCGGCGACGTCGATCGCAACGGCGTGCTCGACATCGTAGCTACGGATTCTCAGCAGAGCGGCGTCCACGTTTTCAAAGGGAACGGCAGCTATTTACCCGGCTGGCCCGTCTCCACGTGGACCACAGTGAAAACCCCGGCCACGGTGGCCGACCTCAACAAGGACGGGAAGAATGAAGTCGTCATCGCTGTCGACGCCAGCCCGGCCCGATTGGTGGTGCTCAACGCAAACGGCGTGGCTCTCGCGGGCTGGCCGAAGACCATCCTGAACTCCAGCAACGAGTCTACGGGCGGCTACCCCGTCGTCGGCGATTTGGACGACGACGGCGATCTCGAAATAGCGGCGCTGGCGTGCGACGGCGGTGACGACTCCCTCTCCAAAGTCGTAATCTACCATCACACCGGACAGCTGCTGACATCCTGGTCGACTCGCGCGACACAAATCGGGCCGCCAGTGCTCGCTGATCTGGACGGCGATGGCTCCCTCGAGGTGCTCGCGTCTTTGGCGAAGATGGACGGCACGGGCGGTCTATACGCTTGGGACCGCAAAGGCATGCTGATGCCCGGCTGGCCACAAAGCAACGCGTCTACATCGCCCACTTTCAACGCGCCCATCGTGCTCGACCTGGACGGTGACGGGAGAAACGAAATCATCACCTCGCGACTCGCCGAGTTCCTGTCTGACGAACTCGGGACCCACTTCGGCTACCCCGTGCAAGCCTACCGCTATGACGGCTCGCTGATCCCGAGCATGGCGCGACCGGCCTACGGCTCTTGGAGCGGGCTCGACGGTTCGCCGGCGGTCGGAGACATCGATGGTGACGGCAAGCTCGAACTGGTTTGGACCGAGCTGCGCGAGCAAGGGGCGAGCGGGGATTTCCCGCTGCCGCGGATCTTCGCCTGGGATCTCAGCACCCCCGTCAGTAACGCCCAGCCCTGGCCGATGTACCGAGCGGATGCGCGCCACTCGGGCGTCGCCGACAAAGTGGTCCCGATCCAGAAGCTGACGGTTCGCAATCAAACCTACTCAATCAACGGCTTGGCGCGTTTCCAAATCCAAAGCGGCAGCGGCGGAACGATTCAGCTGAGGCATCCCTGGCAAGCGCCCGTCAAGTACGGCATCGACAGCGCGCCGCTCAAACCCACGACGCTGGGTTGGGGCGATCAGTTCACCGTCACTCCGCTGCGTCAGGTCCTGCTTCGGGTTGCCACGCCCAGCGCGATCGATGTCTCGATCGATTGGTGGTGAGGATGCGTAGAGGCTGAGTACAGAGAGGCTTGCCTGCCGGATCGGGCGATCGCGATCCGGCAGCGCACCTCGCGTTGCCCTGAGTTTCAGCCGCGGCGCGGCTCTACGGACGGCGATGCTTTCAGCTCGTGTGCACCGCGTACGTTCCCTCAGGAGATGAGCTCGAAAAGTGGCGGGTCAGAGCTTGCCGGGCAATTCTTTGGTGTCCCAGGTGTAGTACTGCGTTTCACTGGGCTTGCTGCCGAGGTCGGTGGCAAAGTTGCCGGTTTTGGTGTCTTTACCCAGCAGGAACTTATCGATCATGGCCTTCAGTGAGGCGTCATACTGGCTCCGCCAAACGCAGTGGCTGCCCGAGGCGCCCTGATAAGCGAAGTTGTCCGGTACGCCGAGCGCGGTAAAGATCGCTTTGCCGGCCATGCCTGTCACGTAGGCCGACTTCGGATCGAGATTGGTGATGCCGGGATTGTCCACGATGTAGAGAGCACGCGGTGCAATGAGAGCCATCGCTTCGTGCATGTCGACGGGCAAGCGATCCGTGTTGTCGCCGGCCGCGTTGTTGCCGGTGGCGAACGGACCGAGTGCCACCTCTGACAGCCACCGGACGTAGCTGATGGCGTGATAGGGCCACTCCGCCGAGTCGTTGGCTCCGGGATCCAACTGTTCTTTCAGACGGAGCGCGGGCGTGCCGCCAATCCCGGATTCACAGGGGATCGTCAGCGCAATGCGGTTGTCGAACACGCCGCCGGCAAACGCGCCTTTGCCGTTGCGAGAACAGCCGGTGAGGCCAATGTGATACGGGTCGATGACCCCCGGGTTCTGTTCCAAAAGATCGATGATGCGGCTGACCTGCCAGGCCTGCGCCACCATGTAGCCGGCTGGATGATTGCTCCCGTAGAAGGTGTAAAATGGGCCCGTCTTTGCGCCGCTTCCGCCGGATCCCTCAATGGCGGTGAAGGTGATCTTGGCCACGCCGCTGGGCGCGGACGCGCCCGCGCCGTAGCTGATGATCGCGGGTGCAGGCGCGGTCGCCCCGTTCATGTTGACGGTAACGCTGAAGGACGCCGTCTTGCTGCCCTCGGTGACCTTCACCGAAATACTGGTGGTGCTCACCGTGCCCGTAACGGAGCCCTTGGCCGGGATCGGCTTCTCGCCATAAATGTATTTAGCGAGCTGTTTCACGATCTCGGCCCGTCGGCACGCCCACTCGCTCTTGTCTTTGATGCGGGTGCCATCCAACTTCAAGAACGGATCAGGCAGCTTGCCGTCCGCCTTGAGTTCGGCGTAGGCCGGCAGCGTCGTGGTGACGGGGCACTTGGCCGTGGGGTCTTCTTCCTTGCCCCAATTGATGGTTCCAGGCGGACCGCTCGGACCGCCCGCTGTCCCAGGTGCACCAGCGCTGCCAGTGCCGCCTGCTTTGCCACCTGAGCCGAGCGCGCCGCCCGCGCTAGAGCCTGCGCTGCTAGTGCCGCCGGCGCTGGTCGCTCCGCTCGCTCCCGCGCTCGAGCCACCGGTGAGCGAACCGCCGGTTGCGTTCGCGCCACCCACGGAGTTGCCTCCGATGCTGGTCACCCCAGCGGTCGAGGTGCCGCTGCCCGCGTTGCCCGAACCTCCCGCCGAGGCAGGTTTTCCGGCGGAGCCCGGACTCGCGCCCGCTATCCCCGGAGTTTCTTGACCGTTGTTGCCCGCGCAGCCGACCTGCATCGCGAGCGTGAGCGCGGCAAAATGCCCGAGCGACCTCAGTGAAAACGTGCTCCTCGAATTCCTTGACGCAAACCGGGGGGGCTCCAGGCTCGGGCGCTGCGGACGGCTGTCGATAGACATCTTCAGTGGCTAGCATTCGCTCCCCCATTTGCTGAGATGAGAGCTCTCACACGGGCAGCCTAAAGATTTCTCTTCGTGCTGCACGCAACGCGAGCGGCCGCGTTGCCGCGTTGCCGCGTTGTCGTCGCTGCATGCGGAGCAGAGGATGGCGCGACAAAACCTGCGGCATGCTGGAGGAGAGGGGAGCCAGCGCCGCCTGTTTCAGACATCGAACTGGTACTCCGTCCCCTTGCATGATGGTCGTTCTGCAAAGTCATCCCTGAACGCCGTGAGCTCCGCGTAGGGGGCAGTCGGCAAGACTTTTCGAAAATCCAAGTGTGCAACGAGGCAAAACAGCGTGACCTCGAGATAGCTGAGATCTCGGTCGGGAGGTAGGGCCGCTCGCGCCGTGCGAAGATGAGCATCGAGCCAGGACAACGTGTTCTCCAGGCTCTGCTGCATCTTCTGCCGGTGAAGAGTGTCGCTCGGCTGCCCAGCGATGCTGCTCATGATCAGCCCGACTTCGGTCGACATCGCTTGCAGCACCAGCTCTTGCATGTTGGCCAAGAGCGGATCATCGAGCGCTTCGGGCCAAACTACGCGCAAGCGCCGCTCGGCGAGACGAACCAGCTCGCGACACACGTTCAGGGCGCCAAACCAGGTCAGCTGCGCGGTGCGCAGACTCGGCACCTTGAGCGCAGGGTTGCCGCCGTAGTCTTGCGGGTTCAGCGATTCGAGATTGCAGACGATGTCGAACCCATAGACGAGGCCGAGCTCTGCTGCGAAAATACGAGCCACGCGCGTGAACGTGGAGCTCGAGCGCCCGATGAGCGTGAGGGGGGTCTGTGCCACGTTTCGTGTTTACGCCGAGATAGTTGCGTCTACAATCAAGTAATTGCAAGCGCAACTATCTTCTCGGTGATGCTTTGGTTACCGAGGGCGAGTCGGTCTAAGAACCATCCGTGCCGCGTGGCGCGTCGAGTAAGAACGCCACGCGCGAAGCGCTCGCGCGGGCACGCTTCCCAGTCGATGCGAGCCCGAGCACGACGATCGCCGTGCCGAGGCCAGCGCTGAGCCAGAAGAAGGCGTGCGTCGCGGAGGCGAAGCTCGGGGCATGAGCGGATTCGATCCCCGCCCCGGCAAGTGAGCCGGCAAGCGCGACCCCCAGCGAGGCGCCGACTTGCCGGCTCGTCGATGCAACCGCCGAGGCGATCCCAGCATGGGACCGAGGCATCCCCGACACCGCGGTGTTGGTGATCGGAGCGTTGACCATGCCCAGGCCGACGCCAAAGATGCCGTACGCAGACAGCAGGTACAAGAGCGGCGTATTTTGCGCGAGCGTGGTCAGTAGCAGGGCGCCTGCCGCCATCGCCGTTCCGGCCGCGACGAGCGCAAACCTCGCGCGGCCCGCGCCGACCAAGCGTCCCGAGAGCGGCGAGCAGATCATCAGCGCGAGCGCGATCGGCAGCGTAGCAAAACCCGCTTGGGAGGCGGACAGCCCCCGTGCCTCCTGCAGGTAGAGCGAGTTCAGGAACAGGAAGCCGCTGAACGCCGCGAACGCGAGCACGGCCACGAGCGTCGCGGCCGAGAAGGGCAGGCTGCGAAAGAATCGCGGGTCGAGCAGTGGCTCGTTGCGGCGCGATTCCCACGCGACCAGGCCTGCCCCGCACGCGACCGCCGTCGCGAAGCCCAGAGCAATCGGCCAGGACGTCCAGCCGGCGCGGCGGCCGTCGATGACCGCGGAGGTCAACGCGAACAGCGCGGCGATCACCAGCGCCTGCGCGACCGGATCGAAGCGCCGCGCGCGCTCGGCCCGTGACTCGCGTACGAACCGCGCGGTCAACGCCAGCGCCACCGCTCCGAGCGGGATGTTTACCCAAAAGATCGAGCGCCAACCGACGCTCTGCACGAGCACACCGCCGAGCAGCGGACCGGCTGCCATGGCGAGGCCGAAGGCAGCTCCCCAAATCCCGACTGCCCGCGCGCGCTCCTTGGGATCGAGGAAGGTGTTGACGATGATCGACATCGCCACCGGATTGAGCATAGACCCGCCGATCGCTTGCAACACTCGGGACGCTACGAGTACCCGCGCGCTCGGCGCGACGCTACAGAGCAACGAGCCGACGCTGAACACGAGAAGCCCTACCTGGAAGGTCTTGCGCCGGCCGAAGCGATCCGCGATTGACCCCGCCAATAGCAAAAAGCTCGCCACGACGATCGTGTAGCCATCGATCGACCACTGCAGCTCCGCCACGCTCGCCTGCAGATCGCGGCGGATCGCGGGCAGCGCAATGTTCACGATGGTGGCATCCATCGCGGTGAGCACGAGCGCGAGGCAGCACGTGACTAGAACAATCGACCGGCTGCGCGGAGAATCGCTGGGTACGGGCAAACGGAGCGACGTGCCGACGGGCGCTGCATCGAGGTTCATGGCGATTGTTTTAGACCTTTTTCGGAATGAATCGATTGAAAGATACGAACATGGTACATGCACCAAATGGAATCCGCAGACGCCAACCTGTTGCTGGCGCTCGACGCGCTTTTTCAGGCGGGCAGCGTTACCGGCGCCGCCCGCCGCATGAACGTGAGCCCCCCGGCCATGAGTCACACGCTGTCCCGGCTGCGGCAGGCGGTCGGCGATCCCATGTTCGTACGCTCGGGTAACCGGCTGGTGCCGACGCCGCGTGCGCTTTCGATGCGCGAGCGGGTCTCGCGAACCGCGACCGAGATCAGTTCGTTGCTTCGCCCGGATCTGCCGCTCGACATCGCGGCCCTCGAACGAACGTTCATCATCCGCGCGTCGGACGCGATGATCGTGACCGTGGGCCATGCGCTCGACGTGCTGGTGCGCAACGAGGCGCCCGGGGTCGCGCTTCACTTGGTCGGCGTCCTGCTCGCGGAGGTCGCCGACGTCGACCTCGACATCGGCGTGCAGTACGGCATCGCACCCGACCTCCGCACCCAGACCCTATTTCACGAAGAGATGGTGCCCGTGGTCCGCAAGGATCACCCATTGGCCAAGCGCCGTCTGGCGCCCGCGCGGCTGGACGCCCTGGAGCACATCGCGGTCGCGTCGCAACGGGCGAAGCTCGAGGAGCTCACCAAACCGAAACGCGGGCGGCGCTGGCGGCCTCCGCGCCGAATCGTGCCATCGTTCTTGGCTGCGGCCGCTCTGGTGCGTGCCAGCGATGCGTACACCGTGATCCCGGGCCGTCTGGCCGCGACCATCGTCGATGCCTTCGGATTGTGCCGGCTCTCGGTCAGCGGGCCCCCAGCCCGGGTCGCCATCGCCCAGGCCTGGAGTCCGCGGTTCGACAACGACCCCGGCCACATGTGGCTTCGCGGCTGTGTCCGGCGGGCGTTCGGTGCCGCCGGGTGAGGGCGATCTCGACCGGTCGTCCCCTCCGAACCGGCTTTCGGGGCGCGGGAGCCGGCCAAAAAACAGCAGGCGAACGGAAAAAGGCGCATCTGCGCGATGTTTGTCTGCAAGCGGGCGTGGGTCGCGCTATGGGGGGCACGCCCATGAGTGAAAGCCCGTCCCGCCGCCGCTTGCTTCGCTACTCCGCGGACTGGCGTCCACTCACCTTCGTGCTTGGCTCCTTCGCGCTGCACCTCGCCGTCTATTGGTGGGCGCGACCGTGGTTGGCGCTGCTCGTCCTGCCGTTGATTACCGCCGTGAGCACGGTCGTCGCCGCCTTCAATCACCACCACCAGCATGTCAACGTATTCCGCTCGCGCATTCTAAACCGCGCCTACGACGTGATCCTGGCGGTGCAGACCGGCGTCGGCCCATACACGTGGGTCTTGCACCACAATCTGGGGCACCACCAAAACTACCTCAGCCAGCCGCCTCAAGAAAATCCTGATGAGTCGCACTGGACCCGCCCTGACGGCAGTCAAATGGGTCGACTGGAATACACGCTGCACACGTTTCTACATCACCAGGTGGACGTGTACAGCGTGGGGCGCCGCCATCCCCAGGTGCTGCGCCGCTATTTGCTGATGAAGGTGCCCTGCTACGCGTTCATGGCGGTCGGCTTCTATCTCGACCCGTTGAACTACCTGCTGGCTTTCTTCGTGCCGAGCCTGCTCACGCTTTTGCACACCTGCTACGCAACCTACGAGCATCACGCGGGGTACAGCGCGACGGATCATCTCAACGCGAGCGTGAACCGCGAGCACTGGCTTTTCAACTGGCTCACCTGCAACCTCGGCCTACACACCGCACACCACATGAAGCCCGGCCTTCACTGGTCGGAGCTACCGGCGCTGCACGCCAGCATGCGCTCAAAAATTCCGGAACGGCAGCTGCTCCGCTCGTTCTGGTGAGCGTAGGAGAGGGCGGGTGCCGAGCACTCGAACCCGACACCAGACCCAGTTAGCCACACGCGATGGCCGTGCGTTGGCCCCGGCGCTTGCACCTCAGCGCCACGGCGAGAGCGAGCGCGATGAGTGGCCACCGCTGAGCCTCCTTGCTCGGGGCGAGCTCACAGCCGCCGCCTTCGGAGCTTTGGGATTGGGCTGCTCGTCCCGCTGAGCCGTCTGGGTCCGACGCCCCGCCTCCCGAGTCCGCCGGCTTGGTGCTCACTCCGGTGCCCTCCCCAGAGACTCCCGTTGCGCTCGCGTTCCCCACTCCAGCGGTTCCACCAGCCTGCCCGCTGGCGCCCCCGCCGGCCGCTCCTGCGCTACTCGAGCTCTCGTGGCCCGGCCCTCGATAGACTCGGACTGACTCGGTGCGCAGGCCGTTCCAAGAACCAACCGCGAGCGTCCCGTCTCGAAACGTCCAACGGGTAATTTCGTACTGGCCCAAGCCGGCGAAATTCAGCTTCTGCGCCTCGCGCCAGCCATCGCTCGAGCGCTGGAACGCGAACACACTCTGGGCCCGAGGCTCGTTGGTGCTTGCGCCGAGCCACGCGATGTCCTGGTCCATCGAAAGCCCGCCCGGAAACGACTCACCGTTCACGGTCAGCTCGCGGTCGAGAGCCCATTGTTCGCCCCGGCGCTCATAGACGAGCGCCTTGCCCGCGATCATCCCCTGGTACGCCGGTGGAGCGTTCACGATCAGCGTGTCACCGCTCACGCCGACGTCGGCGCCGAACCATTGGTTCACGGGATCGCTCCCTACGATCTTGCCATCTTCGACGAACGCATCACCCACCTTCGAGAAAGTGTAGACGCCGGAACGCTTGGGCCCGAGGTTACTCCCGGGAGCCGCGACGACCAAACGTTGACCATCGAACGCCATCGAGTAGCCGAAGTAGTCTTCGGCTTGCGCGTCACTGGCCGTGAGCACTTGCACCTCCCTCCAGGTCCCTGCCACGTGCTGGTACACACGCACGTTGCCCGTGCCGATGCGCGGTACCGCGATGAATGCGAAGTCCCCTCGAAGCGCCAGGCGATAGCCAAATGCCTCATCCGTCAGCCCCTGGACGCGCAGTACTTCCTGCCAAAGCCCCCGGACCTTCTCGAAAAACCAAACGACGCCATTGTCCAGGGCCGTGTTCGAGATCAGCGCCCGCTCGCCGTCGAGCTGGATGGCGGCACCAAATTCGATGTCCGTGGCGAGCGAGCTTTCGAGTCGTGCGACCTCTGACCAGCCCACGTCAGAGAAGACGTGAACGACTCCGCTGTAGTCGTTCGCTGCTCGCTCGTCCTTTGCTCCCACGAAAAGCGTGCCGCCGCTGATGGCGAGCCCGCTGCCAAAGCGATCTTCGTCGTTCGGTCTCTGATTGGGATGCTCCAACGTGGTCACCAAGCCGAAATCCTGTGCCCCCGCGGGCGCCGCGAGCGCGAACAGCCCAACGAACACTGCACGCGCAACCCACGCTCCCCGACCCAGCTGCGACCCAAGCATCCACCGAGGCTATCTGAACGATGCGCATCGCGCTAGCCGATGGCCTATTTGCGGTTCTTTCGAGTCCATGTGCGAAAGCATCACCGAAAGCATTGGGGGAAGCGCGACGGTTCAGGGAACGGGCGCGCTCATGCCGAGTATCTTCGGCGGTGAGCCTCGCCTTCGGTATGCGGCTGGTGTTCGATGAAGCCAACGGGGCTCTGGCAGCGCAGGATGCCGCGGACGGAGTGAAACGGGCACATCGTGTGTCGCCTCATCCGGATTCACGACGTGGAAGGGACGGGACTGATCGGGCAAGGATGGCTCGGACGAGCGTGTTGCCAGGGGAAGGCGACCGCGGACCTGAGGACGAGCTCGTAAATGCGGGGCCAGGCCGAGTCCCACGGCGCCGATTTCGGCAATTCCGCTTGCGCTCCTCGCTCGAAATGCTCAAGGCTCGGCCTTCATGCAAAGCGGTCTGTTGGAGCGACTGGGCCAATTGCTGCGCGAAGTCGCGCAGTCGGAAATCGTCACCCGCTTTCAAAAGCTCACCCCGACCGACGTGATCAGCAAGGCAACGGTCGACGATCCGCTCGACCTGGTGACCGCAGCAGATCGCGCGGCGGAAGCGGCGCTCACGGCGAGGTTGCCCGAATTGGTTCCCAACTCGATCGTCGTTGGTGAAGAGGGGGTGGCGGCCGATCCCGGTGTGCTCGAGTGGCTGCACCGCGCGGGGCCGGTTTGGATCGTCGATCCGCTGGATGGCACGAAGAACTTCGCGGCAGGGCACGGGCCATTTGGGACCATGGTGGTCCTAGCCGAGCGCGGCACGCTGCTCGCGGCTGGCATTTACCTCCCGGAGCACGACCGCATCTTTCTCGCCGAGCGCGGCCTGGGCACGTATGTGGACGGCGTACGCATCGTGCCCCGCGCCCCCGCCAGCGGCGTCCTCGCGGGTACCGCCTACAGTCGCTTCATGCCGGAGGACGCCGCGGAGCCGCTGATGGCGCGCGCGGCTGCCCATCGACAAATACCGAGCGTGATCTGCGCGGCGCACGAATACACCCAGATCGCCTTGGGCCTCAAAGACTACACCCACTATTATCGCCTGCTGCCTTGGGATCACGCTCCCGGCGCGCTGATCGTGCGCGAAGCGGGCGGAGTCGTGCGTCACCCGAACGGTCGCGACTACGACTTGTTCGACCAGCGTGAATCGACGTTGCTGTCGCCCGACGAGGAGACGTGGCGGCGCGCTCGGGCCGAGCTGTTCGACTGAGCAAGCCCGCGCTGAGCTCTAGCCGCGCGGGCTTCGACTATTTGCCGGCCGCGTCACGCACCAGCTCGCGGAAGAACTGGGCGGCCGGATCGGCTTCCGAGCGCTCGTGCCAAATCATGCGAGTGGAGCGGGTACCCAGAGAGAAAGGCGGCTCGCACAGCTTGACCTCGAACAGGCGCGCCTGTGCCTCCGCCAAGCGGCGCGAGAGGGTAGCGATGTAAGCGCCGTGCTCCACCATCATTGGTACCACGGAGAAATGCGGCACGGTCAACGCGATGTCGCGCGAGAGCCGCCGTTTCGCGAGCAGGCGATCGACCGGATCGCTCGCTGAACCGAGCACGCTGACCCGGATGTGTTTGGCTTTCAGGTAATCCTTCAAGGTCAGCTTCTTCGGCGCTTTGCCCGCCTCGAGCATGCAAACGAAGCGGTCCTCGAACAGGGTGACCGAACGGCAGCCGCTCGGCACCTTCGGCGGCATACCCAGGTGCAGATCGACGTTCGATGCAAGGCCATCACTACCCGCCAGATGCTCGAGCGGAACGAAGCGAAGCCGCGCGGCCGGAGCGCGCTCTCGCAATCGCTGGACGAGCCTTGCCCCTACAATCGTGGTGCAATAGTCAGCGCAGGCGATCGTGAACTCGCGCGTGGTGGTGGCCGGGTCGAAGGCTTCGCGCTCGCTGACGAGGGTGCTCAGCGAGCGCATGATTTGCTCGAGCCCAGGCTGAAGAGCGAGCGCGCGCGGCGTGGGGACGAGGCCGCGCGCGCTGCGCACCAGCAATGGATCGCCCAAGGCTTGGCGCAGGCGAGCGAGCGCGTTGGACACAGCCGACTGCGTAACGTGTAGCCGTTTGGCAGCCCGGGTCGCGCTTCGCTCCGCGAGCACCGCCTGCAAAACTGGCAGTAAATTCAGGTCGAGCTGCTCGATATTCACAGCAATGATAGGTGATAGCACGAACTATCACTACTTGGGCACCCTGCTCGCATGCAGATTGCTCGACATGAATTTGAATCATCTCGACCTGCAGGTTTACGACGTGCTCCAGAGTAGCCAATTTTTCCAGCGCTACTTCGGTCTGCAACTCCAATCGAATGCAAACTCGCAGGCGCTGGCGATCCTGACCGACAGCAGTGGTTTGGTGTTGGTCTTGCAGCGCTGCAAAACCGCCGAGCGTTACCCAGAAGGATTTCATGTCGGATTCTTGCTCGACGACGTGGCCTCGGTTCGCGCGCTCCACGCACGCGCGCTCGCTGACGGTGTGACGGTCAGCGACGTGATCGTCAATGGTCGCGGCACGATGATTTACCTGAGTGCGCCCGAGGGGTATTTCGTCGAGGTGAGCTGCCAAAAGCACCGCTGGTCGCCCGCCGGTATCCTCGTCGTGATCCTCTTGTTCATGTTGCTTCGGTCCCGCGCCGCAGCCTTCGGCGGCCTGATCGGGTGACCCTGCCGGAGTGGTCGTCGCCGACAGCTGCTTACGGGAACCCCGAGGTGACCCTCGTGCCGCAGACGAGCTGCATGGGATTGACCTGTTCTCGACGCTTCCGTGTAGACTGCTCACGCGGTCGGCCTGCACCACCCCAGCAATCAGGAACACGTGAGCGAATCGCCGGTAGAAGTCTTCGAGCTGATCGTGGGCATGTTTTTGGCGGTGCTCGTGTTGCACTACCTGGCCAGGCGGCTTTCGCTGCCGCCGGCGGTGGCCTTACTCGTTGGCGGCGGCGCGCTGGCTTTCACGCCGGGCCTACCGACGATTCAGCTGAACCCAGAGCTCGTGCTGTTGATCTTCCTGCCGCCTTTGCTGATGGACGGCGCGTGGTTTACGGCTCACGCTTCCTTCCGCAAGCACCTGCGCGGGATCTTGTCGCTCGCGATCGGCGCGGTGCTGTTCACGACAGCGGTGGTGGCTCTCGTGACCAAGCTTTTGCTTCCTGCGCTGCCTTGGGCGGCCTGCGTTGCGCTGGGCGCAATCGTGTCCCCGCCGGATGCGGTGTCTGCGCGCGCGGTTCTGCAACGGGTGAAGTTGCCGCGACGGCTGAGCACCTATCTCGAGGGAGAGAGCCTGCTGAACGACGCGACCGGTCTGGTTCTGTTTCGATTTGCGATCGCCGCTGTGCTCACCGGAGCCTTCAGCATTCCGGCCGCCGGGGGCAGCTTCCTCGTGCTGGTCGCGGGGGGCGTTGCCGTGGGTGGGGTGATTGGCGGGGGCTGGGTGCGGCTCGTGCGTCGGCTGGGGGACGAGAGTCTCGTGATCTGCGCGTCGATCCTGGTCTGCTGGGTGGCCTATCTGGGCGGCGAGCTGCTGCATGTGTCTGGCGTCATCGCGACCGTGACGGCAGGCTTGATCTGCGGCTGGTACCAACACGTAGTTTTCACCGCGACTACTCGCATCCGCGGCATCGCGACTTGGAAGGTCTTGGTTTTCTTGCTCGAGGCGGCGGTGTTCATGCTCATCGGCTCTTCGCTCCGGGGCGTGCTCGAGCGTGTCGGCGGGCCTGCCGTCGTGGTTCAAACCATGGGCCTCACGGTGCTCACCATCGTCTTGGCCGTCACCTTGGCGCGGTTTGCCTGGGTCTTCGGCACTGATCTCGTGCTTTACCTGTTCCACCGAGCGGGTGTGAAACGAGCGGAGCCGCTGGGCCCGGGGGCTGCGACCGTCATGAGTTGGGCTGGCATGCGCGGCGTGGTGACGCTCGCCGTGGCGCTGACGTTGCCCGACGCCATGCCGGGCCGCGACCTGATGCTGGTGACCGCGTTCGCGGTGATCCTAGTCACGGTCCTCGTTCAGGGCACGAGCCTCGGTGCGGTCATTCGCTGGGCCCGCTTGCGGGAAGCGGAAGACGCTGAGCCACCGCTCGAGCTCTTCGCGGCCGAGGTCGTCGTGCTCAAAGCCAGGCTCGCCGCCGTAGAACGCCTCGCCTACGACAGCGAAGGAAAGCTGATTCATCCCCAGCTGCTCGATTCGCATCGGCGACGCGCCGCCGCAGCAGACAACTTTCAAGGCACTGACGAAAAGCGCGAGGAAGCCATCGCGGCCCATTTCGACGTCATCCTCGCGAGCATCGCCGCCGGACGCAAAGAGTTGGTCCGACTACACCGCAGACACGAAATCGACGACGAAGTGCTGCACAATCTCGAGCACGATCTCGATTTGGAAGAACTGGGCGCGATCGCCGCCAAAGACACCTGACCCTGCGCCAGAGCTGGTTCCGTTGGTCGCCTCGACCCCGGGCTTGGCGGACGGACTCAGTCGCACAGGTTCTCTTCGTCGCAGGCGCAGCCACTCCCCTTGTGACAGCTGTAGCTGGCGCGAATGCAGGAGTCGCCGCACGCCTTGCCTTTGCTGCACACCTTGCAGCATTGCTCTCGTGGCACGCACGATAGGGCTTCGTCCTCGTGCACCGCGTGAGGGAGCGAAGCTAGGCCGGATGGCGAGTCCGGCTGGATGCGGGGAGCGCCGCCCATCGACGGTGTCCACCCGACCGCGGCCAGTAAGGTCAGCAAACCACCCAGCAGCAGCCCGTGGCCGACAGTCTTCGAATGCATCGATCCTCAAAGCTAACACTTCCGATCGCTCGAGATATAGAGTTATCCCGGGTAGGGGATACACCCACTCGTCAGTAAGGCGGATTGTTCCCGTGACAGGACGATCGCGGCGGCGACTACCCGACCAGGCCCACCGTGCGGGAGGACTCTGAAGCAAAGCTTGCTCCAGCGTGCTGCCCGCGCACCAAGCGACAATACGCGCCGCGCTGCGCGAGCAGCTGGTCATGGGTGCCTACTTCTGCCACCCGCCCTGACTCCAGCACTACGAT
>Ga0164308_10000770_pt1 | contig 17363 bp, 15 predicted proteins | sample Whisoiple_246_MG_FD_109983 | JGI IMG/M metagenome (GOLD analysis project Ga0164308, IMG submission 109983) | Soil microbial communities amended with fresh organic matter from upstate New York, USA - Whitman soil sample_246_MG | ecosystem: Environmental > Terrestrial > Soil > Unclassified >...
CGAACCATCGACTCCCCCATGGAGCACACGCGCCATCCAATGGAAAGCAATTTTCCACCTTCCGGGCACGGGCACGGGCACGGGCACGCTTACGGGAGGACCTGAAATCAGGGACAGACCCTACCCCATGGTCGACTATTCGAGCGGGACGACGTGCTGCGCGACGTTGATACCGAGCGCCGAGGTGGTCACGATGGTGAAATTGGCGTAGCCCCCACCAGGGGCTTCGCCGACCGAGCCGACATTGACGACGCGTACGTCGGCAACGGAGCGGTCGAATGGCACGTGGCTTCCGCCGCAAACGATGATGTCACCGGGCTCGTCACCGAGCAGCGCGATCATTTCGTCGTCGCTCATCTCGACGCTGAACGGCTCGCTCGGATCGAGTGGTGAGCCGTGCACGGCGAGCAAGGTGTGGCCCGACTCGATGGGAAGCGTCGCCACGGTGGGCAGCTGCCCGATACGGGTGACGATGATTTCACCGAGTTCGTGCTGCACCTGGCGCAAGCGCTCGATGCGATTGCGTTCGACTTCGCTGGTCGCGCTCAGCTTGTTGGGATCGATTTGGGCGAGCGCGCGGTCCCCCACGCCTTGCACGCAGAGCGCGCGATGGTGGAGCAGAGTTTTCCATACCGCCAACGGCGCTGGGCCCGGGAAACACAGGTCGCCGCAGGCGACGAGCTGGTCCCAACCCAGGCTATCTGCTTCCTTGATCACCGCGTCCAAGGCCGCCGCGTGGCCGTGGATGTCCGATATGCACAAAAACCGCATGCCCCACGGTTCGTACGGTCAGGCGGGCTCGGGGACAAGGGGCTATGCTCCGGCTCGGCATCCAGCCGCGGAAATTGCACCCGAAAACCCCTGTGACCCTCGCCCAAGAACTCCAAAATCTGGCCTTTGCGATCGCGCCCGAGCGGGCCCGCATGCTGCTCACCGAGCAGAGCGGGCGCGAGGGAGGCGCGCTCGGTGTGTTGCTGGGATCGGCCTTCCCGGCGATGACCCCGAGTGCGGGCTTTCAGCACGACGCACTCGACTTGATAGCACGCGAGGGATTTCGCGCGCGTCGCCGAGGGCGAGAGTTGTTTCCCGCGTTGCGTAGCGCGATCAAGTCGCACCCCGACCCCGAACTCGGCATCGCGCACTTGCGCCGTCGCGTCTGGGCCGAGAAGGCGCGCATCGCGCTGCGTGAGCTGTTACCCGTGCGCCTCGGCGGCGCCAGCATCGAAGTCACGGGCAGCGAGCTGAGCGATTTGGCAGCCGCGGCGTTCGACGCGGCGCTGGTCGAAGCCGAGGCAGCGATCGCCGAACGCTTCGGCTCGCCGCTGCGCGCGGACGGCCTACCCTCCACCATGGTCATGTTCGGCCTGGGGAAAATAGGTGGAAATGAGCTGAATGCAGGCTCGGACGTGGACGTGATTTTCATCTACGATACGGACGAGGGCGAAAGTCAGCTGTCGTTGCACGAGCACTTCAGTCGGGTCGTGCGGCGCGCCGTCGCCACGATTGGCACGCCCAGCAAAGATGGTTTGATCTGGCGCGTCGATCTACGGCTCCGGCCAGAAGGCGCTACGGGTGCGATCGTCAATTCGGCGCCGGCTGCGGAGCGCTATTACGAAACCTGGGGCAGGCTCTGGGAACGCGCGGCCCTGCTACGCGCTCGGCCTTGCGCGGGTGATCTGGAGCTCGGTCGCTTGCTCAGCCGAGAACTGATCACACCCTTCGTGTATCGAAACCGGGTCGACCCCACCATCGCCGAGGCCTTGAGCGAACTCGTGGTGCGCTCGCGCAACGAGCTCAGTCCCGACCCGGAGCGGGATCTCAAATTGGGCCGAGGCGGCATCCGCGAGGCCGAATTCTTCGTGCAATCGCTGCAGTTGGTGTGGGGCGGCCGCGAACAAGCCTTGCGCGTACAAGGCACGCTGCCAGCCTTGGCTCGACTCAGAAGCCAGGGGTTGGTGAGCGATCGCGAAGCGCGCGGCATCGCCGAATCGTACGTGCTCTTGCGCCGGGTCGAGCACCGCGTGCAATGGGCGAGCGGGGTGCAAACCCATTTACTGCCGAGCGACGGCGAGGAGTTCGAACGCCTTTCACGGAGCCTGGGTTTTGCCGATGGTTCCGGCCTGCGGCGCGAGCTGGAGCTGGCTCGGGAGCGGGTGAGCAGCACCTTTCAGTCACTGACGCACGCGGCAGAACCGGCCAGCGCCCCGCGTGCTCACTTGGTCAGCGAGCTCGAGGGCGACGACCCCGAGCTCGGGCGTGTCGCCGAAGAGCAATTCCGCAGCGCCGACATGGGCGAGCACATCGCGGCTCTGGCGCGGCGCCCGGATGGCTTGCTCGGATCGCTGACCCGCGACCGCCTGCCAGGGCTGACGGACAACGTTTTGGACGCGCTTTCGAACTCGGCGGACCCCGAGCAAGCCGCGCGCTACTTGCGCTCGTTTTTCGGCAAGTTTTTGGCGCCTGCCGCGTACGTCAATGCGCTCGGCGCGGATCGACGCGCCCTTCAGCGACTGATTACCGCGTTCGGCGCGAGCGCGTTCGTCGGTGACGCCGTCTCCAGCCGTCCGGAGTTGGCGGACGTGATCCTGTTCGGCGGAGGCGCGGTCAGCGATCCACAAGCCGCCGTGCGCGCCGAAATTTGGAACGCCGCCGAGTCGCTGTCACCCGACGCCGATCACCACGAGCGCGAGGAGTCCTTCATAGGCGCTCTGCGCGCGGCCAAGCGGCGCATCACGGTCGAAGTCGCGGTCGCCGATCTAGCGGGCACGATTGGCATGCGTGATGCCACGCGCATCTTGGCCGATCTCGCAGAGGAGATTTTATCCTGCGTCGTGCGGCACGTATTCGGCGATGTGCCGGGCTTCGCGGTGCTCGGCTTGGGCAAACTGGGCGGGCGAGATTTGGGCTACGCCTCGGACTTGGACGTCATTTTCACGTTCCTACCCAGCGCGGCTCCGGAGCCTCAAGAGGCAACGACTTACTTCGTGCGCGGCGCGCAACGAGTGATCCGACTGCTCACCGAGTCGCACGCAGCCGGTCCGGGCTACGAGCTCGACGCGCGCTTGCGCCCCTCGGGCTCGCATGGGCTCCTGGTCACCTCGCTTTCGTCTTTCGCTCGCTATCACGGGCAGCCGCTCGACGGCAGCGACGTCGAATCGGGCCCCGCGGTGCTCTCCTCGGGCGCTCCCTGGGAACGGCAAACGCTGCTCCGCGCACGCGGTGTAGTCGGCGACCCCGAATTGCTACGACGTGCACTCACGATCGCCTGGCGCGCCGCTTACGAAGGCGGCGCGCCGCCTGCAGCGGAGATGCACCATTTACGCATGCGTCTAGAGAAAGAGCAGGGCCGCGAACGCGAAGGTCGCTACAACCTGAAGACCGGTCACGGCGGCTTGCTCGACATCGAGTTTGCGGTGCAGTGGCTACAAATGAAAAACGGCACCGATCCGCGCGTGCGCACGCCCGATTTGGGCCTCGCGCTCAGCGCGTTGCACGGGGCGGGCTATCTGAGCACCACCCACTTCGAAGTGTTCAAGGACGGCTACCGCTTCTTGCGCCAGCTCGAGCAACGCATCGTCGTCAAAAGCGGCGTGAGCGGCGCGATCGTCGACACGCGCAGCGCAGGCCTTGCCCAGCTCGCGCGCCGCATGTCTTTCCAAGACGGGCAAGGTCAACGCGCCAGCGAGCACCTGATTGCTCGCTACAAAGACATCACCGAAAGTGTGCGCACGAGCTACGAGAAGGTGCTGGGAATTGCGCAGGCCGGTTAGGCGAGCAATTTTGCGGCTTCGATCGCGGCGTAGGTGAAGATGATGTCAGCGCCCGCGCGGCGCAGACACAAAAGTGTTTCGATGATCGCCTTGTCGTAGTCGAGCCAGCCGTTTTGAGCGGCGGCTTTGAGCATCGCGTACTCGCCGCTGACTTGATAGGTGGCGACGGGCAACGCGGTGAGCTCGCGGACGTGACGAATGACGTCTGCGTAGGGCAGCCCCGGTTTGACCATCAACCAATCCGCGCCTTCGGCTTCGTCGAGGCGCACTTCGCGCAGCGCCTCGCGCACATTGGCAGGGTCCATTTGATAGGTCTTCTTGTCGCCACCGCGCGGCGCGGAGTCCAGCGCCTCTCGGAACGGCCCGTAGAAGGCGGACGCATATTTCACGCAGTACGAGCAGATCCCTACTTGGCTGAAACCCGCGGCATCCAGCGCGCTGCGGATTGCGCCGACGCGGCCGTCCATCATGTCGCTCGGGGCTACGACGTCCGCTCCGGCCTGGGCCTGGGCGACGGCCATTTGGGCCAAGATCGGCACCGTGACGTCGTTGTCGATGCGGCCATCGATCACGACGCCGTCGTGGCCGTCGGAAGAATATGGATCCAGCGCGACATCCGTGATCACGAGCAGGCCTGGCAGCGAGGACTTGAGCGCCCGCACGGCGCGCTGCAAAAGGCCCGCGCTGTTCGTGCTCTCGGCTCCGCGCGGATCTTTCAGATCATCGCGCAACGCAGGGAAGAGCGCGACCCCCGGCACACCCAACGAAAAGGCCTGCGCGGCCGTCTCCACCAAGAGATCGATCGACAAGCGCGCTTGCCCGGGCATTGAAGAGATGGGCGTGCGCTGCCGCTCCCCCTCCTGCACGAACATCGGGTAGATGAGCCGCTCGGGACTGAGCGTGGTTTCGCGGACGAGGCCGCGCATTTGTGCGGTCAGGCGGTTGCGGCGAGGTCGAACGAGCATGGCTCCCCTACCCTACCACGCGCGCCACGCAGGCAAGGGCAACCCTCAACTCCCTTCCAGCGTGTAGTCCCAGCTCTCTTCTTCGCAGGCTTTGCTGAGCTCGCGCCGCAGATCTTCGAGCGCCAAAGCCGACGGGATTTGCAGGCTGGCCTGCAGCATGAACATCGGTGTGCCGCTCTCCGGCGCAAACTCCAGCCGAGACTCGAGCGAAGCCACGTTGACGCCGCGACCGGCGAGCACGCCCGCCACGCGCTGCACGATTCCAGGCCGATCCACGCCCGTGACGCGGATCTCGAAGGGCAGAAAATCACGCGCGACCTGGCGGGTCGTAGTCGGTTTGGTCAACAAGCGCAGGCCCAACTTGGCTCCGAGCGCTTCACCCCGGGCCGCCACTTCACGCGTCGCTTTCTCGTCGCCCGAGACCAACACCAGCAGCGCGAATTCTCCGCCCAAGATGGCCATCCGGCTATCTTCAAGGTTTGCCCCTGCCGTGTGCACCAGCGACGAGATCTCGCTCACCAACCCCGGCCGATCCGGACCCACCGCCGTCAACACCAGGTAACTCTTGTCAGCCATGGCTTCTAGTTAGCCAAACCAGACGCTCCGAGCAAGGCGCAGGGCCTGGCCCCTGTCGAGGTCAGGAGTGACCCACCCGTTTCCGGCGCGCTACGCGCGGGCGCGGGCGGCCAAGCGCTCGAACTCTGCCAAAAACCGACGCGCGTCGCTGCTCTTTTGGATGGCGCCGACGGCGCCCGTGGCGCGCAGCTTGGCTTGCAATTCGTTGGACTCGATCGACGAGTACAAGATGACCGCAATGTCTTTGGTGGCGCGCCGCTTTTTCAGCAGCTGCGCCAAGTCCAGACCGGTGAGTGCCGGCATGTTCACGTCGAGCAGCACGATATCGGGCTGGAACTCGGCGCTCCACTGCGAGGTGCCGAGCGCCTCTTCACGAACGTGGACGATGTAGCCTGCGCCTTCCAATCGTTCTCGGGTCACCTCCAAGACGATGGGGTCGTCATCCACGACTAGCACCGTGCGCCGATTGGTCCCGCGGGGGTCCCGACGCGGGGCACCGCCCGTGTCGGGCTGCAGGGAGCTTCTGTCGGCACTGTGAGACAATGTGCTGTCACGCCAGAACGGCCAAACACCGGGTCAAGATAAGGCGCAGGCAAAGTCGAGGCGGGTCCGAGCTGGCTCAAACACCCAAGAAAGCCAAGAAATCTGCCGCGGTTTCCGTGTTTTTGCCGTGGCTTTTGCGCGCGCTTTGGCGCGCGTTCCAACGCGCGACCTTGGCCTGGTACGAGCTAGTCGCGGCCAAGTGCTTTTGGTGAAGGGTTTGGACCTTGCCCAAGTCGTTCTCTCCGTCCAGCTCGTACAGGCAATCCGTCGCTTGAATCAACTTCAAGCGGTGCAGCTTGCCGTCCTCCTTGAAGCTCGGATCGAACGGGAAGATGCGGCAGCCGAGCGGCCGATGGTTGTAGATCGTGCAGCGATCATCCGCACCCAGGTAGCGGCACCCGCCGGCTTCGTGGCGCAGCACCATCACGCGTTTGCCCTGGCGCAACGTGACGAACGCTTCGGGTTCGTCATCCATATCGATCCCGTTGCGATCGACCCAGCGCACGAGCTCGTGGCCGCGTTCACCGGTGTGGCGCACGATGCGCTTGATGTCCGTGTCGGTCAGCGGCAAGAGCGGCTCCTTGCAGCAGTTGCCGCAGCCGGTGCAGCGAAACCTCAGATACTTCTCGCCCGTTGCCACTTCCCTGCTCTTTATCAAAGACCGAGACGCGGGTCGAGTGCATCACTGACAGGGCGGCGTGCCAGCGAAATCGATTCCGGGATTGCAAGAGTTCTCGGGCGCTAGCGCAAAGTGGTTCAAGTAAAATTGCCGGAAGCGCTCGGTATCGACGCAGTCAGCGCGCAAGGTGGCGCCCCAGGCGCTCACACCCCAGCGCACATCGAGCAGCGGGTCTGGAGTCAGCAGCACGCGGCGCGCGGGGGCCGCGGGACACGCCGGGTCGTGGGGAAGTGCGTCGATTAGCCCTTGCACACGGGCGACCTCGTCCGCGCAGCCATCATCGCAGTTATAACTATAGACGACCGCGCCGTGCTCCAGGTCGTGCACCCAAAAGCCGCGCGGCACCGGAAACGAGTAGCTGCCGAAGGCCGCCCAACTAGAGTAGTGCGTGCCGCCGGCGGGCGGGTCGTCGGGGTAGCTGAGCTCCGAACACACGGACACGTGGCTTCGGGAGAGCCCGCTCATGCTCTGCGGTTGGACATTGCAGGCGCCGCCGGCTTGGTCCGCAGCGCCCGTACCTTGGCTCGGCGGGTCAGCCGGCTGCGGCGTGTCGGGGTCACTGGAGCACGCAACCGCGGAGCCGACGCACCACAGCGAAAGCGCGAGCCGCAGCGCGCGGCCGGAGCCGTTCGTCGTGACCGCAAGCGACAAACGCGGCATTTTGCCGAAGGCGGCCGTTGTGGGCAAGCTCACGGCCCTACGTTAGCAGACCCCCGAGCGCTGGAAACGTGCAACAATGGTCGTTGAATGTCGCTCAAGATCGATCAGGACCATTCACGGTTCCGCAACATCGTTCGCGGCAAGATTCGCCAAAACCTCAGACGCTACATTTCGCAAGGCGAGATGCTCGGGCGCAAGGGCAAGGATCTCGTCTCGATTCCGATTCCGCAGATCGACATCCCGCGCTTCACCTTCGGTGACAAGCAGAAGGGTGGTGTCGGTCAAGGCAAGGGAGATGCCGGCGACCCCGTCGGTGGCGAACAGTCCGAGGGTGAAGACGGAGCGGGCCAAGCGGGCAAGGACGCCGGCGACCACGTGCTCGAAGTCGACATTACCCTCGACGAGCTAGCAGACATCCTCGGTGAAGAGCTGGAGCTGCCCGCAATCGAGAACAAGGGCAAGAGCCGGATCATCGCCGCCAAGGATCGCTACACGGGGATCCGCCGCGTGGGGCCCGAATCCCTGCGTCACTTCAAGCGCACTTACAAAGAGGCGCTGCGCCGCTCGATCGCCAGCGGCGCCTACGACCCGGGCAACCCGGTGATCGTTCCGCAAAAGGAAGACAAGCGCTTTCGCTCTTGGAAGGAAGACCACGAGCCCGTCGCAAACGCCGTCATCTTGTACATGATGGACGTCTCGGGTTCGATGGGCGACGAGCAAAAGGAGATCGTTCGCATCGAGAGCTTCTGGATCGATACTTGGTTGCGCCGCCAATACCAGGGCCTGGAATCCCGCTACATCATCCATGACGCGGTGGCCCGCGAAGTGGATCGAGAAACCTTCTTCCGCACGCGCGAATCTGGCGGCACGATGATTTCGAGCGCGTACCGGCTGTGCGCGCAAATCATCGACGAGCACTACCCATCATCGGAGTGGAACATCTATCCGTTCCATTTCTCCGACGGCGACAACTGGTCGATGGACGACACGCTCACCTGCATCGAGCTGATGAAGAAAGAGATCCTGCCCAAGGTGAACATGTTCGCGTACGGCCAGGTCGAGAGCCCGTATGGCTCCGGGCAGTTCGTGAAGGACTTGCGCGAACATTTTGCGAGCGACGAACGGGTGATCACCAGTGAAATCCGCGATCGTGACGCGGTCGTCGGCAGCATCAAAGAGTTTTTGGGCAGAGGGAAATAAGCATGTCGCAATTTGCCACCAACACGACGCTGCCGCGCTACCTGAGGGACGAACAGGACAAGATCGAAAAGATCGCCCGCAGCCACGGGCTCGATTTCTTCCCGGTCGTGTTCGAGATGCTCAGCTACGATCACATGAACGAGATCGCTGCCTACGGCGGCTTCCCCAATCGTTATCCGCACTGGCGCTTCGGCATGGAGTACGAGCGGCTCAGCAAGAGCTACGAATACGGCTTGTCGAAGATCTACGAGATGGTGATCAACAACAACCCCTCGTACGCTTACTTGCTGGAAGGCAACAGCCTGACCGACCAGAAGCTGGTGATGTGTCACGTGTTCGGCCACGTGGACTTCTTCAAGAACAACTTCACCTTCCGAGCCACGGACTTGGACGCGGGCGAACACATCGCCGACCCCATCGGCCGCAGGAAAGACGGCTATGACCCCAATCGGCGCTGGGTCGACAAGATGGCCAATCACGGCTCGGCCGTGCGCCGGATCGTGGATCGCTACGGCATCCACAAGGTCGAAGAGTTCGTGGACGTGTGCCTATCGCTCGAGAATCTGATCGACCCCTGGTCTCGCTTCGTGGTGCGCCGTCGTGACTCGCGCCCGGACGAGGAGCCCGAGCAAGTGCAGGTGCCGCGCTTGCGCTCCAAGGACTACATGGAGGAGTTCATCAATCCGAGCGAGTACATCGAAGAGCAGAAGAAGAAGATGGAAGCCGAGCGCGAGCTCGAGAAGGGCAAGTTCCCCGCGCAACGGGAGCAAGACGTGCTCTTGTTCTTGCTCGAGAATGCCCCGCTGGAGCGCTGGGAGCGCGCGATCCTGAGCATCATTCGCGACGAGGGCTATTACTTCGTGCCGCAAATGCAGACCAAGATCATGAACGAGGGCTGGGCCTCCTACTGGCACTCCAAGATGATGACCGGGGACGTTTGCGATTGGAGTGAGATCGTCGACTACGCCGAGAACAACGCGGGCGTGATGGCCACTAGCGGCGGGCGATTGAACCCGTACAAGTTGGGCGTCGAGCTGTATCGCAACATCGAAGAGCGCTGGGACAAGGGCCAGTTCGGTCAAGAGTGGGAAGACTGCGACGACCTGGACGTGAAAAAGAATTGGGATCTGCGGCTCGGCCTAGGCAAGCAAAAGGTCTTCGAAGTGCGCGCGCTGTACAACGACGTGACCTTCATCGACGAGTTTCTGACCCCGGAATTCGCCATGGAAAACAAGATGTTCACCTTCAATTGGTCGAACCGCAACGAGCGCTACGAGATCGACACGCGCGAGTTCCAAGCCGTGAAAGAGAAGCTACTCGCGCAGCTGACCAACTTCGGCAACCCTTCGATCTTCGTCGAGGATGCAAACTACGAAAACCGCGGTGAGCTGTTGCTCGCGCACGAGCACCGCGGTGTCGATTTGCGCAATGACTACGCGCGCGAGACGATGGCCAGCTTGGTGCGCATTTGGAAGCGTCCGGTGTCGCTCGCGACGCTGGTGGATGGCAAGCGCGCCGTGCTTCGCTTCGATGGCAAAGAGCACAGCGTGCGGCACGACGCGCCCTGACTCCGCATGGCCTCTTCGCGCCTGGTCCCATCTGCGTGGCTCGCTCTCGGTCTGAGCGCCGCGCTCTCTGCGTGTGCGGCGGCGAGCTCCGCCCCCAACGCTCCCAACGCAACGCCCACGACGGCCCCGACTCCGGGCGCGGCCGCAGGCCCGCCGGCAAGCCCGAGCCACCCAGCGTCCAGGCCGCTTGCGAGTGCGCCCAAGTGCGCCAGCCCGACCAGCGGCGGCAATTGCGCAGACACCAAGCCCGCGGTCAGCGGTGCGCCTGGTACGCGGGGCGGGTCCGTGCCCTCCGGCGCGCCTGCCGCGGCGCCATCGCCCCCCGAGCCCAAGCTGGTCCCGGGTGGCCTGTCCCGCGGTTCGACTGAACCTTTCGACGTGGAACTCGCGGCAGGCGATCGCGCGTACCAAAGCGACGACTTGGCCGCCGCCAAAGCCCACTACGAGAAGGCCCGCGCGCTCGCCACGAAGGCCCCTGCCCCGCTCGTGGGTTTGGTGCGTGTTGCCTTGGCCAGCAGCGACGTGCCGACGGACTATGCTGCTGCCCCCAAAAATCCGGCCATGCTCGCGCTGCTGCGCCAAATCGACGCGGCGCTGAAGCTGGATGATGCGTATGCACCCGCCTTCGTCGAGCGCGGCCGCTTGCTTTTGATCTTGGGTAATGCGCCAGAGGCGCTGAGCGCGCTGGACCGCGCGCAGCGCCTCGCGCCGGACGACGCCGAGACTCAGTCCGCGCTGGGCGTCGCGCTGCTGGCGACAGGCAAACCCGCCGAGGCCCTGACTCGGCTGCGCAGAGCAGCAGAGCTCGATCCCGACAACGCGGAGCGTCTGACCAATTTGGGAACTGCGCATTTGATTCAGGGTGAAGTCCCCGAGGCCGTGCGGGCCTTCTCGCGCGCTGCAACGCTCGCCCCGAACGATGCCAAAGTGCATGGTGATTTGGGCGCAGCCTACTTGGCGCTGAACCAGACTGAAAAGGCACTGCCGGAGCTCGATCGAGCCGTAGCTTTGGCCCCCGATCGCGCAACCTACGTCTCGAACTTGGCGTATGCGTATTTTCTTGCTGGTCAACTCGACCTGGCAATCAGCACCGCGACCAAGGCGAGCAAGCTCGATCCCAAGCTCGGCTCGGCGTGGATCAACTTGGGTACGGCCTTGGCCAAGAAGGGCGATCTGCCTGGTGCGGAACGGGCCTACCAGCGCGCGCTGGCGCTCGACCCGAGCGACCCGCGTGCCAAAGCAAACCTCGCCGAACTCGCAGAGATGAAGCGCGAGAAGCGGGGCGCGGCGCCGAACGCGCCGAACGCGACCGACAAAAAGTGAAGTTTGCCAGCGGTCAGCCGCTGGAGCATGATTTCTCGCGATGCGCTTTCGCTTATTGAAGCTAGATCCACCCACGCGGCCGCGAGCACTCGCGCTCGGCACGGCCTGCCTGTTCGTGCTGGGCGCAGCCTGCAGCGGTGAAGCCTTCACCTCGGGCAACGGTCCGAGCGCGAGCGGCAGCGGAGGCACGGGCCAAGCTGGCGACGTAAGCGTGAGCGAGGCGGGCGAAAGCGGAAGCAACGAGGGCGGCAGCGGTGGCTTGCCCGGCGAAAGCGGCGCGGGCGCGCCTCCGAGTGCAGGGAGCGCGGGCAAGCCTGGGACCAGTTGTGACTGCGCGGCAGGCGAGTACTGCCAAGACGGGACGAACAAGTGCCGAAAGTGCGCGGACTTTTCGCGCTTCGAATTCGGATCCGCGCAGAAGTTGAGCACGCTGGCTCAAGGCATCGAACGCTTTGCGCGACCTGCCGCCGCGGGCTCGGCGCTGTTCTACGTATCGGGCGCCGCCGACAGCTCGAAGATCTTGTATGCGGCGTCACCCCTCAGCGGAGTCGGCACGCCAGTGACTGCCCCGATGCAAGTCGAAAGCGGACCGCTCTTGGTCGACTTCGCGGGGCACAACCTGTTCTTCGACCGCCGACAGCCGGGCGGGCGAAAGCTGCGAATGGCCGTATGGACGGCCCCAGCGCTATCGACGAACGACGTCCTCGTGCCCGAGCCGATCAACTCGGTCGGCTCTGACGATTATAGCATCGCCATCTCGCCCAACACCGGACACGTGTATTGGATGAGCACGCGCAACGGCAGCGCCGAACTCCTGGTGCAAGCAACGAGCATGACTCCCCCACCAGCGCCTGCGGTGCTCGAGCTGAAGGTCAAGGCGGGCACGGCGGAATGCGCTCGCTCGGGTGACGACGCCACGCCTTGGGTCAACCTCGCCGGCACCCTGCTCTTGTTCAGCAATCCGTCGCTCAACGAGAATTGCGAGGCGAACGACTCGGGCGCAAGCGATCTGTTCGCCGCGCCGTTGGACAAGGACGGCGCACCGCTGGCCGCGGCCACCGCACTCGCCTCCCTGAACCACACTGGCGGCGTCTCGCGAGAAACCGATCCCAGCTTGTCCAGTGATGCCTGCTACATCTACTTCGCCTCCGACAACGGGATGGAGGACTTCGACTTGTACAAGGCGCAGCGAAACTAGCTGCGGCTCAGCGCGCTATTCTGCGCCCATCGCCGACACGTAGTGCTCGATCACGGCCAGCTGATCGGGCGCGAGCGCGGCGAATTCGAGCCCAATCGCACCCGTGCCGCGAGCCTTCTTCACCCAGCGCGCAATCGCCGGAACCTCCAGCAGCTTTCCGGTGATGGGCAAAGCGAAGCGCACGCTGACGTGTTCTTCTTGACCGAATGCCTGCGGCGCGAGCACGAGCAAGCCGCCCACCGAGATGTCTTCGCTTCGGCCCTCGAGCGACGTGCCGTTCGCGCACTGGATCCGAACCGGCGTGACGTAGGGCGCGCGTGCGAAGCGACGGCGCGTCGAGGGTTGCTCGGGCAAGGGCGGCGGAGCCCGCACGCCAAAAGCCGGAACGGCCGCGGTCGCACGCAGACCGAGCAGAGACGACGGCATTTCGTCGCCGGTTGGAACGCGACTCAAGGCTTCGGCAAACGCACGCACGGTCGCAAAGCGATCGGCGGGTTCGCGCGAGAGCGCCTTGTGAATCGCTGCTTCGAGCTGAGCGGGAGCCTCCGGACAGCGGGCAATCAGCGAAGGCGTGGGCTGCGTGCAGACTTTGAGCAACACCTCACCGAAATTGCCTTCGAACGGCACGGTCCCCGCCAAAGCCTCGTACAAGCTCACGCCAAGCGCGTAGATGTCGCAGCGCGCGTCGACGTCGTCCTGGGCGAGGAGCTGCTCGGGGGCCATGTATTCGGGGGTACCGAGCACCGCCCCCTGCTGGGTGATCTTCTGGCTGTGCTGGGGGAGCCGCGCGATGCCAAAGTCGAAGATCTTGGTGACTTCACGTCCGGATTCACTGCGCGAGATGAACAAATTGCTCGGCTTGATGTCGCGGTGAAAAATCCCACGTTCATGCGCGGCGGCAAGCGCATCACACAGCTGCAAACCGATATACACCACGTCCGCAACGCTGATGCGTCGGCGTACGGCCAGGATCCCTTCCAGGGTGCGGCCCTCCAGCAGCTCCATCACCAAATACGGAGTCCCGTCCTCGGTCTCACCCGCATCCAGGCCGAGTACGATGCCGGGGTGCCGCGCCACGCTGAGCGCCCGGGCCTCGAGCAGCAGCCGCTGACGGGACTCGAAGGCACCGACCTGCTCGGCGAGCAGCAATTTGATGGCTACTGGTCGACTGGTGTACAGGTGCTCGGCCTCGAACACCGCACCCGCGCCACCGCGCGCGATCTCGCGCTTCAAGCGGTAGCGACGGTCCACGACCGAGCCAACGTCGAGCTGCGGGATGCTCCCTGAACCGGTTGGTGCCGCCTGAACCCAAGCCATTCCCTATTCGATACGGTCGGGACAGGACGCCCTTGAGGGGGTGCTTGATAATTGCGAGTTCACCGACCAACCTGCCACGTTTGTGAAAACCCGCGCAGGTACACCTACACGGGCTATTCCCCAACGCGAACGCGCATCATGCTGTTTGCTCGCGTGAACGGTAGCTCGCCGCGACGAACGCGGACCAGCGCGGGCTTGGCCGACACCAAGCGTCCCATGAACGCGTTGAATCCGAGGTCATTAGCCGGGTCGGCGGCGTCGAAGCGCGCGTGCACCAAGTACAAGCCGGGACGCGCGAACGCGTGCGCGGGACACATCTCGATCAGTCGACTCACTGCGGAGAACTTGCCGCCCGGGCGCAGCGTTTGCACCGAAGAGCGATCCGCGGGCGAACGCTGATCGGGCTGCGGATCACACTGAAACACGCCGTCTGGACCGCTGACCTCGTACGTGATCAGCTCACGCCGGAAATACACCTCTTGCTTGCGCGGGCCTCGATTGGTGATCGTGGTCGTAGCGGTAACGGTGCTCTCGTTGCCGGCGTCACTACCGCTGATGCTCAGTTCGAGACCGGGGGGCGGCGCTCCCGGTCCAGAAGGCAGCTTGATTTCGTTGCCGAAGTTGGAGCCCAGCGTGAACGGCGTCCCGCTCAGCTCCTTGATTCGACGCTCGCCCGATTCACTGGTTTCAGCGCCCGGCAGCGACCCTTGTGCAGGCACCGGCTCGGCCACGAACGGTTCGTGTTGCGCCGCCAGCTCTTCCTGGCGCTTGCCGCCCTTCCAAACCACTTTCGTCTTCAAAGGCCAGCCAAAGCGTGCGCTGATTTGCGCGCCTTCGACCAAAGGCCAGGGCGTTTTGCCGACGCAGTACAGACGCGGGTCGAAGTTCTGAACCAAGCCCTCACCTGGTTCGAGCTTGATCGCCAGCGCCGCGTCGACGGAGTTCGGCACGACGTCGGCTGGCAGTCGACAGACTACGGCCTTCGGCGGCTTCTTGGCCTTGGCGAGTTTGGGGGGCTTGGTTTTGGCGCTCGGCTCCGGCTCGACGACTGGCGGCAGGATCTCGAGCGTGAGCAAGCGCGCGTCGAAGTCCACCAACGCGGCCTCGGTGCCGCGATTCACGACCGCGAACGCCCACGGCAACTCGGCTCCGAGCTCCATGACCTCGAAGCGCAGGCCGAGTGGCGTCGCCGCGCCCTCTCCGCTCTTCGAGACGAGCGCGTGGGCCACTGTCGGATCGACCACGGGGACCGCGTTGTCCTCGGCTTGGGCGCCCGCGTCGGCCTCGAGCGCGGCGTCACTGGCCTCAGCGTCGCTGGGGCCGGCATCCGAAGTGCCGCGCGGTGCCACGGCAGGGTCACCCGTCACGGACCCCGCTTCAGCCGCAGGCTTGCGTCCGGCGCAGCCAAGCGCCACCGCGCAGATTCCAAAACCGAGCGTCCAGCTCGCAGCTCGCATGCGGCCGGCGTAACATATCCCCCATGCGCGGCCTATACCCGATCGTTGACCTCGATAGCCTGCGCGAGTTCGGCTCCTCGCCCCAAGCGATCGTCGCGTTCGCCGAGCGCGTCCTTTTGGCTCGGCCGCCAGTGCTCCAACTGCGAGCGAAGCACGCCGGCGCGCGCGACACGCTCGAGCTCTTGCGGGCGCTCAGACCGCTGTGCTCGGAGTTCGGGACCCGTCTTTTCGCCAACGACCGAGCCGACCTTGCGGTCTTGGCTCAGTGCGACGGAGTGCACGTAGGCCAGCAAGATCTGCCTTTGCCTGTGGTGCGAAAGCTGGCCCCCGGGCTGCTGATCGGAGTCTCGACCCACAATCTCGAGCAGCTCGAACGAGCCCTCGGTGATCGGCCCGACTACGTCGCTTTCGGGCCGGTATACGCCACCGCTTCCAAAGAGCTCGCCGATCCGTCGGTGGGCCTTTCGTTGCTCGCGCAGGCGCACGCAGCTGCGGTGCGCGCGGACATCCCGCTGGTCGCGATTGGCGGGATCAATCTCGAACGCGCGCAGCAAGTGGCGGAGCATGCCGAACTCGCCGCGGTGATTGCGGCGCTGCAGCCGAATCGCGGCTCGCTCGAGGGCGTGACCGAGGCAGCACAATCACTGCACGCGATACTGAGCGCCCCCCGGTGAGCAGCCTAGAGCTGCCGTAAGCGGTAGATCATCGACTCGAGCGCGAGCGCGGGCGATACGTTTCGATCGACGTCTTGCATGGTCGAAAGCACGATGCGGTGCTGCTCTGCCGCTCGCTCCGCCTGCTCGGGCTGCGCAAGCACCTGCTCACGGCCAGCGAAGGCCAAGGACTGCGCAAAGTATGCCAACAGGCCACGCAAACCATCGCGTTCGCGACGCGCTTCGGCAAACTTGATACCCGGGGCTAGATCGCGTGCGGCGATCGCGGCCCGGGCAGAAGCCACGAACTCTTCACGCTCATTGATGGCGTCTTCAGAGGCCAAGTCGACGGCTAGCGCGACGCTGCCCTGGGCCAGGATCGCGACTTTGGGATCGAGACCCTTGTCTTGCAAGATCTGCGCGACCAGAGCGTCCGGCAGAGGCGAGAAACGCACCGGCAAGGTGCGCGAGCGGATGGTGTCCAAGAGCCGATTGGGGCGACTCGTGAGCAGGACGAAGTGCGTGCCTTGCCCGGGTTCTTCCAGGGTCTTAAGCAGCGCGTTGGCTGCAGACACGGTGAGCTCGTCCGCGTCGCGCACGATGAACACGCGCGCGCGGCCTTCGTGCGGGCCGTACCCCACCCGCTCCAAGACCATTCGCCGCACCTGTTCGATACTGATGCCGGTCGCCTCGTTGGCGCTGATTCGTCCACGATACAGGCCACGCTGGAGCAGGATCACGTCCGGGTGTGCCGGCACGCGCGGCTCTTCGTCAGAGATGCGCAGCGCCCTTTGGCAGGCACTGCACTTTTCGCAAGCGCGGGGGCCGCCGAGCTCGCAGACCAAAGCTTGCGCCAGGGCGAACGCTGCGCGCTCTTTGCCGACGCCGGCGGGCCCCTCGAAACGGTAGGCGTGATGCACGTGGCCGCTGTCGAGCGCCCGCGTGAGTGTTTGCACGGCGGGTTCCTGGCCAAGGATGTGCGAGAACATGGCGCGCGGATGGACTATGCTCCGAGCGCCCCGATGGCGGAACCTTTTTCAGACATTCTTTGCCCGGCCTTGGCCGAGCTGAGCTCGTACACCCCCGTGGCAGGCGAGTACGCCGTTCGGCTCGACGCGAACGAAGCGCCCGAGCTGCTCTCCCCCGCTGCCAAGCAGCGCCTGGCCGAAGTCGCAGCCACGCTCACCTGGGAGCGTTACCCAGACGCGACCTCCAGCCACTTGCGCGAGGCGCTGGCCAGCTACTCTGGAGTGAGCGCGGCCGAGGTGCTGGTCGGCGACGGCAGCGACGAGATCATCACCATGCTGATGTCGGCCTTCTCGCAAGCGCGCGATCGCTCGGGCAGCCCGCTGGTCATGACCACCACGCCGAGTTTCGTCATGTATCGCATGAGCGCGCGGGTGCGTGGCCAGCGCGTGCTCGAGGTACCGCTCGACTCCAATTGGGATTTGGCG
>Ga0164308_10000773_pt1 | contig 17328 bp, 34 predicted proteins | sample Whisoiple_246_MG_FD_109983 | JGI IMG/M metagenome (GOLD analysis project Ga0164308, IMG submission 109983) | Soil microbial communities amended with fresh organic matter from upstate New York, USA - Whitman soil sample_246_MG | ecosystem: Environmental > Terrestrial > Soil > Unclassified >...
GGGAATGGATTAGAGGGAAATGATTCGGAATTTACTCTTAGGATGTTTAGACATAAAACTGATAATAGCTTTTCTAACTTCAAGTTCAGTTTTATACCCTTTGAAGTTTCCAACTATTCGGGCAGACGTACTGTTATAATGCTCGATGTAATAAGTCAGTTGGCTTGTCATGATGTCAGACCTACCGAGGGTAAAGGCGAATGGGTTAGAAGGGAATGCAATCAGGCTTTGCATTAACCGCTTTGTGTGCAGCGAAGAACAGAACCGGAGCCGTATTAGTGATGTGTTGTACGTGTCGGTTATACTCATCGGAGGGAATAACAACTGAGGTGGTGAACATCTTGCAGGGGGTCGGACCCTCAACCCAGTGGGGGAAGTCAATCATCTTTGTCATGTTGATAGTCTAGCATATGGTAATCCCGGACCGCTATAGCGATCCGGGATTTCTTACCAGCAGTTTTTACCTTTTTGAAGATCGGTGATGGCTTGCCTGATCTCGGCTAGCCTATCGCATTGACTTTTGGTTGGCGTTCCGTACTTGATCCTCCGAAGGATGGCTTTAGCTTCCATGGCCAGATCCGCTTCGCATCTGATCTTCTTAGAAGCGGGGTCAAGGCGGCTGTCCTTATCGGGGTCTCTCATGGCAGTACGATGTATCCCTTACCGTAGCATGCGATGCAGCTAAGATCGATCTTCTTGCTCTTAGGGTTCCAGACTTTGCCTACCCCGTTACAGTTGGTGCATTGTCGGAGCTTGCTCATTTCTTCCCCTTGAAGTCGTCGATGGTGACGCCTAGCCCCCTGGGTGGGAGGTCTGATCCGGCGGGGTCGGTTCCGTGTTTGGGTACGTGGTTGGGTCGGATGGCGGGGGATCCGTTGGCCTGGCCCCACGATGACTTTTCGCCCTTTGGTACGCTGTGCTTTCCCATGCCAGAGAGTCTAGCACACGTTACCTGGAGAGTCCAAACACCCGGCGGTAATTTTCCTCAGTAAGAATTTTGAAGCCCAACGCCTCGGAGGTCTTAGGGCCCCAATAGCCATCATCGCGGGTTCCGACGAGGCGTTGCATGCGGCTGATGATCCAGTAGCCTGCTTCGCCATCAATGTCATTATCGCCTTCCCTGAGGAGAGGGAAGGTTACACTGATTCTCATATGGTCGATCTCCCTAAGGGGTGTGCCGATGTGCCATAGTTCGATGTTGCTTTCTTGGATGTCGTTGCGGGAGATATGGGCGTGTCCGGTGTGTGGGTCTTTACCGTTGTATTTGCGCCATTTCCAGGGTTCGATGCCGCCGTTTCCGGCGATGATCCGATGGTTCCAGATAATGTATTTGATGCGCCAGTCCTTTGACGCTACTAGGGCATCAATGACTTTCTGGCATTGAGTAGCGGTGAACGCTTTACCCAGCATGAGGTCGATAGCGTCAACGGATCCGTCAGGTTCGGGGTTATGGTCGGATGATGGGTTTTCAGTCTGGTGGGTGGTATCCCCGATCCATCCGATGACAATACCAGGGTATTGCCTTTTGAGTTGTTCCCTGAGTATGCCTAGTGCGGGGTCGATGTAATAGCTCATTATATTGTCTCTCCCTATGGGTAGGAGCGGGCAGGGGTTCCTAGGACCGCCTGCCCGCTCCGTCAGTATATCACTAGACCGTCGTGTTCGGTACGCGCCAGACAGCCCACATTGCGCCCAGTGCGGAAACAACCGTAAGCGCTACCTGAGTACCGTCGTTGACGTCGAATACATCATCGGCGAACGCAGCGCTTAGTGCAGTGATAACGGATCCGGCAAACGATACCCACATTTTAGCTGTGACCATTACAGCCCCCTTTCTTTCGCGTAGTCAGCCCATTCCTCAATAGGCATTGGTCCGTGCTCTTTGACGGTATAAACGCCATTGTTATCACGGACGTTTTCTCGGTACACTATCATCTGTACGTCTTTCTTGTACTTGGGATCTAGATCTCTTGGAGTTGCCATTATTTCGGTGCCTCCCTATCAAGGTGCCATTCCAAGTGTTCATAGAAAGCTGCTTGTAATTCCTGTTGTCCTTTGGTGAGGTTGTCAAGCTTGCGATCCATTCGACCAACGAATCCGTTTGACACGTTGACCGTGTTGTCCACAGCTTGCTGGGCCACATGTTTGATATCCTTTGATGCGGTTCGGCCTTGGAGTACGGCCACTAGGACCGTGCCGACCATGCCGAGTAATGCGGTTATTGAAGCGGCCCCGATCACTCCAACCATATTACTGTCGATGAGGTTGCTTATGTCCATGATGAGGCCCCTTCTTGACCTTAGACAAATCCTTATCTGTGTGTTTACACGAGGGTGGCGGCGAATGCAAGGTGGTCCGCTGCGTCGCCATCGTCGTAGATGATGAATTCGGCGGGGGATACCGCGCTTGATGCAATGGACGCGTTGTTACCGGCGCTGCCGGTCATAGTCAGCACAATCTTAGCAGTGACGTCATTAGCGCCGACGATGAACACAGTTGACCAACTAGCGTCGTACGGGTTTCCAGCCAAGCGCACTGCAAAACGTCCAGAGGCGAGCTGCTGGCCGGTCGGCGGATTGTTGGTACCGTTGTCTTTTCGGATACGCATGAGCGCGTCAGTGTTGGCTACAGACGATGTGACGTTCCCGTGGAACATGCACCTGTAGGCACGACCAGCCTTAAACGTTGCGGTCACCCCGTTATCGGTGGCGGTAAGGGCGATACTCTCAACCGCACCAACGGCTGCACTGCCAGCCACCGTTCCATCGTTAGCCATATACCGATCGATGCGCGCGGGCTGGTCACAAACCAAATCGCCGTTGATAGTAACCTGCGATGGAGTAGTGCTGAATCCCTGTGTCAGAAGAATGGACGCCTGATCACCGGGCCCAACGTTGTTGAGCTTAGGCGAAGAGAGAAAGGTTTGGCCAGCGTCTGAAGTGCTATCGTCGACAAGTTCACCATTAAGCAATACATTGAGTGCAGTAGGTGGAACGATTTCAACCCCGCCAAATGGCACAGAGTGAATTTCAATCCCTGATCCTGTAACGGGATCGGTGATGACAAGGTCGCCTCTGAATACTCCCGAATCAAATTCCACGGTTCCATCCCTATTGATCATCCACCCAGAAACGCCTTGAACATAATTAGGAGACTTGAGCGCAGGGAAGATGATAGTCCCATCTCCGGCTGCGAATGGGTCATCCCATGATAGAAGCGCACTGCCTTCGGGCTTTACGTCAAAAGGGATGATGTGCCCGGAGAATGTTGCGGTAGCTGTCGCTCCGGCGTCACCCCCTGTCCAGACCACGATAACCGTTTCGCCGTCGATCAGGTCGATAGCACCCGTAGCTGACGCGCCAGTGCTGCCGGAGTTAGTGGTTTTAATCGCCGCTGCTGGGCTGACAAGGTTCTTATACATGGTGCATTTAGCCTGTGCAATAACTCTGGAGACAGCGACATAAAGGTTAGTGATGCGGACGTTCTGTCCCACGGCCTGAAATCTGACGGTACCATTTCCCGACCCATCCAAAACAACAGAGACGGGATAAGCGCTGAATCTATCGGAAACGTGAGGCATATCAGGGCACCATATTCTGCTTGTTGAGAGCGGATTGCTTTGCGCTGTCGGATGATGTGGCGAGTCTGAGATAGTGGGGGCGGGCTTTGCGGAATGTGCTTATTTTGGAATAGCCGATCCCGGATCGCACAGAACGGGCTGAGTAGAACATGTCGTTGCCAGACACAATACCCATGTGCCCGGTAGTTCCGCCCTGTCCGGCGAGCCAGACAACCACGTCACCATTGCTAGGTTTGTCGACAGGCTGAAAACTTTTTACATCATCGACATCGGCAGTAGTGAAGCGGCGGCCGGTGTATCCAACCCTTTGTGCGGCGCGATACACAAGTCCTGAGCAGTCATAGTAATTAGGGCCGGTAGCAGCCCATCGATACCCCTTAGCAGAATTACCCAACGCCACAGCGGCATCCAACAATTTAGCGTTGGCGATGCCTTGGGCGGGGGCGATACCTTCATTAATAACCGCTTGTGAAGGTTGGTTGTAATCTCCAGTCCTAGTAACTACGCCGGTAAGCCCTTGGCTGTCTCCGCTGACGATTGCGAGGAATGCGTCTGATAGGTCTTCCATGGTGTTGAGTACTCGACCTTTGGCGACTTGCCGGATAATCAGGACGCCGATGAGGATGAATACCCATCCGATTGTGCTCATGGTTTGACCGCCTTTTTGATGGACTGTTTGATAACAGATCCGCCGGGTACGACGTTGGCGGCGATTGAAGCGGCTTTAGTGGCGGTTTTGGATGAGGCGATGAGTAGGACGATACCCAGAGAAAGGAATGAGATAGCAACGATGACGCCACCGACGTTAGTGGCGCCTTTAAAGAGTGTGCTGCTAAAGGCGCTAATGGCATCGGGTACGCCAGCGAGGGGGTTTCCAAATTCCGACTTGGGCTCTTCTGGTGTGAGGGGATGTGTCTCATTGCGGGCGACTTTCACAAACTTTAGGAAGTCGTCGTATTTAGTGGTTCCGTAGGTGGTCCAACCGCGTGCCCATCCCTGTTCTTTGAATACGATGTAGGCAGCTTTGGCGTTGACGGCAGGATCGTATAGTTGATCGTTGGAGCTGATACCGAACTTCTTTCGCCTGTCCGGTCCCATGCTGCCAATCATGTTGATCTGCCATAGACCATAGGAGTCGTCACGCGTTTGCGATGGACTGCTATGGGCTTTGGGGTTACCGCCACTTTCCGCCAGTGCTACAGCGGCAGCGATGTCGATATCCGCTCCGGTAAAGCCTGCCTGCTGGGCGTAACCTCGAATCTCACTGACGGAAAGTGACGCCATTATCCCACCCTAACTTTGGAGCCGACTTTGTAGGGGGCGGTAAGCCCTGGGTTGAAGTAGATGAAGGTGTCGTAGCTGATACCGTTTTTAGAGGACACCTGCTGGGGATAGCGGGTTGTGGATGTGATGGTGTAATACCGGGGGTTGGTCCATACAGGAATGTAAATGACAGTACCGGCGTTATACGTTGTACCCACGGGTCCTAGCTTAGCGTTGAGGGCTCCGATTCTTGCAGCATGCGATGCGTCACCGTTGCCGTAATACAGGGCAGCGAGTTTAGCCGCCGTGTTATCATTGACGCCCTTAACCGTGTGTTTACCGGGGAAACTGTTAAACTGTTTCTGGGCAGGCTGCGCAGAAATAGAACCAACTCCAGGCAATGGCTCTGGCGGTAGTCCTAACTTCTTGATAGCAGCATCTTTGAGCTTGCCCTGTTCGAACGTGAGGTCAGCGCCTTGCAAGTAATGGTCGATAGCTAGTTGCGCATCGCTAGGCGTTGCGATGTTGCTATCGATCAGATAAGCGACGGCCGTACGTTCCCAGCTTTCGTTTGTCTCTTTGACAGCCTCGGGCAGTTCCGCATTCTGCGGAGCCACAATGACAGTGCCCGAACCGACTTGACCTGAATAGTCGGCAGCCCCACCGGTAACATCCGATGCTTCCCCCTGGGTTTCATCGACGGGACCATTATCTCCGGATGGGGTTGACTTCATCTTATAGGCGACAACGGCGAGGATGACAACGAAAGCGCCAGCAATATAAAGTACTGGCACTCCCGCTACCTTTTTCTTAGCGATGTCATCAAACGTCACAGTCGCTGCCCACCGTTCCAATATGCATCATACGCGGCAGCCATAGCAGCTTTACGCGCATTGACTTTACCTTCTGCCATGACAGTGCCGGTAACGGACCTATCAAGGCCAGGAGGGGTGGACATCATCGTGTTATCGGATGTGTCCTGAATGTTGCGCACATTGGTTTTGAAGTACTCGTTACCCATCTTGCCGCCATCCCTGAGGTCGCCCACGGGCTCGATACCCACGGCATAAGGGATGGTTCCATGACCCCATTCACCGGTAGCTTCTTTAGCGGCTGCCGTTCCGGACGATGATACCTGACGGTCCACAATAGCGTTGTACTCGGTCTGGTTATCGACCTCAGGAATCCAATTAGGACGAGACCTGAACCTATCAGTCCAGTGGGATCCTTTCTGCCGGTTGACCATACCGAGATCCGGGTTAGTGTCAGTTTCGATGTGTGACTGTTCCGGCAGATCGGTTTGCATTGCGGGAGGTGCGTCATGGTATACAGGCGTAGCGGTGTTACGCACAACCTTTTCGTCAGCCGGTACACCGGTTCCGGTGAGTTGACCAAAGAACAGTGATGTCATGACGTAACCCCTTACTTAGTGACAGGTGAAACCGCAGCCTTAACCGCGCCGGAGAAACCGGAGAGAAGCGAAGTCAGCACCTTAGCGGTGTCCGATCGCTTTGAAACAACAACTGCAATACCGGCGAGACCGACGATTGCGATAAGAACGCCGAGAGCTTTATCAGCCATTATATTTATCCTTACTTCTTAATTGGGGTTTGTGATGTCTTAACCGCAGCCATGATCGACGCCAGCAATAGCAGCATGCCTATTGCTTGCACTAGTGGAGCAATCCGTGTGTTGGCGCTAGCCGATGAGACTAGCACCAACACGACGGTTCCGATGATGGCACGCCCCGCATTATCTGGCCAATGCTTTTGCTGAATAGCGCCACCCACGATGGAGACAGCGCCAGCGGCTAGGAATGGCATTTCGGGGCGCATAGTTTATCGACCCGCGAACTTGCGGACGACGCCCAGCACGAACAGACCGACAACAACGGCAACGAGATACTTGTTGTTGAGAAAGCCAATAACGGTGTTCATGAATTAATCCCTTCCTGTTAGACGTTATGACGGCGGAGCGAGAAGCCGATGAGAAAGAGCACAACCCACGCGATCAGCACGATGGAAACTGCATCCATCAAAGCCTGATCTCCGGCGCTGCCCTTACTTCCGGCGTTCTTCGGACCAACGGGCTCACGGGTAGTCTGAATAGACCGCCCTACCCTGTCATCTTCGGTAGCCATAGGCATAATCGTTACCTTCCTTAGCTGAGCGCGGACTCGCTATAGAAGGCCGCAGCATCCTTGACCTGGGCAAGCTGAGTGATAATTTCGAGAGTAGTCGCGGACGCACCCGGAGTCGCTTTAAGCTGCAAGAGCGAGCCGACACGAGTAGCGAGCCACGAATCCCGACCACCCGACAGCGAACCGAAGTTCCACACCTGAACGCCACGATCAAGACCCGGCAGAACGCCGGCAGTCAGAGGCGCATAGGACGTGGTCAGGTCAGTACCGATGTAACCATAGGTACGGCGCAGAATGTCATACTGCTCTTCGAGCGTAATACCCTCATCGATCGGGTTGTTATCGAGAAGCAGTCCGACGTTACTGCCAGCGGTATAGGCGGTACGGGTACCGGCCGCGCGCGAGACAGCGATCATGCCCTTGATGAGTCCACCACGGTTGGTGACCTGAACGGTGTTCTCAGCCGATGCGGTAACAGTCTGGGTTTCCAGACGGGTCTCCACGTAATCGCCGAAGCCAACCGGCTGCGTCATGGCGGCAACGCCGCCGATAGACGAACCGACGGGAGCCCAATAGTACTGAGCGACACGAACCGACACGGTAGCGGCGGAGGTGGTGGTACCAGTGAATGCAACCGTGGATGCGGCAACGTCAATCTTCAGCTGAAGAGAGGCGTTCGAGTCAAGGTTGGGAATGCAGCCGTAACCGTTGTTGAAGTCCTGCTCAAAGTCGATGTCCAGTCGGAACGTGGCCGTACCGGTGGTGGCAGTCGACGCGAAAGCATACTCAGGACCGAGGTGAGGGTTCTCCCAAGCGCGAGGAATGTTCGTCGATTCCATCGAGCCAGTGGAAAAGTACTTGTTGACCAGATACAGGTTGTAGCCACTGATCGGCTGCATGATGGGCTGGCCAGTAGCGTCGGTCACGGTGATGTTGGAGAGCAGGTTCCACGGACCGTCACCAGCAACCACAGCACCCGCCGATGCCGACGTTACCGACGCAGTGAAGAACAGAGACAGCTTACGAACAAAGCCGGTGGCCGGAAGCTGAATAGGCTGAAACGACGTGGATCCAGCGAGGTTGTTAACAGTCTGGGTGGCGGAGAAGCGGCGCTGCGGCCGGGAAGCGACCGAGAAGCGAATACCACCAGCGACCATGTCTTTAGTGTCATCAGGCACAGAGGTTATCCTTTCTTAGAAACCGAGAGCGAGGAGCGCCCGGGAGGCACGATTGTCAGTGCCGATGGCGAGGAGATGAGCCGTACCGAATACCGCGAGGGTTGCGGCAAGTACGGCGACGAGATGAGTGGCGGAGATGTGCACGTGTGGATCCATCCTTAGTCCTTTCGCGCAGTGCGTGTTAGTGACGTCGTACTGTAGGTACATTCCTAGCTCTCATTGTACCATGCATTGTACCAACCGCTAGGTAGCTACTCAGCGAGGTTCACCCGCTCGGCAGGCCACCCGGCCGCTTTGGGAACCCAAAGAAAGTCATGCTCTCCCTGATCTGCGATTTTGGATGCAAGGGTTTTACTACCTTCTTTAGTTCCTAGTTCTGCGAGCCGCTTTTGATCATTTGCTTCTCGCGTCTGCCCCACAAAAGCATGACTTGCCGATCCATAGATGATGAGTGGCAAATTGCTAGGTCGCTGGCTAAGGGTCACCATCGTTAGACGCCCGGATCGGCCAATAGCATGCGCCATAGCCAAATCGTTAGCCATATTAAGAAATGATGGTGATGTAGTATATAGCCCTTCATCAATTTGCACTGTATAATGACCAGAACTATTCACACCATCAAAAGCCTCTTGAAAAACCTCTTTCTGAATACGAATAATTTCATCCCTATTACCTTTGGCTTTTCTAACATCAGGCCATAATAGAACGCGGTTTTCCCATGAGGCAGGACGCTTCTTCCATTTTTTCCAACGTTCAAAACCTTTATAATCATCAACAAGTGTTGCATCTTCCAAAGGTTTCATACAAAACACAATGACATGCCCACCATTGTCCGCACGCAATTGGACAATGTGACGCGCAAGGGCGGTCTTACCCGAGCCCGTGGCGCCAGAAATAAATATATGCTGACCTTGCTTCCAAGTACTGCGAAGCTTCGCAAGCTGTCGGCGAGTATTAGGCCCTGGCCTCATCCTCTTCCACCTCTCGCTTAGCATCACGCTCCGCTTTCTTCTCGCGGAACTCATTCACCGCAGTAGGAACCACAGCAACGCCCAACCCGACGTAAGCCAGGCCTAGACCCATACGGGCAGACTTCACGCCGCCCTTGCAGATAAGGCGACAGAGATCCGGATCAGTAAGCAGCGCCTCGTGTGCCTGAATCTCGAACCCATCATTAGCACCCGCGAGAGCTTTAGCGGTTTCAAAGAACGTAGCGGCCATCAAGCCAACCGCAAGCATTCCATTCAACTGAACTAGTACCTTAGTCGCCTGTGCGGCAAGATTAGCATTCGTGCCTGTAACCTTGACACTGCCGGATTTCTTGGATGCTGACCCCTTCTTGTGATCAGGGCAGTACTTAGGCTTAGGACCGCGTCCACCATAAGGCCCTGCCTCTTTGCCGCAGTCCACACACGGATATTCAACGTCGGAAAAGTCAGGGGCGGTATCCATAGGGATTTCCGCATCCATGAAATCAAGCATTAGTGATTACCTCCCCAATGAGTCCAAGGCCGTTTGACGGGCTGCGAGTCACGATCTCCACCGGTGGTCACAATCTGAGCAACCGTCTCCGACAGTTCATCGATACGGTTTTTCAGTTCGTCAATGATAGGCATAACATTTTCGTGATGAGTTACCGGCTCATGTTCTGTGGTATGCGCTTCCGTCTCCACAGTTTCGGTCTCTTCATCTTCCATTACTTCATCCCCTTAGCCGAATACTTTTTGTGGGCGATAACGCAATACCATGCAATAAGCGGGGCGATGATCGCCACGATAAGAAACTGCTTATCCTGCTTATCGAGGTCGGGAAGGTTCATCATTTCTTCTTCCCCATTCCCAGCATCTTTACAACAGGCGAAGCCATAAGCTCATTGACGGTAGGCATCACCTGCTCAGCGACAGCGGTAATGGTGGTATCGGCCTTGACAATGGTGGCTTTGATGAAGTCAAGCGTCTCGCGCATCTCAATGAGGTTTTCCTCAATAACAGTGATGCGGTTCAACATGTCTTTATCGTAGTCCCAATCCTCGCTCATTCGGTTACCGCCAGCCAAGTAAGTTCAATGGATGCCGTAATGGACGATGCAGGGATAGCCCAAATAGCCCCGGTGTAATCAGGGATGATGAGGGGGTTATCCGGCCCGCGCAGATTAAAACCCGAGCCAGCGGAAACCTTCCCATTCTCGTCAGACACAATCACATACTCGTTATAGGCGTTAGGCGCGGCAGCCGTCGACAGAACTGCGAGAGTGACAGACTTCCGGTTAGGATCGGCAGGTAGAACCTGATGCGGAGAGCCGAACACACCAGACGACATGAGAACAGACCCGGTAAGCAGACGCCGGATCTTTTTCGGATTCTCCGTCGGAGTAGGAGTAATGGGCTGCGTGGCATCCTTCAGTACGGGCGGGGCGTCAGTTTCGATAAAGAAACTATCGATGATCTGCCCGTCATCATCATGGACATTCTGAGTTTCAAACATATGTGTTGGTTGAGACATGACTTGCATACCTCTCTTCGCTGTGTTAGTCTCTGTTGGTCGGTCCGAACGGGCCGCAAGTGTTCCGGCGTTTGTACCACTCATTGTACCATGCCGGAGAGTCCACACTAGGAGAGAAACGCATGGCAACCACGGCAAAGTCCACTCCCGCCATCGTGTCCGAGCTTGAAGCCGCAAAGCTTGCAGAGGCAATCAGTAGTGCACCCGCATGGCGGCCCGATGCGGAACCGGACACCGCAGAATTCATCGGCGAGGTTATCGGTCTCTACATGACCGGTAAGACCACCAGCGAGGGTGGATACGGTCGATACCCGGCCGTTGTTTACAAGCTGGACAACGGTTCCTACCGCACCGTTCACGCTTTCCACACGTTGCTGCGTCAGCAGTTGGCCGAACTCAAGACCGAGATCGGCAAGCGTCAGTTCCTTGCCTACCGGGGAACTAAGCGCAAGAACAACGCCACCCAGGAGGAAATCGATAAGGGTCTGGCCGATTACCACGTTACGTTCGTTCACAACATCGGCGAAGAGATCAAGCCCGTCTCTGAGGACTTCGCTTTTTAAGCTTTAGTGTGGACAGCAAACGGCCCGGACCATATGGTCCGGGCCGTTTGTGTTTAAGCTATACATGCTATTAGGCGTATGGTAGACTGTAGGAGTTCACACAGGCACGAACGATAGTCGGGATGACTTATGACCAAACGCCCGCCGCTGTCAGAGGATAGTTTCCTCAAACACCTTTTCTCGCCAAAGAAGAACCTACTTCCAACGGGTATCCGACGTCGCCCACTAGCCTTCGCTAAAGGTCGCACCAAAGCTAGGGTTGCCTCATACAATCGTATGAGCGCCACCAGTCAGGAAGTGTTGCGCCGCTCCGGTATGCGCGACGCGTATCTTAAAGGTGAGGGAACCCTATCCGATGCTAAGAGGGCTCTGCGCGGCAAGGCGGTAGAGAAGGGCTTCGCAAAGCCTCTCAAGCCTAAGCTCCGACTGGGTGCACCCTATGAGTCAGCACTGGACAACAGGGTTGCTGCTCACGTCGCTAAGACCCTCCGGACCACGGGACGTAATGTAAACGTCCATCGGCTAGCCGTGGGTGTGAAGCATCTCCCCCACGATGTCAAACCTGAGGTGGAATACTGGACTGTGGGACAGATCAGAGCCTATGCTGGTGACAGTGAAAATCTAGTGATCATTCCAGGCTATGCTCATCCGATTAACCCTCTCTGGTACGGTTGACAGAAAGTGGTACCGTCAGTGTACGAACGCACATGTAAATCATGCGGAAACCAATACACTACGACAAACTACCGACAAAGCAAATGCTCCAAAGACTGCGGACGGCTCAACGCCAATACTGCCAGAGCATACCATCGACTGCATAACGAAATCACGTTTATCGGTGTAGATGGCGAAGGGGTTGATAGGCCCGATGGCAATCATGAATATGTCATGCTATCTGTGGGTGATCGGACCCTATGGAAAGACGGAATTGCTCTGTCTCTCGATTCCATTCTCAACTTCCTTTATGAAGCATATACCGAAAATCCCGATGCCGCTTACATCGGTTTCTTTCTCGGCTATGACTTCATACAATGGCAAAAGCTATTACCCGAACGGGAAGCACGACTACTGCTCACGCCAGCGGGCATTACCGAACGCAAAAGCGGCAGAGGCCTACGCGCGAATCCCTACCCGGATGCCGTTGTCTGGCAAGGATGGGAAATCGACATCATGGCCGGGCGTCGATTCCGGCTGCGACCTCACGTGCATCATCAATCAGAATACAACGGACTATGCCGCAATCGCACATGCCAGAAGGTAATGAACAGTGGAACGTTTAACCCCGGAGATGACCCGGAAATCAATCCTAGCGAAATGCTATTTAGCGTACCTGACGGCCCTCTTGACGGACAGGCGTACACCGGAGATGCTGACAGCTTTTGGGGACTCTTTAAACGAAACCATTCGGTCGGCAGCGGACAACAGAAAGTCAAGGCAGCCGGATGGATGTATATCTGTGACACCGGACCGTTCTGGCAAACCTCATTCCTCAACGTAATCAACCCTGGAGCGTGGGATGGAAAACCTATTTGTACTGACGATGAATACGCGCTTGTACTTAAAGGAAAAGCCGAACGGGGTACTATTGCCGATTATGGAACAACTGACTACTTCGACGACATGCAGCGTTACAACGTCCTTGAAAACGCTATCCTTGCAAGAGTTACTACGCGCCTAAATGAAGGGTTCATGCACAGTGGAATCCCCATCAAGATACCCAAAACCGATTGGTATGGACCCGGCCGGGCAGCTCAGTTGTGGATGGATCAGCTCCACGCACTATGCGCTAACCCATCCCGTGTTGAAGATAACCGGCGCAGAGCTCGCAACCCAGAGTTACTACAGTCAACTGATAGAGCAAATGAGACAGGCCTTTTAAATGCTGATGTCTATATGTCTATGCCGTCATGGTTTAACGACGCCGCACGCGCATCCTATTACGGTGGATGGTTCGAGCAAATGTTGCACGGACATGTTGGAGATGTTTGGGAATACGACATCAATAGCGCGTATCCTTATATCATTGCGTCTCTGCCGTGTCTGCACACCGGAGATGGTCATAATGGGAAGTACACCCAAGGAAGCGGGACAGATCCATATCCGCCCGCGTCTCCATCGCAGTTCACTCTCATATATGGCACGATTCGGGGATCCAACCCGTATATTGGCGCTATGCCTTATCGATCCAGACAAGGCAACATCAGCCGACCACACGTAACGAAAGGATGGTATTGGCTACATGAGTTGGGCGCTGCTAGGAGAGCGGGCCTGGTCGATGAAATACTTATGGAAAAATGGGTATCCTATCTGGCTTGCGAATGTCCACCCCCATTCAATCCGGATACCATCGGAATCAATAAGCTATATCAGGCGCGGTTGGATTTCGGTAAGAACACCCCACAAGGCAAGTCCGCGAAGCTGGTATACAATTCGGCGTACGGTAAGACAGCGCAATCTATTGGTACACCCAAATTCAGCAATCCGGTTTACGCCTCACTTATCACGGCCGGATGTCGTACGCTTATCCTTGAGGCGATTGCCAGCCACCCGGACGGAGCTAAGTCTGTTTCGATGGTGGCGACCGATGGTGTGTACTTCACACGGTCTCACACTGGGCTGTCGCTACACATGGAACGGTTGGGCGCATGGGACGAAACCTTTAAACCAGGAATGACACAACTCATGCCCGGTGTCTATTGGGATGACAACACCCGGGAACGCATCAAAGCCAGGCAAGCCCCAAAGCTGAAATCCCGTGGCGTCAACGCCAAAGACCTTGCAAGTCAAATTGAACGGCTTGACACGATGTTCGCTCTGGCCCATATGAACCTGGCAGAAGGTAAGCCGTATGACTGGCCGGAAATAGAATTCAAGGTTGACTTTCTGCTAGACTCCTGTAAGCTGGCACTACAACGAGGCAAGTGGGAAACCGCAGGGAGAGTAACCCATGGATCGACCCGACGAATATCGAGCAACCCTAGCAGCAAACGCAATCCAAAAGCGTACCGCGACAACGCTACGGGAGGAATCACTAGGACTTCCCCTTACGCCGGATTTGAAGACATCGAATCAACGCCTTATCGAGAATCTTTTGGATATCTGGCAGAAGATGAGCTGGCTTCCGTCTTCGGAGACCGCGTCGGGCGCGACGGCGACAACGGAATGCAATACTTCAAAGACCTGCTCAATGGATGATAATCGCGATGAGACTACACAGAGGTGATATCGTCACTCTCCGCAACGTCCAAGGATGCTGGCGCATTGATCACATCGAACGAAACACTATCTGGCTAACTGGCGTAGATTATCTTCCCAAACTGATTGCATCACTGGCGTTCCCGCATGGTATAGTAGCAGTCAGACGGAACGAAGTAATCCCACACACTAACCAGGAGCAACTACTATGACCCTCGAATTCGTTGACGCAGAGCCCGTCGCCATCAGCCGTGGCGGCGCCGGTCGCAAAGCCCAGCCCAACCCCTTCGCTGAGGTCGTCGCCGCCATCGCCCTCAAAACCAACCCCGCCACCGGCAAGCCCGTCGCGAAGGCCGTACCCATCCCCACCGGAACCGATGACGAGGTCAAGAAGACCGTCGCCCGCATGAAGGCACAGGTTTCCAAGGCTGGCCTCCTCTGCAACCCTCAGGTCTCCACCTACAGCATCCCCAACGACGATCTTACCGTCCTCACCTTCTGGACGGTCCCGAAGATCAACAAGCCGCGTAAGGCTGCCGAGTAAATCTGTTTTATAGGCCTCCCTCGCCCGGTAGGGATGCAACGTATGGATAGTGGGCTCCGGACTAGCATGCCTCACTAAGCCATATGGCGCCGTGAAACTCGGAGATCCGGACACCACGCCCTTATAGCTCAACGGCAGAGCAACGCATGCGCAGACCTAGGTTCGAATCCTAGTAAGGCTAAGCCTTCATAGCTCAACGGCAGAGCAGCGCACTTTTAATGCGCGGGTTCCAGGTTCGAATCCTGGTGGGGGCACATGGATAAACAAGCCCGCTACCTCCAACAACGCGCCATCGCAAATAAAGACCTAGACCGATGCTGCGACTGCCTAGGAGGAAACGTCTGCCCAGACACCAAACACCCCTGCCAAGGATTCCAGCGCGATTGTCGATGCGACCACGATCTATCATTCCTCCCATGGCGCAAAATGGAAAGAGGCATTGACTGATGATCACCCACAATGGGGCATGGCTTCCTACCATCCTGTTCGGCGTACCCGGCGTTATTCTTGCCACGCTAGTACTCGCAGCAATCATGTCATGGTGTGTCGTTCACGAATTCGACGATGAAACCGATGCGGAATTTGTCGGCGGAGGCGGTTTCATCTCCGCAGGTGTCATCATGGTAATACTCGTCATTGCTAGCGCCATCGGGTACTGGCCATACGATGGCGACTATCACCGTTTGCAGCCCGTCACAGGAACCGTCGCCGCCGTAGACAGCCGATTCCTCGCAGCCTCACAATACGTCGTCATCACCTACAAAGAAGGCGCCACCGTAAGATGCGACGACAGCCGATGCGCCACCGTACGCGTAGGCGACAACCTCAGACTCCTATGCACTAAGGAATACGAGTATGGCGCCGTTAACGGATGGGGATGCCGATGGGGACAGAAGTAATCCGCTATTGCACTCTGCCTTATGGGCATGATGGCCCATGTGTATGGAAGTATTACAGCCCTCCAGAAATAACAGAAATAACCAGTGGACCATGCGTGCATAATCATAGAGACCACCTTGTCTATTGGAGATCACACGGGTGCGATCTACCCTACGGACATACCGAGCCATGCGTTTGCCAATGCTATCCGGGTATGAAACATACCTGGAACTACCTAACGGAGGGGGATAAGATCTACGGCGAAGATATTGCCACCGCTGTCAGGAAACCCGCCAGCCCCCACGTCCATCCATTTACGGACTAAAATGATCTGTCAAGAATGCTGCAACACGCTACACTCCAAATGTCGTAACGGCGCATGGGCTACCGGAACATGGTGCTCATGCCAACATAGAGTGAAAGGACACCCGGCAATGGGCGACAAGGAAGACCGCCAGAACATCCAGCGACAGAACGCAGCCAAGCAAGACAAGAACGTCAACAAAGGTGACTCGCAGACCAACAAGCGGCAGGGCGAATACGATAAGGGTAAAGGCAATTAGATGCCATACGACATCAGCAAACGAGATGGGAAATATGCTGTAATCAAACGCGATGACGGTTCCGTAATTGGAACGCACGATACCAAAGGCAAAGCGCGTAAACAGATCGCGGCTATCTATTTCCACGAACGAAAGCCTTGGACACACAGATAATGGGATTGCGTAAAACAGTAACCGTACTAGACGACAATGGAAACCCCATCACCTATGAGCCTGGAAAAATCAAAACCGGTAAGCATCGAGTCGGGCCAATCACCGTGTTGAAGGATCTCAAGTCAGTGATCAACAAGAAAAATAGTTAGTTCTCATTGTGGTTCTCCTAGCGAGATGCTAGGAGCTAAGTTGAGTAGTGGCCTTCCCTACGCTCAAGCCACAACAAACATCGGGTCTAGGGCTATCGGCTCTAGACCCGATATGTTACACTCAACGTATGACAAAAGACATGCGAGAAGTAGACGTAACCTTTCTCATTGGAAACTTCATCAACGACCTCCGCATCCGTCAAATAGTTATCAACCGTTGGATGGACAACTACACAACCGAAGACCCCCAATGGAACATCCTTTACCAAATCAGCAAAGACATCACTAACTACATCGCAGACCAGGAACACACCCTCGGACTCATAGAAGACGGACTCATCTAATGAAGAAATACATCGTCACCATTTCAAAGCTTGAATCGCTGGACTTTCCCGCCGATGGAACTTTGTATGGCGTAGCCGAACGTGTACGGTATTATATCAGTGATGTGCACGAATTGCATTTGCCAGCGCTTATGTCTTCTATTATTGATAAAGGATATAATATTGAAGAAGTCAGAAACCACGATTACTCATAACCTCTAACCCATTTCCCTTTACCCTCGGTAGCTGTGATGGCTACCGAGGGTTATTTCACGGCGCATCCGACCATGTACCCCC
>Ga0164308_10000774_pt1 | contig 17322 bp, 15 predicted proteins | sample Whisoiple_246_MG_FD_109983 | JGI IMG/M metagenome (GOLD analysis project Ga0164308, IMG submission 109983) | Soil microbial communities amended with fresh organic matter from upstate New York, USA - Whitman soil sample_246_MG | ecosystem: Environmental > Terrestrial > Soil > Unclassified >...
GCAGCTGGTGGCCGTCAACGAGACGCTGAACACCATCCGCAACAAGTACGTGGATCCGAGTCGCGTCAAGCCGCGCCAAATGTTCTTGAGCGCGGTGAACGAGATCCAAAAAGAAGTCGCACAAGTGATCGTGCTGCACGAGGAAAAGTCGAACACCGTCAAGGTGCAGGTCGACACCGAAGCGGCCTCGTTTCACATCGACAACGTGCAGGGTCCCTGGGACGTAGCGGCGCGCTTGCGCGAGGTGTTCGCGTTCTTGCAGGCCAACCTGAAGGACACCGAGGTCGACTTGCGCGACGTCGAATACGCAGCCTGCAACGGTATCTTGCGCACGCTCGATCCGCACAGCGTGTTCCTCAGTCCGGAAGCCTACCGCGAGATGAACCTGTCGACGTCCGGCCATTTCGGCGGGCTCGGCATCGTGATTTCGGTCCGCGATCAGATGTTGACCGTGATGCGCCCGATGCCGGGCACGCCTGCGGGTCGCGCCAATCTGAAGCGCATGGATCGCATCACCAAAATCAACAACGAATCTACGTTGAACATGCCGCTGGACGACGCGGTGAACCGCCTGCGCGGCAAGCCCGGCTCCAAGGTCACGATCTGGGTGCACCGCGATGCGGCGGAGGGCTGGACCGGCTCGCGTCCGTTCGAGCTGGTGCGCGAAGAAATTCAGGTCAAATCGGTAGACTACCGCGGCCTCGGGAACGGGGTGGGCTACGTGCGGTTGAAGCAATTCCAGGCCAGCACCTCGGACGAACTGGACGAGGCCCTCGCCGACTTGCACAAGAAAGAGAAGCTCAAGGCGCTGGTTCTCGATCTGCGCGGCAACCCAGGCGGCCTGCTCGACCAAGCGGCGCGCGTGGCGGATCGTTTCTTGGACGACGGCGTCATCGTAGCCACGGTGGGCGCTTCCGAAGGGCGTGAGGAGAAGCGCGCGGTGCGCAAGGGCACCGAGCCGAACTATCCAATCGTCGTACTCGTGAACGGCTCCAGCGCCAGCGCCAGCGAGATCGTCGCGGGCGCGCTCAAAAACTTGGATCGCGCGGTGATCGTCGGCCAGACCACGTTCGGCAAAGGCAGCGTGCAGCTGGTGTTCCCGCACGTCACGCCCGAGAATGCCGCGCTCAAGCTGACGATCGCGCAGTACCTCACCCCGGGCGACGTCTCGATTCAGGGTGTGGGCGTGGCGCCCGACATCGAGCTGGATCCGATGACTGCGGACACCGTGGAGATGGACCTTTATCGCAACGCGCACGGCCTACGCGAGCGCGACTTGACCAAGAGCTTGTCGAACACCGCGACCCGCGCCAGCGACCAACCGTCGCTGCGTCTCCGCTACAATTTGCCGGAGAAAGAGCGCGCCGAGATCCGTGAGCGCGGCGGCGACATGGAAGACGAATTCGAACTCGATTTTCCCATCAAGTTGGCCCGTGACTTGGCGGGCCGGTTGAACCCCGGCAAGCGCATGGATGAGGTCCGTTCCGCCAAGGATTTTCTGGACAAGCTCCAGGTCAGCGAGGTCGAAGCGGTCGGGGCGGACCTGGGTAAGCTGGGCATCGACTGGGCGCCGCCCCCGAAGGACTATACCAATCCGCCGAAGGCGTCCGATTTCGAGGTCAAGGTCAGCACCGATCATCCGAACGATACCTTCTCGGCGGGTGAGCAAGTGATGCTCAAAGTCTCGGTCAAGAACAAGGGCACGAGTCCGGCTTTCCAGGTTCGAGCGAGCACCAAGAGCGACGGCGCGTACTACGACGAGAAAGAGTTCGCCTTCGGCAAGATCCTGCCTGGCGAGACCAAGACCGCGACCGCGCCGTTCGGCTTCTGCGACGTGGAAGGGCACAAGCCGGGTTCGAGCGCGCCGCTGCCCGACAACGCAAAGCGCGTCTGCAAAGTGCCGCTGGACGCGGATGCGCGCGCCGACGTGGTGAAGGTCCGCTTCTTCGCGGAGGGCGCGGAGCCGCCGCCGGACGCGGAACTGCGACCGACGCTGAACGCGCTGCCGCAGCCGATCTTCGCCTACAACTACGAGGTCTTGGACAATCGTCCGGGCAACGGCGATGGCCAATTGGCGCGCGGCGAGGGCGCGACCGTCTATCTGGCGGTCAAGAACGTGGGCAAGGGCCACTCTTACGAAACCCAAGCCAACATCCGCAATCTGACCGGTGATGGGCTCTTGATTCACAACGGTCGCTTCGACGTCTCCAACATGAAGCCGGGCGAAGTGCGCAATGTCGCCTTCACCTTCGACGTGCTCGATCAGCTCACTGAACCCAACATCAACTTCGAGCTCAGCGTTGCGGACCGCGAGCTACGCGTCGTCTCGACCGAGAAAGTAACGCTGCCGCTCTCCAAGAGTCCGCTCGCGCTCGTCAAAGCACAGGGCAAGGTTTCGTTCGCGGGCGTCGCCCCGGTGCGCGGTCAGCCGCTGGCCGCCGCCGCTGTCGTGGGCGAGGTGGACAAGGGCAGTGTGCTGGAGCGGCTCGGCACGTTCGGCACATTCACCAAGGTCAGCTTGGGCGACGACCGCTTCGGTTTCGTAGATACGCACGCGGTCAAGGAGAACGCCACGGGCGCCGTGAAGGTCGGATACAAGCCGCACTTGTCGCATTCTCCGCCGTTGCTGGAGGTGACACCCGCGAAGCTCGCGACGCGCGAGAACAAGGTGCACATCGAAGGCCAGGCCACCGACGGCGACCGCGTGCTGGACGCTTTCATCTTCGTCGGTCCGCGCAAGGTGTTTTACCAATCCAACCGTAAAGCCACCGATCCGACCAAGCTCAAGTTCTCGATCGACACCGAGCTGCAACCCGGGATCAACGTGATCACCGTGGTTGCGCGCGAGAGCGACGACAGCGCGACGCGAACCACGATGATCGTGCGCCGCGACGGTCCGAACGGTGAACCGTTGACCAGCCCCAAGGGCGAATCCGCTGCCGAAGACTGGAGCATCTCGGGCGACGGTGACTGATGTGCGACGCACTGCGGTATACGGGGGGCTGTCACTGCGGGCGAGTGCGGTTCGCCGTATCCGCGCCGCTCTCCAGCGCGACTCGATGCAACTGCTCGATCTGCCGTAAAAAGGGCTTCATTCACTGGATCGTGGAGCCTTCGCAGTTCGAGCTGCTGCAAGGCTCCGACGCGCTCGTCTCGTATCGCTTCAATACTGGAGTAGCAGAGCACAAGTTCTGCGCGCACTGCGGCATTCACCCCTTTTACACGCCGCGCTCGGACCCGGACAAAGTGGACGTCAACCTGCGTTGTCTCGACGAAGTCGATCTGAGCCGGCTCGAACTCCTGACATTCGATGGTGAGCACTGGGAGGAAGCGATCCAGACGGCGCCCTGGCACGCCGAATAGCGCTGGAGTCGGCTTGACAGCGCTGAATCGTTACGTACCCATTACTAGGTATGCGTGCGCGTGAACCGGAGGCCGTCATCTTCGACATGGACGGCGTGATCATCGATAGCCAAGCGGCTGCCAATCGCGCGCTGGTCGAAGCCGCAGCCAAACATGGCGTGCGGCTCGCGGTCTCGGAGCTGGAAGATTTGGTGGGCGCGAGCGCGCAGCAGTTTTGGAACTACGTGAAGTGGCGCTATGCCTTACCCGAGACCATCGCCTACTACGCGGAAAGCTACGACGAAAACAGCGAGATCGCGGGCTACGACGAGACTCTTCTCTCGCCCGGTCTCGACGCACTCTTCAGCGAGCTGCGCGCGGCAGGTATTTCGATTGCCCTCGCCACCTCTGCCTCGCGCCGCCGAATGAACGCAGTGATCGATATGTACGGGCTCGCGCAGTGGTTGGACGTGGCACTCTGCCGAGAAGACGCAGCACGCGAAAAGCCCGAGCCGGATTTGTTCTTGGCTGCCGCCGCCGCGCTGTCGGTGTCGCCGGCCGTGTGCTTGGTCGTCGAAGACTCCGCGCCCGGCATCACTGCGGCTCGCGCAGCGGGCATGACCGTGGTCGGCTTCACCGCTTATTGCGGGCCGAACTCGCTCAGGCGCGGAGCTGATGCGTACCTGAGCAGCTTCGAGGGTCTCGGGCTGCCTGAGCTTCAGACGCTCTGGGGCTCGGCGAGAGTACCTTGATGCCGGGCGCGCTCGCGGTCCAGGCGCTGTCCTGCGATGATCTGGCGCGGAACGTCGCGCTTTCGAACTCCGTGGGTTGGCCGGATAGCGAGTCCGAGTGGGCCATCATTTACGAGGCTGCACGCGTTTTGGGCGTGAATCACGGGAGTGAGCTGGTCGCTCAAGGTGCCCTCGGCCTTTTCGAGGGTGCGGCTTCGATTGCCAAAATGGTCGTGGCGAAGAGCGCACAACGGCAGGGCCTGGGCGGCCAGGTGCTGGATGCTCTCTTGGCCGAGGCCGATCGGCGGTCGCTGGCGCGCGTGGGGTTGGTCGCGACGCCCGCGGGTCAACGCTTGTACGAGAGCCGCGGTTTCGTACCCGTTCGAGAGGTGGCAATCTTGGTGGGCACACCGACGATCAGCGGCGAATCATCGGGCTCGGCTTCGATCGCCGATCTCGAGCAGTTGTTGCGGATCGAGCGGCAATATACCGGCAGCGCGCGAGCGGCGGTCTTGAGCGGTCGCTTGCGCCAAGCGTCTGCGAGCGCAATCTGCAGCGACGGTTTCGCGTTGGCGACCTCACACCCGAGTGGCTCGCGCATCGGGCCGATTTTCGCCGAAAACGAACACACCGCGCGCAGATTGACTCGAGATTTGCTGCTTCGCTTGACCGGCCCCGTGCGCTTCGACGTGCCGGGTGAACAGCAGCAATTTCGCCGTTGGCTGCAGCAACTCGGGCTGGTCGAAAAGGGTCTGCACCTGGAAATGGCGCGCGGCGGTGCGTTGCCGTGGGCCGTCGCGCAACGCTTCGGGCTCGCCACTCAGGCTTGGGGTTGAGTGGCGAGCGAGCGAGGGCGCTTTGCGTCCCAGGTAATCATCGTCAACGGGCCGCCCGGCGCGGGCAAGACGAGCGTGACCGCCGAGCTCCGGCTGCTGCTCGACAATACCGTAGCCATCTCCGGAGACGCGCTGCGCGGATTTGCTCCTGCAGACGCGCGCCGGCACCTCGGCGGGGGCGCGACGCATCGCGCGGCCGGCGTACTCGCCCGCGCCTACCTGGAGCTGGGCGCGTTGCGCGTCATCTTCGACTACCCGTGCTTGCGCGCGGCACACTTTCGCGCTTTTGGCGAAGCATTGCCGGTGGGGGTGGAGCCAAAAGTCTTTACGCTGTGGCCCGCGCTCGAAACGCTGCTCGAGCGCGAGTCGCGTGCGCCGAAGGCGTCCCTCGGTGCTGCGGACTACCACCGCGAAATGGCGCGAAACCTGGGGTCGATGGGTGAAATCTTGGACGCTGCCGCGCTCACCCCCGCGCTCGCGGCCCGCTTCATTCACGAGCAATGTCTGGAGACCCCTCATCTGTGACTGGCATGTTTCATACAGCGGGCCTTACGCGGGGCGCTGAAGCAGGTGCTGCCCGCAAAGTGACTTCCAGAGCCGAGGCAGAGGAGTTATTTACACGGTAGGGTCATGACCTTTCGCAGACGTGCGGTGCGAGTCTATCTCGAGGCGGCTTCGCGTAAGCGCGAAGCGGAGTTCTTGCAACGGGTGAAGGCCAGCCAGAAGTTGCATCGACCGTGGCTGAGCGCGCCGCACACCTCAGATCTGTTTCGTGATTTGGTGAGTCGCGCTCGCAAGCCGTCCCAAGAGTCGTTCTTCGTTTGCTTGATCGAGACTGCGGAGCTGGTCGGTGTGATCAACCTGAACGAGATCGTGCGTGGGCTGTTTCAGAGTGCGTACCTCGGGTACTACGCGTTCGAACCCTTCGCAGGCGAGGGCTACATGACCGAAGGGGTGACCTTGGTTCTGGACCAGGCGTTCGGTCCCCTAGGCTTGAACCGGCTGGAAGCGAACGTTCAGCCGCGCAACAAGCGTTCCTCGCGCTTAATCTCGCGGCTCGGCTTCAGACTCGAGGGATTTTCGCCCCGCTACCTGAAAATCGGCGGCCGCTGGCGCGATCACGAACGCTGGGCCGTCCTCGCGGACGAATGGAACGAGCGCAGCGTGCGGCGCTCGGGTCGGGCTTGATCGAGTCAGAAATGGTGCCAATATCGGCGCCCCATGTCAGCTCCCGAGTTCAAGAACGTCACCGCGGTCGCCAAAGCCAATGTGTATTTCGAGGGGAAGGTGGTCAGCCACACCATCCTGCTCGGTGACGGTGCCAAGAAAACCCTGGGCTTGATCTACCCTGGGGAGTTTCACTTCGGCACGGACGCGCCGGAGCGTATGGACATCGTAGCCGGCGCCTGCCGCGTACGGCTGGATGGCAGCAGCGAGTGGAAGGACTACGGCTCGGGGAGCTTCTTCCTCGTGCCGGGGAAGTCAGGCTTCGACATCAGCGTTGCCAGCGGCATCGCCGAGTACGTCTGCTCGTTCGAGTGACGCGCCTTGGCTTTGTCGCGTCTTCCTGGCGGGCTCGGTCCGGGGTTCTAGGACTGGCCCTTAGCTGTGCTCGAAGCGCGCCACGGTTTCAACGTGGTCCGTGAACGGGATCAGGTTGAACGCGGTCAGCGCAGTCAGCCGAAGCTTGCCCGGCGCGAGCAGCCGCTCGCTGTCGTGCAAGAAGGAGTCTAGCCCACAGCTGACGTAGATGAAGCGCGCGGGGGGCTCTTCACTCAGCGTCGTGGTCAGCTCCGGGTCGAGGCCTTTGCGCGGCGGATCTGCGATCACCACGTCCGCGCCGCTGGCCATGGCGCGCGCTTCGCCGGCGGGCCCGATCTGCACCGAGGTCTTGGCTCGCTCGGCCTGCGCGAGCTCGCGCAAGCCGAAATCCAGCCCGTGTAAGGACTGCGGGCTGAGCTCGTTGAGCCGCAGTTCAGCCACGCGCTGCAGCACCGACAGCCCAATGGCCCCGACGCCGGCGTAAAACTCAGCCACCCGCGAGCCCACCGGCAGGTCGTTTCGGACGTGGTCGATGATGCGCTCAGCGATATCTAGGTTGTTTTGCCCGAATGCTCCGGGTGGGTAGTGCACGGCGTTGCCCCCGAAGCGCTCGACCACGGTCTCGGGCCCGCAAATCCGGCGAAACTCTGGGCCCAGAATCGTGTTCGTGCGCTGGGTATTGCCGTTCCACCACAAGCTGTGAAGATCCGCGCCGAGGCGCTCGCGGATGGCATCGAGACAGGCGGCCACTGGTTCTGGGTCTTCGCTGTTGCAGACCAGCACGACCTGCGCCGTCTCGGAGGAGCGTTCGACGACGACTTGCAGATAGCGCGCGAGGCCCAAGTGCGCGCGGTCCGAGTACGGCGTCACTTTTGCATCGGCCAGCGCCTTGCGCACCACGCCCGCCACACGGTTGATCAACGGATGCTGCACGAGGCAATTCGGGATGTGCACGACGTGGTGCGTGCCCAGCTCGAACAAGCCGAGCTTCGGCGAGCCCAGACGGCCACGGATGGCGAGCCGAGCGCGTTGCCGAAAACCGGTCATTTGCCCGGAAATCACCGAAACCTGCGGCAGTGCGTGCTTTTCCGCCAGGTCATTCAAGGCGCGCTGAGCGGCTCCGGCGATGCCGCGCTCGCCAAAGCGCGGACAGCCGGGACAGGGCGGGCGATGAGTGCAGATCACGTGACTTGAACTTAGCAGAGGATCTGCCGTAGGGGTGTGTGGAAGGTCTTGTCCATGAAGCAGCGTCGCGCGGTGCTCGCGCTCGGGATCTCGCTCGTCGTGCTGACTGCTCTGGTCGCAGCGCGCCGCTTCGTCTGGCGTGGCAGGGCTGTCGCGCCATCTGCACCGTCTGCGGCGGTGCTTCCGTCCACGCGGGCCGAGCCGCAGCCGGCGCTCAGCATGTCAGCGCCGCCGCCGGTGCCGCCGCCGCGGCCCCGACCGCCGTATTTGGACACCACGGCCACGAGCTTGGCCGAGCAACGCCGCGCGCTGTTCAGCAACATGCAAAACCAGCTGGATCTTCCCCCAGGAGCCTTGGAGAAGATCCAAGCCATCTTCGCGGCTTCCAACTATTTGGGGCAAGGCGAGCCCAAAATCACCAAGCACCCCATGACGCGCGCGGAGTGCCGCGCGATTCGCGAAAGCCATCCGGAGCTTCACCCGGAAGATGCTCGCTGTGGGGCGCGCAACATGGTGCCGCTGTTCGACCCCGCACGCGGCGAATCGGCCGACACGGCCAACGTGTGCATCGATCAGTTCGAGTTCCCGAACATCGCTTGCGAGTATCCGGTCACCTGGGTGCGCTCGAGTGAAGCTGCACAGATTTGCGAAGCCCAGGGCAAACGCTTGTGTGACGCGCACGAGTGGGAAGGTGCGTGTGCAGGAGCGCTGCACACGCCGGAGGTGGACTACACCTTCGGCGAACGCCGGATCATGCAGGAGTATCTGCACAACAAGACGCGGGAAATGATTTGGGCCTACGGCCCCAAGGCAGATCAGAAGAAGTGCGCGACCATGAGCCACAAGAGCCCGGAGTGCTACACGCCCGATTGGGGCATCTGCGGTTCGAACACCTATCCCGCGGGCGCGTTCCCAGAGTGCGTCAGCACGTCCGGCGTGTTCGACCAACATGGCAACGCGGCCGAGCACATGAATTTGCCGATCAAACCCGAGCAACTCGGGAAAAACGGCGGCGTCGGCGAGACCGAAATGAAGGGCAGCTGGTTCATCTTCGCGAGCGAAGCCGTGCACCCCGACGACTGCCGCTGGCGGGCGCTGATGTGGCACGCCGGGCCGATTCGCGCGCTCGATAGCCACCGCAACTACCACCTCGGCTTCCGCTGTTGTAAAGACATCTCGGCCAGCGCCACAACCCAGGCCGACGGCGGGAGCCCATGATCCGACTTCACATCAACATCGACCACGTCGCCACGATCCGCAACGCGCGCGGGACCGTGTATCCGGATCCCGTGACCGCAGCGGCGCTGTGTGAGTTGGCAGGGGCCGACGGCATCACCGCGCATCTGCGCGAAGACCGCCGGCACATCAAGGACGACGACATCGTGCGCTTGCGCAGCGCGCTGACCACGATGCTCAACTTGGAGATGGGCGCGACGGACGAGATGATGGCCATCGCCGAGCGCGTCGGCCCCGACGTGGTGACGTTGGTCCCTGAACGTCGCGCCGAGCTGACCACCGAGGGCGGGCTCGATGTCCAGCTCACGCGGCCCGCAGTAGAAAAAGTCGCTCGCATGTGCCAGACGCGAAAAATCAAGCTCAGCTTGTTCATCGCGCCGGATGATGCGCACGTGCGCTTGTCGCGGGAGCTCGGCGCGAGCCAGGTGGAGTTTCACACCGGCGAGTACTGCCACAAGCAGGGCGCTGACCGCGCCGCCGAACTCGAGCGCCTGAAGCGCGCGGCGACGCTGGCCCGCGAACTGGGCTTAGAAGTAGCTGCCGGTCACGGACTCACCCGCTTCAACGTGCTGGACATCGCCGCCATCCCCGAGATCGAAGAGCTGAACATCGGCCACTCGGTGATCGCCGACGCCGTGCTGGTCGGTCTGGATCGCGCGGTGCGCGACCTGCGCGCAGCGATCGAGCGTGGCCTTTCGCGTCGTTCACTGCGCGGCTGACCGAAGCCCGGCCGCGAGGTCACTCGTGACCCCCCAGCAGTGGTCTCGGCTGGGGAGCGAGTTTCACAGTATGCTTCGCGCATGATCCCAGTCTTGTCGCGGGCGGAGATGCGCAAGTTCGACGCGCACGCCAGTAGCGCTTGTCAGGTGCCTAGTTTGCTGTTGATGGAGAACGCGGGGCGCGGCGCAGCGGACGTGATCGCGCGCGAGCTCGGTTTGATGCCCGGTAGTGGCGCCCGGATCGTCGTGGTGTGCGGTGCCGGTAACAATGGGGGAGACGGTTTCGTGGTGGCGCGTCGTCTGCTCACTTTGGGCGCCGACCCGCGGGTGTACCTGTTGGTCAAAGCCGAGCGGCTGACCGGCGATGCGCTCGGCAATTATCGCTCGTTGCTCGGCGTCGGCGGCGTCGTAGTCGAGCTCGAACCGAACCAGCTGAGCGTGCTCGGCAGCGCGATCGAGAACGCGCGAGCCGTGGTCGACGCCGTGTTCGGCACGGGCTTGGATCGCGCCGTCAGCGGCTTCTTCCGCTATGCCATCGAGTTCATGAACGGCGCGAGGTGTCCGATTTTCGCGCTCGACGTGCCGTCGGGGTTGGACGCAGATACTGGCGCAGTGCTGGGCGTTTCGGTGCGCGCGGGAACGACGATCACGTTTGCTCACGCCAAGCTCGGCTTGATGACGCCCTCGGGCCTGCTGCATGCGGGCAAGTTGCACACGGTCGATATCGGCGTGCCCGACACCGGGCTCGCGCAAGTCGGATACAGCGCCGAGATCGTGGAAGCGAGTGACGTGCTGAGCGCGCTCGTCCCGCGTGGGGTGACTACGCACAAGGGCTCTGCGGGGCGCGTGCTGATCGTGGCGGGATCGCCCGGTAAGATCGGCGCGGCGTTGCTGGCGGCGCAGGGCGCCCTGCGCGCGGGCGCCGGGTTGGTGACGATTGCCGCGTTGCCCGAAACCGCCGCGCTGCTCGATCAACGCGTGCTCGAGGTGATGACTGCGCGCATCGAGCCGGAGCGCATCGAAGATTCGCTCGACGAGTTGCTGGAGCGCGTGGACTCCGTGGCCATCGGCCCTGGCCTAGGGCTCGACGCGACGGCACGCCGGATCGTCGATCACGTCGCGCTGCGGGTGGCCAAAACCAAAGTCTTGGACGCGGACGCCATCACGCACTTTGCTGGTCGCGCGGAGGCCTTGCAGGGGGCGGCGGGCGAGCTCGTGCTCACTCCGCACTCCGGTGAAATGGCGCGCATCGTCGGCGGCAGCGCTGCGGACGTCGAAGCCGATCGCTTCGGCACATTGGCACGAGCCGTGGCCCTGACCGAACGCGTGGTGTTGCTGAAAGGCCACCGCACACTGGTGGGCGCCCCCGACGAGCGCACGGCGATCAACGTTTCGGGCTCGGGCGTGTTGGCGACCGGCGGATCGGGTGACGTATTGACAGGCATCTTGGCTGCCTTCGGCGCATTGCTGGACGTGCGGCGAGCGGCTTTCGTTGCCGCCTATGTCCACGGGGTCGCTGGCGAACGCCGCTCCCGGCAAGGGGTCGATCGCGGGGTGCTGGCGCACGAAATCGCCGATGAAGTGCCGTTCGCTCTGGGCGCGCTGCGCGCCGTCTGATGCGGCGTTTGTCGCGCTGACAGAGCTAACCGAGGCGCTGCCACTTTGACACGAGCGATGCGGCTGGTAGCCCGCAACTCGCTGCGAGAAATCCCGCAAATGGGCCGAATTCGGGTCTGGCACGCGGCTTGCGATACGGCTTCCGGTGGAGGCCACGATGTCAGAGCCACGACCCTACGAAGCACAATCCGAGTCATTTGCAGAAGAACTGCGAGCGAAGTTGCCCGAGCTACTTCCAAGCCTGAATGCGCGCGCGCTCGCGTTGTGCAAACGCAAGAGCGAGGCGAGCGATCTGGTGCAAGACACCTTGTTGCGCGCGCTCTGCTTCGAAGCGGGCTACGAGCGCGAAAGCAACCTACGTGGCTGGCTGCAACAGATCTTGTTCAGCGTGTTCATTACGCGCTGTCGCAAGTCCACTCGCGAGCGGCGCGCGCTCAGCGCGCTGGCCGGCGATCCCTGCGCTTGGACCCAGCCGGAAGCACCGCCGGCGGTTCGGCAATCGCTGACGCGGCCCGTCTCGCGCGCCTTGGACGCGTTGCCGACGCAATTTTCGGCGGTCGTGCGCTTGGTCGATCTGGAAGAGCACAGCTACAAGGACGCGGCGGTGCAGCTGTCGGTGCCAGTAGGCACGGTGATGAGCCGGCTGTTTCGCGGTCGCCGGCTACTGGCCGAAGCTTTGGCCGAGCCGCGTGCCCAGGCGGCCTAGTGCCGGAAATTCGCGTTTGGGCCCCTTTGTGGGAGCCGAGCCGCGGCTGTGAGCCTGGCGGCCGTTTCCAGATTGTTCTGAGGCCATCCCGCGAACATGATAGAAATCCAAGCTGTGGCATCGCCGCTGACGGAGACCGGAGCAGGCGCGGTCGACGGTGATCCCGGCAACCGCCTCGGCCCGTTGATCCGAGCGCAATTCGGGTTCGTGTGGCGGCTCTCGCGGCGGATTGGCCTGAGTGAAAGCGAAGCGGAGTCTGCGCTCCGTGAGGTATTTGCGGCTGCGGCCCAGCGCATCGGTGACATCCGCCCGGACAGCGAACGCGCGTTCTTATTCAGCACGACCCTGCACGTGGCGGCTCGGGCGCGACGAACCCGTGGCGAGCACGCCGCGGTCGGCGACGCCGCGCCAGCTCTGGAAGACCTCGACGAACCTGGGCAAGCGCGCGAGATCCTGGGTGCACTGTTGGAGCAGATGCCGCTCGAGTTGCGCGTGGTGTTCATCCTAAGCGAGATCGAACAACTGCCGAGCAGCGAGATCTCCGAAGTCATCGGCATTCCGCCGGCAACCGTGAGCACGCGGCTCGCCGAAGCTCGAGAAGACTTTGCGACCCACCTGGAGAGCGAAAGTAAATCGTCGATGTCGCTGATCGCGGCTGCTCGTGATGAGCGAGCCCCGCCCGCGGCCTTGACCAGTGCTTTGAGGGCTGCAGGCGTAGCCATCACTGCCGCCGATCGCGAGTCCGAGGCGTCGGCCAGGAGCGCACCGGGTGCGCTCTCGCTGCGTGCTCCGCGCGCCGCAGGTAGCCGCTCGGCGTGGATGTTGGCGGCCAGTTGGCTCGCTCTCGGCTGGCTGATTGGCCTAGTGGTCGTGTCTGCAGTGTGGGCGTTGAGCGATGCCTCCAGCAACCCGAAACCTTCGTCATTTTCGCGCTGAGAGCGCGGGGAACAAGGGCGGCCCGAGTCGCGGTCGCGGCTGAAGTCGGGCTTCGAGTTCGCGTGCCGTGTTCGGCAAGAACGGCGCAAGCAGCCGCGCCGTCACGCGCAGAGCATGCACTAGGCTCGATAGGCAGTGTGTGAGCGCTGCGCCGCTACCCGGCAGTTTCGCGAGCTGCCAAGGCGCTGTGCTGTCGACGTAGCGGTTCGCGGCGGTTACTAGTTCGAAGATCGCGCGGAGTGCGTCGTGCAGAGCGAAGTCGCCGACCGCGCGGGCTACGCTCTGCTCTGCCTGACGTGCGATCGCGTCCAGTGATGGGTCCAGGTTCTCTGTGGACAGTTCCTGTACGTGGCGGTCCACGAGTGCGCACACGCGTTGCAGCAAATTGCCGAGCTTGCCAGCGAGCTCGGAGGTGTAGGCGGTGCGCAGCAGGTCCTCCCGAAAGTCACTGTCCTTGGTGGTATGCAAATGCGACAATAGGTAATAGCGGACGGCGTCGACCCCGTAGCGCGCGACGAGTCGAAAAGGATCGACGGCGTTGCCGAGCGACTTGCCGATCTTCTTGCCCTGGCTCGTAATCAACCCGTGCACGAACAGACGGGTCGGCAACTGCAGGCCGGCGCTGAGCAAGATGCCAGGCCAATACAGAGCATGGAAGCGTACGATGTCCTTGCCGATGAAATGCCATCGTTCGCCAGCATTTTGCCAAAAATGCAGGAAATCTCGGCTGTTCGGGTAGCCGAGCACGGCCAGGTAATTCGCCAGCGCGTCGAACCAAACGTAGACGACCTGAGTCTCGTCACCGGGCACCGGGATGCCCCAGTCTTTTGCGCGGGCCCGGCTGCGGGAGATGCTGAAATCGGTCAGTCCTCCGGCGATGAATTGCAGGACTTCTTGCTTGCGCTCCGCAGGCACGATCTGCAGCCGCTCATCGCTGGTGGCTTGCAGGATTGGCTGCTGGTAGCGCGACAAGCGGAAGAACCAATTGTCCTCGTCGAGCAGCTCGAGGGGGTCGGGGTGCACGGGACATTTGCCGTCCGAGATCTCCGATTCACGCACGAAGTGCTCGCAGCCGACGCAGTACAGTCCGCGATAAGACTTTTTGTACACGTCGCCGTTCGCGGCGCAGCGCTGCCACAAGGCGCGCACCGCGGGCGCATGACGCGCATCACTCGCGGTGTGAATGAAGTCGTCGTGCTCGACGTTCAGCGCGTGCGCAAGTCTGCGAAACCCCGCGCCATTGCGGGCGACGAGCTCCGCGGGAGTGACGCCGAGCGCGCTTGCGGCGCGCAGGTTCTTCAAACCGTTGTCGTCGGTGCCGCTGGTGAAGCGCAGCTCGCGTCCCCGCTGCCGTTGGTAGCGTGCAACCGCGTCGCTTTGCACGAGCTCGAGTGCATGGCCGAGGTGCGGGTCGGCGTTCACGTAGGGAATCGCGGACGATAGAAAAATGGGCTGTTCAGTGGTCACGGGGAACCTCTTTTTCGACGAAAAGGGAGCAAATGCTCTCTCGCGCCGTCCCCAGAGCCCGCGTCATGCTCACAAAGCAAAACGGGCCGCTTGGAGAGCGGCCCGTTCGAGCTTCGGACTAAAAATCGGTCAGCTGTTCGAACGCAGGCTCGCCCTGCACATGCTGTGCATGGACATGACCTGCATTCCGAAGCGGCTGAAATTCATGGCTACCGAATGCAAAGTATGACGGATGCCACAGCCGCAGTCAAACGCGTCCGCCGATCTGCTCGGTCTCGCAGGCGGCGCGTACTGAGGCAGTGGTGGATCTGAATGCAGGGCGTTGCCGAACGAACTCAGAGCAGCTCGACCGTTCCGGCGATGATCGCGTGGACTACGCCTGCGTCGTCTTGCAGCAGCAGCCGGCCTTGTTCGTCGAGGCCCAAGCCCACGCCCGATTGCGCATCTACGCGCACGCGCCTGCCGCGCAGTGCATCCGCCGCGCAGAGCTCGTCCAAGATGCCCGCGATGCCCGTCTGCTGATATGCGTGCAAGCGCAGCGCGACGGCGCTCAAGATTTCCCACAGCAGCGATTCGCGCTTTACGTCGCGCGCGCCGAGTAACGAAAGTGACGTCGCTCGGCTGGCAATTTCCGGAGGGAAGTCTCGAGTTTCGACGTTTAGCCCCACCCCTACGACGACCGCTTGCAGCTGGCTGCCTTGGAGCTGCGATTCGACCAGGATGCCAGCCAGCTTTTTATCGTGGACGTACAGATCGTTCGGCCACTTGATGCAGAGTTCGTCGCTCAGCAGCGGGCCAAGCGCGTCGCGCAGCGCGAGGCCAATCGCCAGGGTGAGCGCGCTGGTTTGCGCGAGCTCGAGCTTGGGGCGCAGCAACACCGAGAACAGCAGGCTTTCACCGGGGGCCGCGAGCCAGGCATTGCCGCGACGCCCCCGGCCCGCGGTTTGCTCGTCGGTTACGAACAGCGAGCCGTGCGGCGCGCCGGAGCGGGCCGCGAGCAGTGCGTTGTCGTTGGTCGAACCCGTGACCGGTTCATACATCAGCGGCCGCCCGAGCGGCGGCTTGGCTTCGCGCGCTAGAGCGCGGAAATGTTCGGCATCGAAAGGCTTCATAGACTTTCGATGTCGAGCCCGATGTCGGCAGCGGGTGCCGAGTGGGTCAACGCGCCGACGCTGATCACGTCCACGCCCGCTGCCGCTAGCTCGGGAATGCGCGTCAGCGTAATGCCGCCCGAGACCTCGACCACGGCGCGTCCGTGCGCGCGCTCGACCGCGACCGCAATCTGCTCGCTCGCGAAATTGTCGAGCATGACCACTTCCGCCCCGGCATCCAACGCTTCGTCGAGCATTGCCAGCGATTCGACCTCGATCTCGATGCGCGTGGTGTGGGGCGCGTGCTGCTGAGCGCGTTCGATGGCAGCGCGCACACCGCCGGCGGCGACGATGTGATTGTCTTTGATCAGTACTGCCGAGCCCAAGCTGTCGCGGTGGTTGTAGCCACCGCCGCAGCGCACCGCGTAGCGCTCCAAGAAGCGCAGCCCAGGCGTGGTCTTGCGCGTATCGACGATGCGCGTTCGCGCATGCTCGGGTAGCGCGTCCACGTAGCTACGGGTGAGCGTAGCGGTGCCGCTCATGCGCTGCGCGAAGTTCAGCGCGGTGCGTTCGGCCATCAGCAGCGAGCGGGTCGAGCCTTCCGCGAGCCAGAGCACGTCGTCCGGCTTCGCGCGCGCGCCATCGGCTAGCTTTCGTTCGACGCGCAGGCCTGGGTCGACGCGGTAGAACACGCGTGCGAACACGTCCCCGCCGCAAACCACCAACGGTGAGTGTGCGACGGCGCGGGCAATCGCGCGATCGGTCGCGCCGACGGTGGCTTCGGTCGTGAGATCGCCGCCGGCCAAGTCTTCGGTCAGTGCCAGATCGATTAGCCGATCCAGGATGTAAGAGGGGGTCACTGCGCAAAACCGTAACTCTGGCCGAGATACGAAGCAAAGAGGTTACACAATGCGTGGAATATCAGACCTGCACCGACGCCGCCGGTGCGCGCACGCAGGTAGCCAAAGACCAAGGACGGGAAAAACACCGCCAGCCGCGCGGCGTTGAATTCCGTGCACAGATGTCCGAGCGCGAACAACGCGCTGGTGAGCAGCAAGCTCGGGCCGAGCTCGGCGCCCAACACTCGCCAGCGTGGCTTGTAGACTTGGTCCAGCGCAGACTGCAGGTAGCCGCGATAGAACGCTTCCTCCGGTAAGGCGATCACCAAGAGCTGCCCCGAAAAGTCGCTGCCGAGTGAGCTCAAGCGCGGCATGTGAAAAGGCACTCGGATACGCCACCACCAAAGAAAGCCGAGCCAAAATGGCGGCAAGAAGATCAGCGCTGCCGCGAGCGCCCAGAGCAGCGCTCGACCGACCTCGCGCGCGATGCGCGTAGTCGACAGCGGCTCGGGTTCGAACAAGCCAGCGAACGAGAGCCCATAGCGTGCGAGCTCTTCCCGGTCGTCCGTGCGCAACACCAGCGCGTAGGTGACTGCGAGAAAGCCGAAGCCCACCGCGGTGGCGGAGTAGCTGTCCGGCAAGCGCGAGAGCAACGCGACGAGCAAGGTCGTCGCGGCCGTGACTGCGACCGGTTTCTGCCAAGTGGGGGAGGGAGTCATGCCGGAGCGGGGCGACCACGATCGGTCTTCGGGGGCGCGTTCCGTAAAGCGCTTTTGCGATGGAAGGGCCCAGCTGTACCTAAAATCGAAGCCGGGAGAGAAGTTTCCAGTGAAATTCGAACCACGAGCCGTGGATCGATCGACGAAGGATGAAGGGAACTCTCCCCCCTTTTTTCCGCTTGGGCTAAGTTCGCGGCGAGCTGCAATTGCCCCTGACTCGCGCCCTTGGCCGGTCCGCTCACCATCTCCGCGTTTCGCGGCAGGATCCATGCTCGATTCGAAATTGCCCGCAACGAATTCTCCGGCTTCCCAACACCCGCCTCCGCCGATGGTGAATCTCGCCAAGTGGCCGCCGA
>Ga0164308_10000775_pt1 | contig 17313 bp, 12 predicted proteins | sample Whisoiple_246_MG_FD_109983 | JGI IMG/M metagenome (GOLD analysis project Ga0164308, IMG submission 109983) | Soil microbial communities amended with fresh organic matter from upstate New York, USA - Whitman soil sample_246_MG | ecosystem: Environmental > Terrestrial > Soil > Unclassified >...
ACGTCCAGCAGAGCCGCTGACCCCGTCGCCGAGCCGCGCGCCGTCAGATAGTACCGTCGCTTGTCTGGCTTCGAGTGCTTGCCCGCTCCCTCGGCGAGGTTCAGCACGATCGATAGCGACGCCTTGGAAAACTGATCCGAGAGGTGGCTTCGACGGCGAGGCAACCCTTCGATGACCTCACTGGCGAGAACCAGAAAATCTAACGCGAGGTGGTAAACATCCAAACGCTCGTGATCCAGATCCATCCCTCCCTATCGGCCATCCGCCGCGCCCGTTGCCCCTTTCGGGCACCGGCACGGGCACGGGCACGGGAGCCTGAGCAATCAGGGACAGGCCCTAGACCGAGAGCTCGCTGAGTTTCGCGCGCAGCCTGTTCGCCATCCAGCGGTTCAGCTCGGCCAAATCGGCCACCGGCCGCTGGCTGAAGGGCGCTCGTTGCAGATAGCCATCGGGGCCGAACTCCGGTGTCATCGTGAGCGAACTCTGGCCCCGATCTGCCGCTGCAATGGCGATGCGCCGCCACCAACTCTCGTGTGCGAGTAGCTCGGGCTCGTATTCGGGCGCGCGTGGGTCCGGCACTTGCGGCCCTTGCGCATAGCCGACGCGCGCGTGCACGTGGCGCGCCCGGCTGATGGCGAGCCCCAGCACGGACTCGTCATCGGGCAGTCGCTCGCATACCACGCACCAATGGCTGAAATCACAGGTGAGGCGTAGCTCGGGCAGGGCCCGCAACAGCTCGGCGGTCAGCCAAGGATGGAACGTGGGTCGACTGCGATGGGTTTCGAAGCTGAGCTCGATTCCGGCGCTCGTACCGAACTCGAGCGCGCGCGCGTAGAACTCGATCGCTGCCGGTAGCGGCCAGCTATCCGAGCCGACCAGGCAGCTGCAAAAAAGCGCGTCTGCCGCCACGGCACGAGCCACCTGAGTCCGAAGGTCTTGAAAATGGCTGGCCACGCTCACGGACGAGGCCGGCGCATACGAACCCCCACTACAGATCTCGGCGATGTAGGGCACGCGAGCCAAACGGAGCTCACGCGCCTGTGCTGCAGTCTCCGGTGGGGGACCCTCGACTCCGTCGAAGACCCCGCTCTCCACTTCCCGGAGACACGCCGCGAGTCCCCCAAATGCCCAAGCGCTGGCAAATAACGAAAGTTTCATTCCGGCACCGTGCCGCCAATACCATGGGCAGCTGGATGTGCCCGCTCCGCGCGCTCCCGGGCGAAGGAAGCCAAGCCGAGCGCTCCGGTCGGCAATTGCATTTCGCCGCGGGCAATCTGACGCTTCATGTAGCTGAAGCTTTGCGCGGTCTGCGCCAGCAAATGCTCACCGGCACGTACGCTCGGATAGCGCGCTTCGCCATCCTCCTGCACCAAGTGCGAAGCGGGGGCGATTTCTGCGTCGTAGTCGAGGTTGAAGAACAAGGGCATGGAATAGCGCTCTTCGCTCACCTTGCGTACGCGGTGGGCCGTAGACACCCAGCGCCCGTTGCTGAGTACTTCGAGCAGATCGCCGATGTTGATCACGAAAGCGCCGGGTACGGGCGGCGCATCGACCCAACGGTTTCTGGCATTGAGCACTTCGAGACCGGGCGAGGTCGCGTGCAAAATGGTGAAACATTCGTAGTCCGTGTGGGCGCCGATGCCGGGCGCATCGAGCGCGTCCGTCACGTGCGGGTAGTGGATCAGACGCAGCTGCGAAGGCGGTTTGTGCAGCGCCCGGTCGAAGTGATCTTCGGGCAGGTCGAGCGCCAGCAGAAAACCTCGCAACAGGCGGCGACCTAGCGCAGTGACCGCGCCGTAGTAGCCATACACTCGCTCGCGAAAGTTTCTGACTTCCGAGGGCCAGCGATTGGGGCCCAGGAAGCGATTGCCCGCGCGGTAATCTGGATCGGACTCCGGTAAATCCAGTGAGAGATCGAAGGCCTCCTTGCTGTCCTTCGAGCCGGCGTAGAACACCTCCTCGCCGGCAGGCACGTAGCCACGATGGTTCGTGGAGTCGCCGATGTAGTAGCGCTGCTTGCGACCCTCCGGCAGCGCGAAAAATTCCGCGGCGGCGGCCACCAGGCCGTCGCTGAGCGCCTGAGGCAGCCCATGCTCGGTCACATAAAAGAAGCCCGCGTTCCGAGCCGCGCGATCGAGCCTGCGGGCGGTCTCCCGCCGCGCGGTAAGATCGGCGCTTTCCAAGCCAGAGACGTCGATCAGTGGCAGGCGCTCGAAGTCGCCACGTGCGGTCATTCATGCCATTGGCGACCGCACCCGATGTTGCTGACGTTGCGGGTCGATTCCGTTTCGGTTTCGGGCGGGCCGCCGAGCCCCTGGTACAGCGTGTTCCGCCCATGGTAGACGCTCGGGTTCGTATGCAACCCCGCGCCGACGTAAAACCGGTCCTGAAATGGGCCGGTGGCAAGCGCCAGCTTCTCGAACCGATTCTGGCTTTCGTCGAGCGCTCGTTCCCCGATCAGATCGCCAATTACTACGAACCATTCGCGGGTGGAGCGGCGGTGTTCTTCGCGCTGGCCGGGCGGAACAAGTTCGAGCACGCGAAGCTCAGCGACATGAACGCGGACTTGATCCGCGTGTACCTCGAGCTGCGCGACAATGCCGAGGCGGTAATCGCGGAACTCGAAAAACTGGCCGCGCGCACGCTGACCAAGGAAACCTACTACGAGGTGCGCGAGGAGCTGCGTGCCAAGCGGCCGCGCAAAGACGCGGCGCGCGCAGCGCGACTGATCTACCTGAACCGAACCGGCTACAATGGCCTGTATCGCGTGAACAGCAGCGGCGAATTCAACGTGCCGTACGGCAGCTACAAGAATCCGCGCGTGCTCGATCCCCCGCGCTTGAAGGCTGCTGCCCACGCGCTGCAAGGTGTCGAGCTCACGGTGGAGGACTTCGAGTCCTCCTGCAAAAAAGCCAAGCGCGGCGATTTCGTGTACTTCGATCCGCCCTATGTGCCGGTGTCCAAGACCGCGAGCTTTGCTGCCTATCATTCCGTGGCTTTCACTTCGATCGAGCATGCGCGTCTGGCAGAGACCTTCGCCCGCTTGACGAAGCGCGGCGTAACGACGCTGCTGTCCAACTCCGATACTCCGGAAACCCGCGCGCTTTATCGAGAATTCCACCCGCACACGGTGACCGTCCACGCCACTCGCGCCATCAACTCGAACGCGAGCCGCCGCGGCCGCGTGCCGGAGCTGCTCGTGCACAGCGAGCCGCAAAAAAAGGCCAAGGTGCGAAGCCGTTAGTGCTCGCCTGCTCGTGAACGTGCGGCTCACCGGCGGTGATCGCGAGCCGCCCAGCACCTCGCTTCGGCGCTTCTACTCGGCAGCGAGTCGCTGGGCTCGCTTGCCGAACATATCGAGCGCCGCGATCCGGTATGCCTCGGCGTACGTCGGGAAATTGAAAATCGCGTCGATGAAGGTGTGATACGTCATCGAGCCGAGGATCGCCATCGGCCCCAGGTGCACGAGGTCGGCCCCGTTTTCCCCTTAACCGAAGCCAACCGCCACCCGGAACGGCCACTGAAGGGGCACGAAAAGCGACGCCGGCTCGGGACTCAACGCGTGAAAAATGCGCCTGGATCGTTGCTGAAATGCAAAATTCGATGGTTCATGGTGTCGGCCACGACATATCCGTCGGCCACGGCCGCGATTGACCGCGGCAAGCAGAGTTCGGTCCCGGCACCCTCGCCGACGCCATCCCCACCGCGCCCGGTGCCGAGCAAGGTGACGACGCCGTTGTGTGCGTCGAGCGACAGAGCGCGCACGCGATTGTTGCCAGTGTCGGTGAATACCAGGCCATCGCTCGTGAGTATCAGACCATCGGCGGGGCGAAGCGCGGCCTGAGCACCGGGCCCGCCTCGGTCACCGAAAATTTGCTTCTGGTTCGCCAGCACCGTGCGCTTTCCGTCCGGGGATACGCTGATGATGGACCCCAACCACGTGGCCAAGTAATACAGGGTGCCGTCCGCGCTCACGGCGACGGCTGTTGGTCCGCCCGCCAAAGTGACCACGGTGCTAACGGCGCCGGTAGTCGGGTCGATTCGCCGGATGGAGTCGTTGCGAAGATCGGCGACGTAGAGCAATCCGTTGGGATCGATGGTGAGGCCGCGCTGGAGATTGAAGCGAGCATTGCCGCGGTCGGGATCGTCTACATTGCCCGCGACGTGTGTCCGACCTGAATACACGGTCGAGAAGCCGTCGTTGCCAAGGAACACGATACGACTGGTGCCGGTGTCGGAGACGTAGACGTTGCCACTTGCGTCTACCGCGATGCCAGTCGGAGTTTGGAGCTTGATGTCACCCGTGCCGAGCACGGTCGATACGCGACCGTCGACGGAAATCTTCCGAACTTGGTTGTTCCCGGTGTCGCAAACGAAGAGCTCGCCCTCCGGGCCCACGGCAATGCCCGATGGGCAGTGAAACCGAGCGTTACGGGCGTCGCCATCTTCGTGGCCAGCCTTGCCGGTTCCGGCGAGCACGCGCGATTTGGCGGCGAGGGCGCCGTGTTCGTAGCCCACGCTGGTCGGGCGTACCACGGGGCCTTCGGGAAAGAGGCCAGCGCGCGACAGGATATTCTCCGTGACTCGCTGGACCTTCGCGCTCGCGACGCCGTCGTCCGAAAGGCCTCTTGCCCAGCCAATCGTGCCGGCAGCGAAAACGAAGCTGCTCGCCGTCGGATAAAACACCGTGGAATGGTGTTGCGAGGTGTAACCGTATTCATGCAGGGCGGGGGATGCGGCGACTATTTCCAGATTCTCGGGTGAGACATGGTTGTCCGACACCATGTCCCACTCGTAGCCCACGATGTTGCCGAGTGAATCGCCGGCCTTGACCCCGGTGCCTTCGTACAGCCAGTGATCCGGCTCGGTCACGACGAAGGGGAAGCCTTCGAGCGTTCCCCAGCCCGCCCAGAGCACGCCGAGCATTCCGTTTTCGGGGCGCGCGTGCGGACCCATATGGTAGTCGGCCGTGTTGTCGACAGCGTCGCGCGCGGGATCGAGCGAAGCATCCTTGTAGCAAGTGATCACGCGGCGTGGGATTCCGCGTGACGATGGCTCCAGCCGAATGCGGCGATACGCGGTATTGCCGGAGAAGAAGGCCATCGACAAGCCTTGGTCGCGCGCATCTTCTAGAGCATTCCGTTCGCCGAGGGACCAGTACTCATCATGCCCGGCGGTCATGTACAGCCGCCGGTCCTCCAGATGTTCAGGGCTGGTGTCCAGGTCGATGTTCGTGACGTAGGCGACGTCGTAGCCGTGCTGCTCCAGCCAACGAGCCATCGAATGCTCGATCAGCATGCTGGCATCTGGGACAGCGGAATACGGACGATCGAAGCTCACCTGATAGCCTCGCAGCGCGCCGAACGCCTTGGGAGCGGGCAGATGGTTCACGTACAAGTTGATGGAGCCCCACAGATTGTAAGCTTGCCAACGCGTCACGTTGGCTTGCATCAAGAGCGGCGCCTTTCGCCCAGTCTCACGAATGACCAAGGGCACGTGGCTCTCGAAGCCATCATCCGAGGTGAGCTTGAGCAAGTAGTAGCCGCTCAGCCAGCTGGCTTCTACGGGCAGCTTGATCGCCGTTGCCCAATCGCATTCGAGCAAGCCCGTCTTGGGGCTGACGCTCGGTCCAGGCTGTGGCTCGACGGGTAGGGGCGCGCCGGAGCTCACCAATCGCGCGCCGAGCCCCTGGTAATAGCCAATGCGATAGAGGTCCCAGCGCACGCCCTGAGCTCGGCTCACGTTCACGGCAATTTCAACGGTGTCTCCGAGTGCCGCGGAAGTCGTGGAAGCGTAGCCCTCCACTTCGCTGTTCATGGCTGGACGTTGCAACGCGAAATCACGCGTGCCGTCTAGACGATTCTCGATTCGAGTGGGCGTTTCGATCGGCTTGGCTGGTACAATCTGGTGAGTTCCGACCGCCGGCGCCTCCAACGGTGGAGCGCCGCACGCTGGCTCCCACAGCGCAGCGCCCGCCGCCAAAGATTTTAGCAGCAGCCGCCGTGGAACGCGCGGTCCATCCCCATCCCCATCGCCACTCTCGGAGCCCATATGCGCCATAGCCTTAGCCGAGCGGCTCGATCTGTCCAGCGACAACTGATCAGGGCGGCAAACAAATCGACGATGGAATCCGCAAACTACTCGCGTAGCGAAAGCCTGCGCCGCGCGTAGCAAAAGGCTACGCGCGGCGATTCAGTCTGAGCGTCAGTTTGTAGTTTTCCAGATCGAAACCAGGACGATTGCACAGCGCTGCTCGCCGATCACTCAGGCTTGAGCATCGGATTCCAGTTCCTGAAACAACGGCGCGAGTTCGCGTCGGCTGCGCAGCGGAGTGCAAAAGCGCGTTGCGCGCTCGAGTAGTAGCGCCTCGAGCTCGTCGGCACGCGGCCCGAGTTCGCTGACGATCCTGCGCCGATCTCCCTCTTCGCGCTCGAGCTCCTCTTCGTTTTTTGCCAACACCGAGCGCAATTCTCGGATCTGAAACTCGAGATCCTCGACCTCGCCGCGGCGCGCCGCCACGCGCGCTTCGGCGTCGGCGAGTCGCTGCTTGGCGGCGAGCCAACTGTCGACGACTTCCGCGCACGCGCGGTAGGCTGCGGCCAGTTCTGGATAGGGCTCGACGAATGCCGAGCGGCCCTCCCAGCGCATGACCTCGGCGACCTTGCGCTTCAGCTCTTGCGCCGGGCGATCCAGATCGAGCGTGAGCGCAGCGGCGCCTGCCAGCGCTGCTTTGGATTCGTCACGCGCCTTGCTGGCGTCGACGCCGAGTGCGTCGACCGCGTGACCCAAGCGCTGACGGATCTCCCGGCCGCGCGCTTCGATCGCCTCGATCGCGCGTTGCTCGGTGAGCGCCTTGGCCCGAAGCTCGCTGATTTGCCGCACGAGCTCTTTGACCTCCGCCAGCAGTTGATTGAGCTGGCTCGGGCGCTCGCCGATGAAAGCGATGGCCAACATTTGTTCGAACAGCGCCGTGCGCTTCACCCAGCGGTCAATCGCGACCGGCGGCAGCGTCTTGGCTGGCCCCCGCGATTCGATCTCGTCGTCGAATGCGTCGGATGGAATGCGAAGTCCGATTGCGCCGGCAATGTGCATCAGGTCCGCTTGGACCCGGTGAGCGTCGACCGGGCGATCCTTGGCGTCTTTTGCCAAGCATTCCATCACCAGACGCTCGAGCTCGGCCGGAATCGACGGGTCGTGCTTCTTGGGCGAAACCGGCGCTTCCTTCAGATGCTTGATGAAGTAGCTGGTGATGTCGCTGGCATCGAAAGGGAAGGTGCCGGTGATCATCTCGTACATGATCACGCCCAGCGAATACAGATCCGCTGCCGGCCCGGCTTCGATCGAGGTGATGCGTTCGGGCGCCATGTATTGGGGGGTACCGAAGACCTCGCCAGCGCCAGTCAGCCGTGCGTCTTGCATCGAGCGGGCGATGCCGAAGTCGAGCAATTTGACTTGGTCCGTGCCGTTCGCTAATCGCGCCAAGAAGATGTTCTCTGGCTTGAGATCGCGATGAATGACTTCCAAGTCGTGCGCGCGAGCCAGCGCGCGGGCGATCTGGATGAGGATCGGTAGGCCACGCTCGAGTGGTACCTTCCCGTGCTCGAGTACGTCCGCCAAAGTCTCGCCGTCCAGCAGCTCCATCACCAAGAAGACCAAGCCGTCGGGGGTTTCACCCTGGTCGAAGATCTCGATGATGTTGGGATGAGCCAGCTTCTGCGCCGCCTTGGCCTCGCGCCGAAATCGCTCGCGGATGACCTCGTTGCGCGTGTATTGCGCGTTCATCACCTTCACTGCGCAGGGGCGATCGACCAGCCGGTGGCGCGCCGCATAAACCGTGGCCATGCCGCCCTGGCCCAGGACCTCCTCGATTTGGTAGCGTCCTGCGATGGTGGTGCCGATCAGCGGGTCTTTGATCGAAACCAGCACCCCGCCGCACAAGAAGCATCCCGCAGCATCGTCCGGGTACTTCAGCTTGCATTGCGGACACGACTTCATGACAACGCCCTTCATCCTCTCCGGATCGTTTGCCGGATGAAAGCCATTCCGGCGGGCCCTTCGGCAAGCAGGCCAAAACGGCTCGGTTCTTCGATTACAGACAGTCGCAACCGAGCCCCTGTGGTAGAACCGCGTTCGAAAGCGCGAGGCGCGAGGACACTTGGCGGCAGAGCGACGACAACCCCTGAAGATCGAAGTGCCCGACCAAAAGCAGGAAACCCTGCGCTTTGGCCGGGTTGGTCTGATCGTGACCGCCGGTTTCGCGATCGGGATCATCTGGCCGCGTGTCGCTGGTTTCAAGCTGGTGCCGAGCGTTCCCAGTCAGCCGGCCGAGAGCAGCAGCGCAGATCTCACCGGCGCTCCGGGCGACGCCAAGGGCGCTCCCGCTGCTCCCGCCGCTCCGGAGCCGGAAGCGCCTGCGGCCGCGGCGCCACCCGCACAGCTCGATCGCTTGCAAATCAGCGAACCGCAATTTTTGGCCTGCAAGGACGCTGGCAAGAAGCACAAGGAAGAGTGCGATCACGTCGAGTTCGATCGCCTGGCACGCCCGCACATTCAGGCGCTCGCCACCTGTCCGGGTGCTGACAAACTAGTCGGCGTGCTGTCTTTGGGATTCGATCTGGATTTCAGCTCACAATCCGTAAAGAACGTCAAAAGCGGCAAGAGCACGAGCTTCAAGGAGTCGGAGGTGGAGAGCTTGATCGATTGCGAAAAGAGAGAGTTCTCGAACGTGTCGCTCGTGGGCATCGCGCACAAGCACGAGGCTTACTCCGTGTTCTACAAGGTCGAGTTCCCCAAAGTCGTTGCCGAGAAGTCGGAGCCGGCGTCTGCGAGCGGTGATGCCGTACCGGTCGACGTCACGGAGGCCTCCGGGCACGCCACGGTCGCTTGGGACGTCGCCCTGGTGCGCTCCTCTGCCAGTCGCGATGGCGCGGTCGTGGCGCGCGTGCTGCAAGGCACGCGGGTCTCGGTCACCGGTCGTCGCGGCGACTGGTACCGGATCAAGTACGACGTCAAAGGCAGCGTGGGCTGGGTGTACCGCACGGCCATCGGCATGTAGACGAGCCACAATCCTGCGGCAATTCGCGTAGGTGGTGGCGAGCTCGTGCTGCCTGCGATAGATGAAGCGGGTGACGTCCAAGAAGTCGGCCGAAGACCAGAGCGCAGCGCCTCCGGCCGCGCTGCCCGCTTCGCCTGCCTCGCCAGCGGTTCCAGACGTGGCGCTCATTCACGGGCTGACGCCCGATGGCGAAGGGCTGAAGATCTTGCGCGCACGCGGCGATCGCTTGGAGCTGGGAGCCGTGCGCCCGCTGCGTGAGGGCGCGCCCATCACCGGTGAAGTCGTGACGCTGCGGCCGCGCGCGAACTTTCCCGCTTTGTGCGATGTCGAGACACATTTCAAGCCGCCAGAGCCAGCGAGCGATCGGCCAGAGTCCGCGCCCGCAGCGGTCGCTCAGCGCACGGGTCCCGCGCAGGTCGCAACCGATGAGTACCGCCGCAATTGGGACGCGATCTGGAATCGGCCCGACGCCAAGTCGAAGCTGAGCAACTAAAGCGGGTTCGGAACCGAGCGCTACAGCGCGTCGCTCAGTGCGCGAACCTTGCTTTGCGCGATCACGAACGTTGCGTCCACGTCGCTGACACGCATGTAAAAAACGCTCGTCGACCGCCAAGAGTCCCCCGCGCCAAAGCTGACGAGCTGAACGGGGCCATGTCGGGGCACCAAGCGCAGCGTGAGCGAAGGTGCCGAAAATCCCTCGTGCGGCAGCGCCGGTCCGGTGTGCAGTGCGACTTCCGCCCGAAGATCGCCGAGCGCTTCCAGCAGCTCTGACACGCGATCTTGGGGAAAGCTGCCCGCCTTCGTGACCAAAAAGCGCTCTCCCTGGCGCGTGAGTTGAACGCTTCGGCCATGCGCTTCGAGCGTGATTGCGTTGAAGGCCTGGCTACTCGTCGGAAAAACCGAGCGATTGAGCGGCGGCAGCTGACACGTGTCGCGTACCGAGCGCGCCAAGACGAACACGGGGCCGTCGTCCTCCAAAGTCGCGAACACACCCAGGGCGGTCTCGTCACCGAACCGCAGGTGATGCTCGACCCTGACCCCTTCGCCGTTCTTGAACGCGAAGTTCACGCGCAGGGTGGAACGCTGCAAACCGAAGGAACCGTCGTCGCGGTCGGCGACGAACCGCTCCGCGGTCAACGCCCCGAGCGCTTGCACCAAATCAGAACTCAACACCCCATCTGCTTCGAAGCCCTTCGGCTCCTCGAGTCGCAGCGCGTCATCGGTCCGGCGCAACGTGAATTTTGCCTGTTTGTTGCTGATCTCGGCAGAAATGAAGCTCGAGAGCCCGAACTCGGTCAGCTTGCGCGCGTAGAGCAAGGTAGAGTCGATCGAAAACCCGCGAGACAGCTCCCTCGGAATGCGCAGCAGCACATCATCCTGCTCGCGATAAAGGTACAGGTTGCCCTTCGAGTCGCGGTTGCCCACGCGCACCACCTGGCGCACGACGTCGGCGTCGCGCGCCGCGGAGGAGCGCAGAGTCACTGAAGTCGCTGCCGGGTCGAGCCCGAAGGCATTCAGCTTGCCTGGCTCGAAGGGCACACGCTCGCCCTCTGCCTCGAGCAGCTCGAGGATGCGCTGGTTGCCCGCTTCCAGTTCGACCTGCGTTTCGGTACTGGTGTGGAGCACGAAGCCGCTCCCTTTGCGCAGCAACGAAAACCTGCCCTTGCCTCCCGAAATCTCGAGCGCCTCGACCTCGTCCGCGTGGAGCGAAAACGCTCGACCGTCGACGAAATCGCTTGGTGCGAGCGCTAGCGTGGCTTCCAGTTCGCGCGGCGCGCAGGCACGCTGGATGTCGGGGGCGCGCCGAACTACGACCAGTTGCGAAGCGTCACCGGGACAGCTGCCACCGACATCGAACTTCAGCTGCTCTTTGGCACTTTTGAGCGCGATTTCGAAGTGGGTAGGATCCTTCCCGAGAGAAACGTCGGCCTCGGATTCGGAAAGGAACTTGCTCGCTGTTAGCCGACTCAGCTGGAAGAACAAGCTCTTCAGCGTTTCGCGGTTGGCCAATACCTTGTGGGGTCCCTCCGCGATTACGAAGTTGGTTCCGGTGCTGCGCTGGAGATCGATGTTCGCTTTCGGTCCGGAAATGGTGAGCCGTGTCACGTCGGCTTCACTCACGGCGACCAAACTACGCAGCCGAAAAGCATCGAGCTCCACCGCTAGGTCGTCCACGACCGCTTTGCCGATCACCATCACTCGTGGCGATGCATGGTCGGCGCTCACTTGCACGTAGCGCGCGCCCTCAGGCGTTGGTGCCTTTCCACCCAGTGCGAGTTGGTAGGAATGCTTGCCGGTCACGACTGCAACGCGCAACGCGGGCGCGTCCAAGCCCAGCGCGGCAGCGGATGGACCCTGCTCGACCGAGCGCAGGGCGTGAGCGCTGCCCAGGACAGACAAGAATTTGTCGACCGTTGCCGGGTCGGCGCTCTCTTTTACCGGCTCGACCAGCTTGAACTGGGCCGAGCCGCCGGCATCCGCGACCCGCTCCAGCGCCAGCTTCTGGCCATTTTCCAGCAGTTCCACACGCGTGACCTGCTCGGAGCGAAATGCGTCGAAGAGGTTTTGCTCGCGACCAACGCTGTCGCTGGTGCTCGCGAGGTCCCGCGTAGCAAACACCAAAACCGTCGTCGCGCAGGCCAGCACGAGGATGCCCGCACTCGCCACCATACCAGCAGAGAATCTCACGCGCCCTCGCCGGTACGTGATTTCTTCTCCATCGAGCGTCGCCGCATGAGTACGAACGCGCCCAGCGCAGCCGAACAGCCCGGCATGTACACGAGCACGTAGCGCAGGACCTCCGCCAAGGTGGCCTCACTGAGTGACAAGCCCACGTCATGTTCGGTTTTCTCGGGCACGCTGACCAAGGTCGGGCGAGCCGACAGCCAACTCAGGGCGTTCTCCGAGAACAGCCGATCGCCGTACAGCGACGAATCACTGTAGTTCCTTCCCCACACCAAATTCGCGGCTCCTGTGAGCACGACGCGAGGTCCGTACTTCGCGCTCGAACCGGGGGGCTTGGGCAACTCCGCGGCCACGGCCAGCGTGAAGCTGCTGCGAGTCGCTCGTTGGAGCGGATCGTCCTTTTGGGTCGGGTCGAGCAGGCTACTCAGGTCGCGTACGGAGAGCGCCTGGTCGCTCGAGACGAGCAGCGGCTTGGCTGGGGAACTGCTGGAAATGCGCAAGCTTTGCGCGCCGCTGACCAGCACACGCGAGTCGATTTTCACGCCTTCGCGTTCGAGCCCGCGCGTGACCTCGTGGGCCTGGGGGGTCGCGAAAAACACTTCCCCCGCGCCGCGCGGTAGGCGAAGTGCGGCGTCGGTCTCCAGAATGAAGTCTTGCCCGAACTCGACGCCAATCAGCTGCGCGACTGGTTCGAGTCCCGAGCGCTGCACGCGTTTGTCCTCCCCGAGGATTGGGGCCGCGAGCAGGTAGGCGCTACCGCCGCCGCGGATGAAGGCCACGATGCTCGCGGCAGCCGCGTCGTCGACCGGCACACCGGGCCCTGCTACGACGAGCACGGTGCAATCCCCGAGCTTGGGGTTGGGCGCTGCCAGATCGACCGCGAGCACCTCGAAGTTGCTCTTCTCCAAACGGTGGCGCACCTCGGCCAAACCTTCGGGACCCACGTCGTCGATCGATAGCTCGCGATGCCCAGTGGCAAAGCAGGCCTGGGCTTTGCTGTCGCCGAGTACATTCGCAATGCCCTCGGTCAGTGCTTGCTCCAAGCGTGGCTGGGCCTTGCCGGACTGGTCGTCGTAGTGCACGAGCTCCTCACTGGTAATGAACCAGTGACGGTTGCCGCGGGCGATGACCAGGCTTGCATCCGTGACTACTCGGCCGTCCTCCGCATGACCGGTGAGGAGGCCCAAATCCTTTTGCAGTACCTGGAATTCCGCTGGATTTTGGTCCGGGTCGACGAACTTGGTGCGGAGGTTGCTGGTCTCTGCTCGGTATTGGACCAACATCTGGCGCACGCTCACGCTCAGCGGGTCGGCGCGCCCCAAAAATACGGTCACCGTGAGCGGCTGATCCAACGCGTGCAATGTCTTCAGCGTAGCCGGTGAAAGTGTGTACAGCCGGTCTGCGGTGAGATCCCAGCGCTTGTACCAGCGGGCGACCAGCACGTTCAGATTCACGGCCAAGAGCGCTGCGCCGAGAACGCCTAGCGCTGCGAAGGTGCGGAACGCGCGCGAGACACCGCCTCGAGCGGTAGTCACGTCACTCGGCTTGCTCGGAGCGTTCATCCCCACCGCCAAGAATCGACCACGCGCGTGGTCACGAACAGGCCCAAACAAGTGACGGTGCCGTCGAACACGACCCGACGCAAGTCCAGGATCCCTTTCGAGAAGTCCTCCATTTGCCCCATCATGGATACGTGCGCACACAGATCCCGGAACACACCGGGGTCGAAGATGTATTCACCGACACCCAAGATGAAGAGGCCAAACTCGATGAAGATGGTCAAGAGCAGCGCGACCAATTGACTCTTGGTCATGGCGCTCATCAGCGTGCCGAGGCTCAGGTATGCGGCGCCGATGCCGAGCAAGCCCAAATAACTCGAGGCCACCACACCCCAATCGACGACCCCGGTTTTGCGCAGGATCACCACGTACAGCAGGGTGGGAGCCCAGATCAGCGCGTAGGTCGTGAGCAATGCTGCATACTTGCCGAGCACTACGCTGGCAGGAGTGACCGGCGCGGTCAGTAGAGTTTCGATCGTGCCGCTGCGGCGCTCTTCGGCGAACACGCGCATCGTGAGCGCGGGACAGACCAAGAGCAGCGTCATCAGTAAGAAGATCGACTCTTGGCCAAAATATGCTTGCACCGGTCCGGTATCGACGGACACGTCGGCCATGCTCGCGAAATGCGTGATGATCGAATAAAAAATGGCGCCTTGCAGCAGCAGGAAAACGGTGAGCAAGACCCACGCCAGCGGCGTCACCCACAGGCTCAGCAGTTCACGGCGATAGACCGCTAGCAGGCCGTTCATCGTGGGACCGCCGTGGAAGCGCCGTCAGCCTCGGCCTTTTCGTGTGCGGTGAGCTCACTGAAGACTTGCTCGAGGGAAGCCTGCTCTGGAACCAGGGCATGGATGCCGATGCCTGCTTCGGTCAGCGCTCGAACCAGCGCTTCGACCGTCGCCTCGCGCTCGACTCCGTCGATGAGAGCGAGCCGCAGCGTTCGCCGATCGCTCGAGCCCGGCTCGGCGTTGACTTCGCGGACCTCCAGCCCAGAAACGCCGGCGATTGCCGCTTCGGCCCGGGCCTCGGGGTCGCGGATGCGCAAGCTCAGCGCGCTCGAATGTTGGCTCGCGCGCAACGCCTCGATGCTCCCTTCCGCAACCAGCCGTCCGCGATCGATCACGATTGCCCGCTCGCAGGTCGCCTCGACCTCGGACAGGATGTGCGTGGAGAGCAAGATCGTGCGATCGCCGGCTAGACCCTTGATCAGCGTTCGCACCTCACGGATCTGATTGGGATCGAGACCAGCCGTCGGTTCGTCCAAAATCAAAAGCGGCGGGTCGCTGACCAATGCGTCGGCCAGGGCAACGCGCTGGCGGTAGCCCTTGGAGAGGTGTCCGATGACCGTTCCCGCCATGTGGGCGACTCCCGCGCGCTCCATCGCCCCGCCGATCGCCGCAGTTTGCTTGGCGCGCGGCACTTCCTTGAGCCGCGCGCGAAACAGCAGATACTCCAGGACGCGCAGCTCGGGGTACAGCGGCGCGCTCTCTGGCATGTAACCGAGCGCGCGGCGTGCGGCGCGAGGAGCCTCGGCAATGTCGTGTCCGGCGATCCGCACGCGGCCGCTCGTGGCTCCCAAAAAGCCTGCCAAAACCCGGAGCGTGGTGCTCTTGCCCGCGCCATTTGGCCCGAGAAAGCCGACGATTTCGCCTTTGCCGACCGAGAACGAGATTTCTCGCACCGCGACCACGGTGCCGTAGTCCTTGGTGAGGTTCGAGACTTCGATCACGCGTTGGCCGGGGCGTCCTCGGTCTCGTCGTCGTCTACGGCGCCTTCCTCTTCCAGGATCGCGCCGTGGCACTTCTTGAACTTCTTGCCCGAGCCGCACGGGCACAGATCGTTGCGACCGATCTTGGGCGCAGGCGGCGCCGTACGACGTGGTTGAACTGGCTCGGGTGCCGCGTCCGGAGTTGGGTCGGAGTCACCGGGATGACGAGCGACGGCGGCTTCCAATTCCGCGCGGTAGCGTGCCTCCGCCTCGGCCTCGATGGCAGCGATCTCTTCTTGCCGGTGCGGCCGCTCCTCGAACAGGCGCACGAGCACGGTGCTCGAGATCTTCGCCATCATGTTCAAGAACAGGTTGTAACCCTCTTTCTTGTACTCGTTCTTCGGATCCCGTTGGCCGTAACCGCGCAGGCCGATGCCGTCGCGCAGATGTTCCATGTTGGAGAGGTGCTCGACCCACGCTTCGTCGATGCTCTCTACGTACAGCCTGCGGAACGCCCGCAGCAGCATCTCGGGCCCAATTTCCTTTTCCTTCTCTAGGAAAGCAGCTTCGCCGAAGCGGTACAGCTCGCGCACCAAAAATTCCGCGTCGCCGATTTCGTTCACGCTCTGGTCGGGATCGACCCGGAAGTGCTCCTTGAAGCCTTGGTGGATCCCCTTCCAGTCCCAATCTTCGGCTTGCTTGTTGGGCGGGCAGTTCTCTTCGACCATCGCCCCGACGACGCGGTCGAGTAGATCCAAGACGCGCTCGCGTTGCTCCGACAAGCCGTGGATCACCAGCTCGACGAGCTCGTCATACACGCCGATCGGTGTGCGATCTTTGCGGGTCTCCAGATCGAGCTTCACGCCCCAGGTATGATAGGCGTCGTTTTGCAGCGAGCGGAGCTCGACCAGCGTGCTCGCCTTCTCCAGCTCGTCTCGCGTGGGCGCGCGGTACTTGCCGTCGTCGCCGGTCGGCTGCAGCGGGGGATCGCAATACATGCCGATCAGTTGCGCGACCAACGGGCGGGAGCGCTCGGCGATTTTCTCGTCCACGGCGATGACCCGCACCTCACCGGTCGATTTGCCGTTTTCATCGTGCTCTTCCGGCGCGTAGCGGCCGAGTAACAGCTGCTGGCGCAGCGTGTACACGGTCTTGCGCTGGGCGTTCATCACGTCGTCGTACTCGAGCAGGTTTTTGCGAATATCGAAGTTGCGCTCTTCCACCTTGCGCTGGGCGTTCTCGATGCTGCGCGAGACCAGCGGGTGCTCGATCGGTTCGTCGTCGGGCATGCCCATGCGATCCATCAGGTTCTTCACCCGATCGCCGGCAAAGATGCGCATCAAGTCGTCTTCGAGTGAGAGATAGAACTTGCTGTAGCCGGGGTCGCCTTGGCGGCCTGCGCGGCCGCGCAGCTGGTTGTCGATACGGCGCGACTCGTGGCGCTCGGTACCGATGATGTACAGCCCGCCGAGCTCCACGACCTCGTCGTGCTCGACCTTGCAACTCGCCTGCACTTCTTCGAGCAGCGCGGCGTACTCCTGGGGATGAGACTCGGGCACCTTGCCCGCTTCCTTGAAGCGCGCGGTCGCGATCATTTCGGCGTTGCCGCCGAGCATGATGTCCGTACCGCGGCCGGCCATGTTGGTCGACACGGTGATGGCGTTCTTTTTACCCGCCTGCGCCACGATCGAGGCTTCGTTCTGGTGGTGCTTGGCGTTCAGCACGTTGTGCGGAATCTTCTTCTTCTTCAGGATGCGCGCGATGGCGTCGCTCTTTTCGACGCTGGTGGTGCCGACCAACACCGGACGGCCCTGTTCGTGGTGGGTGAGGATGTCCCGCGTCAGCGCGTTGAACTTCTCACGCTCGGTCTTGTACACGACGTCGTGATCGTCTTGGCGGATGTTCGGCTTGTTGGTGGGGATCGCCGTCACCATCAGCTTGTACGTCTCGGAGAACTCGTGGGCCTCGGTCTCGGCGGTGCCCGTCATGCCGGCCAGCTTCTTGTACAAACGGAACAAGTTCTGGAAGGTGATGGTGGCCATCGTGCGGCTCTCCTCCTGGATGCGCACGTTCTCCTTGGCTTCCACCGCTTGATGTAGCCCGTCGCTCCAGCGCCTGCCGGCCAGCACGCGGCCAGTGAACTCGTCGATGATCAGCACCTTGCCGTCGTTCGACACCATGTAGTGCTGGTCACGCTTGTACAGAGCGTGAGCGCGCAGCAGCTGATTCAAGATGTGCAAGCTCTGCACGTTGACCGGGTCGTACAAGTTGTCGATGCCGACCAAGCGCTGCACGGTCTCCACGCC